>FSSH01000085.1_pt1 | contig 179758 bp, 157 predicted proteins | sample 1166101 | NCBI WGS metagenome assembly FSSH01 (sample SAMEA32972668, study PRJEB13176) | freshwater metagenome | biome: Drinking water system; feature: Biomass in drinking water that filtered by 0.45 um membrane; material: drinking water | place: USA | collected 2012-12-20 | depth 0 m
GCCCGGAATTGGCCGATCTAACCATTTACGTGATCGATGTGTCCGCTGGCGACAAGATTCCGCGTAAAGGCGGCCCCGGCATTACCCGTTCGGATTTGTTGGTAATCAATAAAATCGATTTAGCGCCGTATGTCGGTGCCTCGCTGGAAGTGATGGACCGGGATGCCAAAAAGATGCGCGGTGAGCGACCGTTTGTGTTCACCAACATCAAGGCCGGCACTGGCTTGGAAGCAGTCGCAGACTTTATCGTCAAGCAAGGTATGCTGCGTATGCACTGAGCTTACTGACGCGGCCCTTAAACCGCCGTAGCCGACCGCGATAAAAATTTCCTGCCCAACCCGGTTTGGAATTTACCCGCGCACGGCACTCCATGTGATGTCTCTTCAGGAGTGCCGCCTCTCCGGTTTATCAGATGGGCTGCGCACCGGACAGCCAGCCCTCCCAAAGAAGACATTTAGGCAAGCGACAGTGATCGGACGGCATTCGTCAGGGTCGGCGCAAACTGTTCCGCCCGCCAGAGGAGACTGTTGGCGAAATGTCTGCCAGGCCTTATCCTGACAGTTAAGCGCCCCGCGCAACTGTCTTGTCCATCCTCCCGTACTCGACTAGCGCCTGTCCTCAATAATAAAAATACGAGAAAATTCATGACTACCAGTATCGAAATCAGCGAATCGGTCCGCCATTATTATGGCCAGGTTTTGCAATCCAGCGCGGACCTAAAAACCAGCGCCTGCTGCAGTATTGACGCCATGCCAAACCATTTAAAAGCATTGCTGGCCAGCCTGCATCCTGAAGTATTGGAGCGGTTTTACGGCTGCGGTTCGCCGCTGCCACCGGCATTGACAGGTCAAACGGTACTGGATTTAGGCTGCGGCACCGGTCGTGACTGTTATTTACTGTCGAAACTGGTCGGACCGACAGGTCGAGTGATCGGTGTGGATATGACGCCTGAGCAGTTGGACGTCGCAGCCCGTCATCTCGGCTGGCATGCCGAACGCTTTGGCTTTGCCAACGTGCAATTCCTGCATGGCCATATCGAAAACCTGCACACCGTCGGTATCGCCGATAACAGCATTGATGTGGTGGTCTCTAATTGTGTGATTAATCTGTCGCCGGAAAAGCCCAGTGTGTTGGCGGAAATTTTCCGGGTACTGAAACCGGGCGGTGAACTGTATTTTTCCGACGTATTTGCCGACCGTCGCATACCCACAGAATTGCGCGAAGACCCGATTTTATTGGGCGAATGCCTAGGTGGTGCTTTGTATTGGGAAGACTTCCGGCGCATTCTGCAAGACTTGGGCTGCCCTGATGTCCGCAAGGTCAAGCAAAACGCTATCAGCATCGACGACCCCGACGTATTCGCCAAAATCGGCATGGTCAAATTCGATTCGGTCACGGTGCGCGCCTTTAAAATGCCGTTGGAGGATCGCTGCGAGGACTTTGGCCAAGTGGCGGTCTATCTGGGCAGCATCGACCAACATCCGCACAGTTTCGATCTGGACGATCATCATCATTTCGAAACAGGCCGCCCGTTGCGAGTATGCGGCAACACCGCCGACATGCTGGCCTGCAGCCGCTATAGCGATCACTTCCAAGTATTGGGCGATCAATCCCGGCATTTCGGCTTATTCGATTGTTCGCCCGGGCCCGGCAGTGATTCGGCCAAGGCAGACAGCGCCTGTTGCTGAGATTAAGCTTTCCGATTTTTTGAACGAGGCCATGCACAGTATTGTGCGATTTCACTCTGACTTGCTGCCACTGAGGGACAATAGGTCAGTCCAAATGGGTGGTTGCTAGGTTTAAAAGCCAAAGCGCATGACCCGAAACACGCCAATGGCTAAGCAGTCGCTTGGCGAACCGCGCGCCGCCCCATCTTGCAAGGGTGTTATACAATGTCGGGTCGCGGCGCTCGGGGTTTACGCTTACCTTCACCCTTGAGGCGCTGGGATCAACCGCCCGACGCGGACAAACGCACGTCCGGTGGCTTGGGAGAGGTGAAGGGCTTAACCCCCTTACTCCGACCCGATCACAATTGCTGACCCGATACAACGGAAAAATAATGAGCGATTTACCCAACTGCCCGAAATGCGGCTCGGAATACACCTACCACGACGGCAGCCTGCATATTTGCCCGGATTGCGGCCACGAATGGGCTGCTGATTCCGCCGCCGAAAGTGGCGAGGATGCAAAAGTTATCAAAGACGCCAACGGCAATCTGCTGCAAGATGGTGACACCGTTACGGTGATTAAAGACCTTAAAGTAAAAGGCTCGTCCCTGGTAGTCAAAGTCGGCACCCGAGTTAAGAATATCCACTTGGTAGAGGGCGACCACGATATCGACTGCAAAATTGAGGGTATTGGGGCGATGAAACTGAAATCAGAATTTGTAAAAAAGGCCTAATCCCTAAACCAGCCTCAACCCAAAAATAGTACTGAATCCGCCAGGCATCTTCGCTGCTAAAGCAAGCATTCCAGCAGACCGGCTTGATGAAAAAATAAATCACTGACGACCAGCGGCATACCCTAACCTGAATCCGTCCTTTTTTTGGCTTTGAAGCGCCCAAAGTTGAAGCCCTGCATGCTGTGTCTAAAGATCTGTTTCAGTTAAGCGAAAAGCGATTGATCGGTTTGCTCTAAACCTTTTTACTGCCTTGTTGGACCAGGTCAGGTCTGCTACTGTTGATGGCAAAGCGTTCAGCGCACGAGGAGAGAATATGTCAGGCAGAATTGATTTTACGATGGGATTTAACGCCGGAAATGCGACTAAAGCCAGTAGTGGTAATAGTAGCTACCGCGTTTATGTGTTCGGAAATTTTTCCGGCGCCTCAGTGCCCTGGGAGCAAAGCAAAATCCGCAAAATCGATGTCGATAACTTTGAGCAAGTGATAGGGCAAATCCTCCCGACACTGGCAGTCAGCCCTGATCTAAACTTGCAATTTGCGACACTGGACGACTTTCATCCCGATGCCTGGCTGGGAAAGATTAAGCTCTTGGCTGATTTGCAAACCTTAAAATCCGAACTCGGCAATCCCGGTACCGCTGCGCAGGCGGCGGCGACAATTCAGGCCTTTTTCCCAGCGGTAGCCGCCAGCGAACCAGCAGCGCCTGCATTGCAAACGGAAAGTCAGGACGATATGTTCGAGCGCCTGTTGGGTAAAAAGCCGGAAGGCGCGGTCGCAGCGTCCGAATCGTTGGATAGTCTGCTGAAACAGATTGTGGAACCGCATGTTGCCAAGGACGCCAACCCGCAGCATCGGGTGTTAATCGATTTGATCGACGCCGCGACCTCGCAGTTTGTCAAAGCCTTGTTGCACCGCCAGGATTTTCAAGCGCTGGAGGCCTTGTGGCGAGCGACCGACGGCTTGGTGCATGAAGAAGCCGCAGACGCGCAACAGATTTATTTGCTGGATATTGGCCAAGCGCAATTACTAGCAGAGCTGGAAAAAGGCGGTGACAATGTAGTTCAGCGTTTGCAACAACATATGCAAACCGGCGACGGCGAGCAGGACGTGTTGTTCGTGGCTGATTATGTGTTTTCCGAAAATACGGACGACAAGGCTTTGCTGGGTTTTTGTGCCGAATTAGCTGCAAAATGTGGAGCGGGATTTCTGGCTGGTGCTGGGAACGGTTTGGTGACACAGGCTTTACAGAACGCCTCTGAATGGCTGGCATATCGCCAGGATATTCAAGCCGACAGCGTGATCTTGGCGTATCCTCGCGTGCTGATCCGGTTGCCCTACGGCAGCAAACGCGAGCCGCTGGATACCTTTGCGTTTGAAGAGGTCGCCGGCATCCCACAGACCGACGAGTTGCTTTGGGGGAATCCGGCCTTTTTGGCGACTAGGGTTCTGTTGCGAGCTGCGCAGGGCGATCCGACAACGGAGCAATTCTTTTTTGTCGATGTGCCGGCGTTTAGCTACGAACTGGACGGCGAGCAGGTATTGCAGCCGGCCACGGAAGTGGTGTTGAACGAAGCGCAGGCCAACAATCTATTGGCACAAAACATCATGCCGGTGATCGGCTATCGGCAGCGTCAAGGGCTACGCTTGCTGGGTTTAGATACTTTGATTTGATCAATCTGGACGTAACTGCGCCTGCATTTTTTCCCGGTCCAGTTCGCCTTCCGAATGCGACACTACTATCGTCGCCACGGCGTTGCCGACGATGTTGGTCAAGGCCCGCGCTTCGGACATAAAGCGGTCTATTCCCAGGATTAACGAAAGCGCTGCAACCGGCACTGCCGGCACCACCGCTAGGGTTGCCGCCAGCGTGATAAAGCCGGCGCCGGTGACGCCGGACGCACCTTTGCTGGTCAGCATCCCTACTAATAACAGCGTTAATTGCTGAGTTAGCGTCAGGTCGACATTCAAGGCCTGAGCAACGAACAGAGCGGCCATGGTCAGATAGATATTGGTGCCGTCCAGATTGAATGAGTAACCGGAGGGTATCACTAAACCCACCACCGAGCGGGAGCAGCCCAGTTTTTCCAGCTTATTCATTAACGGCACCAACGCCGATTCCGACGACGAGGTGCCCAGTACCAAGAGCATTTCTTCCTTGATATAACGCAGCAGTCGAAAAATATTAAAGCCGGTCAGCGCGGCTATGCTGCCCAGTACCAACACGATGAACAAAGCGCAGGTCAGATAAAAACTGCCCATCAGCGCAGCCAGCGGTTTTAATGCGGCGACGCCGTATTTACCGATGGTAAACGCCATTGCCGCGCCGGCGCCGAAGGGTGCCAGCTTCATTATCACGTTCATCATCGCAAAAAAGATGTGCGAGCATTCCTCGATAAACACATACACCGATCTGCCGGCGTTACCCATCTGTTGTAGAGCAAAACCAAACAACACGGCCACCAGTAAGACTTGCAGCAAATCGCCGGAACCGGTGAAGGCATCGGTAAAGGTTTTGGGGGTGATATGCAGCAGGAAGTCGGTAGTGCTCTGCTGACCCGCTTGTTTGACGTAACCGGACACAGCTTGCGCGTCCAGGGTGGCCGGGTCGACGTTGAAACCTTGGCCGGGTTTAAGCAGATTGGCTACCAGCACACCCAGTGCCAGTGCGAAAGTCGAGACAATTTCAAAATAAAGCAAGGCTTTGACCCCAACTCGCCCGGCTTTTTTCATGTCATCAGCACCAGCGATGCCCAGTACGATGGTGCAAAACACGACCGGACCTATCAACATTTTGATCAGACTAATAAAGCCGTCGCCAATGGGTTTGAGCGTCACCGCGTGTTCAGCGTCCAAGTAACCGAACAGGCCGCCGGCAAGGATAGCCAACAGTACCCAGAGATAAAGCCGAGCGGAAGGACTCGCTGGTTTTGACGATAGCGGTGTGCGGTTTTCCGGGTTCATTGTGTTGAGACTCCTAAAAGTCGGCGCAAGGCTAGCAATCAGCCACTGGCACAGTATGGATGTCGCGGTCGGTTCAAGTCATAGAGGGTTCCCGGAGAAGCAGGTAATATCTTCAACGATAGCCGCGCTAATCTGTTATTAGCCGAAAATTGCGGCAACGGCGCGCCCAGGCCTGATTCTGCACCGTGATCATCAATCAGACCCAACCGCCTTTTTTAACAGCGGTTTAAGCGCGAAGGTCGCCAAACCGGTGCTGGCTGCCAATACCGCCAACAACAGGAAGAAATCCTGTTTCGGCATTTTCTCGTAAAAACTGCCGATATAGCCGGACAAATAATTGCCGAAAAACGTCGACAGAAACCACATGCCCATTACCATTCCCACCAGTCGCGCGGGCGAGACTTTGCTGACCAGCGACAAGCCGACCGGCGAGAGATAAAGTTCGCCCAACGTGTAAATCAAGGTGCACAGCACCAACCATAGGAAGCTGATTTTTTGATTGGCGTCGACGCCGCTGATTGCGAAGATGATTACCAAAAACGAGGCACCCAGCAATAATGAACCAAAAGCCATTTTTCCGACACTGGAGCTTTGCCGACCTTGGCCGGCGCGGCGCTTGGATAGTCGGTCGATCAGCGGCACCAAGAGGAAAATGAAGGCCGGGTTGAGCGATTGAAACCAGGTAGAGGGCATTTCCCAGCCAAGGATATGCCAATCGGTACTCTGCTCGGCAAATAGTTGCAAGGTATTTCCTTGTTGCTCGTAAACAGCCCAGAACAGAATGTTCAGTACCGCCAACGCCATTAATCCGCCTAGGGCCTGCCAGTCCTTGATAGTTAAAGGCGCGGCTACCGTCATGCGTTGTTGATGCTTAAGGAATTGATCTTCGCCCAGATACTTCTGCCCAAATAAATACATCAGTAAACCAAATACCATCCCAACGCCGGCAGCAGCAAAGCCGTAATGCCAGCCATAGCGCTGGCCCAAGGTGCCGCAGATCAACGGTGAGAAAAACGCCCCCAGGTTGATACCCATGTAAAAAATCGTAAAAGCGCCGTCGCGGCGCGGATCGCCGGGCGGATATAAATTGCCCACTTGAGTCGAAATATTGGGCTTGAAACAGCCGTTGCCCATAATCAAAAACAACAGCGCAAACAGGAAAAACGCTTCGGAGGCCATCAGGAAATGGCCGATGGCCATCAATATGCCTCCTGCTATTACGCATTTGCGCGGCCCCAAAACCCGGTCAGCCAAAATGCCACCGAACAGCGGCGTGAAGTACACGAGGCCAGTATATAGGCCGTAGATTTGCGAGGCCAAGGCTTGAGTCGACAAGGGGCCGAATAAAACCTCTAAACCAGCTTGTAGCGTCGCAAAACCAAACACTTTGGTCTGAGTTTGCGTCGCTTGAATTAAATGTTGAGTTAAGTACAGCACCAGCAAGGCGCGCATGCCGTAATACGAAAAGCGCTCCCACATTTCAGTAAAAAACAGTACGAATAAGCCGATGGGGTGACCAAATAGGTTTTTTTGATTCACGTGGGGAAAGTGTTGTTAAGTTTCCGGGAAAGCTTGTTGAGCATCATCTCACAAGCGCCAATTTGGGGCATTTTCACGTTAATCTCCAAGTAAACGCACCGCCTTGAAACACGCCAACTATAAGCGACAAAAAAAGTGCCAATTCAGGGTCTTTTCGGCTACCGCATCGCCGTTTAGGCTGTTATAAAGGGAACAGGCGCCGTATTTTGCGCTATTCGAACTGGCGGGTTAAGCCCTGCAAGTTCGGTTACATGTATTCAAGGAAACTTAATGACCACGCTAAGCGATTATTTCGACTACCGGCTAGATGCCGACGGTAATAAATATGTAGAGGTTTCGATTCGGGGTGTGACCTTACTCAGGCTACCAGCAACCAATAAAGGCACCGCTTTTAGTGTGCAGGAACGTATCGAACTGGGATTGGACGGCTTGTTGCCGCCGCAAGTTACTGATATGGACAATCAGCTTGATCGGCTATATGCCAATTATGAAAAACAAGCGAATGATATTTCCAAGTACCAATTTCTCAGAGCCCTGCAGGACCGCACCGAAGTGCTGTTTTACGCGCTGTTGGAACGGCATTTGGACGAAATGGTGCCCATCGTCTACACCCCAACCATAGGCTTGGCGGTGCAGCAGTTCAGTTCCAATTTTACCACCACGCGCGGATTGACTTTTTCGGCGGCCAATATCGATCGGGCCGAAACGATTTTGCAAAACTATCCCCTCAATGATGTGCGCATGATTGTGGTGACCGATTCGTCATCGATACTGGGTATTGGTGACCAAGGCATGGGCGGTCTGGCGATCTGCATCGGCAAATTGGGTTTGTATACCGTCGGTGGCGGCATGTGTCCGTTTCAAACCTTGCCAGTCAATCTGGACGTGGGCACCAACCGCGCCGAATTGCTGGACGATCCTTTTTATTTAGGCGCACACACCCAGCGCTTGCACGACCAGCCTTATTTCGAATTGGTCGATAAATTTGTTAACTCGGTACAGAAAGTCTGGCCGAAAGCCATTATTCAATGGGAAGACTTTGCCAAAAACATCGCCTTCGAGCTGTTGGCAAAATACAAAGACCAGCTGCCCTGTTTCAACGACGACATTCAGGGTACCGGGGCAATGGCCTTAGCCGGCCTGCTGTCGGCGTGCCGGAAGAAAGGCGAAACCCTAGCAGAGCAAACGGTGGTGGTGGTAGGTGCCGGTGCCGGCGGCTTCGGTGTCGCCAGTACCATTAAGAAAGGTATGCTGCGCGAAGGTCTCAACATGGAGCAAATTCTGCAGCGGATTTTCGTGGTCGATGCCCATGGTCTGGTGGTCAAGGAAGCCACCACCGAGGCCTACAAATTGCCGTTGTCGCATACTCAGGATAGTTATCACGATTGGGATATTCCCGACGATAGGGTGCCCAATCTGCTGGAGGTGGTGACTCATGCCAAGCCGACCGTATTGCTCGGGCTAACGGGTGTGCCGGGGTTGTTCACCGAGACCGTGATTAAAACCATGGCTGCAAACCACGCGCAACCCATTATTTTCCCATTATCCAACCCCACGGCGAATTGCGAAGCCACCCCGGAAGACATTTTAGAATGGACAAAGGGGACAGCCATGATCGCGACCGGCAGCCCATTCCCGGATGTCGACTATCAGGGCCGGCAATATCCGATTGGGCAGGGCAATAATGCCTTTATATTCCCGGGTTTGGGATTTGCTGCGGTGTTGGGCGAATGCAACCGTATTAGCGACGCGATGGTTTTGGAGTCCGCGTATGCATTGGCCGATTACATCGCAGCGAACTGGTTGGAGGCCGGCCTGATCTTTCCGCCAGTAAGCGATCTAAAACAAGTCAGTTTATTTGTTGCGAATCGGGTGTTGGCTAAAGCCTTGGCAGACGGCTCCGCAACGCGGCAGGATTTAGTCGGCGTCGATCTGGAAGCCTATGTTAAAGCCAACCTCTGGAAAGCGGAGTATGCGCCTTTTAAATATGCCGGGACACCTACTAAAGCCGATAGTTGATCAAGCTAAAGTTGACTCGGTGCCTCTACCGAGTCGGCGTCACTAGGTTAAGCGTTTGCAACTGGCGTTGGATTCCGTAAGTCTGGCGTATTTGCTCGGTGGGGTTGGTATCCTGCTGGAATGGCGGGCTTACTGCCTGCCCGACGGCTTGGGGTTTCGGCGCTGGTCGGCTATCGGTGCCTTGCTATGGGCTGGGCAATACTTGTTGCTGGATGCCTGGACCGCCGGTTTGACCATGGCCAGCACTGCTTTGCGCACCCTGTTGTCTGGCCGTTTGGAGAAAGGTTTTTATAAGCATTGGGCGGCGACGGGGTTCGTGGCCTTGTTCGCCGGGTTGACGCTACTTTCCTGGCAAGGCCTCATTTCCTTGCTGCCGGCCTTTGCGGTAATTAACACCACATTGGCTTTGTTTTACCTAAATAATCGCCGCATGCGCATCGCCATGTTGGCGTCCAGCTTAGCTTGGATAAGTAACGATTATATTTGGCAGGCTTGGCCGGCTTTTGTGGCGGAAACCGTGGCGATGGGCATTAATCTGCGGACTATTCGTAAACTGTTTGCCAACAGTTAAATGGCATCTCCCCGCTGACAAAAACTGTAATTTCGTATGGGCTTGCGGCGTGTCTGAACCTGCTTTATACCGTTTCAGCGTCGGCAACCGATTCTTCCAGGACTTCGAAGTTATTTTTCAGCAATGCGCAATAGGGGCGCAACGCGACCATCAGCGCCTGATAAATAGTAAATGCATCGGTTGGGTCTTTCTGCTTAAGCTCGGCGACCTCGGTCAGAAACCGATACAGCATCTTTACGCAATTCTCGATGGACATCGCCAACCAGGCATCGTTGGTAATCCATTTGTCGATAAATTCATCCAGGCGCGCGAAGGTCAGTTTTAGTAGCGGATAAGCGGTTTGGGTTTCCTTGTATTCCCGGAGCAGCATATAGTCGAGGTAAGCCCGCTCGGACGCCACTCGCGGCCGGTTGGTAATACTGAGGTAAGTGGCTTTGTGGTGGGTATAGGCGGCATCGAATTGTTCGCAAAATTCGGTTTCGGTGCTTATCGCCAGCCAAATCTGAAGACTCGCGGTGGTTAGGCCGTAACACTCCTTGATTGAGTTTGCCATTTTGTCGAATTGCTCGATGAATGCCGGCTTGGTCAGTTCGCCTTTAACAAGATTTTCAATCGCCACCAGTTCGCTTGCAGTAACGCAAACCGTCGCTAATTCCCGAACAATTTTTATTTCGACACCCATATTGCCGTCACCTATTTCTGCTAATTTGAGAAAACTTAAGAAGCGCCTTGATGAGTAGTCTAATGAGTCAGATCGACGATGTCGGCAACGCAGGCATTGTCTTTAACAATGTGCAGCGCATTGTCGAACACCATGTTCGAGTTGAATAAAACGCTTTTGACAATGATGGCGCCGGTCGCATCTTTGATCACAAAGAAAGTGTAGCCGTCGGGAACCTTACTGGCGGCAATCTGGTTGCTAATTAAGGAGCCGGTTCGCACTTCTTTAATGGCTTGCAGGGCTTCTTCCTTGTGGTCGTAATCACCGCTCATCAGTATGAGTTCGCCCTTACTGTTCACAAAAGAAAAGGAATACTGATTTTCGTCGTTGGTTTTAAGTTGAAAAGTGGCTGGCATATTCTGTCCCGGAAGTTAGCAGTTGACTTTAAGTTCATCGCCGATGCAGAGCAGCCGAAACGCGACCGGCAGAGGCTATAAATCCAAAAGCAAGCGGTATGCCAATAAAAAACCTTTCAGAATCAGCAAGAAATAGGTCGGCAAAGGTTAAATTGTCGGTTTTGCTACACGACATTGGGCGATCTGATAGCCAGTGAACTGTTCTCAGCAAGCAGGGGCCAATTCGCTTCGTAGCCTATGCCTGAATGCCGACAAATCCCGCCCAGCAATAACACGAATCAAGATGGGGCCCGCTCATAATTTTTCCTGATTTCAGCTAGCGCCCAAAAGATCGTCATTCCGGCAGGGATTGCCGAAATCCAGGCTTCAGGGATGATTCGAAGCCCACCATCCATGGCACTGAATACCCGCTCTTGTGCCCTGCGGGTATCCATGCGGGTATGACGCATAGCGGAAGATCTTGCTAGTCATGCAATTTTTACATAGCCGAATAACGCAGCCAGTCCAGATAAGTATCCACATCCCATTGGCTACCCAGTTCGTAAAGGTTTAAACCGAGGTCTTTTGCCCGACTGCGGGTGATAGCCATAACCTGATCATGGCTCCAACTCATGTCGCTGAACAGTCTCGGTTGTGCCCCGTTTAGGCCGATCATCACATAACCGCCATCGTCGGCAGGCGCGATAACCGCATCATGACCCTCGCGTAACACCGCCAATGCGCGAAGCAGATCGTCAGAGGACAAACTGGGGCAATCGCAACCCATCAGCAATGCATGCCGGTATCGGCCCAACGCATCAGCAAAGGCGCGATACATGCGTTCACCCAAATCAGCGCCCTGTTGCACCTGCAGCGTAAGCGGATAACGCTGCGCGCAATCCTGAAAAAAGGCATGGCCGGTGTCCGGGGCGCAGTGCAATTCAACCGCGCACAAAGGCTGCTGGAAGGCTCGGCCCAGCGTCATATTAGTCAATTGCCGGTGTGCTGCGGCAGCTTGTTCAGCGCTTAAGGCGGGTTGCAATCGGGTTTTGACTTGGCCGGGAATCGGTGCTTTGCAAAAAATCAGCAGCACACTGTCGGGGAAAAGCGTTTGCATGGCTTAAATCTTGCGCCGCCAGGCATGATAACGGCCCAGCCAGTCCAGCAAGACAGTGGGTGCATGATTGCGTTTCCAGACGCCCGCCACCTGTTTATTGGCTTCCGCCAAGGTTGGGTAGATATGTATGGTGCCGAGAATTTTATTCAGACCAATGCCATGTTTCATCGCCAGCACGAACTCGGCCAGCAAATCGCCGGCGTGTTCTCCGACGATGATGACGCCGAGAATCTTGTCCTTGCCCGGCACGGTCAGCACTTTAACAAAGCCATGTGCCTCCCCGTCGGTAATTGCCCTATCCAGATCGCCTATGCCGTATTTGGAGACTTCATAAGCGATATTCTGCGCTTGCGCATCCTGCTCGTTCAAACCCACGCGCGCCACTTCCGGGTCGGTAAAGGTCGACCAGGGAATCACCGAATAATCGGTACGGAATTTCTTGAATTGGCCGAACAAGGCGTTGACCGCCGCATACCAGGCCTGATGTGCGGCAGTGTGGGTAAATTGATACGGCCCGGCCACGTCGCCGACGGCGAAAATATTCGGATAGTTGGTTTCCTGCAAGGCGTTGGTTTCCAGCGTATTGCGCGGCGACAAAGCAATCCCCAATTCTTCGACGCCATACCCTTGCACATTGGCGGCACGGCCAATGGCGATCAACACGTTATCAAAGGCGATTCTGACGATTTTCCCGTAAGTTTCGGCCAGCAGAATGTGTTCGCCGTTTTCGACGATGAATTCCTTAGCGGTGTGATTGACTTTGACGTCCACGCCTTCCGTCTGGAAGCGGGCCTGGATGATGTCCGATACATCCGGGTCTTCCCGCAGCATAAGACGCGGCGCCATTTCCACCTGCGTGACTAGGCTGCCCAAGCGGGCGAAGGTTTGCGTCAGTTCGCAGCCTATCGGACCGCCACCCAACACCAAAAGGCGCTTGGGTAATTTGCGCAAGTTCCAGATGTTATCCGAGGTCAGATAATCAACTGTATCCAGTCCGGGAATCGGCGGTACGAAAGGCCGGGCGCCCGCGGCGATGACAATCGAACGGCTGGTGAGTGTTTTAATGCCATCCGCCGTCGTCACTTCCACCGCCCACGGCGATACGATTTTTGCCGAGCCTTCGATCACGTCCACGCCCAACTCGGTATAGCGTTCGACGGAATCGTGGGGTGCGACGGTTTTGATCACCTGTTGCACTCGCTCCATCACGTCTGCGAAAGCAAACTCAACTTCGGCCTTGGCGATGCCGAATTCGGGCGCGCGTTTGATGTGCGACAGCAATTTGGCCGAGCGAATCAACACCTTGGACGGCACGCAACCGGTGTTCAGACAGTCGCCGCCCATTTTGTGTTTTTCGATCAATGTCACTTTGGCTTTCAAGGCGGCGGCGATATAGGCCGACACCAAACCGCCGGCACCGGCGCCGATGACGATCAGATTGTTGTCGAAACAGTCGGGTTTAGGCCAGTTCGTGTAGATTTTGCGTTGCTTGAAGAGCTCGAGCATTTTCTTAGCTCCTAATGGAAACACACCAAGCAAGGCAAACGAACCCAGCAAGGCTGGAGACAGGATACCGGAGAGCGAATCAATTTTCGCCAACTGGGTGCCGGCATTGACGTACACCAAGGTGCCGGCCAACATGCCGACCTGACTGACCCAGTAAAACGTCCTGGTCTTGATCGGCGTCAAGCCCATCGCCAGATTGATCATAAAAAACGGAAACAGCGGCACCAGGCGCAAGGTCAAGAGATAAAAGGCGCCGTCGCGGCTGACACCCTCATCAATGGCCTGTAAGCGGTTGCTCAATCGCGATTTGACCCAGTCGCGCAATAAAAATCGCGCCGCCAGAAATGCCAGGGTTGCGCCTATGCTGGAAGCAAACGAGACGATCAGCGTACCCCATAACAAACCGAATACCGCGCCGCCGGCTAGCGTTAAAATCGTCGCTCCCGGTAATGACAGCGCGGTGACCGCGATATACAAGGCCCCATAAAGTGCCCCCGCCAGCAATGGGTGAGCCTGACGGTAATAGGTGATGCCGGTCTGCTGCGATTTTAAATTTTCCAGCGTCAGATAGCTTTGTAAATCCAAGGCAAAAAATGTCGCTATCAATGCGGCAATCCCCGCCAACAATAAAAGCCTGGAGATTTTCATGCCGACTTACCGATTGCGGGCAGGCAAGGCTTCGATGGGTGTTTGCAGGTTGTCTGGCTAAACATTTATGTTCCTTAATACTATTTGGCTTGCCTGTCAGTCTTACTTGACGGCCATTCCTGACAAGAATCTCAGAAAATCTAATTTCTCAGGCGCAATTAATATCGCTACGTTACAGGAAAAATCCCCTCTCCCCACATTTTGACTTTTGCGACAGCCTCCGGCGGGAGGCGTCATTTGCCAAAATGCTCAAGGCCCAGTCAAACGCTACCAGGGTTTGGTAATGATCTCCACGGTTTGATCGAACGCCTGCAAGACTCAATAGTTATCCTTATCTACGCAATGCCGGCCACGTTCAAGACTATCAGCTCATCCGCCATGCAATTGCCAAAAATTGGCAGGGGTAATGATGGGATACTGTTCGGATAGGGCCAATAAGTCCTTGTCGCCAGTAACAAGGTAATTGGCTTTTGTCGCTAGAAATGTCCCGAGTACGGGTTGGTCGGCTATATCGCGCAATCTAGGCTCGGCTGTTTCAACCGGTTCGACCAGATCGGCAAGGAAAGCCAAGCTATCGACAAAATCCCGAATTTCAAGGCTTGACCAAGCCAGACGATGACTGAGCCGCGGTAAAACCCGCTGCAATTCGTCCAAGATATATTGGGAAAGAATAACTTCCAAGCTTCCGTTTCGCCATGCGGAGACTATTTTGCCCGGTATCGAGCTTGGATAAGCGATGCCGGAAAGCAAAACGTTGGTATCAAGGACAATGCAAATTTGCGTCATAGCTAAAATTGAGAATGCCGGGTCTCCAAGACTATGGCATCAATTTCATTTAGCCCTTCCTCTTGAGGCACATTGGCATAAGCATCGGCCATTTGTTGACTTAGCAGATCAAATCGATCTTTGAAACGGCGAATTCGCTCAAACAACTGCGCATCGACCAGTGCCGCCACTGGTTTCCCATCCTTTTTGATTAAAATAGAATCATGCCGGTATTGAACTTGATTCAGCATTTCCCCTAGATTTTGTCGGAACGCGACAGCGTTTACTTCGTTAATCATAAGAACGCCCTTATTGAAGCTATTAGAATCATATTGATCATAATGATCTATAGGGTTAATGACAAGTCGAAAGTTTTTTAGCAAATACGGTTAGCGGCGGAAATTGCGGGCTCAACAAAATTATATTTTGGTAATTAGTGGCTGGCTGATGGTAGTTTCCGAATTATATTCACCGCCACAAACCCGCTTGTCGAGACTGGCAGGTAATCGCCTAACTTGACCATTAGCAGCCTGACGAAAGATCAACGGGGGCAAATCAACCCCAGCAGTTATTTCGTTTTGCTTGATTGCAAGATCTACCTCTGTTCTCCAAATTTCACGCGGTGTAATCGTTTAGCAGCAAAATCCGAGCGCTTGCTTTGGCTTTTTGGTAATAGGCTGTGTCGGCGGTGATCAGTGTCGCGCCGGGGGCATTTAACACAACAGCGTGATAGAGCGTATCAAAAAGGTGGTGCCGGTAACGCTTAGCAAAATTGATCGCTGTGGTGTAAATTTCCAGTTCATTAGCAAATGCAAAACGGCGTGCAAACTTTGTAACGGGTAGGTGGCGAAGTTGGACTTCGTCTATTCGCCGTCGGAGATTACCGATGAACCCGTGTCCGCAAAACGTTGCAATGTGTCGCGTACCGCTTCGTCGTAGCAGGCATCGAGTCGTTGTTGCGATAGTCGGCCTTCGGGAAACTCCCGCAGTGCTTCGAGTAATTACGGTGGACGGGGAATGCTGCCAATGTACTCGGTGGGTATTGACATGGTGCGTTCCTATATGCAGTTAAACACATTTGATGCAGAGACTTAGGTCAAGTGAATGACTGGCTTTACGAGTCTGTCCGCTGATGATGAGCAATGGCGGTTAAAGCGCCGTAAGTGGCTACCAGAAAAGGCACGCTAAAGGTTAATAGCGCCTTGAGCACATCGAGACTCTGCATCGCCGGGTAGTCCAAACAGAGCAGGCCGAACACGGCTTGCGGTTGGTTGATCAAGTTCAACAGGGTGCCGACGACTAAGGCGACTCTGCCGGAGCGGCGGTATATGCCCAGTTTTATGGCAGTGCGGTGCCGATCGAGTAATTTTGCAAAGCAATTTCCTAGTGCGCCATTGCAACTAATTTGCTTAAACATTCAGGATCACCTCTAACAAAAATGTAGATTTTTAGCGCGCTGTACGGCAAATAGTCAATGCAGATAAATCCATGCAAATAATTCTACTTAGTCAGATTATCTTCCAGGTCGTTAGGCCCGCCGGGACGCGGGCATCCAGCAGCGCGGATGGCAAGCTTAGAGACATCCATGTAGCCTGGATTCCGGCAATCCATGCCGGAATGACGACCTTGAACAAGGGTGGTCATGTAATCTGACAAAGTAGAAATAAACGCTGGCGATAAAAAAACAAGTCATGCTCTTTGTTCAAAATATGCCATTTCTGTAAATTCTTGCACGTTTTATGTCATGCGCAGGATCTACAAGCAAGCACGCTTGCACTGCTTGCTTAAGTGCTGATAAGGACAAAGTCAGGCCAAGGCCCCGCCGCAACTACTGCCTTGGCCGGCGGTGCAACCGTAACAATGGGCAGCGGTGGCGATGGGCGCGCCTGGCAATCGATGCAGATGCAACTCACTGATATGAAGTTTTGGCTTACTTACGGCACCCAATGGCAAATCCAACATTTGATTGAAATCGCAATCGTAGACATAGCCTTGCCAGTCGATACTGAGAGTATTTAGGCACATCAAGTTTTCAAGGTTCTCGGCGCGAAAGCTGTCTTTTAGTAACCTCAGATAAGAGTCGAAGCGGCCATGACTGACCAAGGTGCTGCCAAAGCGCTGAATCGGCATATTGGCGATGGCAAACAGGCGGTTGAAGACGATGCCGTAATGTTGCTGCAAATGCAGCTTGTAAGCCAGCTCCAACTGCTGTTGATCCGGCGGCAACACAGCGTCTTGTGGGTTGAAAACTAAATTCAACTCTAAACCGCTGTCCGGCTGACCATAGCCCAGCCGATTCAGGCGCTGCAAGGCAGCCAAGCTATCTTTAAACACACCTTTGCCGCGTTGTTTGTCGACATTTTCTTCCAGATAACACGGCAGGGAGGCAACGATATTGACCTGCTGCGCGGCCAAAAACTCCGCAAGATCCGAGCATTCCGGTTCTTCCAAGATAGTCAGATTGCAACGGTCAATTACCTCGATGCCTCGATCACGCGCGGCTCTTACCAGATAGCGAAAATCGGCATGCATTTCCGGCGCGCCGCCGGTTAAGTCCAGCGTGTGAATATTTGCGGCGTCGGCCAAAGCCAGAACCTGATCAACGGTTTCCCGACTCATCATCTCGGTACGTTTAGGGCCTGCATTGACATGACAATGCACGCAACTCAGATTACACAAGTAGCCTAGATTGACTTGCAATATCTGCAGCGGCTTGCGGAATAGGGCCGGAAAGTTGCTGTCGAGAAGCAAAGATTTTGTTTCGTGCATACTTAATCCTTGGAAAACCAGATATCGCCGTAAACAGCAGACACCGCGCCATTGCTGTTATCGGTATCGGTCATGATTGCGACAGCATCGATAGCGCTGATGTCTTCAGCGTATAGCCTCTTGAAATCGGCCCGGACATCGCGTTTTTCATGCTGCCAAACGTTAGGCAATGCTTCCGGCCCGCGTAAAGCCATCATCATCGCATGATCACCGGCAAAGGCATTAGGCCAGACGCTGTCTTTTTTAGTGGTGCCGGCCCAAACGTAGTTGATAGCTTTGGTTTGCCAAAACGCCAGCCCGCCTTTGACCACCACATACACCCGTGCCGCGTAATCGTCGCCGGGTTTGCTTTGTTCATCCAAGCCGGCCAGCCGCTTGCCGATACGCCACGACCAGTTGAGAAAGGGGGTTTGCTGCAAGTCGATACGCTGTTCTTTGAACAGGCCGGAACCCGTGGCATGGCTATCGGCGGTCAATACCGTCATGCCATCGATAGCTTGCAAGCGATACTGGGTTTCGCCTTTGAAGCTTTTATGCTCCCAGCCCTCCAGGCTATCGCGGCTAAACTCGCCGATAGGCAGTTTATCGGCGGCGAACAGCGCGTGCTGTGGCAGTAAAACCGCCAAGCAAAGAAACTGAAGATGCTTGACCAATGCCTTCCGGACCTTAAGGCAAGCGGGATAGAGGGTAGCTGTCATAGTCGGTCGTCCCAATTTTGCTTGATAGTTAAGTCTGCACAGTTTTCCGGCCAGGGGCAAATGCCTCAAGGCAAGTCGGCTTGCCTTTTTTCAGCCATCAGTCACAACTGGCGGGCAGTCTTTAGAAGCGATTAAAGCGACCGATTGGGGTATTTACGCTACAAACGTTGCAAGGACACGCTCGCGTTTTCGCTGGTTATTATTCGCAGTTTGCACACCGTGGGACTGATGCCAAATAGTAACACTTGGGCATATAATCTGGTTCGAGGCAGCCGGAAATCGAGGCATTTCACACTGGCTTTGCCAGCCTAAGGACGGCTTTTCTGCAAGACCCGGCTCGACGCGCCTAATCGGGTGAGAAAAAGCTAACTTGATTGCGACCGCTGTTTTTTGAGACATACATTGCGGAGTCCGCGTCATCAACCAATTCTCTGGCAGAGGTCGTATCCGGCTGCGAGAGCGAAACCCCAATACTGGCTGAGATCTGTATTGTCTCGTTGCCTAGATCGAACGGTTCCGCCAAGCGTTGCCGAATTTTTTCTGCGACGCTCTCGACCTGCATTGGATTTTGCAAGTTATTCAAGATCACGATAAATTCATCTCCCCCCAAGCGCGCGGCGGTATCGCTTTCCCGAACACAGGCATGAATTCGTTCTGCTGCCTGCTTTAACAAGCTGTCGCCAGCCGCGTGACCAAGTCGATCATTGATTTCCTTAAAATAATCCAAGTCGATAAACAACAAGGCAATCGACGAACCCAGCCGGCGAGAATTTTTTAAAACTTTTTCCAATCGGTTGGTAAACAGGCTTCGATTGGGCAGTCCGGTCAAGTCATCGTAGTTGGCCTTAGTCCAATTATTATGCTCTGACGTTCTACGTTCGGTAACGTCGTGGCCTATACAGACCACTGACTCCACATCACCTGCCCTGTTGAAAACCGGCGTAAAGACATAGTCATGCCAGACAAGTTTGCCGGAGCGCGACGTAAAGGGCGCTTCCCGGCTGACAGACTCTTTGGTGCGTATGGTCTGCTCAATTTGTCCCTGCAGTTCTGCCGCAATCGGCACATACAGGTCGAAGTAATTTTTTCCTGCCATCTCGCCCATCGTAAGGCCGAATAAGTCCTTTAGCTGTTTATTCGCATACACGAATCGACCTTCAAGATTGAAGCTAAATATTAGATCGGGACAAGAAGTCAGAATTGTCTCGAACATGCGGGAGTCGTATTCTTTTTCCCTGGAATAACCTACCACTGATTCCGTGATAGCCTGATCGATGGCTTCATTGAAGCGCACTAGATCGCCCAAATCTGTGTCCGCATTATTCTGTTTGAAATCTTTCTTTATCCACAGCCTGGTGACACTAGCTCTGAGGGCGCGAAATTCGGCAACGGTGGAATTGAGACTGAAACCCGCCGCTAAACGTTCTGATCCATGCGTGGCTGCTGCGGTAACAGAGCCATCAGAGATTTGTTGACCCTTTGCCTTTTGGCTTTGATCGTTCGCGGACTGGTGACAAGCAAGATCAGCGGTAATAGTCAGCAGCATTCCACGCAGGTGATCTCGCAACTGGCCCTTATCCATACCGTCTGCGTCCGAAAGGTAGTCTACGGCGAAGTCTTCCCACTCCTGCTGAATGCCTTCAAGATTATCGAGGATAAATTTATCAAGGCGCATGGCAGTCTCGGTTTTGTTAACTGCCTTACGACCCTGTTGTTCAGTAATCGTTCACTCGCGATGGACGCAATGTCCGAGAAAACGAGATTGACAATTAGCCGTACCCAACCCTGAAATAGGGCTTTTTGACTAAACGGGCTGCGACGCTTGCAAGCCGAAACCGAATTATTGGAAACAAGCCATTGGCGATGGATGCCTGGCGAGGCGCGCGGCGCAAATGCTGCAAGTGTTAAACACTAGCCTAAGGCGGGCTTGGGGCTAAGGACGAGTTGCAGATTTAGCGACCCTTTGAAGAGGGAATCAGGGGTCTCTGAGTAGTCAGCGGAGCACGAGCGCGATGCCGATGTTTATCAATAAAACACTCTAAACAAGCGCTGTATCTGGCCAAACTCGTACAAATACGGCTGTGCAACATCGCGGTTGGCGGCGACGACGATCAAATCATGGGAAAACACGGAGGTGTTGTACCAGTTGAAACTGCCGTCGATGACGATGTAATCGTCGATCACGCAATATTTGCTGTGAATGGGCGAATAAGGCACCGGCAAATCGTCCTGGCCGTAAACCAAACCCACACGAATCCCGGCGTCTCGCAGACGTTGCACGGCTGGCAACAGCGGCCTGGCAAGTTCGTCGGCCATGCTGCGCTCGACGCCGATTTTGCCTTGCCGCGCCAAGTGGCCGTTGAACAGCAGTTGCACATCCACCCCCCGGTCGCGCGCCTGAATCAAGGCGTTGACCACGCTGTCGTGGTGATCGCCCAGCAAGTCGCCGATTAAAAATAAGCACAGCTTCAAGGAGCGGCGGGCGCGATGAATTTCGGCCAATATGGCGTGATGCGGGCGATAGGGTCGACCATTGGCCATGGTTTGCCGGCCGAAGGTGTAGAGTAAATTGAACGGACTGAGCGGATCGACGCCGTATTTTTGAATCACGCCGCCACGCTGACTCTGGAAAATGTTATCCAGCAAGCGACACACGCCCTTGGAATGAAAACTCATCCCCGATTCCCAATTGGCCCACCAGCGATCAAAGGTGATGTTGAACGAGCCGATGATGCAATCGTCGTCATTGAAGATCACAAACTTGGTGTGCATGTCCGGTTCCACTTCGATCAAGTGATGTTTGGGCGTGCAAAATACCCCAACCAGTTCGATGCCTGAGCGTTTCAAGCGCGCGTAATTCTGGCTATTGGTCAGCGTCATTTTTCGCCAATCGACGATGCATTGCACCCAGACACCTTGTTGGCTGGCGTGGATCAAATGGTTAATAAAATCGCCGTCGTCGATGCAATCGACACTGACTTTGATCGTGCATAATCTGTCGGGTTGACTGTGTTTAGCAGCGATCACCTTATCGATATGATCGTGAATAAACCGTTTGGGATGATAGGGATGAAACTGCTGACCCTTGGTGAATTTGGGGGTCAGCTGCAGCGAATCGAAATGATGGTTATACCAATCGACATCGCTTTGCAATTTGCCGGGGTCCAACTCGTAACTGCGAAAATGGTTGGGTGTAGCCCAGTGCTCGTTAAGGTGGCGCTGCTTGGGTTGATTGTCCCGCAATTGCTCGCCGTCCATGAAAATATAATCGTGGCGCGAGGCAATCGAATGCTCGCCCAAGTGCACGATAAACGAAAACTTTAGGCAGTTGATCCTGCCGAACTGCCCGGAATTCGGCATCACATAAAAATCTCTCGTGGAGCGTTTGTGCTTGTCCCACTCCACATCGTAAGCATCGGTATCGACGATATAGGTTTCGCAAATTGACTCCCGATACACCTTAAGTACCACCTTCAAATTGGCGGTAATGCCGTGCGACATCTCGAAGTCGATTTTGCCCCAGCGGACGTCGAAGGTTTCCCGAAAATCGTTACCGCGTTGAAAACAACCGCCCAGTTTGCCAAATACCGGTTTGGCGTAGTGTTCTGCTACTTGCATATGGTGATGCCTAATTAAACGAGCCTAAATTAAATTGTAAATTCGCCGCGGCGATTAAGTCTATAGCGGCTCAAAGGTCAACAAGTAGCCGCAATGATCTGATACCGGACCGTAATCCTGCTGGGTGAACACAGTTCGCGCCGAGCTGACCCGTAATCCGCTGTTTCTGTCCATAAAAATGTAATCGATTCGATAGTCGTCAGCCAGCGAATCCCGCCAATGTGCATCGTTCACCCGAAATATTTGCTGAAACAATGCCGGGGCGTTGGCGGCCAAATACTGGTCTTCGTATTGGTGACCATTGACGACCAACTGGTAACCAGTGGAACCGGCAGCAATATTAAAATCGCCGCACAGCAAAGTGGCATCCACCTCGGTGCTACGTTTTTGGTTCGCCCAGGCAGACAGCCGTTGAAATTGTTGCTGAAAGCCATCTTCCCACCAGCTTAAATGTGCGGAAAACACATCGATAGTACCGATAGACGGCACCTTGATGCGTGCCGACACCACTTTACGAGAATGGATGCTGTAGGCATCGTGACTATCCGACACATACCGGGCTTCTTGTTCGATCAGCGGATAACGGCTCAAAATCGCCACGCCTTCGCGGAATTTGTCAAAACCCAGGTGCGACCAATCGGTGTAAAGATAAAATGGTTTCGGCAAACGCTGATTAATTATATTCGCCGAGTTTGACGGCCAGTCGCCGCGTCCCTCATTCCAATACTCGGCCACTTCCTGCAGACAGACCACATCTGCACCGAGCTCGTCGATGGCGTTGGCGATCTGCCAGAATTTACGGTCTTGCTCGTCTTCCTGGTAACAATGCAAATTTAAGATTAACAGCCGCAGCGGCGAGCGACTCACAACGTAATTGTGACCGCCGTTGTTGTCCCACAGTCGTTGCTGTTTGCTTTCGCAGCAGAGGCTATATTGCAGGCGAAACCCATCACCCACCTTGATTCGCCCGCTCCATACTTCAGCCAGATGCAAACCCGCATAGACAGCTTTATTGGCGGATTTTCGTTGGGCCTGCCGCCGACAGTGGCTCGTGTGGCTGTGTTGCCAGTTATCGATAGTCCAGTGAATTGTTACTTGGTCAATTTCCAACGCAGCGGCCACCGCCAGTTTGATCGGTACAGAATGTTGACTGTCCTGAAGTTGATCGGCATGGCTCAATTTCAGTATCGGTGCGGCACTGGTCAATCTGCCGCCGCAGCCGGCACCGCTGAAATAATCAGCACCTTCGTTGTTATCCCAATATTCGCTGCCAGCAGCTTGCAGACGCAAGGCAAACCGAATGTCGCCGGGGATATCCGCATGCGCTTGTGGCGGAAACGCAATCTCGGCCTGCCAATATTCCTGCCCCGCTTCGGCCTTGCGGTTGAACAAAGCCGGCAAAAAGTGCCAGACCCCATCTTCGCCGGCCCAGACCACTTCCACCCGTTTGTGATAATCCAGGTCTGCCACCCGCATGAAAAACTGCAAGGATTGCTGACAGGCCGCAGCTTTGCCGGTAATGCTGTTTGCTACATACAACAATTCGATGTTATTCATAGCTCCCCCCTCGAGGTTGAGTTAGGCAGTAACGGATATGGGCTGCTGTCTAGTCGGCATAATGGCGAAAATCGATCTCTGGAAAAATATCGTCCATGATTTCCAAAGCAGACAGATAGCGCTCGTCGATCCGGTTCTTGCGAATCGCATCGTGCAAATAATTAAAACGGGCCAAATGGTCGGTGATGCGTTTGCGCGCATAATCGATGGTCGTCCCCGCTTTCATGATAAACGGCCAATCCGAAGATTGCGCCAGCAACAGTGATCTGGCAGCCTGATTCAAGGCCCGTTCCTGCAAATCACTTACGCTGAACCCCTGCAAATCACCGGCCAACTTTTCCATTTCGGCAGCGGCCTTGTGCAACAATGGATAAATCCAGTCGTTGCTTTCGTTCAGCCAGTAACTGGAATAACCGTGTTCTCCCCAACTCGACGCAGCCGGCTTGGCCTGCACATGCTGCAAAGGCAATTTCAAGTAATCCCCGCAACTGACGGTCTGGATACCATTTTCGCTACTCGCCGCCAAACGCAACACTTGCTCCAACCATAAAGACCCTTCGAACCACCAATGCCCGAATAGTTCAGCATCGTAGGGCGCGACGATAATCGGCGCCTGCGGCATTTCCGCCGCCAAGGCATCGATTTGCTGTTGGCGACGCAGGATAAAATCCTCGGCATGCCGACGCGCTTTTAGCTTTGCCAGCGCCGGCTGGTAAACCTGCTTGGTTTGCTTGGGACCGGTGATGCGGTAGTACTTTATCCCGGTGTTGATGCGGGTTTCGCCGTCCAGGATGTAAGGCGCGATATATTCCAACGGCAAATCGAAACCGATGTCGCGATAATACTCGCGGTAATCGCCGTCACCCGGATATCCCTCCTCGGCACTCCAGACCTGCCGCGACGACGCCGGATCGCGACCGAAAGCCGCCACGCCATTCCCGCAATCCAGCGGGGCATACACAGCATGCCGCGGCGACTGATCGGCATCCATAATCGCATGGCTATCGACGAAAAAATAAGCTAAGCCCTCGGCTTTCAGCATCTTTTCCAGGCCCGGATAATAACCGCACTCCGGCAACCAAAACCCATTGGGCGCAAAGCCGAATTGACTCTTAAAACTGGCAATCCCCACCTCGATTTGATTGCGCACTGAGATCGGGCTGACATTCAACAAGGGCAAATAGCCATGAGTGGCGGCCGTAGTGATTAACTCCAGACTACCAGCGCTGTGATGGCGTTGAAATGCTGTCAGCAAATCGCACTCATAGCGTTGCTGGTAGCGATATAAGGCATCCTGAAACCACTGCATATACATTTCTGCCAGCGGCTCGAACTGCGGTAGCCGGCGGGTACGCTCCAACTCCCGCTCCGCCAGTTCCAGTCGGCCTTGCAGATAATGCAGATAGCGATTTTGCAGCAAGGGGTCGCGCAGCATCGTCATCAGTGTCGGCGACAGGGACAGGGTCAGCCGATATGGCACTTGGTCGTAATGCAGGCGCTCAAGCATCGCCAACAAAGGCAGATAGCATTCGGTTATCGCTTCGAACAGCCAATTTTCTTCAAAAAAGCTGTCGTGTTCGGGGTGATGCACATAGGGCAAATGGGCATGCAAGACGATGCTGAGATAGCCTTTGTTCATCGCGGGGATTAGTTTTGTTGGCCGGACGCGGTTACGGCAAGCGCTGAAGACGCTTGATACGGCGGTATTATAAACTGCGCCATCGCCGGCGACAGTCTTTCCGTCATCGACGACACTTGCGGTGCGGGTGCGGAAGTCTGCGAGTATGCGAAGGCGCTAAATTCCTGATCTGCGTTTAAGCGGCCTATCGCCACTTGGTAAATGCCGGCGATACAGGCACTGCCACTCGGAACCGTAATCTGCTGTTGATTGCGCTCAGGAGTAACCTGCACATCGAACCAGGAGTTCATAGAACCGGCCTCAGAGGAGACCTCTGCGTTCGGCGCTGGTTGACTGTAGACTCGCAAAGTCAAAGGCTGGGCATCTGCTGCCGACTCGACCACCGGCGAAGGCGACTGCGCTGGGTGATCAAGCTGCCAATACACATGTAAATGTTCCGGATCGACCGGCAAAGCAACCAGTTTGGCGCTTGTGAGGTCGACAGCCTGACCGTCATGGCGTGGGGCAAACTCCCGGCTGATCTGCTGACTGACGCTTAACAGCTCTTGCGGCGAAAAGCCGGTACTCATCATTCGCGCCGCGCCTGCCCTGAACCTGCGCGGAGCAAAACCTCGGTTAATCTCCAGACTAATAGCCCGCATATCCTCCGCAGAGAGCGGCGCGCGGGCTTGAGACTGTGAGGAAGAAAAGGCCATCGGCAATGTTAACGGGTCGGGTGACTAGGTTTTAGCCTGTGGGTAGCGGACATTCCGCGACGTATCGCCGCAGCGATCAGGCTTTGTAGACTCTAACCGTTGTCGATTATTTACGCAAGGCGTAGGCCTGCAGCCCTTATATGCAGTAAAATCAGCGCCAATTCACAGTTTCTTGGTAAAGGGTATGCAGAAACCATATAGCTTAAAGTCAGGGAGTCCCTATCCGCACGGTGCCAAGGTTAGCGAGGGGGGGGTCAATTTCTCCATCTCCAGCCGCCATGCGACGGACGTGGAGTTGCTGTTGTTCTCTGAGCATGACAGTCTAAAGCCTATACAAGTCATACCCTTACAAAAAGATAAGAACCATACTTTTTTCTCTTGGCATGTGTTTGTGGAAGAACTGCCGGTCGGCACCTGGTACGCTTGGCGCATAGACGGCCCCGCCAATACCCGGGAATCCGGCTTGCGCTTTGACCGCGAGAAATTATTGCTGGACCCTTGGGCGCGCGCCGTCAGCGACAAGTTATGGAATCGCGCTGCCGCTTGTAAGCCTGGCGACAACAGTCATCTCGCCATGCGCGCGGTGGTAGTTGATGACCGCTATGACTGGGAAGGCGATACGCCGCTGGCCATACGTAGCGAAAAAGCCATTATTTACGAGTTGCATGTCGGCGGTTTTACTCGGCACGCTTCCGCGAAGGTGAAGCACCCAGGTACCTTTATCGGCCTGATCGAAAAAATCCCTTACCTGAAAAAGCTGGGCATCACCCATGTCGAGCTGCTGCCCATCATGGCCTTTGACGAACAGGACGTGCCACCGCACACCGCCGATCTGGGCTTGAAAAACTACTGGGGCTATAGCACGCACAGTTTTTTCAGTCCGCATCCCGGCTATTGCGTCACCCCAGAGCAAGGCACGCATATTCGCGAATTTCGCGATCTGGTCAAATCGCTGCACAAGGCTGGCATCGGCGTGATCATGGATGTGGTGTTCAATCACACTTCAGAAGCCGGTGCCGACGGGCCGGTGATCAATTTTAAAGGCATTACCGGCAACAGCTTTTATTTGACCGACAAGCACGATAAACGCATATTTCACGACTATACCGGTTGCGGCAATACAGTGAACGCCAACCACCCGCTGGTGACCAACTTCATCATCAGTTGTCTGGAATACTGGGTACGGGAAATGCATGTCGACGGCTTTAGATTCGACTTGGCCAGCGCCTTGGCGCGCAGTGAAGACGGCAGTGTGCTGCAAGACCCGCCGCTGGTCTGGGGTATCGAGTTATCCGAACAACTGGCTAGAACCAAGCTGATTGCGGAAGCTTGGGATGCTGCGGGTTTGTATCAAGTTGGCAACTTTCCCGGCTATCGCTGGGGAGAGTGGAATGGCCGTTACCGAGACGTCATTCGGCGCTTCCTGCGCGGCGACACCGGCATCATCAGCGAAGTAGCCACGCGCATTTGCGGCAGCAGCGACCTCTATCAACACCAGCATCGTTTGCCGATCAGCGGCATTAATTTTGTCACCTGCCACGACGGATTTACGCTGAAAGACCTATTCAGCTACAACGAGAAACACAATACTGCCAATGGCGAAAACAATCGGGACGGTTGCAGCAACAATCTCAGCAGCAACTGCGGCGCGGAAGGCCCAACACCCAACCCGGCGATAATTAGACTGCGCCAACAGCAGGTAAAAAACGCGTTTGCCATTTTGCTGCTCAGCCATGGCGTACCCATGCTGTTGGCCGGCGACGAATTTCTGCACACTCAGCAAGGCAATAACAACTGTTATTGTCAGGATAACGAATTAAGCTGGCTAAACTGGGATAAAGCTAAGGAAAATGCCGACGTGCTGCATTTCGTGCAGCAGATGATCCGTTTGCGCAAACGCCATCCGGCCTTGATGCGCCGTAATTTCCTCACCGGTCGAAAAATGGAAGGCAAGAACATGGCCGACATCAGCTGGCATGGCTTGCAGGTCGATCAGCCGCCGCATTGGGACGATCCAGATACTCGAATTCTGGCGTTTACACTGGCTGCCTTAGGTAAAGATGAAGCAGACCTGCACGCGATATTGAATATGTCCGGCAACAAGCACAACATGCAGTTGCCGCCGATCGAAGGAAAGAGTTGGTGCCTAGCCGTGGACACGGCGCAAACACCGCCGCTGGATATTGTTGAGCCTTCAGAGCAGAAAGCACTGAGTAAACCCTGGTATTTCGTGGAACCGCACTCGATTGTGGTATTCGAAAGCACCGATAGAAGCCCAGACGATATTGCTGATAGCGTGTCGAAGCGCTCTGCAAATTTTTTCAGCAAACTGACCGGCATCAAGTTACTCGATCAACCGGTCGCTGAAACCCCAAAGAATTAAGCAGTCCACCGGCTAAAGCAAAGGCAAGTGCTGCCACACTATCGCACTGCCAGCCACCTTCAATCGAACACGTCGCCCCAATCCGGTGGCGGCGGTGCCTCTTCGACTGGATTTGCATCAGAGTCCGCTGGTTTTGGCTGGTCGGAGTCGGTGTCGGTGTCGGTGTCGGCAAATTGTTCTTCGGACTCGGCTGCCGGCTCGTCGCCAACCGGTTTTTCGTCCACATTGGGTAAGCCGTCCAGATAACTGTCCAGCAAACGGCACAGATTTTCGTAAAATCCGCTTACCGTCTGCTGCTGCATTTGCTGCTCTATAAACCCATACAAAAACTGCTTTTCCGCCGCGATCAGATTTTCGCTGACGACCTGCGCGGTTTGTTCGTCTAAGTGATGCTTACCTACTAAAGCCAAGGCCAGCCGATCACCACGCCGTTCTTGGCGTTCCTTAATGTCTTCCACTAACTCTTCGATGCCAGCCAACCGCTGGCGCTTATTACGGCGATTGACGGCAAGTAACACAATCAGTCCGGTCAACAATACCAGTGATAGCTCTGCCAAGCCGAGAAGTACCAGTGGTTGATTCATTTCCCAAACTCCGCGATGCTCTCGCGCACACCGCGTTCAGCATCGTGAAAAATTTGCAGCATTTTTTTGCTGCTATTTTCCAGCTCTAACGCGGTCTGATTGCCGCTAAATACTCGAGTATATTCGGCGGACATTTCATCGATGGTTTTCATCGCGTTATCCAACTGCCGCACCAATTGTTGGTTAATCCGTTCCAAACCGACCAATTGGCTCGTTTGCCCCGACTCGTTGAGCCGCTCAACAGGCGCAGTCCCTCCCCGCGTCGCCAACAAATTCTGGTAAGGCTCGCTCAACTCGCCAATGCGCTGCTCGATCTCGTTCAACAATACCAATTCCCGTTTTAAGAATAAGCGGACCACACTCTCAAACAACGCCCGCTCGGACGCGTTGACCTGTTGCAACAAAGGCTCTATCTCGGCAGGCAGCATGCCGCAACTCTCCCCCAAAAATTGCTCCAGCCAGCGATTTTTGACGACGGATTGTTCTTCAAGCTCGGTAATAAAATGATCAATATCGGCCATCTCCTTTCCCCGCTTATTTCTCGATATAAAAAACAGCGCGATGACCAACAGCGTCAAAAACGCCAACGCCTCCGCCGCAAATATCACTACCACGGAATCGAATGGATTCATGACAATCTCTCCAGTAATTGCTGATGTTTTTCTGCTTGGCTTTTTTTCAAGTAGCGGTAGGTAAAAAACCCACTGACTCCCAGGAACAGATTAATTGCAACCAGAATGCCGCTAACCAATAACCAATTGGTTTTCGGGACGTCCGCCGACGGATGCTGCTCTGGGTCAGTCGGCTCATGGTGCTCGGCCCCCGCTTCGTGATTGGCTTCTTCATGATTGGCTGCTTCGTGATGCACATCAATTGCTGCCTCCGTCGCGGGTGCGGCAACTTCGGCTTTCTCGGCGGCTTTGAACCAACTGTCGTCGATACTAAGCGGTTTGACTGCCGGTGTCAGCGGTTTACCTTCGTGGTCTTTCGCCATCACGTTGAAATTGACATGCGTGGTGGTCTCCGGCGGCAATCCGACCAAATCCAGCAGCCAGACACCGTCTTTGCTTGTCAGTGCGCGGGTTTCCGGCTCGTGCCCGGCTTGGTTAATCACCGCATTGATCACCAACCCGGCAGGATCGATCAGCTTGGTATCTGGAAGCAGCTTTAAACTCACCTGCCGCTGCGCCACATCAACGTGTTTATCGACGGTGATAGGCGTGGCAACCACTTCGATCTCATGCACAATTTCCCGCTTGAAGGTCTTGCCGTCAGCAACAATTTTCAGCAGGTGTTTACCCAAACTCAAATGCTCGACCTGATGCTGATAAAAACCGGCTTCGGCAGCCACAGCCTGCATTTTTGCCGGCGCTTGCTGATCTTGAATCACTTCTAAGGTCAACATGCCCAGAAAATCGGCGCGGGCTATCAGCTTGTCCTTATCGGTAAAATGCGCTTTGATCGGCAAAGTTTCGCTTTCACCCAAAAAATTAGGAATTTCGCTGAGCTGCAATTTCAGGTCGGTGACGATCATCACTTGGTTGTCCGGATCGACTTCCGCCACCAGTCGCCATTCACCTACCAAGGGTTGCTTGGCGGTTATCAGATCGTACGCCTGACTTTCCAGCCAGGACACATTGGCAACCATGCTTTGTTTGCTAATACTTTTGCCGTCCGGCGACACCAATTGCGTGGGCGCAGCATGCGGCTTTTTGAACACCAACACCGAAAACTCATGAATGCCGCTGTCGACGTTGAATTTATTGTCGGTCAGCGGCAAGGTTTCTTTCGGCGCGGCTTTTTGGGCCATCTTCAAAAACACTCGCTGTAACTGCTCGGCCGTTTGCGCGGTTTCCGCCCAGCCGCCGGTCTCGAACGCCAACTTTTCCAGCAACTCTTTGTCGGCCTGCTCGGATAAGGCGATGGTTTGCACGTTGATATTTTGCTGCTGAAGTTTGGGGATCCACTCACTGAGAATCCGTTCGCGGGAATCCGCGCTTTGCATAATGTCCTTGGAAATATCCACAAAACCGTCGGTCAACAAAATTAGATGTTTCTTGCCGCTGCCGGTAAATCCTTGGCTGAGCACGGTCTGAATGGCATCCTCGATATGGGTGTACAAACCGCGAGAATGAATATTGGCCGTGGCTTTGCTGGCTTGCTGTTTCCATGCGGAATTGACGGTATCGGCGGCGGACAGCGGCGCGGTTTTTTCGGCGAACAGCCAGAATGCCGCCTTGGTGCCGTCCGGCAATAAATTAACCAGCAAACGGCTAGCTTCTATGCGCAGATTATCTGGATCGTTTTGCTTCATGCTGCCGGAAACGTCGATTAACACCTGAATTTCGTCGGCATTAGCCGCCACCGGCGCGGGCTCACTGCGCGCAGAATCGACACTCAACCCTAACAGGCAAAAAACCGCAAAAATATACGACTTGAACATAAGTCCGCCGGAAAAAGTTTAGGCATTGGATAGCAAATATAGCCCAAGCAATTGACTTATGGCCTATTTTTTAAATCAGGCTGCCGTAGCCGTTACACTTTATAATGTTTTCACTATTTCAACCAAAGGAGAACTTATGTCTATTAAACGAATGGTCGATCTGGATTTGGCCGGCAAACGCGTGTTAATCCGCCAAGATTTGAATGTGCCGGTCAAAGACGGTAAAGTGACCAGCGACTTACGCATCCAAGCTAGCGTCCCGACAGTGGAAGCGGCATTAGCAGGCGGCGCGGCGGTGATTTTGATGTCCCACTTGGGCCGTCCTACCGAAGGTGAATACGATGAAGCGTCCAGTTTAAAACCCGTAGCCGAGCGTTTTTCACAATTATTGGGTCAACCGGTGCGCTTGGTGAAAGACTGGCTGGACGGCGTAGAGGTAAAACGCGGCGAAGTGGTGCTATGCGAGAACGTGCGTTTTAACAAAGGCGAGAAGAAAAACAACGCCGAACTGGGCCAAAAAATGGCAGCGCTCTGCGACATATTCGTGATGGACGCTTTTGGTACCGCGCACCGCGCCGAAGCTTCAACCCATGCGGTAGCTGAACACGCCGCCGTGGCTTGCGCCGGCCCACTGTTGGCCGCCGAACTGGATGCGTTGGGCAAAGCCCTGGAAACCCCTGCCCGTCCCTTGGTGGCCATCGTCGGTGGTTCTAAAGTATCCACCAAACTGACCGTGCTGGAATCCTTGTCGTCTAAAGTCGATCAATTGATCGTCGGCGGCGGCATCGCCAACACCTTTATCGCGGCCGCCGGCTACCCGGTGGGAAAATCATTGTATGAAGCAGATTTAATTCCAGAAGCCAAACGTTTGATCGCTTCGGCAAAAGAACGTGGCGCGGATATTCCGGTACCGGTCGATGTGGTCTGTGCGAAAGAGTTTTCCGAAAGCGCGGCGGCCACTGTGAAAAACGTCGCCGACGTGGAAGCTGACGACCTTATCCTGGACATTGGACCGGAAACCTCCAAGCAATACGCGGAGATTCTGAAAACCGCCGGTACCATCGTCTGGAACGGCCCGGTCGGTGTATTCGAAATCGACCAATTCGGCGAAGGCACCAAATCGCTATCGATGGCAATTGCCGAAAGCCCTGCCTTCTCCATCGCGGGCGGCGGCGACACTCTGGCGGCTATCGACAAATACGGCATCGCCGACAAAGTGTCTTACACCTCTACCGGTGGCGGCGCGTTCTTGGAATTCCTGGAAGGTAAGGAATTGCCGGCGGTAGCTATTCTGCAAACTCGCGCCTAAGCACAGGATTGGCAGGGCGAATCGGTCCTGTCAAATCTCACAATTGTAGCTATTCAGCACATCTCTAAACCCCGCGAGCCAGGGAATGCTTACCCCCTCTCTCCTAATGGAGGGGGTGGCGTGCTTCACGCTGAATAGTTACTCCATCATTTGACCTTTGCGGGGCAGCGCTCTGCTCTGGCCTAAGGACAGTTGACCTTTAGGATATCTTGAGCGCCAAAGCCATGCTGGGTCAATCAACATGGCGGAGATTATCTTGAGAATCAGGAATAGATAACGCTCGGTTTACCATCTCCAGCGACGATTTCGCCGATACTGAATGCGGTTTCGCCTTGTTGCTTCAATATATCCAGCGTAGCGGCTTCGTCTGCCGCCGCCACACACAAAATCATGCCGACCCCGCAGTTGAAAGTGACCAGCATGTCAGCTAATTCGACATTGCCCTGTTGTTGCAGCCAGACGAAAATCTCCGGTAATTGCCAGGCCGATAGCTGAACGTTGGCGTTTAGGCCAATTGGCAAGACGCGCGGCAGGTTTTCGGTAATGCCGCCGCCGGTGATATGGGCCATTGCATGCACCGGCACGGTTTTCAAAAGTTCCAGCAAGGGTTTGACGTAGATGCGGGTGGGCGTCAGCAGGGTCTCGCCGAGCGCTTTACCGTTGACCTTGTCGGTCCAAGCCAGCCCGCTACGGGCGACAATTTTGCGTATCAACGAGTATCCGTTGGAATGCGGGCCGGACGACGCCAGAGCAATGAGTTTGTCGCCGGCTTGAACTTGGCTGCCGTCGATGATGCGGTCTTTTTCGACGATGCCCACACAAAACCCAGCCAAGTCGTAATCGCCTTCGGCGTACATGCCGGGCATTTCCGCTGTTTCCCCGCCGACCAGCGCCGCGCCGGATTGTTCGCAGCCTTTGCCGATGCCTTCGATCACGCTGGCGGCGGTATCGACTTCCAGTTTACCGGTGGCAAAATAATCTAAGAAAAACAGCGGTTCTGCACCTTGGACGATGATGTCGTTAACGCACATGGCTACAAGGTCGATGCCAACGCTGTTGTGGATGTTTAAATCCAGCGCCAGTTTCAATTTGGTGCCGACGCCGTCGGTACCGGAGACCAAGACGGGTTGTTTGTAGCGATCCAACGGTAATTCGAACAGCGAACCGAAGCCGCCTAAACCGGCCATGACGCCCGCATTACGGGTTTTGGCCGCGATGGGTTTGATGCGCTCGACTAAAGCATTACCCGCTTCAATATCGACGCCCGCGCTCTTATAATTCAGGCGGTCTTGTTGTTGTTCGCTCAATGTCAGTCTCTCGTTAAAGTTAAGGTTGAAACGACCGATATTGTACTATAGTTCCCATTAATGCACTGTCAGGGTAGGCTTGTGGTCAAGGTTTTTATGAAGAGTAAATCAGGGCTTTTGGGTCTGTGTTTGTTGGGATTGCTTAGTCATTCTCCACTAACGGCTGCTGTTGAAGTAAAAGGCCTGTATGAGATTGAGCTAATAGCCAACAGTCAGTCCGCAGAAGATAGAACGCAAGCAATCAAGCAAGCTATGTATGCCGTATTGAGCCGGGTGCTGGTTTCTGAAGATATTTCCAAAATACCAGCGGTGCAACAGGCATTGAATAGCGCGCACAACTACGTTAAGCAATCGCAATTTTCCTTGATTTCTGCCGACGAACTACCCGATACCGAGGCCAGGCTTCTGCGCGTGCAGTTTGATGAAGACCAACTCATGGAAGTGATGCGCAAAAGCCAGGTAGGAATTTGGAGTGAAATCCGTCCGGAAACCTTGGTATGGTTGGTAGTCGATGACGAGGAGGGACGACGGTTTTATAATGCCGACACCATGCCGGAATTGGAAAGTGCCCTAGCCTTTGCGTCCAAAATAAAAGGTGTGCCGATGATATTTCCGATGCTGGATCTGGAAGAACAGCAAAAAATATCGCTGAACGAGGTGCTGAGCGCTGACTCCCGCAATTTACTAGCGGTATCTGCCCGCTACGAAGTCACCTCGGTGATGGCTGGTCGCATTGCTAAGAAAGGCAATTGCTGGCAAGGCGAGTGGGCTTTTTACTTCGATGGCAAGATTAAACAATGGAGCGGCGTGTGTCAGCCCTTAAAACCGACGGCTGTTGCCGGCGCACAAGGTGCCTACGATGTGCTGTCTAATTATTACGGGGTCAAACCTGAAACCTCAGCCGCCCACTAAGCTGTAAATGCCGTAAGCGCCGCCGTAAGTGGTTAGAAAATAAAATAAAGACACCACCAGACTGGCCGGCGTATTGACCTGCAGCACATCCTTAAATATGCGGGCGATGATGGCCATATCCCAAATCAAAAACAACGCCAAAGTCGTATAGCTTGGCGTATCTTCTGCCACGGTCACCCAAAAAACGATAGGAATCAGAAAGATCGCAACGACATTTTCGCAAAACAAAATAGCTGTGGCGACCTGGATGAAGCTGTTAAACGTTTTATTCAGTAGCAACACCAGCGCGATAAAGCCTAAGGTTAGCAATGTCTCTAACAACACCTCGAATATCGAATCGATGTCGTCGGACATATTGAACTGAATAAAAAACACCGCGATAAAATAAAAAATCGTATTGTGCTTAAAAAAGCGCGTCGATCTGGGCAGATCCAAGACCGAGACATTGAACCAGCACAATGGGAAATAATGTCTGATGATACCCATGACAATGCCCGCAACTTAATCAGTTTTCCTCTTGATCGGCATAAGAATAGGCGTCGTACGGACCGCGATATTCCGGCTGCTGGGTGTGGCTAAATTGGTCATTCAACGCTTGCACCAGATCCTTACTTTGCTCGATCAGACCGCTCAGCTTTTTGCGGTTTTTCTTGGTTTTGCCGACGGGGTCTGTGATAGGCATTAAAATCCGCCAGAAGCTCAAGCTTTTTTCAAACAAACCCGCCAGGTCTTCGCTGAGATTTAACTGTTTCTGCCGCTTGTGCATTTGCTTGATCAGGAATTTGGCGTGCACCCGGCTGACGATTATATGCAGAGGCGTCAGCACGCCAATCAAAACCGCGATGATGGCGGGACCTATCAGCGGATCGATCAGTAACTCAAGGATGCCGACTGCAATTTCCGCAAACAACATTAACATCACCACGAAGCCCAGCACGATTAGAGTGGATGCGTTACATCTGTCCTTCCAGGTAGTTAAAGCTTCTTCAACTTCCGGAAAGATAGTGTCGTCAATTGCGCGAATGCTGCTTTCCAGGGCACCGAGGATACGGTACGACCGATCATTACTGATGTTATTGAAGCGCTGATCGAACAGTGAAGTATCCCCAGATTGCGACAACACGATGAATTGACCGGTATGGATGCCTAGTTCGGCGAGACGACGCTGCCAAGACGCAGCGATTTCCTGGCTTTTCAACGCATCGATAGTGATTTCCGAGTGATCGATGACGAAGATGAATTTGTTGGCATCCTGATGAGCAACGATCTCCGCCAAAGTATCCTTAGTAAGGTCCGCATCCGCTTCGAATAAATCGTTAAACACTAATACCAGATCGGAAATGCCTATCACGTATTTCCGCAGCAGTCCGGTGACCGGATTTTCCGCAGCCGGATTTAACACCGGGGTGTCGATCAACAGCTTGTTTTTCAATTTACCGCTGTTAACGGTGACCATTTCCAGATACCCATTCAGTTTGCTGCCTTCCCCATTGGCCACTAAATCGATCTGACGGCCAATTTGATAAAACGGCAGGCGGTGGTCGGCGTCCAATGCAGTACCCGGCAGGGTCGCGGTAGTGGTCTGCGGCGTATATTGCAGTACGGTGAATTTGTGGCGGGCGGTGTGCAGTTGAACACCTAAGTAACGATTGACAAAGTCTGATTTGGCAGGCGAATAACCGCCTAGGGTGCTAACGATTGGCCACCAACTAGTTTTGCGCGCGGTGGTTTCGTCGTTATCGATTAAACCCAGTTCAAACTCGATTTCATCCAGATCCTGAAATATCTTGGCGGTTTTTTGCAAAACAGGATCATTCGCCGCGAACTGTCGTTCAAGATTGGTCAGGTGTTTACTTACCGTTTTATCCGCCATTAGATGTAAACCTTCTCTGCTTGTTATTGAGGTTAATCAGACGGCGGGAGTATACACCGATGCTATTTAAAGAGATAAAAAAACCCACTGGTTTCTAAAGCCCCAGATACCTCATCAAGCCGCTATCGGGCTGGCGCCGTTGGACGGAAAACAACGACTTTCCAGCAGCGGCGATGGCACTTATTCCTTTATTTCCAACTCCTTTATTTTACGGGTCAAGGTGTTACGACCATAACCCAGCAACAGCGCAGCTTCGTGCTTTCTGCCGTGAGTATGAACCAATGCCGCCTCGATCAACAGGGTTTCCAATGTAGGTATGGCCTGCTTGGCAATGTCCACTTTGCCGGTCGCTAGTTGCTGTTTGACCCAGTTCCTGAACTGGCTTTCCCAATCGCCGGGAGTACTATCGCCTGAACCGGATTCGGCAGTATTGTGGGTCAGTTCGGGCGGCAAATCTTCCAAATGGATTTCCCGCCCAGAGGCCATCACTGTCAGCCAGCGACAGATATTTTCAAGTTGCCTTACATTACCCGGCCACTTCAAGCCACTTAAAAAGGCCTCGGTTTCCGGTTTTAAAAGTTTGATCTCGGTATTCAGTTCCTTCGCACTTTGATACAAATAATGCCGCATCAATAAGCCGATGTCCTGGCGGCGTTCGCGCAACGGCGGGATATGAATCCGAATCACATTCAGGCGGTGAAACAAATCTTCCCGGAAACGGCCTTGTGCTACTAGGGCTTCCAGATCCTGATGGGTGGCAGCGATGATGCGCACATTGACTCTTACCGAGGTGTGAGCGCCTACCGGATAAAACTCATTGTCCGCCAGTACCCGCAGTAAACGGGTTTGCAATTCGGCGGGCATGTCGCCGATTTCATCCAGAAACAACGTGCCATTGTTGGCTTGTTCGAATCGACCGATACGCCGGGCCTGGGCGCCGGTAAACGCACCTTTTTCATGGCCGAACAGTTCCGATTCCATTAAATCCTTGGGGATAGCCGCCATGTTTAAAGCAATGAACGGCTGCTCAGCTCGGGGACTGTGCCGGTGCAGGGCTTTAGCTACTAATTCCTTGCCAGTACCCGATTCGCCGTTAATCAGCACCGTAATATGCGAACGCGCCAATCGCCCTATCGCCCGAAATACCTCCTGCATGGCCGGGGCTTCGCCGATGATTTCCGGAGTTTCCTCCATTGTCGGCGGCGCTTGGACAATGTCGCTTTGCCGTTGTTTGCTATGCGCGCAGGCACGCTGCACGGTTTCGACCACTTCTGTGACATCAAAGGGTTTTGGCAAATATTCAAAAGCCCCGCCATGAAAGGCGGACACTGCACTCTCCAAATCAGAATGTGCCGTCATCACAATCACCGGTAGATCTGGATAACTATTTTGGATGTTTCGCAACAACTCGAAGCCGTCCATGCCAGGCATCCGAATATCGGTGATCAATACCTGCGGTAGGCCAGCGGGTAACGATTTGAGCAGTTCGTTCGCGCTAGCGAAACTTTGGGTATTAACGCCGGCTTTTTGCAAGGCTTTTTCAAGTACCCAGCGGATGGATTTGTCATCATCGACAATCCAGACCTTGTCAGGTATTTGCATGATTCGTCTCCAAAGGTAGGTAGATGGAAAATACGGTGTTGCCCGGCTCGCTTTCGCATTCGATCAAGCCGTTATGTTGATTGATCAAAGACTGAGCAATAGATAGGCCAAGTCCGGTGCCCTCAGCACGACCGGTAATCATCGGATAAAAAATCTGTCCCATCAGCTCGGGTTTGATGCCCGGACCGTTATCGATAATGTCTATTTTTACTGTCAGTTTGTAGCGTTTGCGACCTATGGTCATATGCCGCTGCACCCGGGTTTTCATGATAATGACCCCGTGATTCTGCACAGCCTGCACAGCATTACGGACAATATTCAGAATGGCCTGAATCAGCTGATTTTTGTCGGCGAAAATCTCTGGGATGCTCGGATCGTAATTGGTATACAAGATTATGCCGTGGGCCGCTTCGACGGTAACCAAATGCCGGACCCGTTCCAGTACTTCATGGATATTGATTTGGCTTTTGTGCGCGGGTTTGTTCGGGCCGAGCATTTTGTCCATCAAGTCTTGCAAGCGGTCGGATTCGGCGATAATGATCTGCGTATATTCCTTTAACTCGGGATCTTGCAATTCCAAATCCAGCAGTTGCGCCGCACCCCGTAATCCACCCAGCGGATTTTTAATCTCGTGCGCCAAACCGCGCACCAGCATGCGGCTAGTATTCTGCTGAGCCAGCAATTGCTCTTCCTTGGTAATGCGTAAATGCCTATCTACCTGTTGCAGTTCGATCAGTATTTCGCTTAATTTACCGTCTTCCAACAACGGCGTGGCACTAAGGTTGACCGTAATCGATTGGCTTAGCCGCTCTAGGATTAATTCTCTATCCACCAGCGGCTCAAGCAAATACAAGCGCGGTAACAAATCGTTAAATAAGGTGTTGTGCGCGGTTTTGAATAGTTTGTGCGCCGTTTGGCCGAGCAAGTGCTTCTCACTATCGGCAAGCAGCATCTCGCCGGCGGGATTGATATAGGTCAGACGCAAATCCTTGTCGAACAGCAGGATTGCTTCGTTTAAGTGATCCAGTATCTTTTTGTGCACGGGTTAATTTAAGTTCTAAGGGTTGTAGTGAATAAGCAATTAGTACGCCAAGAGTAAACTCAGCCCATTGCTCACGTTGGCAGGCATAAAGTAGGCCTACTGCGCAACTATGGTGCTCTCGCCCAAATTGATGATCCATATTAGTGCAAAGCAAAACAAGAAGCGGGCCTTTATCATGATACGAGCTTTATGCCTTACTCGTGGTGTTAGGATAAATCTATTTTAACCTCGGCAAAGCGCGTGAAAGACCGCCCTGCTCACTTAGACAATCAAACAGACGCACAATATTGGTGCGCTGAAATTTAATCGCCATTAATCAGCGAGCAGGCCTGCCAGAGCTCCGCTAAAACGCGTTTTTGTAAAGCGGTTGGCAGTTTTGACTGAACTTGCTTGCCATGTGGGGGCTATATGACTTACCCAATCGGCCAAGGAGAATCCGCTTTTTCGATGGACATTTCCCTACAGCTGACTGTTCGTGATCTGAATTGGTGCGAATGACAAGACAGGTAACCAGGCTGGTGCATCGATCTCACCGCAGCGTCTCTAATTTAGTGCGTTTACCCCGTAACGACTAATAAGCGTAATCGACGATCAGCGGCGCATGATCGCTAAAACGTTGCGTTTTAAAAATACTGCTGACCCTTGCACTATCGGCAATGCTGGGGGTGGCGACTTGGTAGTCGATACGCCAACCGACATTCTTGACCCACGCCTGACCACGATTGCTCCACCAGGTGTAGCAGGCATCGGTGGCGTCGGGATGCAAATGCCGATAGACATCCACCCAGCCCAACTCACTGTAAACCTGGGTCATCCAGGCCCGCTCTGCCGGCAAAAAGCCGGAGTTTTTCCGGTTGCCGCGCCAGTTCTTCAAATCGGCTTCCTTATGCGCAATATTCCAGTCGCCGCAAATCACCACATCACGGCCACTGGCTTTTAGTTCGGCAAGGTGCGGGTAAAAGCGCGCCATCACGCTGTATTTAACGCTTTGTCTCTCCTCACTACTGGAGCCGGACGGCAGATACAAGGAAACCACCGACAGATTACCGACCTGTACTTCCAGATAACGGCCTTCGCTATCGATGTCGGCATGCCCCAACCCTGCAATCACTTTGTCGGCTGGTTGCTTACTGTAGACACCCACGCCGCTGTAACCCTTCTTCTCCGCATAATGAAAATACCCGTGCAAGCCACGCGGTGCCAGCATACCGGCTGTCATATCGCCGGCCTGCGCTTTAAGTTCTTGCAGACAAACAAAATCGGGGCTTTGAGTTTCTAACCATTCATAAAATCCTTTGCTGGATGCCGAGCGAATGCCGTTTAAATTGGCGGTAATGATACGGAGCATGGCGTTGGGACTAAGACGTTAAAACTGCGATTGACTGTGATCTGTCACCAATAATTTCGGCTCCAACATATCGAAGATGGCGTATTTCGGTCCTTCCCGGCCCAAACCAGAATCTTTAACCCCGCCATACGGCATATGATCGGCACGGAAGGTCGGCACGTCATTGACGATCAAACCGCCGACATGCAGATTATCAAAGGCATAGCGGATCTTGCGACTATCGAAGCTAAACAACCCCGCTTGTAGACCAAAACTGGAGTCGTTAATGGTTGCCACCGCCTGTTTAAAATCGGTAAACGGTTCAATGACCACAATCGGCGCGAACGCTTCGAGATTACAGACTTTCATGTCATTGCGGGTGTTGGTCATTACGGTGGGGGCGTAAAGGGTGCCATCCCGCTTGCCACCGGCGAGTAGTTTGGCGCCGTCCGCAAGCGCTTCGTTTACCCAACTTTCGATACGCTTGGCGTTGTTTTCATCGATCATGCTGGAAAAATCGGTATCCGGCGCTTGCGGGTCGCCAATGTTAAGCTCGGCTAATTTGCGAGAAAATTGCGCCACAAACGCTTCGAACAACGAAGCTTCGACATAAACCCGTTGCGTGTGTATGCACGATTGTCCGGCGTAAGCAAATGCGCCTACCACGGCTTTGTTCGCGGCCAGCGTGACATCGGCGTCCTTATCCACAATCAGCGCGGCATTGCCGCCTAATTCCAGCACTACTTTCTTTTTGCCAGCATCGCGCTTCATTTGCCAGCCAATTTCTGGCGAACCCGTAAAGCTGAGTAGATGAAAACGCGGATCGGTCACCAACTGATTGCCGGTGACGCGATCCATCGGCAATACCGATAAACCGCCAGCAGGCAAGCCCGCCTCATGGATGATGCTCGCCAAAAGTAGTGCGCTGATCGGCGTTTTTGACGCCGGCTTCAATACCATCGGGCAACCGGCGGCAATAGCCGGTGCGACTTTGTGCGCCACGAGATTTAAGGAAAAATTGAACGGCGAGATGCCCGCCACCAAGCCGACCGGAAAGTAGTGGATGATGGCATCCTTATTTGCGGCGACCGGATGCCAGGCGATGCTCAGTACTTCGCCGGGCAAGCGCTTAGCTTCCTCGGCGGCAACCAGAAAGGTCTGCGCCGAGCGCTCAACTTCAATTTGCGCGGTTTTCCAAGGCTTGCCGGCTTCCTGCGCCATGATCGTCGCAAACTCATCCCGATGCGCCAGAATGCCCGCGGAGACCTGCTGCAGAATTCTGTAACGCTCGTAAACGGGCAAACTCTGCATAGCCGATCGCGCGGTTTGCGCCGCGACCACCGCTGCTTCGAATTCCGCCTCGCCCGCCAGATAGGTTTGGTAAACAATTTGACCGGAATAGGGACTGACCACGGCCAGCGGCGTGGCAGTGGTTTGAAAGCGTCCGGCCAGATAAATCGGATAATCGGTCATGGGTATGTCCTGGGCAGTGGCTAGGCGAACCGGCTAAATAATGCAGGATTTTGCTTTCAGCTCGTGGGTAAACACCCGGCTGTTTTCGACATAGTCGATAGGCACATCAATGAGATGCACGCCAGGGGTTTCAAGACAGTGGTTCAAGATGGATTGCAGTTGTTCGGTGGCTGTGACCCGATGACCGTTCGCACCATAGGCTTCCGCGTATTTCACAAAATCCGGATTGCCGAAATCCAAACCAAAATCGCTAAAGTGCGAGCTTTGTTGCTTCCACTTGATCATGCCGTAACCGCTGTCGTTCAATACCAACACGGTGATATGCAATTTCAAACGCACGGCGGTTTCCAGTTCCTGACTGTTCATCATAAAACCGCCGTCGCCGCAGATAGCCACCACACTGACTTCAGGATGAATCAATTTTGCTGCTATCGCCGATGGCAAACCCGCACCCATAGTCGCCAGCGCGTTGTCCAGCAAAATGCTGTTCGGTGCCAAAGCCCGATAATTGCGGGCAAACCAGAGTTTGTACATACCGTTATCTAACGCCAGTATGTCTTTCGGCTTCAGAGCCTTGCGGACATCCGCTACCAGCCGCTGCGGAATAATCGGAAAATCGTTGGCATCGGCGCGCTCGGCAATCTTGGCATCGACCGTACGCTTTACTTTCAAAAAGTAGGCAAAATCCCAGTGAGTCGGCACCTGGATACGCTCCGCCATCTGCCAGAGCGCATTCGCGATGTCGCCAACGACATCTAGCTGCGGAAAATAGATTTCGTCCACCGAGGAGGCGACAAAGTTGATGTCAATTACGCTGATACCGTCCGCTTTCATGAAAAACGGCGGCTTTTCGATTACATCGTGACCGACGTTGATAATCAGGTCGGCGCGCTCGATCGCACAATGTAAATAATCATGATCGGACAGCGCGGCGGTACCGATAAATAATGGATGATCCTCCGGCACCACACCTTTGCCCATTTGCGTGTTGAAAAACGGAATCCCGGTTTTTTCGATAAACGCCTGCAGCATATTGGAAATACGTTTGCGATTAGCGCCTGCGCCTATCAATAACAAGGGCGATTTGGCAGCTTCGATGCGTTTGATGGCAATGTCCACGGCTTTGACGTTGGCATCGGCACGGCGGACTTTTTGCAATGGAATCGGCGGCACATTAGTTTTCTCGGCGGCAACGTCTTCCGGCAACTCCAGATGCACCGCACCGGGCCGCTCTTCTTGCGCGGTTTTAAACGCTTCGCGTATCGAAGAGGGGATGCGGTTTCCACGCACCAATTGCCGGGTAAATTTGGTGATGGGCTTCATCATATCGACCGTATCGATCATCTGAAATTGCCCCTGCTTGCTGGCATGTATCGGCTTTTGTCCGGTAATCATGCACATCGGCATCGCCCCCAATTGCGCGTAAGCAGCCGAGGTGAAGAAGTTGGTGGCACCGGGACCCAGCGTGGATAAGCACACACCGGGTTTGCCGGTTAAGCGTCCCACCGTGGCAGCCATGAAACCGGCGGCCTGCTCGTGTCGCGTGACAACCAGCTTGATTGACGAGTCACGCAGCGATTCCAATAGGTCCAGGTTTTCCTCGCCGGGAATGCCGAAGATATAGTCCACGCCTTCGTTTTCAAGACATTTAACAAATAGGTCGCTGGCTTTCATGATTGAGCCTTTAAAGTGGTTGACTGAGCGAACCGGAATGATCCGGCATTGATTGAGGGGGTACTTCAGTGCAGTCGAGCACCGGCCTGGTGGCTCTGGGGTTGATTGCTCTCAGCTGAATCGCGATGCTAGGGGTACTGGTTGACGATAACCAACGCCAAGCTAAGTCGTTGCTCCACAGTTTAACAGTACTAGCGCCAAGGCCCCAAGCGCCCTTGCCGCCTAAGCTCTGAAAATCCGCGCAGACCGGGCTGATATTTTGAAATTGGTTTGTATGCTGAGCCTTACCCGGGGCGGCGCAAGCTGATTTTTCGTTCGGTCTGAACCAGTTTGTTACTTGCTGGGAAAAAAGCTTTTAGCCATTGGTCAACAATTGCCTGGCTCGATAATCCGCGCCCGAAGGCAAGTGCTTGGGAGCGTTTTTTATCCAGGCCACTATATCTTGCCAGGCGGTGGGGGCTTGCAGATCTCGGAGGAGCATGTGATAGCCATTTTGGTAAATCGCCACGGTCTTTTCCGCGGTATCTGAGGTTAGCATTTGCTGCAAGAAGGCATAGGTCGGCTCCTTGGGGATCACTTCGTCTTTCTCGCCATAAAGCATCAGGGTATGTGCCCGCAGCGAGCTGGCGCTGTCAAACGCAGTGTCCATCAGATCGGTTAAACCATAAACCGTTTCCACGCGGGTGGCCTTGATCACCATCGGATCCCGGCCCATCGCCCGCAGCATATCTATGTTATCGGAAGGCATAATCTTTAGCCCACTGCCTGTCAAGGTCAACCAGGGCATACTATGCGCCAAGGTCCAGAGCAAACTGGTTTGATACCACGGCATAGTCGATCTGGCCCACAGCGCAGGCGCGGCCAGGATGATGCCGGACACATCCGGCATATCGACCTGCTGCATGGCGGTGATAACAATTGCGCCACCCATGCTTTCGCCCAATAGATAAATCGGTTGGCTCGGATAACGCTGCTTGAGTAGCCTGGTTAATTCTTTTAAATCCAGAGCGTAAGCGTCGCTGCCCGCCCATAACCCGCGCAGGGGAGCGGCACCGAAGCCGCGCTGATCGTAAGCGAAACAGGCGATGCCCATTTGGCTGAAATAGTGACCGGGCAAATCGAAAAAGTGGCTGTAATCATTAAAACCGTGCAGTGCGATAATCACCGCATTGGGTTCGCTGTCCGGCAACCAACGCCTTAGCGGCAAACTCGCACCGTCCTCGGTTAGAAAGGCATCCTCGCCCAGCTGGGCGGCATTGGTTTTGGCGCCGGGTGGATAGCTCATCGGCATGCAACCGCTCAGAGACAGGAGCAACATCAAGCCCGCGAGCGCCTTGTTGTTGAGCAGCCGTTTCCGATAAGGTCTGCGGGCATTCACTATTTTCAAATCGAGTGTGTTCATCGCTAACAAATGATTTCAGTATTGAATTTCCCAATCTATCCCCCGCCTAGGATTCACAAAGCGCGGGATTGTTCCAATCAAACCAATCTTAGCTGACGCAGGCTAACGGTTTTATGACAATTCCAGAATGGCTAATTTCCTGTTAGCGAACTATTCCTCATCCCAAAGGATAGGAAATGCTTTACGCACCCGCTCGATCGCCTCTTGATCCACGTTTTTCCCCCGCAAGGTCAGCACCAAGGCATAGATGTCCTGGGTACTGACTTTAAAGGTGCGTTTTGGATCGGCTTTAACCGAGCTGGATAAACGTTTGATCGTCGTATGGAAAGGCAGAGGCTTGGCCACCGATTGCGCGGGCCGCGAGAGTTCGTTTTCGATAATCTCTTTTTCATTGCCGGGAGGCGCGTTTAAAGCCTTACGCAAGATGTCGCGCGCCCTAGCCCAAGACAGTTCGCCGCCAGCCAATTTTTCGCGCATAGCTGCTGTGGTCAGCGGTGCATAGCGAATGATGTCGTCGATCCAGCTGACGCTTTTGTCGAAAAACTCAGCGATGCGCTCCTTAGGCCAATTGACGTTATTGAGATAAATCACGGTCTGGAAATAATCGGTGATGCGGGTATCGACGCGATCGGAGTTCAGTTTCAGATTCAGCGCCTTGATTTCATCCGGATCACCGGTAACGATTCTGACGTCCACTCTGTCGAAATAGCCTGGATTAGCGCGCCGAATGCCTTGAATGGCCTCCATGCGGTGAAAGCCGCCGACCAAATAATATTCCCGGTTGTTGCGCTCCCATACCACTAGCGGTTCGAACAAACCATTGACCACAATATCCTTTTCAAGATGCGCGACCTTGGCCCGATCCAACTCGCGGTGGTTGGTGAGCGTGTGATGAAATTCGATTTGATCGATGGGCAAATATTCGTAGCGTTTGGTCGCGAGCATGCTGTGTTCTCTCGGTGGCAGGAAACGGGAAGACCGGAAAATCGGCGCTCTAGCCGGTCCGATAAAAAATAGTAACGCCGGCTAGCTCAACATTTCAATGCATTTCTCTGATCTGCCCAAAAAATGCACCGCATTTTGTCACACTCATGTCACAAGGTATTTGTAAGCTAAAGCTTTAAATAAACCTAAAACATGAGTAAGGAAAAATGAGCGAATTTTTCAACAAAAAACCCAAAGAACTGCTGGAGATTGAACGGGTGATCCATGACTTGATGGAAGACTTAAACCACCCGCTAAATAACAATAGACATCCCTACCATCGAGATTGTGTTCATGCGTTTAACGATTTGATGGCGCATGCTGACAGTATCCGCCAGCAGTGGGTTTCCTACTAGAACGCGATAGGAATGCACGGGGCAATGCCCTCACGCGCAAGGCAAAGCCTGCACGGCCGCGGCGGCTGTTATTGGCATTTAAGCCTAAATGGCGGAAGAGTCCCGCCATTCCATCGTCTATTCTCTGTCTGTTAGGAAAAAAGCGCTGATGGTTGCCGTGCTATTCAAAAGATGTTCATCTGAAAATCCAAACTCCGCTCCGCCAACCAGACAAACGCCAAGCAGGCGATGGATGCCGAGCTAACTTTCAGCACCAACTCAGAATAATAGTGGTGGCGGCTGAAAGCACAGATCAAAGGCAAAGCCACCGCAACAATTGCTAACTGACCTAGTTCCACTCCTAAGTTAAAGCCCAACAGCGCCAAAAGCTGCTGCGTGTCGGGCAAGCCCATGTCCAGCAGCACACTGGAGATCCCCATGCCGTGTATTAGGCCAAAACCAAAGGCCAGCCAAGCTCGACATCCAGATAAAACCGGATATATATTGTTAAGCGCCGCCAGCACTACCGAGGCGGCGATAGCCGATTCCACCCACCGAGACGGCAGCGATATGTAGTGCAACACAGTCAGACTCAAGGTTAGCGAATGCGCCAGCGTAAACGCAGTAACCACGCCCAGCACATCGAAAAATATCGATTTGAAGCCATTTTTTGGCTGCCAAGCGCCCTGCTCCCAGACCAAAGCTGCCGGCAGCAATAAACTCAACAAAAATAGAATATGGTCAAAGCCGATCCGGATATGCCAAACACCTTCGTAAGCAAAATGTGCCAGCGTCCGCCACAAGGATTGATCGGCGTCGAAGACAAACTCGCTGCGTTGGCGGTCAGGACTAAAGATCGCGGTATCGGTTTGACCCGCATGAATGACGCTTATCAGCCCGCGATGCTGTGGATCGAGATCGAAAAACAAGCGGTAGCCTATCGATAGCGGCGCGGACATCGACGGACAAGCCGCCTGGAAATTCAATACCGCATAATGACCGTCACTGTGTTCGTCCACCAGCAAGTCCGCTGGTTGCGGCGAACAGGCCTGCTTGCCCATTGTCACCTGCAAACGACTCAGCGCATAGGCATACACCACATCCCGACTATCGCGCAATTCCGCCCAGGTAATATTGCCGTCGTCGTTTGCGTCCAGGCCCAAGGCGTAATCCAGGTCGCGTAAGGCGATATCCCATTGCCCATTAATTTGCTGTTCATCGATACGCACCGTCAAGTAGCTATCGCTGGGTTTATGGGCTAAGGCATTAAAACTTGCTGTCAGCAGCCAGATCAATATCAACCCGGCCCTAATTTTCATTGGTATTCCGTTCGGGCTGAGCCTGTCAAAGCCTGACGGCGAGCACCCTTCGACAAGCTCAGGGCGAACGACATTTAAGGGCCCATTGAATAATATTAGCCTTATCATGCCCTGCCCCCATTAATTTGCGCGAGCAGCACTTGCAGTCGCGCATCCTGTAGTTTGGATTGCGCTAAAAATGTCAGCAGCGGCTGAAGCTGTAATTGCGTTTTACCGCTGGCCACTGCCGCCTCCAGCAGAATGCGCGCGTCTCGCGGTTCGCGCTGCACGGCCCAATTGGCTTGCGCCAGGGCCAGCGCTGGTTCGGGTTGCTTTAGAACATGCAGCAAAAAGCGCGCCTCGTCGCCTTGATGACTGGTGTCGCCGCGCATCCTGCTGGCGGCAAAGCGCGCTGTCAGCGCGTCGACGTGCGCACTGGCTGTTGGCAACAGCAATGCCTGTTCGGCGATGGTCAGACGCAGTAACAAGCCGTCGGCGCGCGTATCATTGCCCAACAACGCCACCACATCCGTGTAACGTTTTTTATCCAGTAAATAGTCGGCATAGGTAGCCAACAGATAACCGTTGCGGCGCTTCACTTCCAGCGCTTGCTGGTAATAGTATTGAGCCGCATCGGTATTGCCCATGCGCTCCGCCATTTCCGCCAGCGTCGTCAACGCCCATTGTTTATCTTGCAGCGCAACGTTTTCCGAAGCTTGCATGGCTTGCGCCAGTTGACGATAAGCGGCATTGAGCTGGCCGGAAACACTCAACGTCGAATTCACGCAAACTTGGCCGATCAGCGGCTCGGTTAATTTTAGTAAAGGCAAACAACTGTTAAGAGCCGCGGCGTGCTGGCCCTGTACTTCCAGTATCGCCGCCCGGGTCAGCCAGGCTTGCGCCAAGCGCGGCTGGCGAGCCAAAGCCCGGTTCAAATAATCCAGGGCCGCCGAAAACTCATGGCGACTTTGAAACAAGGTGGCCCGCAAGGTCAGGACCTCGGCACTCGGTTGCGCTAAAGTCAGCCAAGGCGCCAAAGCTGCCTCCGCGTAGCCGAAATAGCGCGGGTCCGATTCGGCGCGACCCAGTTCGATATAACGCCGAACCAGTGCTAATGTCGGCTCCAAGCTATTGGGTTGGGCCGCGACTTGTTTGCGCAAATAACGAATTTCCAACCAACTCTCGCCCCTGGCCGGCAAGACTTCGACGATTTCGTCATCGCTTTGGGGTAAATAAGGTTGCGCACCTACATCGCTGAACACAGCAACAAACAGCAATAAACTGAAACTTAGCCAGTACTTCATTGGCCTCTCCTTTGGCATGTTTAGAAGAGCGGGGACGAGCACTGCCGCCCCCGATCATTGTTAAAACGAATCTTAGTTATTCGGGCAAGTACCCACTGCTAGGGAGACTGCATCGAAACAACCGGACTCAGTAGGATCGACATGGCGGCTTTGCCGACCGCTATTGGCAAAGGCCACATAAGGAAACACTTCCTGATAGGTTCTGTCGTTAGCATTGACGCCGTCGGCAACTCGGTTATTCGGAAAGCTGTTAAAGGCCGGATTCAAAACCCCAACCACGGCTTGCGCGGCAATGTCGGTGACGTCGTCAGACACCCGCCGCCCATTCGGGAAGCCGGCGGTATCACCCGCCAGAAATGCCATACGCTTCCGGGCGCTTAACGGCGTGGGGCCAATTCCGGTATTTAAACGCAATAAATCTGCTACCGGTCCGCGTTGCGAAGGAGAACAGCCGGGGCAAATCGGCGCAGCATAAAACACCAAAGGACCCAGGTCGAAACTGGGATTGGCTGGGTTCACGCGAGGCGGCGCGGGAATGGGCACAGCACCGCCGTAAGCCGCGTTGACCACGCGTGCCAAAAGCGGGTCCAACACGTATCCGGCAAAACTCGCGTCATTCTTGGGCTCGCTCATGCTAAACCTGTCTTTATCGCCGGTACCGATCAATACTTCATTGATCAAAGGATTACCCATACGTTGAATCTGGGTATGGGCATTGGCGAGCTTAGGCTTAGCACCCGGCCTATCCGCGTAAGCCTTAGTGCGTGGTCGCGAGGTGGTGGCGTAGGTACCGATCACCGCCAAGGCTTCGCCAGCGGTGTGCTGCTTGCCGTCCTGCGTTAGCATGGCAATCGGCAATTCGATGGCGATAGAATTAACGTTAAAGCCGGCTACATCGTCAGGCGCGAAGTTTTTAGTTTCTGCGACATGTTGATCCTCCGAAAACACCCCAGGCACGCCAACACCGGATGCAGCAGCCCGAAAGTTGAAGGTATCGAATGTCGCGCCTAAATCAATGTAAAACGGATCGTCGACCGTACCAGCAAAGACGCTAATCCCAGCGCCTAGATCGTAAATACCTTGACTCGCTAAGCTTTCGTAGTTGGGCATGGTGCGTGGCCCAACATTGGAGGGGACCGCATAGAGCTTTTGCTGATTGGTCAGATCGATAACCTGCCGATTCGCACCCTTGCCTTTGATCAGCGTGACGGTGTAACTCTGCCGCAATCCCAAACCTTCCGAGCCAGGGCCGTCCAAAGCAGTAATGGCGGGCGGCACAATGAGCGTACCGACAGGAACCGGACTGGGCGAATTGGCGGGCGCAACGATGCCGGCGCCGGCGCCGACAAAACCGCTAAAAACCCCGGGCAAGCGGTTTTCGGTTTTAAACCTAAATTGCAAAGTGATGTCTTCGTCGGCGTCAAAATTATTATCCACCTTCATTTCGTACAAAATTTCTGGATCGAACGGAAAATAATTCGGGCCGTTACTAGGTTCCAGTAGCGGATCGACATTCAGGATCATCGTTACCTTGCTGGGATCGTTATAGCTGACAAAGGCATACCAATCGGTAATGTCGGCCTTGGTATCGAGTGCCGTCAAAGGCGCTTCGCGATGATTAGCGGCCTGAGCGGGTTGGATGACGGCTAGTGCGAGGCATAGCGCTACCGGCCAGTTTGTATATCTATTCGGATCTTTCATGGTTTTAGTTCCTGTTAAAAATTGAACGCAGCGTACTGAGCGCTGCAAATTGGATACGTGTTGAATCGGCAAATGGATGTCAGACTGATGCGTCTGGGAATATCGGCTTAGCCGCGCTGGCACGTGAGAGTTGCCCACCCAGCAAAAACAGGCCGGAAAGGCTCAGCAGCATCCACGTTGGCGGTTCCGGGACGCTGTGCACGCTGGCGCTATCGACATTCAGAAGATGCACATCCCAGGCGGCGGTACGATTGGGCTCTACCGGGTTATTGTTGCTGTCAAGCAGCGAACCTTGACAGAAACTGCCGTTGGAGCAAGCAAAGGCAGCAGTGAAAACCGGGTCGGCATCGCGCAGGAAACCATCAGCCAAAATCGTGCTAACCGAAAAGTTGTCGTATTGCGTCAAGGTGGCAATGTAATTGCCCGCTGCCAAATTCAGGTTGATATAGCTATCAAATTCGCCGTAGTCGTAGCTGAAGCCGTTCGACACGAGCGTGCCACCCAAACTACCGTCATCCTGTTCCAGAATTTGATTTCCGCCATCATCCCACAGCGTTAAAATCGGATCGAAGCCGCCATCCAGCCAAGAGGAGGTGAACAGCGTCACCACGCTTGGCAAACCGAGGCTAAAGTCAAAACGTACGATGTCATTGTCTTGCGAAAAACTGCCGTTAAAATCAAACGATGCGGCCATCGTTGACACCGGCAGGGCCGAAGCGCCCGCCAATGCCGCTATTGCTAGTATTTTTTTCATAATGAATTCCTGGGATTGAGTTAAAAACCGGCAAGCACCCAATCCTTTCCCACTCGGAATTGTTGAACTTTAGGCGCCTGCAATCACAGATACGCCGCAAACCTGCAATTGGATGAGGGTTAGTAAAAAAATTTGCCCAGGACGCGTTTTTTCAGGCTAACTCAGCTGAACTCAAGGGACATGACGTTAAACAATCCGGCATAGGGAGACGATGCATTCGTCCGACCCAAAAGAAAATAGGTGCCGCTATTGTTCGCACCGAGTTGCATCCAAACCTGTTTGGTTTGCGTATAGCTAGCATGGGATGGTCGACACCCTGACAAAACCGCAAGGATAACGATGAGAACGCTGCATTGAACAAAGGTCCGAACAACCAAACAGGTATTCGCGCAGACGAAACATCCCTACAGGGCTGGATCGCCGCCGTGGTGGATCAAGATCAAGCCGGTTTGAACTGCTTGTACGACGCGCTGATTGCCCAGGTCTATGGATTGGCGCTGCGAATTACCCGGCAATCCCAATTAGCCGAAGAAGTGGCGCAGGACACCTTTTGGCAAGTGTGGCGGCAAGCGCCACGATTTGATGCCAACAAAGGTAGCGCCAAAGCCTGGGTGATGACTATCGCCCGCAGCCGGGCATTGGATGCGCTGCGCAGTTTGAATCCTGAGGAATGCGAGTTGGAACCGGATATCTTGGCGTTGATCCAGGCTGAGGACAACACTATGCCGCCCAACCTGTTGATGGCGGTCCAGCAAGATCATGGATTGCATGCCGCGCTGGCGACCTTAGATGCTATGCCTCGTCAGCTATTATCCTTGGCATTCTTTCGCGGTTTGAGTCATGACGAAATCGCCCTCTTTAGCGGCATGCCGTTGGGCACGGTTAAATCGCATATCCGCCGAGCGCTCTTAGCGCTGCAAGGTATTTTGACGGTAAATGCCGCCGAGCCGAATTAAACTGATTAAGAACCGAACCATGAATAACGCCAACGATCCCGAACAAGACCAACTCAACCGGCTGCTGCTGGACAGCTTGTCACCTATTGAGCTAAGCAAAGTCCGCCATGACATGCTTAAGCAAGATCTGCTGACCCGCGCGGCAAAGAGCGTTGCCAACCAAGCGGGCTTATTCACGGTACGCGCCAAGGACGGCGTCTGGCAGGCACTGAAGAACGGGATTCGCGTCAAACAGCTTTGGAACGGTGCTGAACAAGGTAACTCGGTATTAATTGAGTTCGCCGCCGGCGCGAGTCTGATGCCGCATCGGCATAACTGCCTGGAGGAAGGCATTGTGTTGCGCGGCGATTTGCAAATGGGGAATTTACGGCTGGGACCGTTGGATTACCACGCATCCCCCGCCGGCAGCCGCCACGGCGGCATTAGCTCTCAGCATGGTGCGCTGGCCTATCTGCGCGGTACTTCGCTGGGGGACACTCACGAGGTATTGCGGGAAGTATTGGGCGGCTTAGTACCATTTGGCCAAAACCGGTCCTTAACCGTGTATGCCGACAATACCGACGCTTGGCAGGAAATCGCACCCGGCCTCTGGAAAAAACCACTTTGGCAAGACGGCGCGAGGGAGTCGTGTTTCTATCGCCTGGAGGCGGACACCTACTATCCGGCAGGCGTCCACCAGGGCGAACAGGAATATATGATGCTGGAAGGCGACTTATTTATCGACGACCGCTTGTTGCGCGCCGGCGATTACCAAATCGCAGAAGCCGGCAGCAAACACCAAGAGGTTTACAGCGATGTCGGGGCTACACTGTTCGTGCGCGGTAAACTTAGCTAATATCCTGACTATTCAAATAGTCTTCATAATTACCACTAAAATCGACGATGCCGTTCGGCGTCAACTCAATGATTCGGGTGGCAAGTGAGGATACGAATTCGCGGTCATGACTGACGAAAATCAGCGTGCCCGGATAGTTTTCTAACGCGGCGTTCAGCGATTCGATCGACTCCATGTCTAAATGGTTGGTGGGTTCATCCAGCACCATCACATTGTTTTTTTGCAGAATCAATTTACCGAACAGCATCCGGCCTTGTTCGCCACCGGAAATCACTTTGACGGATTTGTTGATCTCGTCATTGGAAAAAAGCAAACGCCCCAGGGTGCCGCGTATGGTTTGATCGTCGTCGGATTCTTTGCGCCATTGGCTCATCCATTCGATCAGCGGCATATCCTCAGCAAAATCCTCGGCATGATCCTGAGCGAAATAACCCACGTCGGCATTTTCCGACCATTTCACTTCCCCGCTATCCGGCATCAAATCGCCGACTAAGGTTTTCAATAAAGTCGATTTACCGATACCGTTAGGACCAATCACCGCCACCCGTTCACCGACCGCGATCATCATGTTCAAGTTATTAAACAAGGGTTCCGTACCGTAGCCTTTGGCCAAATCTTTGGCTTCCACGGCTAAGCGGTATAGCTTCTTAGTTTGATCGAATCGAATGAAGGGATTGACCCGGCTGGACGGTTTGACTTCGTCGAGCTTGATTTTCTCTAACTGCCGCGCCCGGGAAGTGGCTTGCTTGGCCTTGGAAGCGTTAGCAGAAAAGCGCGCCACGAAGGTTTGCAATTCGGCGATCTGGGCTTTTTTCTTGGCGTTGCCGGCCAGCAATTGTTCACGCACCTGGGTCACGGCGGTCATGTAATCGTCGTAATTGCCTGGATACACCCGCAACTCGCCGTAGTCCAGATCGGCCATGTGCGTACAGACGCTGTTCAGAAAATGTCGGTCATGCGAGATGATCACCATGGTGGAGTTACGCTCGTTCAACACGTTTTCCAGCCAGCGAATGGTGTTGATATCCAAGTTGTTGGTCGGCTCGTCGAGCAGCATGATGTCGGGATTGGAAAACAAGGCTTGCGCCAGCAACACCCGCAATTTCCAGCCTGGCGCCACCGCGCTCATCGGCCCGTTGTGTTGTTCCAAGGGAATATCCAAACCCAGCAATAATTCGCCGGCTCGGGCTTCGGCGGTATAGCCGCCGAATTCGGCAAATACCGTTTCCAGATCGGCAGCCCTCATGTAATCGTCTTCGCTGGCTTCCATATTGGCGTAGATCGCATCGCGTTCGGACATAGCCGCCCACATCTCGGCGTGGCCCATCATCACCACATCCAATACTCTTTGCTCTTCGTAAGCGAATTGATTTTGGCGCAAAATGCCCAAACGCTCGTTGGCATCGACGCTGACATTGCCAGCTGTTGGCTCTAAGTCGCCGCTGAGGATTTTCATGAAAGTGGATTTGCCGCAGCCGTTAGCGCCGATCAGGCCGTAACGATTGCCATTGCCGAATTTCACGGAGACGTTTTCAAACAGGGGCTTGGCCCCGAATTGCATGGTGATATTAGCGGTAGAAATCAAGAGAGTGTCCGGGGATTAAGAGTAAAAAGAGCGTTGTCGCTTGCGTCAGGCGTATGACGAAGTAAATGGGTCGATGCGAAAGTTCATGCATTTTACCAGACTTTAATCGATGATCATTTAGAGTAATGTATCACCGCCAGTCGGACTGACAAGCCACCGCATTTCAATCCATAAAACAGCCATATGACGACACCAAACACCGCCGCAGAACAGATTTATCCGCTCTTTTATAGCTTCCGCCGTTGCCCTTATGCAATGCGGGCACGTATGGCTATTGCCATATCCAAGCGCAGCGTGGCAATCAGAGAAATCGAACTGAGTAATAAGCCGGCAGAGATGCTGACCATTTCCCCAAAAGGCACCGTGCCGGTATTACTGTTGCCCGATGGCCAACTCATCGAACAAAGCCTGGATATTATGCTGTGGGCCTTAACGCAACAGGATCCACAAAACTGGCTTGGGCGAGGGTCAGACGATTCGCGGCACTTAATCGAGTGGAACGACGGCGACTTCAAATACTTTTTGGATCGGTACAAATACGCAGATCGTTATCCGGAACAAACAGCATCCGTTTACCGTCAACAAGGTGAAGTGTTTTTAGCCGACTTGGAATGCCGTTTGCGGCGGACTCGATTCTTATGCGGCGACACTTTTAGTCTTGCCGACGCCGCCATTGCGCCGTTTATTCGCCAATTTGCCGCAGTGGATAACACATGGTTTGCCAGTTCGCCCTATCCGGCCTTGCAACAATGGCTGAGCAATTTTTTAACATCGAATCTGTTTGTAGCGGTTATGCGAAAATACCCGCCCTGGAAAGCTGACGACCCCTTAGTCCTTTTCGGGGACGAGGCCAGCCTCGAACCATTTTAGAAGGTGCCCGACATGATAAAAATCTACAAAAAATCCATCCGTATCGATAGCCTCGGTTCAAATCCTCGCCTTCAGTCAACTGGGCAAAACAACTGGTCCAATCTGCTGAGCATACCGGCTATGGTTGCCGGGGCAATCTTGGGCACCGTGGTATTTTCAGCATTTTTTGCCTTACTGCTGATTCCGGTAGCGATAATCGGAATTAGAGGTTGGTGGTTGCTGCGAAAACTTAAAAATGCGCAGGTTGACGGGCAGAGTCTGGAAGCCGAATATACCGTGGTTTCCGACACGTCGAAAACACCCAAGTCCGATTGAGAGGTACGCGTGGTAAACACAAAAAAAGCCTCCACCTTGAGCAGGATGGAGGCCGTGGAATGTATAGCGTTACAACGAGGAGGTACTGCAAAAAAAACTTAGATCCGAACCGGTTTGACCACTTCGATGTTGCTGAACAGTGAAGCAGCGCCGAAAAACAGTGTGGAAAGAACAAACTGACCGGACAGGAAGCTGAAAATACCGGTTGCAAAGAACAATCCGGTGGCGATGTCTTTATACAGATTGCTTGACTTGTTCATTTTTCCGCCTTGACTGGATTTCAGTCGATTCATTGGAGACGGTTTAACTATAAACCTTTGCTGTTTATTTACAATAAGGCATTTATAAGATGATTTGTTTCTTTTTTTGAAACAAAAAACCACCAATACCGCCGTTCATCTACCAAGTTGAACCTCACACCGGTTCAAGCATCAGCTAACAATAATGATTTTGGAAGACACAGCCATTAGCCACCATTGCAGCCTGCTTAGCGCGAAATTTCCGCGCCGGCGAGCGGAACCTTGGATTTTAAGCAGACACACTGCTGTCTCAAGCGGCATCAAAGCGTTATGCGTACTAAACCAGTCATCAAACATCTGCGCGCATATGTGGCAAGGATTGGCGTCTGCCCGGCTGGCAAAATGCCGGACCAACTCAAAGCCGAGGCTACCCGGTTAAACGCTGAGCATGGAAATAGTCGCTAGTTAGGATTGAATAGAACAACAAATGAAATGGCTTAAAAAATGTTTGCTACTGAGTGCATTACTCTTGCCTATATTGTTGGGCTTGATCCTGTGGCTCGCAATTGACAACACACCCAAGTTACAAATCCAAGCCGAGTTAACCCCCGAACAAATTGCCCGAGGTAAATTGATTTTCCGGCAAAACGATCCGCGCCGGCTAAAGTCCGGTGCTATCGCCAGAGTGAGTGTTGATCAACAAGAACTGGATCTGGCGATCAATTATCTGGCTAATCAATACGCCAACGGCGTCGCAGGCTTACGGATCGACAAAGGGCGCGCCCAAATCCAAGCCAGCTTGCGTTTGCCCAGCAACCCTTTCGGCCAATACCTGAATTTGACGTTGGCGCTCACCCAAACCGCCAACCTACCCGAAGTAGACTATCTGTCGGTCGGGAAACTGCGGCTGCCCGGCATGCTGGCTAAACCCTTGCTGCGTTTAGCGCTGAATACGTTACAACCCGCAGCGGATCGGCAAGCCATGGTTGATATTGTAAAGCATGTGCTATTTCAACCGCAGCGCATGACGGTCACGTATCGGTGGCGAGCTGATTTACCTAGCAAATTGCGAGGGGCATTACTAACGCCCGACGACCAACAGCGAATCGAGGCGTATCAGCGGCGTTTAGCCGAGCTAAGCCGCGCAGATAATAAAAGCGTCAGTCTCGCTGATTTCACCAAGCCGCTATTTGAACTAGCCCGACAAAGAAGCGCTAACGGCCAGCCAACCATGGAGAACCGGGCATTGATCCTGGTGTTGACGCTTTATGTCAATCAACAGCGGCTAATGAAAGTTGTCCCGGAATCTCAATTCTGGCCGCGCCCGGTTTGGCGGCGAGTGACCTTGAATGGTCGAGACGATCTAACCAAGCATTACCTAGTGTCGGCGATGCTGGCAGCGTATTCCGGTACGCCCTTAGCCGATGCGGTGGGATTGTTTAAGGAAATAGAAGATTCGCGGGGCGGCAGCGGTTTTTCGTTTAATGACATCGCCGCCGACCGGGCCGGCACGCGAATGGGTGAACAAGCCGTGGCTAACCCAGCGCAAGCGCTGAAAATACAAGGATTACTAGCCAGCGCAAATGAAAATCAAATGATGCCGGCTACTGCCGATTTACCCGAATCACTCACAGAAGCCGAGTTTATTAGCCGTTTTGGCGGCACCGACGGCGCTGCGTATAAACAAATGATGCAAGATATCGAGCAGCGGATCGCGGCCTTGCCGCTCAATAGGGATTGATAAGCTGGCGAATACAGCTAATTGGCGCTTGAGTCAACTGCGTCGGGAAAACCTTGCCCGTTCTTTCCTGCCCAGGAAAATAAACGCATACCGCCTTAAACCGGGCGGAATTGACTAGCCTTTGGCGACGATCTTAAATATCAAGCCAACGATCACCGCCGCCATAATGCACGACACGCCTTTCCAGAACGCCGCCGGGTTGCGTTCCAGCAAAGCCGGCCCGGTCTTGGTCAAGAACGCCGGATTGGGGTGGCGTAAATCAAAAACAAACTCGGACAGGTCTTCGTACCGTTTATGGGGGTCGGGATGCGCTGCCTTGCGGAGGGTGTCGTCGATCCAACCCGGAATATCCCGGTTACGGTACAAGGTAGCATCGTAGCTGAGCTTATTTTGCGCGGCCCTGGATTTGCATTTGGCCACTTCCGCGCCGTAAGGCAGTTTGCCGGTCAGCATTTGGTAGGCAATCACCGCCAGGGAAAACTGCTCGGAACGCACCGAGCCCGGCTCGCCCAGAAAATACTCAGGCGCGGTATATTGCGCGGTGCCGAGCATATGCTGGTGACCGATGGGCACGCCCATTTCCATCACGCCAGCCACCCGAGTCGAACCAAAATCGATGATTTTCACCGTGCCAGTGCCGTCTATCATGATGTTGTCCGGCCGCAGATCCTGATGCAGCATTTCCAGACGATGAAAACCCCGCAAGCCCTTGGCGATTTGTTCGACGATGCCGCGCACGGTTTCCAGATCCGGTTGCGGATGGTCGATCATCCATTGTTTCAGGGTCTGGCCGTCGATAAATTCGGTAGCAATATAAAGAAAATTGCGTTTACGGGTCGGCGCGCAAGGCTTTAACACATGCGGGTTGTTGATGCGCCGGGCGATCCAGCCTTCCATCAAAAAGCGCTCCAGGTAAGCCGGATCACCGCGCAAATCGATAGACGGGGTTTTAATCACCACCTGCGCCTGGGTTTCGCCGTCCACCGCAAGATAAATATGACTGCGACTGCTGGCGTGTAACTGCCGGACTATGGTGTAACCGTCGAACACCATCCTGGCCTCCAACTGCGGCGGGAACGGCAAGTCGGTTAAGGACTGATACAGTTCGTTGGCGCTGGGTAGCGGCAGTTGGTCGATGCGCACAATCTGTATCGTCAGATTATCGCCGCTGCCACTGTCGTACGCAGCGTCAACGATGGCTTTGGCCGCGCCGTCCAAGTCGCCGCCGGCCTGGCGGATGGTTTCGGTCACAAAGCGCGGGCTGACATACTCGTAAACACCATCAGTCGCCAACACGAACATATCGCCCAAGCTGACATTTAAGGCTTGATAATCGATTTCCAGGTGCGAGTCCATACCCATGGCGCGACTCAAATAACTTTTCTCCTGAGAAATCCACAAGCGATGCTCGTGGGTGAGTTGCTCCAACTCTTCGCCGACTAGCCGATATATCCGCGTGTCGCCGACATGGAAAAGATGCGCGGTGGTGGATTTGAGCACCAGCGCGCTAAGGGTGCAGACGTAGCCGCGATCCATGTCATAGCAATCGCGGCTTTGTCGAGTTTGCGCATACAACCAAGAATTGGTGGCCGTTAACACCTGCTGCACCGACTTCTTCACCGACCAGGCTTCCGACGTGCAAAAATAATCGGCCAAAAAGCCGGTCACCGCCGCCTGGCTGGCAATGTGGCTAACCTCGCTGCTACTGATGCCGTCGGCCAGGGCGATCGCAATGCCTTTGGCGCTTAACTGCGGCTCTTTGGGAATATAAACGCCATGAAAATCCTGATTCAGCGCCTTGCGGCCCTTATCGGAATATTGTCCAACGGCGACAGCCAATGGCGCGGACATGATTTAAAGCAAATCAGCCTCAATAACTCTTGTACGGTAGAAATTTTCCACTCATCACGATCTTAACCCGGTCGCCTTTCGGATCGGCTTCGCGCTGCAAGTCCATGCTAAAGTCGATAGCGCTCATAATGCCGTCGCCGAATTCTTCATGTATTAAGGCCTTAAAGGTGGTCCCATAAACATTTACCAGTTCGTAGAAACGATAGATCAACGGATCGGTCGGCACCGCAGTGGGCAGCGAACCTTTGTACGGGACTACTTGCAGTTGGGCGATAGCGTCGGGCGGCAAATCCAGCAGAGCACCGATGGTGGCGGCTTGTGCGGCGTTCAAGGTCATCTGCCCCAGCAACGCGGCGGTGGTCCATTCCTTACTAAGACCAATCGCCTCCGCTAGTTGCGCCCAACTCAGCTGTTTAGCCAATTTTTGCGTAACGACCAATTCGGTCACTTCATTGCGTGTCATCTTTAACTCCTTTGCCCATTGAACAGCTAGAAAAAGGCCTCTGGCTTTTCAGCGGCGAGGCCGGAATTGAATTGCGATTAGTTAAAAGAGCGTTTCGGCGCGGTTCTGACATGAGTGGAATACAGCGTCAAGCCGGTAAAGGCCAAACCGCCGACTAGATTTCCCAACACGGTCGGAATCTCGTTCCAGACAAAATAATCCATAATCGAAAAATTACCGCCCATCAGCAGACCGGACGGGAATAAAAACATGTTCACCACCGAATGTTCGAAAGTCATACCAAAGAACAGCATGATCGGCATCCACATCGCGATCACCTTACCGCTGACCGACGTCGAGATCATCGCACCTACCACGCCGGTGGATACCATCCAGTTGCAGAGCATGCCGCGAATAAATATCGTAAACCAGCCGGCGATGCCGTACTTGGCGTAACCCAAAGTCCGCGCTTCGCCGATACCGGCCAGCTTTTTGCCGACCGCATCCGGCTCGACCGAAAAACCGTAGGTAAACACAATAGCCATCATCACTGCCACCGTTAAGGCGCCGAGAAAATTACCGAGAAACACCAAACCCCAGTTTCTGAAGATTCCGGGCAAGGTCACGCCGGCGCGCTTGTCCAACCAGGCCAACGGCGTTAACACGAACACGCCGGTCAGCAAATCGAAACCCAGTAAATACAACATGCAAAAACCGACCGGAAATAGAATCGCCCCAAAGATCGGCGAGTTGGTTTGCACGGTAATCGATACCGCAAATACCGCCGCCAATGCCAAAATCGCCCCGGCCATATAAGCGCGGATCAAGGTGTCGCGGGTTGACATGAAGATTTTGGATTCACCGGCATCGACCATCTTTGTGACGAATTCCGACGGGATCAGATAGGACATAACTCACCTTTTAGTTGTGGGAACAAAATGAATGTCGGCGCGTTGCAAGCACCGCCATTCGTTAGATTAAGCCTGTGTGCGCAAGCCAAAGCTCCCCTGGAAACGGGCGTGTTACTCGTAAGCGAATGTCCTAAAGAAAAAAAAGCAGGCACAACGGACGAGTAAACGCGGCCACTGGTATAAAACCAGCAACGTTTCAACGCCGTTGTTGAAGGGAACCGAGGGTGCGCCATTGCACCGGGTAAATGTCAGCACGGACTGTGCCAGCCATCCGAATGCAGTGCCGGCAAGCCATGCGGCCACGGACCTAACAAGCAAAGATCGTGATCACGCACCAAAACGGACTGGACTGTGCACCAAAACAGGCAAAGACGAACGGATTAGCACCATGCTTCATCTGAAGTTCTCAGGCACGCTCAAACTCGTCATTTCGGCACGGAATGCCGAAATCCAGACTGCATGGATAGCTCGAAGCTTGCCATCCATGGCACTGGTTGCCCACTCTTGTGCCCTGTGGGTATCCCGGTGAGCATGACGAGCTTTGTGGCATACCTGAAACAGCTTACTAGTCAGGAAGGCGAATCTAAAATACGCCTCTCAACAGCGACCCAGCCAACATCGACTCCCGACTGCCGACAACAGCTACGCATCTGCTATTTTGAGCAAAAACACCGAGTAGCGGCTATGCTTCGCCGACGATTACCCAGTAACCGATTCTAACGTCATTGCCCTTTGTAGCCGAGCCTATGCCATCGTCGTCGCTTAATAAAAAACTGGTCATTACTTACAGCTCCTGGAAAAAACTACTCGCTCTTTTGGGATTGGCGCTAGCCTTGCTAATGGCCTGGGCCGGATTTCTGAGCAATTTTTTCCTCTTCGAAGTTTGTTTTATTTTGTTGGGCGCTTACGCTGCCTGGACGGTTCTAGGCATCATCTCGACTATATCGATTACTTTTTATCCAGATAAAATCGTCAAGCGCATGTGGTTCGGCCAAGACATGATTCCTACTCATGCATTGGTAGACATTAAAATCCAGAGCCCTGATAGTGCAGCATCCTGGCGCTTTTTTCACGGCTCCAACAAAAACAAACGCGAGTCGATTCAAGTAGCAGGCAATTTTCTGTCCTCGGAGCTGCGACTATGGCTGGATTCTTATCGCCGCAACATCTATCGGCTAGGCAATTTTTCCAGCATTCCGTTGAGCAGTAACAGCGCTGTCTGCGTGGAATTCGACAAAGCGGTGTCATCGTTCCGTTTCATGGCCGTACTGACCGGCGTATATCTGTTGGTGTATGTGATTTATGCAACGATGCTGTACTGGCAATATCCGGTATTTGCCGGTTACGCGCCGCAGTTGCCGGCGTGGCCGGTACGCTTAGTGTTTGTTGCCATTGCCTTGGCGGCGTATCCGCTATTGCAAGGGCTAACCAAGCCGCCCGTCAATGTGCCGAACTATTCCTTACGCGTTGCCCAAGCCCAGCAGCAAGCCTTCCGTTCCGCATTGATCGCTAATGGCGTGGCCTGGTTAGGTTTGCCGCTGTTTCTGCTGCTCGGGAACAGACTGGACTTTTATCTAATGCTGTTGATTAGCGCGATTTATCACTACGACTTTTATCCCCGGCTATCCACTTGGGAAAGCGTGTTGCAAGCCGCCCCGGAAGCCCAGTCGGTCCAAACTGCGGTTCCCCGGCGTTCCATGCAAGTGTCCTTGGCTTTATTGGGCGGTTTATCGCTTGCCAGTTATGCGGGCAACCCGAACGATTTTCGGATACGTCAACAAGATTGCGTCGACGACCAAGGCAACCCGGTCGAATGTCACAGCAGCGGCAGCCACGGCGGCGGTTCCGGTTCCAGCTATCGCGGCAATAGCGGCTCGGACAGCCATAGTTCGACAAGACGCGGCGGCTTCGGTTTCTTCGGCGGCTCGCACAGCTCCTTCGGCGGCTAGACATGCAACGTATAGCGCTAACTCCCCGTACCGACTGGCAGCAGCGGGTGGAGGCCGTGGGTATGAATTATCACACCCTGGACAACGAAGCTTACTGGGACGAATCGGCCTGCTATCGGTTCACGACCAACGAGATCGATATTCTCGACGATTCCACCGCCGAACTGCACACGCTGTGTCTAAAAGCTGTCCAGGCCATCATCGACCGCAAGTTGTTCAAGCAACTGTTGATTCCGGATTGGGCCGTGCCCTACATCGTCGACTCGTGGGAACGCCGCGAACCCAGCGTTTACGGCCGTTTCGATCTGGCCTGGGACGGCAGCGGCCAGCCCAAATTGCTGGAATACAACGCCGACACGCCCACCGCGCTGCTGGAAGCGGCTGTGGTGCAATGGTTCTGGTTGCGGGAATGCTATCCGGACGCCGATCAATTCAATTCGATACACGAAAAACTGCTCGGCTTTTGGCAACATTACCGGCAACACCAGCCCAGCCTGCATTTTGCCGGCGTGGACAGCAGCGACGAGGACAACGGTAACCTAGAATATCTGCGCGATACCGCCGTGCAAGCCGGTCTGCAAACCCAACGTCTGGCGATCGACCAAATCGGCTGGGACGCCAGCGGGCAACGCTTTGTCGATCTGCGCAATAACCCCATCCACGCGCTGTTCAAACTTTACCCCTGGGAATGGCTGTTGCACGAGGAGTTTGGCCCCTACCTGCCGCAAGCCCGGCCCGCCATGCTGGAACCGCCCTGGAAGCTGCTGCTCAGCAACAAAGGCATATTGCCGATTTTATGGGTGCTGTTCCCCGACCACCCCAATCTGCTGCCGGCCAGTTTCGCCGACCAACCGTTGCTGGGCGATTATGTGCGCAAGCCGCTGTATTCCCGCGAAGGCGCCAACATCCAGATTCGCCGTGGCGCTGGCGTCGTCGAAACCGGCGGCAGTTACGGCAGCGCTGCTTACATTTATCAAAGGCACACGCCGCTGCCCAACTTTGCCGGAAATTTTCCGGTGATCGGCTCCTGGGTCATCGCCGATCAACCGGCCGGCATCGGCATCCGTGAAGACAAAACCGAAATCACCGGCAACAATAGCCGCTTCATCCCGCATTATTTCGTCGAGAATTGACTATGGAATCGCTAGACCTCACTCACATCCTGGCCGGCGCCAACGGCTTTTTTCTGCACTTCGTCGCCGCTGCGGCACTGACCGGCGTGTTTGCTTTCTGCTATGTGTGGATTACGCCCTACGCCGAATTCAAACTGATCCGCGAAGGCAAAACCGCGCCCGCGGTGGCGTTTAGCGCGGCGCTGCTGGGCTTTGTATTGGCGCTATCCGGGGCCGTCGCCAACAGCGTGTCGTTCATTGACATGTTGATCTGGGCCGGCATTGCTTTATTTTTACAGGTGTTGGTGTTTGTTGGCCTGAGGCTGGCCTTTGCCGACCTGTGTAAGCGCATCGCTGCCGACGAACTGGGGCCGGCCATCGTGCTGGCCGGTTTTGCGCTGGCGGCGGGCTTATTGAGCGCGGCCTGCATGACTTATTAACACTGTGTCTCCCGCCAAACGCATCTTAATCGTCGAAGACGAACCGGCGATTGCCGACACTTTGATTTACGTGCTGAACAGCAGCGGTTATCAGACCGAGCACGTCAGCTTGCTGCAAACCGCGTTGTCCAGGCTACAAACCGACTCGTTCTCCCTGGCTATACTCGATGTCGGTCTACCGGACGGTAACGGCTTTGACTTGTGCCGACAGTTACGGCGTTTCTCCGACATCCCTGTGATTTTTCTGACCGCGCACAGCGACGAAATCGACCGCATCGTCGGTTTGGAAATCGGCGCCGACGACTACGTCACCAAGCCGTTCAGTCCGCGTGAAGTGGCGGCCAGAGTCGGGGTAATCCTACGCCGGCTGGGCACCGACGCCAATAAGCCAACATCAACGCTGAACACCCAATTTGATTTGGATAGCCAAGCCGGCCGCATCCGCTATTACGGGCAGTTGCTGGATTTGACCCGTTACGAATTTTTGTTGCTGAAATTATTGGTCGAACACCCGGAACGGATTTTCTCCCGCGAACAACTGTTGGAAAGAATCTGGCAAGACCCCGGCGAGGTGTTCGACCGCACCGTCGATACCCACATCAAAACCTTGCGCGCCAAACTGCGCTTGGCCGCCGCCGACCAAGACCCGATACGCACCCATCGCGGCCTGGGTTATAGCTTGCAAGGCCGATGAAACTATCGGTCCGGCTGTTTTTGGGTTACTTCCTGCTGGTGGCCGTTACCGGGCAACTGGTGCTGTTACTGGTGGTAAAACAGATCGGTCCCGGCGTGCGCACCGCGCTGGAAGCCAGCTTGGTGGATACCGCCAATCTGCTGGCCGAACTGGCCGCGCCGGACTTGTTGCAAGGCAACATCGCCGACGGCCATTTCGCCCAGGCGGTCAAACGTTACAGCAAGCGACCGGTATCGGCGACCATCTTTGGTTTTCCGAAGCAAACCCTGGATTACCGGGTTTACGTTACCGACGCGGCCGGCATCGTCCGTTTCGACTCGGCGGGTACGGCAGTCGGAGAAAACTACTCGCGCTGGAACGATGTGTATCTGACTCTGCAAGGCCAATACGGCGCGCGCTCCACGCAAGCCCATCCCGGCGATAAGACCACCTCGACCATGCATGTCGCCGCACCGGTGCGCGACGGCGAAAAGTTGATAGGCGTGGTCACCGTCGCCTACCCCACCGCCTTGCTGCAACCCATCGTCGACGCCAGCAAAAATGCCATACAACGCGGCGCCTTCTGGCTGTTCGGCGGCGCTTTGCTGTTCGGGGCGATATTCAACTGGCGCTTGACCCGCGCCATCGATTTATTGGTCGGCTACGCCCGCAGCGTCGCGTCCGGCGGCAAAGCTAGTCCGCCCAAATTGCGCAGCGTGGAACTGTCCACGCTAGCACATGCCCTGGAAACCATGCGCCGGGAATTGGCAGGCAAGCAATACGTCGAGCGTTACGTACAAACCCTGACCCACGAAATGAAAAGCCCGCTGGCCGCGATACGTGGTGCAGCGGAGTTGCTGGAAGAACCGCTGCCGGACACCGACCGCCGCCGTTTCGCCGGCAACGCCAAAGAACAGGCCGAACGCCTGGATCAATTGATCGAACGTTTGTTGGGACTAGCGGAATTAGAGCAGCGCCAGCAATTATCCGATCCACAGCTATTGGATTTGGGCGAATTGGTCAATAGAGTCCTGGCCGAAAAAGCCCCGCAACTGCTGCAATTGCATTTGCAAACAGTTGTGTCGCTAGACGAATCGCTACCTGTATTGGGAGAAGAGTTCTTATTGCGGCAGGCCCTGTCCAATTTACTAGACAACGCGCTGGCCTTTGCTCCCGCCGCTTCGGTGATCGAAATCGACGGCCACCGCAACAGCAATCAAATCGTTTTGCGCATCCGCGACCACGGCCTTGGTATCCCCAACTACGCGCTGGAACGTGTGTTCGAACGCTTCTACTCCCTGCCGCGCCCCAACAGTGGCCGTAAGAGCACTGGTTTAGGCTTGGCCTTCGTCAGGGAAGTGGCTATGTTGCATGATGGAGAGGTCAAGGTCGGCAATGCCGAGGGTGGCGGGGCGGAAGCGGTGTTCAGTTTGCCGACAAGAGATTGAAAAACTGTAAAATCGCCATCGAATCCCTTCACATTTTTCAGTACATCCTAGGAACCTAATTCCATTTATCTATAACCGATATGTCGCGCATTCTTCAGTATCTGGAGCAAAAGTACCCAGGCAATAGCGAGCGAGCGATCTTTCGCGCTGAGACCATACGGCTATGTCAAGAATTCATCCAGTCTGGCTATGCTGACGGCAAATTTGAACACGAACTCACTAGTGACCAAACTTCTAAATTCTGGTCCAGCCTCTCTGAAGCATTGATCTTTGAACAACTGAAGGGAAAGAATTTTTTATCACGGCCAAACATTGGCATCGGGCCTGACTTTTTAATTGAGTGCGACGGGCGAAAATTGTGGATCGAAGTTATATGTCCCACCCATTCTGGCATACCAGATGATTGGCTAAACATACAATTAGACAAAGGATCAAGTCCTCCCGATACAGAAATACTGCTTCGCTGGACTAGTGCCTACAAAGAAAAAGCAGAAAAATTGCTTGGCAATCCATCTGGCAAACCCACAGGCTATCTTGCCAATGGCATTGTCTCGGAACAAGACCTATACGTGATCGCTATTAACGGCTGCCAACTGCGCCATGGTCCCTTTTCAGCACTGCACGGTATGAGCCAATTTCCATATGCAGCCGAGGCTGTTTTCCCAATCGGCCCCTATCAAGTGCACCTAGACAGGGCGACCATGAATATCGTCGGTCAAAACTATCAGGAGAGGCGGAACATTCCCAAACCAAAAGGAAAAACAGTGTCCACAGAAGCATTCCTAGACCCAACTCATAAAATGATTAGTGCATTGTGGGCTGTGGACTTTGACGGTTGTCGAATCCTTGGCAATCATCAGCCGTCTGCCATCCTTCACAACCCCTGTGCACAAAATCCTCTTCCTTACGGCTTTTTGCCATCAGACGAAGAATTTCACGCGGTCGCCACATGCGAAGAATATTATTCATTTTGCCGAATCTGAGCCAATCCGTAATGGCTTACTGGCGATTCAATGTGTATGCCAACAACGGCTGTGACTTCGCGATATTTATGACTAGGTAAGTAAGGGTGCGCGCTAGCGTTCCCTGACAACTTGGCTTCGATTCGTCACGTAGCCGCTCGGCAACTGCTCCTGCGTTGCCCTACCTCCTGCATCCATACAGTCGTATCGCACCAACGTGATCTACATCATTCAGTGCATTCATAGAGCTTGCTAAGTCAGGGAACGCTGTCGCGTACCCCGCCCTTCCATATTAGAAATTTAAATACATCCGCTTTCAGGCCTGCATTAATTCGCTTTTTAACCTATATTTTCCAAATATTTGCAAATTCAATGATCACTGGCGATGGAAGACGAGTACGCGATTATTAACCCAAAACTGATTGCGAATTATCTGCTGGAAATCCAGCAACGCAATTGCATTTTGTCTGCTCGCTACGGGGCAAATAATCAAGCGTTTCTCACCGCTATCGTAAAAATAGACCTTAAGCGTAATGCCCTGGAGATTGACGTCGCTCCCAAGCAAGAATTGACGGATAGTTTGCTACTCAGCAAGCGCGTGTATTTCTCCACTCAGGTCGATGGCATCGAGGCAGCATTTCAAGGCGTGAACATCAAACTAGGGAAAGGCGAGCACGGTGCGGTGTTGACCATGCCTTTGCCTGATAGGCTGCATTGGCGGCAGCGGCGTAATTATTATCGGGTGAAAGTACCGCAATCGCATGTCGGTACCTATTGCCAATTCGGTTTAAACATGACCGATGCAAACGGTGAACAATCAGCCATGATCAAACAATTTAAGCTCATGGATATCGGCTTGTGCGGACTGGCTTTATTGAATCCGGATCATGTTTTACAGCAGGAATTGATAGCATTAGACGCTGGCAATTGCACCTTATTTCTGCACGACCATGAACATCACCACGACGAGGTCGGACTGCACGTCAAATATAGTATCGACGTCAAAACCAGTACCATAAGCACCGCGCATCGAATAGGTTTTCAATTTACCGCCATCTCATCAGCATTTGAAAGCAGCGTACAGATCTACATGCAGTCTATAGAACGAATGCAGAAAAACATCGATAGTCATTAGAAAGGCCTTAATTCCCCCATTTCTGTTAATCTCCATCCTCGACTGGGATCAAGCCGTGTAGTTGACGATTCCCCGATTTAGACGCGGGTTAATTGAGCGAAGTCGAAACCAGAGAGTGAAGGATCCCAGCACCACAATTGCTTAGGTTAGCAATTACACCCGTTTACAAAATAGGCAAGCTTATCGTGTCAGTCATCAGACTATTGTTACCCAGTGGGTTTGCAGAAATTGGCCTCAATCCGCTAGAGTTGGAGAAAGAGGGGGTCGTCACCATAACGGCGGCGTCAGTAAACGGGGATTCCACGAATGTCGCGACTTTCGACCTAGTCCTCATCAATGACGAGTCGGCGCTGCGAGACAATCTGGCCCTGATCGAGCAAGTAAAAGCCATTGCACCCTTATCTAAATTTATGGTGTTGCTTGGGCCTTCCTGCGCCCATGCCCTGATTTACATGCAGGCCGGCGTGACGGGGTTGTTGACATCGTTACCAGAGGCGGTGAAGTTGGCCGAGATCATCCGCAAGATTGTGCAAGGTCAGTATTATCTGGAGCAAGATATTGCGCAGCTTTTAGCCATGCGGCAAATCAAAAAGCAGTTAGATCCGTTTGTTTATCTTAGCTCACGCGAATTCGATGTATTTTGCCTGTTAGCGGAAGGCTGTTCACTACAAACAATAGCGCTGCAATTGGGCATCAGCAGCAAAACAGTCTCCAACTGCCAAACTCAAATCAAGCTGAAACTGGCTATCGATAGTCGCGAAACATTCAGAAAGTTTGCGAATGGCCATGGCTTGCTTATCGATAACAGCGTATAATTCCCAACATTCGGGAATTTTTCCTTTTTTTAGGAGGTGGCTTATGAAAAAATCATTGTTAACATTATCCGTATTAACCAGCTTTGGGATGTTCTCCGGCAGCGCCGTGGCAGCCGATCAAGGCTTGGAAAACTGCATTCAAGCGGTAAAAAAGGAAAAATCAGGCGAGTTTGTCAAACTGGAAAAGCTCAACTTAGCGGGCAAAGGCTTTTACGAATTGGAGCTGCGCGACAGCAATCGCCAGGAATGGGAGTTCATGTGCGACGCCGACAGCGGCAAACTGACCGAGAAAGAATCGGAAGTGGCTGATGCCAATAGCCCGGCATTTAAAAAGAATGCCAAAGTGACTGAAGCGGATGCGGCTGCGATTGCTCTGAAAGCCTACCCCGGCAAAATTCAGGAAGTGGAATACGAAGTCGAGGAAAACGGCGGTTCGTCGTACGAATTCGACATCGAAAACGACAAAGGCCTGGAAACCAAAATCGAAGTGGATGCCGCCAGCGGCAAAATCATCGAGACCGCTACCGAGGAATGGGAAATCGGCGAAGAGGCTGACGAAAAACGTTAATTTCCGAGCTCAGCGGATTCACAAGCTCCGCCAATCCTGGGACTCTAGCTGTTAGAGTCCCAGCAAATGCCGCCGACACATGCACTATTTAACGTCGGGTATAGCGATGCTTTACCCCGGCGGGAAAATATTCAGCATCCGCAAAATCATGTAAGCTGATCTGCGGAAGTTGCTTCTCGACTGGGGTGTAATTGGCAAATTCGCTGTTCAGGCGCAGCAATTCAGTACGGATGGAGGCGGCTATCGTCGCCACCAACGCTGGTTCGGGCACTCGACCCGGCAATAATTCCACGGCAATATGCAGGTATTTATCGCCCGCCAGGCTTTCCTGAGTCTGCAATACGAATTTACCGGTTACCCATGCCATGATCTCGGGCTGCTCCAAACCTACCGTGACGTTTTCCGGATAGATATTGGCGCCGTAATAGGACACGGTAAAATCCGCGCGGCCAAACACATAGACAAATGGCAGCTCGCGAGTTTGCGAACCGCCAGCCAAACCTAAATCCTCGAGTGATTGCACGCCATGCTGCCGCAAAAAATCCCAGATTTGCGCATAGCTCAACACCCCGCCCTTATCGGCGATGTGATAGCGCAGCAACGGTACGCTGTTCTCCCCGGAAACCACTAAGGTGCCCTCGTGTATTTCAAAGAACCGGCTACACGGATCGTATTGCACCAGGGTCGGCAGTCGCGATTCGCCAAATAAAATTCGAGCCGCTTCAGGCCGTTGCGCTAACCAGCGCCGAACGGCAATACTGAAAGGTGTTTCGTTACCCAACACCCCGCCGTCGGCAGTACCGTATAACGATGCGGAATCCTCGCAAACCGTCTCCGAGCCAATGCGTTGTGCCAACGAACTGCGCCACTCTTCGCTAAATACTTCGCCGGCAAACACCAGTTTGGGTTTGAATTGGGGCCAGTCTATGCCCTCCGCGGCACCTGCATCTATTACATCTTTCAAAAACGGCGGATAGCCCAACAACACGGTTTGCTCGAAATGCGGCGCCAGCTCGCGCACTACCCGGAAGATTTCGGACTTGTTATTACCTGGCGTTGCCACCATCAACGGATAGCCTTTGCGCGCCAAATGCCAGCAGCATGAGGTGGTAAACATGCCGCCTACCCAATTTCCCAACGCAAAACACACCACCGCCAACGTCGTGCGTTTATCCGCCTGAAAACTGTCTTTGAACACTTGTTCGAAGCGCACAGCCACATCCAGCTCATACTCCGCCGAACGCGGCCAAAAGGTCGGCACGCCGGTTGAGCCGGACGACACCGCCACTCGATCTGCCCCACTCAGACTTCCGCCGAAACAACGTTCCGGCAAGGGATAGGCCTGCATGTAGTTAGCCTTATTGATTAAGGGTAGATTTTGAAAATCCGAGTAAGTAATAATTTGCCTGGCATTGATTTGCTTAGCTTGTAAAAACTGCCGATACGCGGGAACCTCTGTCGCACAACGCCGGAATAAAGCCAGTATTTTTTGTTCTGCATTAACTGCTTGATGCTCGGCAAGCAAGCTATCCAATGGCGAGGACAGAAAATGCTGAAATGCTGCTGCGGAGGATGTCGTCGGTAAATAGCTCATCGCAAACCACCTGAAAAATGTTTGAAAAACGCTAAAGGTATATGCTTGGCGTGAATGTTTGGTAAAAAATGTGTAATTTCTGCGTAAATCAATCTGAGGCTGGATAAGCTAAGCGCATCCGGAATCGCGTTGGATGCGCACGGGTTTATCCACCCTAAACGTCACAATCGCCGCAGAGAGACAAATTGATTTTATAAAGCGCCCCAAGCAAACCAATGCAAGCACTGACATTAGACACATTACTGCGCTATCGCAACGATATTTCGACACCGGAATTGGCTACCGGCGAGGCTTTGATTGAACTACGCCTAGCCGGCATCTGTGCCACCGACTTGGAACTGGTGAAGGGCTATGCCGGCTTTTCTGGCATTCTCGGTCACGAATTTGTCGGTACGGTAACTGCAGTTGCTGACGACAAGCACCGTGAATGGCTGCACCAGCGCGTGGTGGGCTCCATCAATATCGGTTGCAACGCCTGCGAGATTTGCCGAAGCGATGGCCCAGCGCATTGCCTGAACCGCAAGGTGCTGGGCATACGCGACAAGGACGGCGTATTCGCCGATTATTTTAGCCTACCAATTACCAACTTACATCCGGTTCCCGACGCCGTGGCCGACCACGCCGCGGTATTCACTGAACCCCTCGCCGCAGCGTTACGTGTCGTCACGCAAATTGCAGCGCTTCCGATCAGCGACATCGCCGTCGTCGGCCCAGGCCGCTTGGGTCTGTTAATCGCCAAGGTGTTAAGCCTGGCAGGTTATCGGGTCACCGTGTTGGGCCGATCCGCTGAATCCTTGGTTCTGCCCGAACAATGGCAACTGGCCACCGGCTTAACTGCCGAGATTCAGGACAACTGTTTCGACTGCGTCGTCGATGCCAGCGGTCAAGCCGCCGGCTTTGCCGCAGCCTTGCGCATCGTCAAGCCGCGCGGCACCTTGGTATTGAAAAGCACTTTCGCAGCACATCCGGCGCTGGATTTGAGCAAAGTGGTGGTTTACGAAATCAACATCATCGGTTCCCGATGCGGACCGTTCGCCGACGCCTTAGCGATGCTGACACAGAACCGACTACCCGTGGAAACCATGATAAACGGCCAATACCCACTTCGGGACGGACTCGCCGCATTCGCCCACGCCGCAAAAGCCGGGGTCAGAAAAATCCTGCTACAGCCCGCGCAAGCGCATGGCAAGCAACCAGTGTAACGCCTGGTCACTTTAATCTATCACGATGCGGCGCATCACAAGACTCTGCCAAATCCTCGAAAATTGCGCCCTCTCCCGATGGCGAGGGATTGTTCTGCTTCAAGGTAATTTAATACTTTAATGCTACATCAACGCCTCCTGGTTATTGAATCGCGCAAGCCAAGCGAACTGCCTGCTCCGTCTGCTCGGTTGACTTTTGACCAATGCTGGTAAGCTAACTAGCAAAAGATCAGGAGGACAAATCATGAAAACCGCGTTGTTAATCGCCAGTTTGTGGGCATGCTCGGTTTCGGTAGCGGCTGCGGAACCCTGCCCGGACTTACTGAATTACAAAATGACCAAATTGCGCTCCAGCGAACAAATCGATTTTTGTCAGGCGTTTCAAGGTAAAGTGATTTTGGCAGTGAACACCGCCAGCAATTGCGGTTACACCCCACAATTTAAGGGTCTGGAAGCGCTGTACCAAAAATACAAGGATAAAGGTTTAGTCGTGCTGGGTTTTCCATCTAACGACTTTAATCAAGAATTTGCGGAAGCCGAAAAGACAGCAAACGTCTGTTACCTCAATTTCGGCGTAACATTCCCCATGCTGGAAAAAAGCCAGGTCAAGGGCAAGACTGCAAACGGGTTTTTCCTCAATCTGATCAAAGCGACCGGCCAAGCACCAGGGTGGAACTTCCATAAATATTTGATCGATCGCAGCGGCGCAAGCGTAGCGGCTTTTTCCAGTGAAGTGACACCGGAACAGCTAGATTCTCAGGTAAGCGCCTTGCTATCCGGCAAATAGTGTTGTAAACCTCACCTCTCGCCGGCGGAATGCCGGCATTTTTTATCAGGACGAGATGGCGATGCGCAAAATTGGGCTTTACTGGTTTGGCAACGATTTGCGCTTGCACGATAACAACAACCTAGAGCAAGCAAGCGCCGCATTGGATCAGCTAGTCTGCGTTTATTGTCTGGATCCCGCGTGGCTAGCCCCCAATCAGTTCGGCATGGCACACTTGTCATCTCTACGTTGGCTATTTTTAAAGCAAGCTCTGCAAGACCTCGATAGAAACTTGCAACAAGTCGGGCAACACCTGTTAGTCTGTTACGAAGCGCCGGTAACGGCCATCACTACGCTGGTTTCCAAGCATGGGATTTCAGCGATCTATCGTAGTCGCCACGGCGGTTTTCAGGAACGGCAGACCTGGTTGGCGCTACAAAAACAACTACCGGGCTTGCGCTTTATAGAGACCGACACCCAAACGCTTTTTCATCTTAAAGACCTGCCGTTTGCCCAATTGCCGCAGTCCTTCACGCAATTCAAAGACATGGTTGAGCATTTGCCGATCGACCAGCCTTCATCAGCCTGTTCCGCTCTGCCAGCTAGCCCTGAATCTAAGTCGGATTGGCTGTTCAATTTTCCAGTGTATTTAGCTGCCAGCTCAGCGTTTGATCCAGACATGGCCTTTCAGGGCGGTGAGACAACCGGCAAAAGACACCTAAGAGCTTACTTCCGTAGCAGTTACCCTAGCAATTACAAAGCTGTGCGCAATGAGTTGGACGGTTGGGAAAATTCCAGCAAATTTTCGCCCTGGTTGGCCCAAGGCAACCTCTCGGTACGAAAGATCTATGCCAACTTGCGCCGTTATGAACAAGAGAATGGCGCCAACGAATCGACCTATTGGCTGTATTTTGAACTGCTCTGGCGCGAGTATTTTCAATGGTACGCGCTGCAGCATGGACGCCGTCTATTCGCATTTCGCGGCATCAAACAACACAAGCCGTTAACCAGTTTTTATCCAGAACGTTTTCAAAAGTGGTGTAACGGATATACGCCTTATCCACTGGTAAACGCTTGCATGAAACAACTCAAGGCCACGGGTTATTTATCCAATCGCGGGCGGCAAATCGTCGCCAGTTGCTTAGTCAACGAATTGGCTGTGGATTGGCGCTTTGGCGCGGCCTATTTTGAACAACACTTGCTGGATTACGACGTAGCGAGTAACTGGGGCAATTGGCAATACTTGGCCGGCGTGGGTGCTGACCCGCGCGGCCAAAGGCATTTTGATTTGGAAAAGCAAACCCGGTTATACGATCCAGAGGGGAAGTTTATTAACAAGTGGCAGGCTGAGGTTCGCAATCTACCCTTGGATTCCGTGGATGCTGCCGACTGGCCCGTAGACCCGGAAATCGCGAAATTGGCCTGTATTTTACCTGCCTGATGCATTGAGACCGGGGGATACAAGATTAGCCTTATTCCTCTAAACCAGTGTTTCGAGGACTGCTGAATCGGCCGAAAACCGTCGCAGACGTTATTTCAAATACAACGGTTTTAGCATTCGATGCAGGGAAAAGCATTTCGGCGTTTTTGCGCATGAATAGCCTTATAACAAAGCAAGCCAAACCCGAAACGCCGTTTCTAACTATTAAGGCCCAAAAAGTAAGATTACGATTCAGAGTCGCTTACCGTCGATACTATCGCACCATCCAACTGGATTCCTTAAGCCCTGTTTTACTAAGCCAGACCGCGTTTTTGTCGAAGACCATTAACAACTGTCGCGGCCAAGCCAAATAGAAACAGCGGCAATGCCGAAGGCAGCGGCACCGGTGCAATCGGGATGCCGAAGGTACCGGATTCTGAGGCAGCAATCGAAACACCTTGCGGCAAAATCAAATTAAGGGTCGCGGTGTTATTCATTGCGCCCGTAATGATCGCATTCGCGTCAACCGCATCAATTTTAAAAGTCAAGCTAGCACCAATATCTGCGTCTACATTGCCGGTAAAGCGCCTAGTGATTGACAACGTATCGGTAAAGGCGCCGTTAGTATTGTAAAAATTCGAGTCGAAGGTATCGGCACCCGTCGTAGGCCCAAAATTGATTTGCGCAAAGCCGTTGGCTGTGCCGCCCAAAATACTCATAATGCCGTCGACCTCCAATTCGAAAATCACATCGTAAGGCGTGCTCAGATCGGATTGTAAGGAAATGACATCACTTAATCGGGCCGTGGCAGACAACACGCCGATTTCGGCATTCGATTTTGCACCTTGCGCAGTGTTGTCAATTTGCCCAAGCACCTTTAATTCCAACAAACCGATGTCAGCCGAGGCGCTATAGTAAAACGGACCATTCAAATCTCCGGCCTGGACACTAACGATAGAGCGGTCGAAAGGCGTGTCCGGCGGGTTGGGTTCCGACTCAGAAGTAACATTCTCGCGGACGAAATTACCGTCCAAATCGGTATAGCCTGACGCTCGAATTTGCGAAACAGCTTGAGCGGACAAACTGACCGCAGACAATAAAACACCCAACAGTAGCGGATAAGCGGTGGAACTTAGCATAGGTAATCCTCCTAACGGTTACATTAATATGCCTAACGTCCGGCTAGTCTAACGGATACTATCACTAAAATAAATGTTAAGTATTTCACATTTTATGTCCGATTTTGCCGATTGGATAACTTTGAACCGCAGCAAGATCAAAGCTGAACGCAGCATTTTGCGGCGTGAAGCGGATAGCGGTATGATTTGAGAATCTTTATTCGAGCTATCCGGTTAGGGGCGCAGACGGTTGAGAATATGGACGGCCTATCTTCGATTTTTCATAGTCTTAGCCTCAGGGCGCGCTTGATTTTTGCCGGCGGTCTTTGCGGACGCTGGGTGATCGATCACAATTCCGAGCGGGCCATCTGGTTTCATTTGTTGACCAAGGGCACGGGTTGGATTCACTCGCCGGTGTGGAGCGAACCGCTGCAAGTCGAAGCGGGTGATTTGATCCTATTTTTACCGCATGCGCAAAAACATTACCTTAGCTATAGCGCGAGCGATCTCGAACCGAATGCCCCCGACGCCACGACTTCGCATTGGTGGCAAGGCCAATCCGGTTTAGTCTGCGGTTTGATCGAACCCGGCGTCTCGCCGGCACCGATTTGGCAATCCTTACCAGCCGAGATTTTTATCCCGCGCCACCAGGCTGGCAGCATACTCGGGCAGTTGATCGAGTTAATCGTCGCTGAATCCGTTAGCGAGCGTTTCGGCAGTTTTTCTGTAATCGAACGGCTTTGTGACGGAATTTTTATCCTTGCCGTGCGCCACTGCATCGAACACCAATTAGTGAGCGAGGGGATATTTACGGCTATCGGCGATAGCAGATTGGAAAGAGCATTGACTCTGCTGCACCAAGAACCTTGGCACCCTTGGACCCTGAGCGAACTTTGCGCGCGCGTTGGGCTATCCAAGACCGCGCTCACGCAAAAATTCGACCGAACCCTAAAATTGTCTCCGATGGATTACCTTTTGCATTGGCGCATGCAAATTGCGGCAGACTGGTTGAACGAAACCAGCATGACTATTGACAAGGTGGCAGCCCGTTGCGGCTACGATTCGCCATCCTCGTTCAGTCGTGCCTTCAAACGCTGCTTAGGCATAGCGCCAGGCCAATATCGGCGCTCTCGCAGTGGAACAGAGCATCCATTGATCCCGGTTCCGGATTAATAGTCGGAGCCGGTTACACCGTTGGCGGTTAGCTGCGCCCGGCGCCAAAGTTGACTAGCGCTGATGCAAAAATCGAAATAAGCCAAACCCGATAAACATTGCCGTCACAAAGGTGTAGTTACCCGGAACGCCTGCCGTTAAACCCAGCAATGCGGGTCCCGGGCAGAAACCGGACAGCCCCCAGCCGACACCGAATACAGCCGCACCCGCGAGCAATTTGCCATCCACGCCTTTGGGTGCAGAACCGAAAGACTCCTGTTCACCATCCGCCATATCGTTATTGCGCTGCATCAAATAGCGCGCCGAAGCCAAGGTCGATAAGGCGCTCGCCATCACCAATGCTAAGCTAGGGTCCCAATCACCAGCCACATCCAAAAACGCCAATACCTTAGCCGGATTGCTCATACCGGCGATAAGCAATCCCAACCCGAACAACAGGCCATAACCAAACAAACAAAGCGTATTTTTCATGACAAGGTTCCGGTTTAGAGCAGTTGCCGCGCGATAAAAACCGTGAGGCCGGCAGTTAACATAAAGGTCAAGGTTGCCACGATAGAGCGGACTGACAATCTGGCGATACCGCAGACCCCGTGACCGCTGGTGCAACCACCACCAAGTCGGGTACCGTAACCCACCAGAAGTCCGGCGATTGCCAATACACTCGGCGAGGTCTGCAATTCCAAAGCAGTGCTGGCTCCGCTCAAGCGATACAAGGGCGAACTGGCCAGCAAGCCAAGTAAAAAGCACAAGCGCCAATGACTTCCGGCTTGCCAAGGTGGCAGAATTGCTGCAGCGATCCCGGAAATGCCCGCTGTATGTTTGTGTGTCCACAATAATAAGGCAGCGGATAGCCCAATCAACGCACCTCCAGCCAGCGCGGCTAAAATATTAGAATAATTCATGTGTTAGTCTTGCCAAAAATCCGGTATTGAATCAGAAAGCGCCACACCAAACCAGGGTTACCGAACTTTAACGCCGATTAACATTACTCTGCCCACTCTCCTTTCGTGCATTGCTCACGCAGATTAACAGCGCCAATCCCCTGGATTCTATTTACTAGCCAAACAGAATCGAGCTAAGTAACCTTCACCAGAATTCGCTAGCACCGCGACGATAATGTTGCCGGTACGTTCTGAAGGCTTGGCCTAGCGTATGACAAGCGCAAGCGGCGCCTCGCTGGAAATTCCAGCCACAATCGCTTCTTTCTTGGCGGGGCGAGGCGTCGCGCGCGACCATTAGCCCCCATCTTCTAGTGGCTCGCTCGGAGCAATTATCGACAAATCCAGATTCTGCAGTTGAAGCCACCACCTAATCCCGCAAAAGGGACAATGAGCTGACAGCCGCAATCCCGTCACCTTTGCTGGGGCATGGTTTGTTGGCATATCCCCTGATTGGTCGGATTTAAAAATTGTGCCAACTTTAGCACTGTATTTGCATAAATCCTGCAGGACGCAGATTGCAATCCGTGTTCGACCAAACCGGCAATAGCGATCAAACGGTGTAATAAAATGGTTATTTGAATTGAATAAAAAAAACCGGTATAAGCCATACACGAAGGGGGAGTAATTTTTTATTTTTTAGGGTGTAAAAACATGAATATTTTCACAAATCGATTGAAGCAGACCCTGCTTTTGGCTGCCGGATTAAGTTTGGTGGCCCCTGTCGCAATGGCAAACACATGGACCGGAACGGCGAATTATAAAGCCACATCTGGCGCTACTGGCGACGAGGCAATTGTAGGACCTTTTGATACTTACGACTTCGGCACCGGCATCGGTCTGATCAAATCATCTGGACCTATCGCCGAAAACTCAACATTTACTGGCTACTTTCGCACAATGGTTAACGGCCATTTTCTTGGCGCGCAAGGTATCAATGTCAGTCAACTTGATATTTCTGGCGGTACAAACTTCACAGGCACCGGCAATGGTTTCGAATTAACGCTAATTTCACAAATTACCGGTTTCTATTCCAATATTTCGGCGGCCGGCATAAATTTGAATGTGACGGGCGGAACAGCCAAATTATATTCAGACACCACACCTGACTATAGTTTTGCGAATGACTCAGGGTTTGACGATGGTGACCTAGTCCTATCTGGCAGCATTACGGGCGGAACAGGTAGTATCCTATTCCCCGGGGTAATTGGCATAGGGGTGGAACAGGTAAATCTTGATTTTTCTGGTGCCTTTGGCGGCTATGACACCAATGTCTACGAGCCTGATACGATTGCCAGTGGCTCAGCATTGTTTTCAATAAGAACTAAATCGGTGTTAAACCCAAACACGCCAATTATTGACGCCGTCTGGGCAGGCTCGAAATCAGTAGGTGGCATATCTGCAAGTTCAATTGGTGAACTTGCAGAATTGGACGGCAAGCTGCAGATTACAGCAGTGCCTCTTCCAACCGCTGTTTGGCTGTTCGGCGCCGGACTCATGTCCCTGCTCGCTGGCGGCAAGCGCAAAAAAACGCCTTATAACGTCTGAAGTGTCTATCTACCGCTCAACACCTGCAGGTTATATTGTGGGCGGTAGATCTTTCAGTCAGTTGCACGACAGAATTCCTGTTAGTGGCCACTATCTTTTGGCAAACAACAAACAAATCTGAAACAAGCCCTCCCATTCGTCACCCGCAAGCTGGCCTTTGATTTGGCAATCCACATTGGCGCTGGCCAGCAAAATATCTTGCAACTCCTTAGTTTTCAAGCGTTGCAAACTCTCTTGGACCGATTGCTTACGTTTATCCCAAACCTGATATTTTTTATAGAGGGCTTCTTGATGTCCGTCGCTTTTCAATTCGCTGCGAATGTTGAGCAGGATTCGCGTTTCGCGACTTATGGCCCATAGCACCACCGGGGCGGCCACGCCCTCCGCTCTGAGACCAGCGAGAATTTTAACGGCTCGATTCAGCTTGCCAGACAACAACGCCTCCATCAACTTAAACACGTCGAAGCGAGCGCTGTCGGCCACCTCATCCTCCACCATGGCTTTGTTGATACGTTTAGCCCCATGCAAGATATAGAGTTTTTCCAACTCCTGGGCTGCGGCCAGCAAATTCCCTTCGACTCGCACTGCCAGACTTTTTAACGCATCTTCGTCCAAATGCATGCCCTTCCGTTCCGCACGGCGTTGCAGCCAGTGCAGCCACTCCTGTCCTTGTAAGGGCCAAACTTGCACAACGGTGGCGACCCTGTCCAGCGCCTGAAACCATTGCGCCTTTTGCGCCGCGCCATCCAGTTTACCAGCCGTGATCAGCAATATGGTGTCTTCGGGCGGACGCTGACAATACCCAGTGAGGGCTTTACTGCCTTCCAAACCCGGCTTGCCGGAAGGCCAGCGCAAATCGATGAGTTTTTTGTCGGAGAAAATCGAAATTGACTCGGCTTCGAAGCTCAATTGCGGCCATTCGTTTCCGGTATCGATAGCAATCACTTCGCGCGTGATATAGCCCGCATCTCGCGCTGCCCGTCGAATGTCGTCGGCCGCCTCGCCAAGTTGTAAAGGCTCATCGCCGCTAACCAGATATACCGGTGCCAGCTGCTTTTGCAAGGCAGCGGTTAACTGGTCAAGCTTTAAACGCATGCCTATTTTTTCTGGGTTTCGACGGCTATTTGGGCTCTAGCCAGGATCATCCGCGCCACTTGCTTATAGATTTCGTTACGAATCAATTGCTCTTCGTTGCCTTTCGCCAGCACTGCGGTTTGGTCGTTAAAAAACTCCCGAGAGATTTCGATAAGTTGTTCGTCCATCAGCGCATTTTCCTTACTGTCGAACAATTGAAAGCGCAGATAGTATTCCAACTCAGACTCGCTGGATTTACCGGTTGAACCGATGGTCAGTACCCGGTTGCGCATGTCTTCCCTGAGCACCTTGACCACCACGCCGGCATCGTTAGGGGAACCGACGATCTTGCCCTTCGAGGCTTTCAGGATCGACAGCAATTCGCCCTTCAAGGGCTCGGAAGCACCGAACACATACAAATTTTTCAGCACTTCCGGCATCTCAATCGACCCGCGAATATGGTAGCCACAGCCCACCAGCAGCGCCATAATCAAAAGCAAGATCATTCGGCTCAATTGACTCATCATCTGATTCTCGACAACCCAGCGTTTAAACAACGATATTTACCAGTTTTTGCGGCACAACAATTAGCTTCTTCACCGGCTTACCTTCGAGAAAGCGCTGCACATGCTCGTCGGCTAGGGCCAGCGCCTCGACCTGCTCTTTGGAAGCAGTCGCCGCCACCGATAATTTACCGCGCAACTTGCCGTTTACCTGTACCACCATCTCGATGGCATCCTGTTGTAAAGCCGACTCATCGATAAGTGGCCAAGCGGCCAGCACGATGTCTGCGTTATGGCCCAACTCATTCCATAGCGCTTGAGCAGCGTGCGGAATAATCGGCGCTAACATCAAAACGATGGCTTCCAACACTTCCTGACGGATTGCTCTGCCGTTGGCGCTATTATCTTCAAATTTATTCAGCGCGTTGACCAACTCCATATTCGCGGCAATCGCGGTGTTGAAGGTATGGCGACGCGCCATGTCGTCGGTAACTTTTTGCAATGCCTGATGCAATTGGCGCCGAAGCACTTTCTGCTCGTCGTTCAGTGTAGCCTTGTCCAGCGCCTGATTAGGCAAACCGGCTTCGACGTGCAAATAGACTTGCCGCCACAAGCGCTTCAAGAAGCGAAACGCGCCTTCCACGCCGGCATCGTTCCATTCCAGCGACTGGTCCGGTGGTGATGTAAACATGGTGTACAAGCGCACCGTATCCGCACCGTACTTGTCGATCAACACTTGCGGATCAACGCCGTTGTTTTTAGATTTCGACATTTTTTCTACCGCGCCAACCGTCACCGGCGAACCGTCTTCCAGCAATTTGGCGCCGATAATTTTACCCTTGGCGTCGCGTTCGACATCGATTTGGGTTAGATTGAAAAAACGTTTATGGCCGTTTTCATCGAGTTGAAAAAAGGTTTCTGCGATTACCATACCTTGCGTCAGCAAGTTCTTGAACGGCTCGTCGCAAACCACCAAGCCTTCGTCGCGCAACAACTTGGTAAAAAACCGCGCATACAGCAAATGTAAAATCGCGTGCTCTATCCCACCGATGTAATGATCGACCGGCAACCAGTAATTGGCGCGCTGATCAAGCATCGCGGTGTCGCAATCTTGGCTGGCGTAACGGGCGAAATACCAGGACGATTCCATAAAGGTATCGAAGGTATCGGTCTCTCGGCGGGCCGGTTTGCCGCATTTCGGACAAGTGGTATGCGGGAAAGTCGGATGCGCGGCTAACGGCGATTGCGAGCCGTCCAACACCACGTCGCGCGGCAAGGTCACCGGCAACTGATCGTCCGGCACCGGCACGGTACCGCAGTCATCGCAATAAATCACCGGAATCGGCGCGCCCCAGTAACGCTGGCGAGACACACCCCAATCGCGCAATCTGAAATTGGTTTTACGCTCGCCTTTGCCAAGACCGGCGAGTTTACTGGCGGTGGCCTCAAAAGCTTGTTTGAAATTCAAACCGTCAAATTCACCGGAGTTTTTCAACACACCTTTATCGGTAAAGGCCTTTTCCGCGACACTGTCATCAGTAGCATCCGCCGAAGCAATCACTTCTTTGATGGCAATTCCGTATCGCTTGGCAAATTCGTAATCGCGTTGATCGTGCGCCGGCACCGACATCACCGCACCGGTGCCGTAACTCATCAACACGAAGTTAGCGATCCATACCGGCACGGATTCGCCGGTCAACGGATGAATGGCATTGTACCCGGACGCGATGCCGCGTTTTTCCATGGTTTCCATCGCCGCTTCGGAGGTTTCCATCTGCTTGCAGGATTCGATGAAGGCTGCGATGTCGGCATTGGTTTCGGCGGCTTTCAAGGCCAAGGGGTGCTCGGCAGCCACTGCGACATAGGTCACGCCCATCACGGTATCGGGGCGGGTCGTGTAGATGCGGATCGGCGCCTCAAAATTGTCGACGACAAAGTCCATCTCGACGCCTTCGGAACGACCAATCCAATTGGCCTGCATGGTTCTTACCTGCTCGGGCCAGCCAGGCAATTTATCCAGCGAGGTCAGCAATTCGTCGGCATAAGCCGTAATTTTTAAAAACCACTGCGATATTTCTTTTTTTTCGACGTGGGTGCCACAGCGCCAGCAGCCACCGTCGATCACCTGCTCATTAGCTAAAACCGTCAGATCATGCGGACACCAGTTAACCGGCGCGGTTTTTTTGTAAACCAGGCCTTTTTCCAAGAGACGCAGGAAGAACCATTGTTCCCAACGGTAGTAGCTGGGATCGCAGGTCGCCAATTCGCGACGCCAGTCGTAACCAAAACCCAGCCGTTTCAGCTGGTCGCGCATGTAATCGATATTGGAGTAAGTCCAGTCAGCCGGATGTACCTTGTTTTGCATGGCGGCGTTTTCTGCGGGTAGGCCAAACGCATCCCAACCCATCGGTTGTAGCACATGCTTGCCCTGCATCCTTTGAAAACGGCTGATTACATCGCCGATGGTGTAATTGCGCACATGACCCATGTGCAGCTTGCCGCTGGGATATGGAAACATCGAAAGGCAATAGTATTTTTCCTTTCCGGTATCTTCAGACGCCGTGAACACCCCGGATTTTTCCCAGTCGGCCTGTACTTTTTGCTCTATTTCCGACGGCTTGTAATGCTCTTCCATCCTAATCGTCATTTGCTATAAAAAGGCGCTAGAATACCTTACAGGCGCTTAAATCTAAAGCGTGAAAATTAAAACAACACCGGGAGGAAACCATGGGCGAGAACAAACTGATCGAAGCGTACGACGATCTAATGGGCCATCTATACGAGGCTATGGACGACACGCTGCATTCCGTTGCCGACGCCTTGGAAATAGCCAAGGAAAAAACCAGCGCGCTGGGCGGCCACACTCAAGAAGAAATCAACAAAATCGCAGACTACGTCATGCGCGACGTTGAGCATGTCGCCACGGCACCCGCCGCGCCCGCACACCAGCAAAAAAACGACTCCTGGTCCGAATGGCTGAAGTTTGACATCGATTTGATCGAAAACTTTGCCTTGAATGCCTTCATGGACATCGCCGACAAAACCAAGGTCAAACTGGCCGCCTTGGAGATGGAAGCCAAGCTATACCATCCTTATAAAAGCGGCGAAGTGGCCGGCCCCGGCACCTTCGTCTGCGACGCGTGCGGCAAACAGATAGCGTTTAAATCGACCAGCATTCTGCCGGCGTGCCCCGAGTGCAAGGGCGACAGTTTCTCACGCTGTTGATATTGCAGGCTTTAACCTTATAATGCGGGCTTTTATCTTTTAGCAATCGAGGGCGATTATGCGCAGGGTGATTTTCAATCAGAAAGGCGGCGTGGGCAAATCCACGATTACCTGCAATCTAGCAGCCATCAGCGCCGTCGAGGGTAAAAAAACCCTGGTCATCGATCTCGATGTGCAAGGCAACTCAACCCAATACCTTTTGGGCAATAAGGTCACCGATTCCGACAAGACTATCGCCCACTTTTTTAAAGACAGTTTAGGGCTAGGCTTATTCGGCGGCGGCAAGGAAGGCTTGGACGGCTTGATTCATGAATCGCCGTTCCCCAATTTATACGTATTGCCATCCCACAGCGATTTAGAGGGTCTGCAAAGCAGACTAGAATCGCGACATAAAATTTATAAATTAAAAGAGGCGCTGGAAAAGCTGGAAGGTTTCGAGCAAATCTATATCGACACCCCGCCCATCCTGAATTTTTACAGCCTGTCAGCTTTAATTGCTGCTGAGAAATGCCTGATTCCATTCGACTGCGACACCTTCGCCCGCGAAGCGCTTTATTCGCTAATGCGTTCCATCGCCGAAGTGAAAGCCGATCATAACGACAGACTGGAAGTAGAAGGTGTGATCGTCAACCAATATCAAAAGCAAGCCAACCTGCCTCGCCAGTTGGTTGATGAATTAATCGCCGAAGGCTTACCGGTTCTGGAAACCAAAATCTCCACCTCGGTAAAAGTCCGTGAATCGCATAGCGATGCCCAGCCATTGATTCACTATGCGCCAACCCACAAATTGACCGAAGAATATCGGGCCTTACATTTGGAAATTCACAAATAAACACAGCGATAAGCTAGGACCTAAAAAGCCGGCAATGCTGGCTTTTTTATTTTCAGGGTGCAGCAAATCGGCAGACTAAAATCGGTACTTACCCAATTAACTCCTTCATCGTTTTCTCAACCCTCTGATTCAATCGGCTAAACCCCTTATGCAACACCTCCCAACCTTCGAACGAAAGGACCACCCAATTATCGGTTTTTCGATCCCATTCCGTATCCAACAAGACGCCCAGTGCCACTAAGCGCATAAATGTTTCGTCGCAAGGCGCTTCGATGTGGGCCAAGGCCGCATCGAGTTGATTGGGCGGTATCAAGCGAGCGGCAGGCTCATTGTTGCCGGCGTGTCGGTTCGCGTACATCAGATAGCCCGGATTAAGCTGCAATTTATGTAAATCTTTACAGTAAACATCAAAATTTTGCAGCGGAAACTGCAACATATTGCTCATCTTCATACTCCCTGGCGATGCTAAATAATTAATTCGGTCAAACTACACTCGCTGAGTGACGCTTGCTGGACGGTCAAGGCATGCGCCAAACGCAGTTCGCGGAGCATCGCGCGTTTCTTGGCTTGATGCTGCTGCATCCGTCTGAGAATATCGTCCAAAACCCGCACCGCACTGAGCACATGCGGCCCTTTGTTGATCATCACGCATTCCGCCCGATCGCCCATTGCGGCATCGGTAATTTCCGCACGTGACGGCATCCCTTCCTTGGCGAGCGATTCTAAAACCTGAGTTGCCCAGATCACCGGCACATGGGCGGCTTCACATATCCATAGTATTTCTTCCTGCACTTCGGCCAGACGCTCGAAACCGCACTCTACAGCCAAATCGCCACGAGCGATCATCACTCCACAACAAGGCGCTCGCATAGCGGCCAGCAACATCGCCGGCAGGTTTTCAAATGCTCGTCTGGTCTCGATTTTTAAGACGATTGCCGGTCGTTTATCGCCCAAGCGGGCCATATGTTCATGCAGCAATTCGACATCCTGAGCAGTATTAGCAAAAGACAATTCGATAACGTCAGCGTTTTCCACCACAAAACTCAGGTCCTCGATATCCTTGGCAGTCAACGCACCGATCCTGAGCTTGCTATCGGGCAAATTGATGCCTTTATCGCCTCTCAGTTTTTCACCGCGCGGCCGAGCATGGGTGATTCTGACCATAACTTGCGCAGACTCGACTCTATCGACTACGCCACCGATCTTGCCATCGTCGAACCAAATGGGTTCCCCAGCCCGAACGTCGTCAAAAACCTCCGGAATCGAGCAACCGATCATTGCCGGTGTCAGCAACTGGCCGCTACTGTCGTAAGTGGCAGGCCGACCAGGTGCCAAATCGCGGGTCACAATCAATAGATCGTCTTGTTTTAGCACAATGGCATTTTCAGCTTGCGGCAACAGATTGATCGTCGCTTGGCGATCATCGGCGTAGACCGCTTTTCGCTCGTGATTCAACACCGTGCCCGGAACGATATAGGCACTTTGAGTCGCCTCCGCCCAATAGCCCTGCTCGGTCACATCAACGACGGTAATGCTGCGCTTCGCGCCACGGGCATCATTAAATTTAAGCTGCTCACCGATGTATAAACGGTGGATCCATTCGGCTGGCAAGAGCAAAGAGGCGTTAGCGGATGAAGGCGGCGCCGTTGGCTGGGATTGTGCTGTTAACCAAACGCGGGCCGGCGCGATCAGGCGACCGTGGTCGTCGTGAGTTGGACGAATTCGAAGCACTGCCAAGCGTGGATCGAGCGGACCGGTCCGCAATTTGGGGCCGGCTAAATCCATGACGACTCGACAAGTCCTACCCAACGCGGACTGGGCCTGCCGCAGATGCGTTATCATTTGCATCCATCGGTCCCTGTCGTCATGCGCGCAATTGATCCGCATGCAATCCATACCTTGCTCAAGCAGGTTGTGAATCAATGAATAGTCGCCCGCTGCTGCGCTGGGCATAGTCACCATGATACGCACCCCACGCCCATTTGCTGCGGCACCCAATAGACTGTCGGTATGATCGACAAGCAATCTTTCGCCAGCGGCAAAATCCAGCAGCGACGACTCATGAGAGGGCGCCGCCCATGCCTGACCGGCTAAGCGATGCAAAACCGCCAAAACCGCATCGATGGTAGCCAGCACATGCGACTCTGCCCGCCCTAGCGAGGAGAGCCCCAACGCGGCCAATTTTAGTTGCAAGGGTCGCAGATCGCGGCGGCGCAGCGCTAGGTAGTGCAGTAAATTACGAGCACTCTCCCTGTTATTGACACTCACTTGCTCAATGCGCAATTGACAGGCTGCGGTTTCGGCCAGCATGTCCGCGCGAATATCCGTCAATTCACCAAGGACGTCGACCACCACAGCGTCTCGCAAACTAGTAAGTGGGTTGGCAGGATGCGTCGTCAAAGATCGTCTCAAAGGCTAGCGTGTGGACTGTGTAGTCCATCAGTTTGGCTTATTCGTGGCAGTGCCCTTATTTGCCATGCCGGTGTGCCGTACATCGATACCATCCAACATAAAAATGGCGTGCTCCGCGATATTTCGGCAATGTTCCCCGCAACGCTCCAATGATTTCATCATCTGCATCACATCCAGCGCTCTACGTATCATGCGGGCATCATGCACTACCATGGTCAGTTGATGCTTGATACCTTCTTGCAATTCCGACTCACAATCTCTATCGCATTGCAAGAGCGCATAGGCTGGTTTGGAATCCCTGCTTTCGAAAACTACCATTAGCTTGTCCATAATCAACTTGACCAAACCGCCAATTTTAACAATGTCCGCCAACAGCTTTTGATTGGGATCGCTGGTATTCGGATCGAACAACACCGCAATCAACTTGGCGAAATCGACAATTTCGACACCGACTTTCTCCAGCTCCACCGCGATCTTCGAAGTGGTTAGCACATAGCGCAAATCGTTTGCCACCGGGCAATGCCGGGCAATAATGCTCAATACTTCGCCATCTATCTTGCTTTCGAGGTGTTTGACCTTTTTATGCCGCGATACCACTTTTTGCGCCATCTCGGCATCGCCGTAATCCATGGCTTGCATAGCCTGTTCCAGCTGATAAACCAAAATATCAGTCATATCCAGCAGCAAACTGTGCATCTGTCCCAGTTCGGTGTCATACACCCGCAAGGTATGCACATTATCCGGCGTGTCTGTTTTATTCGTCATTGGCAATTCTCTTGCTTATTTAGCCAGGTTATCGGTAATAGCAAAACCTTAGAGCACGGAGATTACAGGAATGTGACGCGACCCTGTCAATGCGCGAACCAAGCTCCTTAGCCATTGTATTTAAAAAAGATATTTATCCCACTTCGAGTCTCTAAGCTTACAAAAACTGGCAAAAAACCGCTGCCCTGATCAGTAAAAAAAGCAACAAGTTCGCCGTGTAATGCTGTTGTCACATAGGCAGACAAGAATAGCCTACGTCCGATACCAATATTTGGCGTTTTCTTATGAATACCTCTTTCTATCGAACCATCTGGATTTCCGACCTGCACATTGGCTCCACTCAATGCCAGGCCGACGCCCTGCTGGATTTTTTAAAACATAACGACAGCGAAAAGCTGTATCTGGTCGGCGACATCATCGATTTTTGGGCCTTGTCCAAAAAAATGTATTGGCCGCGCGATCACAACACCATCATTCAGAAAATCCTGCGTAAAGCCCGACATGGCACCCAAATTATCTATGTGCCGGGCAACCACGACGAAAATGTCAGAGATTACGACGATTACGTATTCGGTGACATCGTCGTCAAAAATTCGGACATTCATACGACGGCAACGGGCAAACGTTTCCTCATCGTGCATGGCGACGAATACGACACCATCGCGAAACATCACCGCTGGCTGGCAAAGATAGGCAGCCTGGGTTACGACTGGCTAATCGAAATCAACCGTTTTTTACGGCTATGTAGACGCCTATTCGGCAGACAATCGCACTTCTCATTGGCAGCCTTCGTTAAATTCAAAGTAAAAAACGTCGTGCAGTTTATCTCCGATTACGAGGAAAGTATTGTCCGCACCCTAAAAAACGAAGGGCTGGACGGCGTGATCTGCGGGCATATCCATCATGCCGAAATTAAGGAAATCGAAGGCTTCTTGTACGTCAACACCGGCGATTTCGTGGAAAGCTGTACAGCCATCGTTGAGCATCAGGACGGTAGCCTGGAATTAATCCGTTGGCTAACCCAACAAGCGCCGCTGCTGGAGCAGCAGCAGGACGAAAAATTGCCATATCTCGGCTAACTTGTCAGGTAGCAAACTGCCGAACCCTTATCGCTAGCGGGGCGACCGGCAGTTGTATTACATGTCACCAAGATTTCCGCTAACTGTCACGCCAGTTTAACCTTTCAAAGGCCGATATGCCGGAGAATAGAGACTGACCCGCAGAAATGCAGGACGACCCTCCTTCGCCGTTTTGACCTTAACTCCCCGCAAGGTCAAATCAGGACGATTTTCTGCGGGTCAACCTAGACTAATCCCAATGCCGTTATATTAAGAGTTAGGATCCGGCAAGGTCGAATTTATTCGACCTTTTGCTTTTCTGGAACGCAGGGGACCAACGATTACCTTGCTTGCCCCCTGCAGAACTCCCTAAACGGCTACCTGCGACGCAGCGTACGCTGTACCGCTGCTAGAGCGACCGCAAACAGCAGCATGGCCCAGTTCGGCAGCATCGGCACCTGTTTGGTGGTGGCCGGCGGCACGGATGAAGCGCTCAGCGGATCGTACTCTCCGGCATCCAGACGACCATTGCGGTTGATATCCTCCGCGCCATCGCTACTGCCGTCACCATCGGTATCCGCCAAAACAGCAGACGAGGTTGTGGCGGGATCGGCGTCCGGCACAAACACAGCCAGGTCAGTACCCAACAGCTGGCCGGCACCATCCGGATCGGCAACACCAGCGCTTACGCCAGATTCGGTCCCATCCTGAATCCCATCGCCATCCGTATCCGCCAATGCAGGATTAGTTTCTCCGACATCAACCACGCCGTTGCGATTAGCGTCTTCCACGCCGTCGGCTATGCCATCGTCGTCCGAATCAAGATCCAGGGAACTAGTACCTAACGCCAATTCTTGCGCGTCACTCAAGCCGTCGCCATCGAAGTCCAGATTGATCCCTATCACTACCGGATCATGATCCGATGAGCGATATTGAGTCGAGCTATAGTAATCGGGACCGCACGTCGCGCAAGCCGGTTGTTTAAACTCCAGATTGTAATCAATAATCGACGGCTCATCGGCATTGACGTGCCACAGTTTAACACCGGTAATTTTCGGCACCATGGAGGTACTGGCAAGCGCGTGATCCAAGCGTCCGGCATTACCGTCAAAGACGTAGGAATACCCGAAACTATTGAATGCACTGACTTCATCAACATAGCCATTTCCGGTTAGATCGAATATCGGATCTTCCAGTCCATAGGCGTTCAAATCGCCTATGATCAAGGTGTCGCCAGCACCGTTCGCACTCAACCAAGTGCGCAGACGTTGCGATTGCAAGGTGCGGAGATTATTCCAGCAACTTTGGCCGTCGCCTTGATCAGCATCCACGCCACTGGCTGGACAACTACCTTTAGACTTGAAGTGATTCACGGCCACGGCGAACTGCTGGCCATTTGAGGCGGTAAACTTTTGCAGCAAGGTAGGACGGTTATTAATCGCGTCCACATCGCTGGCCGAAGCACCCGACAGCGTCAGGGCGGCCGGTTTGTAAATCATCGCCACCCGAATGGCGTCGGTACCGGTGCCTTGAGCGGGCAGCGGCAGCACAGCATACGTACCCGCACCCATCCCCGCATTCAAGCCATCCACCAAGTTTTGCGCAGCGGTGTTACCGTTGTTTTGGATTTCCATCAAACCCACCACATCGGCGTTGATGGCCTGGATAGCAGCGATAATCTTGGTACGTTGGCGGGTGAACTCAGCACCAGTGTCGGCACCGCGGCAATCCGCTGTGGTATTGGACGGCGCACAGCCTTGCCCCACCTGACCGCTGGCCGTTTGGCCGTTGCTAAAGGTCGTGAAGTAATTCAACACGTTAAAGCTGGCTACTTTGATACTGCCACCAACGCTATCTGGCGCAGCGGTACGCGCATTTACCCTCGCAAAACTCGGCGCTTGGGTTGGATGGATTTTATAGTCGCCAAATTTGGTATTGTCATTGGTCGCCAAGCCATAATCGATAACACCGGTTAGAGAGGCAACAGTGTCGCCGGCCCGCAAGGTGTTATCCAAGCCAATGTAAGGGGTAGGATTAGGGTTTTGTACGGAAGTCCCGTCATCCAACAAAATGCGGCTACGCGCATTCGTATCCGCCAACGCCAGCGCTTGCGCGGTATTGGGACGGAATTTATTGGTCGGATTTTCCAAACGGCCATTCGCGGACAGCGTGACCTGCCCGTAACGACCCTGGAAGAAATTTTGCGATGCCGTCAGCGGACCGTTTAATGTCACTAACATACCTTCGACTTTTTCTAAATCGTCGTTGGCAACTTCAGGAAAAGTCACCACGGTCGGGGTAATGCTATTGCCGGACGACAACACGGTAATACCGACCGGCCCCGTCAGCTCGGTGACAGTGTGTGCCAAGGTGTCGGCGTTACCCGCCGCACCGGTGTTAAATTCAACCACCGTGCCGGTAAGTTGCACGGCTTGACCAACACTAACCGTCGGTGCTGTGCTGGTAAATACCAAAATCGCGTCAGAAGTTGCGGGATTGCCGTCGCCGGTGGCGCTCTGCAGGAAAAAGCCGTTGTTGGTAAGCTTGGTCACCACGCCGCTGGTTGTTACCGTTTGTCCAAGCAACGGGCTAGTGCTGCCCGCACCCTGAATTGCACTGATTGGCGTTATCGCCGTGTCGTTGTCGGCAATGCTGATATTTTGGGTCGCTGTACCCAGCGTTATTCCGGCGGACGGGTTACTGATCGTCAGGATAGCCGTTTCCGCGCCTTCGGCAGCGTTATCGTCAACCACAGTAAAGGTAACCGATCCGCTCGTACCACCGCTGGGTATGGAAATCACAGAATTACTCAAAGTGTAATCGCCGGCGGTAATATTGGTGCCACTGACTGCTAAGTTGACGGTTTGCGCACCGGTGACCGCCGCTGATGCCGTCGCGGTGACGGTGATCTGGGTTTGCCCGGCTTCTGATCCGGAATTGCTGCTCACCGTCAAATTTACGAACGGATTGCCCGATACAAGGGGTGTACACGCCGAGCTTAGATTCTGCGGATTGCTCGAAGCACTGTTTAGACTAAAGTCATTGGCATTGTCATCGGTGTCTTGACGGTTTTGACCCAGTACTTTCCGTTCCTGACTTTGATTCGCGTTGCTGGTGGTTTGGCCCAGGATGGTGCCTTCTTTGTAGGCTGAAGCGGCTGCCATGCCCACAGCATCGATCACCACATTACTAGCGTTTAAAATCGCCAAACCGCCGTTGTCTGCGATACCCGTAGCGTACGTCAGATTGCCGACTACGCCTCCGGAATAGCCGCTGGCGGCGCTATTGGTCGCCAAAAATCGACAACCGGGATTAAGTACAGTGCTAGCCCCTATCGTTGCGCGGGTGCCGGTAACGCCCGCGCTACTGGAACCGTTGATCTTCCAGCCGCTGATATCCACAGGGCTGTTCGATAAATTGTACAGTTCGATAAACTCGTCGTTGCCGCCACTAGGACCTCTAGTACGGAACTCGCTGATCACGATATCCGTGCTGACCGCGTGAGCGAAGCTTGTAAAATTTAGGGCGGCAAACACAGCCAAGCTTAAAGGATGTCGCCGAGGGAATGAATTTCCAGCCATGATGTTTCCTGGGTTTATTTTGCGAATAACAGTGATTAGCCGACCAGGCATTCGGCCTTTTCCGAATTGATACACACTGGCAGCCGGTGAAATCCGGCTCAAAAAAAACCAGACATAGCTCACAAAATTACGTTTCGAATATGTCTGTTTGATGTCGAGTTTGTGAACGCTTTGTGAAAAACCGTTAAAGAGGGGAACACACTGAAACTGCTGCCAGGGTAGCAGGCACTTCCAAGCAAGGCGGGCTAACCATTCAAGGCACTTAGTTGCGCAAAATCAAGCCCAGAGGCCCGTTTGAGATGTATTACATTTCACGAAATCTTCATCTAACGATCACCGAGTTCTCTTGGGTTTTCGGCAATCTCTAACGGTTATGCATTCGAGCATCGATACTTGAAGCCGATTGCATAAGCGGGCCATAACCCATCAGAATGCCCAAGAAGCTGCGGACCGTTTTTACGCCTAAATTAACGTTTTTTGCCACCGCTTTGCGCCATGCGATCTGCTTCAAAATCGAGACTGCCGCCGAATGCTTCACGCACCGGCAAAATTGATATGACTGCAAGGCTTGCCATCATCCAGGGACCCCGCTTATCCCATTTGGGCCCCGGCGGGCTTGACTACCTTTTTGATGTAACTGACGCAGTTTGCTAGTCAGGATGATTTGTGGGTAGCACAGAAGGAAGCTCTGATCGAGTCCTCTAAAGACTCAGGACAAACGCCCTGAAATTGATAACGATGTACTGAGTTATCGAACCCTAAACGGGGCATCAAGGTGCTCAGTGCTGCAATAAACGACGGGATAAATAAAGACCTAAAAAGCTTAATATCGAAGCGAAAAGCAAGCTTCCCAGATGCGTTAATAGAGGGACGGAGGTGGCGGCGGCTGGTGGCGTAAATTCAACGGTCAACGTGGGCCGATCGGCAATTGAGGGCGATTCCCGGCTGATGATGCGTTTGGCTTTTTGGGAGTCGTTCGGCCCTTCCGGCCCGATCAATATCCAGCCAAAATTTGTCGCCGGATTATTAATCCACGCTGTCACGTCGCTCTTGAGTCCCGGCGACGAAGCAAAGGTATAGGTCCCTGTAGGTCCTGCATTCAGGCTTGCACTGGGATTCGGGTTAAAGTCGCCGCCTAAACTTAGCCAGGGGATGCGTGCGGGCCCAGTGCTAGGGTCGCCATAAAACCGGTAAGCCCAGGTGGCATCGTTCGCAGTCGCTTGGGTGCCACCCCCGCCGGTACCGCCGTCGGAAGTCCCTTCGCCCCAGCTGGCGCTGAGTGTGTGCAAACGCAATTGATCCGTGGTAGCAGAGGCGAAAGCGGCACGATTAATCACAAATCTTAAGGAGGCCGAGGCTACTTGCGAGCCTGGCGGAATGCTTGATAAATCAAATTGCCACAAGGCGCGGCGCGGCGAGCCGCTGGCAATCTGAGCGGTGAAAACAAAACTGCTGCCACCACTTGAGAAATCATGACTGTCTTCGAACAGGGTATTGTCTTTGACGGCCTGAAAAACTTGCGTCTCAGCATAAGCCGAGACGCAAAAGCCCAGCGATGCAACGCTGACAATAGTTTTTAATAAAAATTGCAGCGTTAACATAATGGTTTTCCTCAAGCCTTGAAAAGGTTAATTACGCGTTGCGGCGTTTTGCAAAGCCGAACAGGCCAAGAACTCCGCTCAACATCAGGGCGAAAGCAGGCGGTACTGGAACCGGACGCACGCTCAGATCATCCACGACAAAACCATCTCCGGATATACGCAGCCCGATAACGTCCGCAGTCGCGCGGTTAAAGCCGGCGAATACACCTTCATTGATCGCGTCCACATTATCCAGATCAACGGTAAACTCGTGGCTTTCCAACACGCTGTTACCCAAACCCAGCGCTTCAATAGTGATGTTGGTTGGTGCGCCGTCGTTATAAATGCTGAATTTGGCGCCTATACCGAACGCTGGTGCAGAACCCAGGGTAAAGGTCATGCTGCCATCGAAGCCTTCAAAGGTTGATGGAACGAAAGACAAGTCACCGATGCCGGCAAATTTATTGCCCGCGCCCCAAGTGCCGTTGTCGACCAAATCCACGGCGTAAGCACCCAGCGTGGAGTAGACGCTGGATTGGAAAACGACGCCGCCGGCAATGCCAATCGGGCCTTTCTCAACCAAGCCATCGAAACCCTCAAAGTCTTCAAGTACGGTAAAACCGGCATTGGAAGTCACTACGGCAGCCTGAGCGTTGACAGACGTGAAAGCAGCGCCAGCCAGCAGCGCGCACATTAAAATTTTTACAGTTTTCATTTTAAATCCTCAATTTTTAAATATGCACCGCCAGTTCTCACTAACGGCGCATTCGCTCTAATTACGTTTAAGCATCGATAACCGGTGCGCCGATAACCCCACCATCAAGTCGGGTAATCACCAACACCGAAGAGCGCGGACGAATGTTCGCGCCCGCGGGTTGCGGCACACCCGCTACCACTGCCAAGTTCTCGCCGGCGCTGTTCTTGGCGAACTGGCTTTGCGGCCAGTTGCTGAACTGCGTGGGATTGGCGGCGGTAGAGTCTTCGCCCGGATGCTGAATGCCCACGAACATGGTTTTGCCGTCTGGGGTGTTGACCACACCAGTCACTTCGCAGTTACGCGGGCTAGTCATGAAGCGGCGGATTTCTTTGGTGTTCGGGTCCGCACAGCACATGACGTTGGCGCCGATATTGGCCCAGTCTCCAAGCGCATCGCCGGCTTGGTCAGTTTGGATCCACATACGACCAAACTGGTCGAACCACAACCCATCCGGCGCACCGAAATCGGCGCTACCGTTCGGCGTGGCTTCGATGTCACCCTGATAAACCGGCCCGGTGCCGGAGCCTGGCACAAAGTTAGTGTTGGCATAGTTGGCAGCAAGGGTTTTGGTGGTCAAGGTATCACCGCACAAGGTGAAGATATCCCATTCAAACTCGGTTGCCGTCACGGCATTACCGTCTTCGCGCCAGCGGATGATATGACCGTAATCGTTGTCCGGACGGGGATTCGCCATGTCGACTGGCGGTCTAGCACTGCCCGCAGGGGTGGTACCGTTGGGGCTGTTGCTGGAAATGGTGGTACCGCCACCGCCGCGACGATTGTTGTTGGTCAGTGTGCAATACAATTCCAATGGATGTTCATCGTCATAGCCCATACCATTCGGGTTATATCCATAATCGCCATAATGACCATAGCCGTTGTTGTAAGTACGCAGCGCAGTCCACTCCGGACGGTCCATCATGGTCGCGCCCACGGCGTCGGCTGCTTGGCGGGTTTTGATCAGAATCAAGGCTTGCACTTCTGCGTCGTTCGGGTTGGACGTACCGTTGACGCCGGTACCGTTGAAATGGCCTAACTCGCGCAGTTTGTAGAAACCGCCCGCACCGTTAGAGATGACGGAAAGGGTTTCCGGCACCAACGCAATCCACTGGCCACGGTAAACGTCGGTTTTACCTTGCACCGCAGTAGAAGTGAACTTCGCTACATACAATGTGCCGCTGTCCAACAGATCACGGTTATTAGCGTTGTTTCTAGGGTCGAAGCTACCGTCGCAAACAAATTTATAGACGTACTCGTTGCGTTCGTCGTCGCCCATGTAAAACGCGACGCGGTTGCGCAAAAACGCACCGTCTATGCTTTCGACACTGATCGCCACCTGCGCGCTCTCATGCTTGAAGCGGCCCATGGCAGTGCGTTTGATCGGCATCGCGTTCGGGTTGAACGGATCAATTTCTACCACCCAGCCGTACAAGTGGGCTTCCAAAGGATTGGTACGGGCGTTGAAACGTGGATCGACCTCGTGCCAGCGATAACCAAAACCGCCGGCAACGACACCGTAACGGACTTGGCCATTCAACACAGCTGGATCGGTTGGGGCCGCGTCAGAGGCATTCCAACCTAAGTTACCGTTCCAGTTTTCTTCGCAAGTCAGGTAAGTACCCCAAGGTGTGAAGCCGTGAGCGCAGTTGTTATGAGTGCCGAAGGCAGAATAACCGTCGTTAACTCCAATTTCGATAGAGCCAGTGGCTTGGATGTCGATTTTTTTGGATTTCATTAGTGCATGACCAGCCGCAGGGCCTGATACTTTGCAAGGCGTATTGGCGGTGATGCGGCGACCGTAGGCGGAATTGCGCACTACACCCCATTTACCGGCGGTCTTGCGCACTTCCATGATGGAAACCCCATGACCCGCTTGCGACTTACGTACTTTGGCGATAGTCACACCAGCGCCGCCCGCTAAACCGTCCGCCCCATGCAGAATCTCTTCATGGGTGTATTCATTGTTGACTGCCAAAATACCGCGTACGTTGGAAGGACCGGTACGAGTCGGGAAAGGGAAGAAATTCATACCATCGCAGTGCATACCCATTTGCTTTGCCTGATCGGCAGCGCTTTGGGTGGCGTCCGGATTCCAGTCAGGCGCGCCCGGCATGATGGGTTGTCCCCAAGCCGCTAATACTTCTACTTTGTAACCGGGCGGTACTTCAACCGAGTTCAATACGGGGGCAAGCTTCGCTGGAATGCTATCAAAGCCAATGCCGCCAAAACCATTCGCTGAGGGCGGTAAGGAAGCGGCTTCGGCGTGATCACCCAACAAAAATTTGCCACCCATGCTGCTGCTTAAGGCCACCATGACGCCGGCGCTAACACCGGTTTTCATGAATTGACGGCGACTTTCATTGACTTGGCTGATCACGTCATTGATCGACTCATTGCCCGACGGATTAAGCGTCACGTCATTGGCAGGATGTAATTTACCTTTCATACAGAAACTCTCTCTCATAAGTTGTTGGCAAACAATCCGTTTGATTTTATTCGCGCAATTGACCCGACGGTTAGCGATGAAACGGCTATTGCTCAGCGCAAAGCAATGTTTCAGGCAATTTGTAACCACGGTGGTTTAACAAGGTCGAGCTCGTTAAACCGCAGCGGTCAAGGGTGCAAAAACAGCGTATTAGTCATCCCTGGTAAATCCGATGATCTTTGCTTTAGTACCTGGCAAGGTGAATCCAAAAACCAACGAAATCGCCATCAAATTAACCAACTCGCATGACATTTTGATGACTATGCGAAACGAATCACAAATATTTTAAATCATAAGTTTTCGCTAAAAAATATCATAAGCGACTGATTTTATTATTTATTTACAAATAAAGAATGCGTATGGAAGAATTTAGACAAGCACTCAACGGCCAATTTAAGCAATCCAATGAGTGTATCCGCAGCAAACCGATGGCGATCCGCCTCCGCCGTCAGCCCAGTTCGGGCGTAGGCTGCAACCGATTCCCTTGCGCTGGATCCGCCGTCTATTGCAGCGCAAGCAGCCCAGAGTTGACGGAAGCGATTTTTTCCACTACGGAGGCGTACTAGGTATCCTGCAGCAGCTGACAAATCAACCGCAGCCCAAACGTTAAACCCTAAGTTGTACCTAAAAAAATAAAGGTATTGGGTCTGAAATACCCAATGACCGAGCGCTCGGTGGATTGGCAGGCGTTGTAATCTCTTCCTAACTAAGTACTGTCCTCGCAAAAGGGGTTTTTAAGGCAAGCTCCCAGAGGCACAAGATAATCGGTGCCCCAAACTCAACCATCAGCGCAAGCTGAATAGCCGGTACCAGCAAACTACGGCAGCTTGCCAATTCAAACCTAAACCCATCGCGTTGCTGTCAAGCTTAAAAAGGCAATTCCGCTAAAGCGCAACAAACCTTCGTCACAAAACCATAATTTTTTCGTCACGGTCTCGTCATTTGGCTTCTCTATAAATCGCCTAGTCGTTCATAGGCACGACGGCCCGGTGCGTTCGGCGTTTAGACGACGTTCAACCGAGCAACCATCACACTTAATTTTCAGTTTGCCCTTTGTTTATAGGAGTTTGACCATGAATTTGAAATTGATCGTCGCCGGCTTGGCGTTATCGTTGGTTGGCGCGAGCGCGCAAGCGTCGGTTGTAACGCAATGGAACTTTAATTCCATCACACCCGACAGCAATACCGGCACCGGTTCAATCCTATCGTCCATCGGTAGCGGCACTGCGGCGTTGGTTGGCGGCGTTACCGGCGCATTCGCCAGCGGCACAGCGAATGGCGGTTCGTCCGACCCTGCCGCTAGCGATAATTCCGGCTGGCAGACCACCAACTACGCTGCGCAAGGCGCCGGCAACAAAACCCGTGGCGTGCAATTCAACGTCAGCACAGTGGGCTACGACAACATCACTATCAACTACGACTTGCGCCACAGCAATACCAGTTCGCGCTACGAGTTGGTTCAGTATTCCTTGGACGGCATCACCTTCAACGACAGCACCTTGTTCGATGGCAACGCCGGCGACACTTGGTTTAAAAACCGTAGCGTCGACTTCAGCAGCATTGCCGGCGTAGCCAACAACGCCAATTTTGCATTGCGCATCGTTGCAGCCTTTGCTCCCGCCAGTTCAGTTTATGCACCATCCAGCAGCACCAACACCTATGCCACAACAGGTACTTGGCGTTTTGACATGGTGACCGTCAGCGGCTCACCGGCTGCGGCAGTACCTGTGCCTGCGGCAGTTTGGATGATGGGCTCTGGTTTGCTGGGCTTGCTTGGCTTACATAAACGCAAAGCTTTGACAATTGCGGCCTGAAGCACTGCTTGATTAGGGTTGGTCGCACTTGCAGGAATCGGGTGCGGCCTATTCCTTATCCATTCACTCTGGAGAATCTTAATGTTTTTACGTTTACAAACACCTTATGCGTTACTGGCGCTATCACTTGCCGGAATTAGTTCTGCACAAGCCAGCAGCTTGACCCTGTTTCATAACAACGACGGCGAATCGAAGTTGTTCGGCGATGCCAATTTTGGTGGTGCTGCCCATTTCAAGACCACGTTGGAACAATTGCGCACGGCCAATGCCGGACGCGATCTATTGACCATTTCCTCAGGCGACAATTTCCTGGCCGGCTTGGCCTTCAACGCCAGTTTGAGCAGCGGCCCATTGGGTTCCAGAACCTATTACGATGCCTTGGCCATGCAACAAATTGGTTACGATGCCATCACCATCGGTAATCACGATTTCGACTTTGGACCCGCAGTACTAGCCGATTTCATCAGCTATTACAACACCCAAGGCGGCACAGCGCCTTTCTTGTCGGCCAACCTGAATTTTTCAGGCGAATCCGCGCTGCAAAATCTGTTCGACGGCGGCAGCATCGCCAAGAGCACTATCGTCACCAAAAACGGCACCAACTACGGCATTATTGGTGTAACCACCGAGACTCTGCCCAACGTGTCGTCACCGGGTAATGTGCTAGTCAATCCTGTCCTCAGCGCCATTCAAAACGAAGTCACGTCACTGCAAAATCAAGGCGTAAACCGTATCGTTCTATCGTCGCATTTACAAGCCATCGGCAATGAACTGGCCTTGATTCCGCAACTGTCCGGCATCGATGTCATCATCGCCGGTGGTGGCGACGAACTGTTGCTGAATGCAGGCAATACCCGCAATACCTTGGCGCAACGTAGCGGTCCGTATCCGTTGACTGCGCAAGATGCCGACGGTAAAAACGTCGCGGTAGTCACCACGGTAGGCGAGTACTTGTATGTCGGTAAGCTGGATGTCGAATTCGACGGTGACGGTGAAGTCGTCAACGTATCCGGCAATCCAGTAGTGGTCGACAAAAACGCCGTGACAGCAGACCCCACCATGCAGAGCACGGTGATAGCACCGCTGAATACTGCATTAACGGCAGCCAATGCCCAACAAGTCGGCACTACCGATGTTTTCCTGGAACACAGCCAAGGCAATACCAATGGTCCACGGGTGATTCGTCAACGTGAAACCAATCTGGGTAATCTGGTTGCCGATGCGTTCTTGTGGGCGACAAAAAATGAAAATCCTGGTTTGACAGCCGGTAACACGCTGCTTGCCCTGACCAATTCCGGCGGCATTCGCGAAGACCTCGACAATAATCAAGACGGCAAGATCACTCAAGGCGAAGTTCAAGCAGTTCTGCCATTTGCCAATTCGCTGGCGATACTCGGCGACGTCTCGGTATCTACTTTGGTTAGCGCGCTGGAAAACTCGGTGTCACGGATTCAGCCTAATGGCACCGGCACCGATGGTCGGTTTGCCCAGATCGCCGGATTCGAGTTCGATTACGATCGTAATCGGGTGGCTGGTAGTCGCATCCTCGAAGTCAGGCTGGAAGACGGTTCGAAAATCTGGTCAGCTAGCGAAGGTGAGCTGTTTTCAGGAAAATTCGACATCGCCACTAACAGCTTCTTGGCTGGCGCAGGTACCCCGGACGGTTATAACTTCGGCAATTTAATCAGCCGCACCTTGCTGAGCACCGGTTATGCCGATGCTTTGCTGGGTTTTATCCAACTGGGTCTGAATGGCCACGTCTCAGCGAGTGATTATGCGTTGGCAGGTGAGGGCCGTATTAACGCTGTGCCGCTGCCTGCTGCAGTGTGGCAGTTCGCTATGGGTTTGGTGGCATTATCCGGCTTGGCGCGCCGCAAGGGTGCTGTCGTAGCCTAGTTTTTCTGTATGCTTGATCTGACCCATCTTTAAAGAAGATGGGGCTTGGGCGTTGCTTTAAAACCAACGCCTTTTTTTTGTCGATAGCTTTATGGCGGGTTGGGATTTTGGATGTGACGATTGGTCAACAGCGATGAGCTGGACGTTGCCTAATCGCCGAACGGGCAAACCGAACAACGGTCGAGTGACCGACTAAATCTTCAGTGACAGCGATCCGCAGTTCAATAACCTATAGCCATGAGCCAATAGGTCGAGAATCTTCGGGGACGTGTTTGGATTCGCTTGGTTAGCAAACTGACTAGCGGGCTGGACACAATGACTGGATTAAGCCAGTTGTCCACTGCAACCAGGCAAAACTATGTATCTATTGAGAATTGGAATCTGCAGGGTGGATAAGTCGTGCACACCCTCCAGGATTGCAGGACGCGCTTCGCTTAGCCAGCCCTATGCGAACGGCACTAGGCGTCTGTCGTTGTTGTCGACATAGCCGCTGCGTTGCGGGACTTGGCGGTGGAAAAATAGGCTAATATCACGCCCACTTCAAATAACAGCCAGATCGGCACGGCCATTAAGGTTTGCGAAATAATGTCCGGCGGGGTCAATATTGCGCCGATAATGAACGCCCCGACAATCACATAGCCGCGTTTATCCGTTAAATCTTCATAGTCGACAACCCCGCTTTTGACCAGCAGCAGCGTTAATATCGGCACTTCAAACACCGCGCCAAAGGCTACCAGCATGGACATGACAAAATCCAGGTAGTGGCCGATGTCGGTCATCATGGCCACCCCGCGCGGCGCGGCAGTGGTCATAAAACCAAATATCACCGAAAATACCGCAAAGTAGGCAAAGGCCAAGCCGACGTAAAACAACAAAGTACTAGCCAGCAACATCGGGAAGAACAGGCGTTTTTCGTGGCGGTGTAAACCAGGGGCGACAAACGCCCAAACCTGATAGAGCAGGAAAGGCACCGATACCAGCACGGCTGTTAGAAAAGCCAATTTGAACGGGATCAAGAAAGGTGACGCCACTTCGATAGCGATCATTTGCGAACCTGCCGGCATATAACGCAGCAAGGGATCGGCCAGATAGGCATAAATGTCATTAGCGTAGTAAGCCAGCCCGGCGAACACCGCCAGCACGAACACCACCGATTTCACTAAGCGATTTCTTAACTCGAATAGATGATGTAACCAGCCCATCTCGGTCGAATTATCAGGCGATGGCCGGGGACGTGAGTTAGACATTAACTTCTCCTGTTGGCACAGGAGCGGGCTGTTCTTGCGTTGCAGCAGGCTCAGGTTGAGCCAGCGTCGATTCCAGTATCGACCGAGGCGTGTGATGCGCCAATTGCAACGACTCCTTCATGGCACGCAATTCCTTCAACTCCTCTAAGTCCAGCTCGCGTTTTATGTCGGCTTTAGCAGTATTAAGCAGCGAACGGACCTTGCGCAGCCAAAGCGCCGCTTCCTTGGCGACTTTAGGTAAACGCTCCGGGCCCAGCACCAGCAGTGCCACCAAACCCACCATCAGCATCTCTGAAAAACCGACATCAAACATGGCTGTTTACGACTTACTTTCTACGCTGTCAGCGACACGGGTTTCCGTCGCTGCAGTTTGACTGCGATTCGCCAGAGCGGCTTCATCCTGATCGGCTTCGCTCATCGATTGTTTGAAGCTGCGGATGGCTCCACCCAAATCGCCGCCGACATTCTTCAATTTTTTGGTGCCAAAAATCATCACGACGATTGCCAAGATCAATAGCAGTTCCGATACGCCTAAGCCCATGAGGTGTTCCTCTTGTTTGTTAAATTTTTAAAAATATCCTTGCAAACGGGTTTTCCGTTGACAGAAATCCGCTTGACTGTCTGAGCAGCATCTTAGGGGAGAATTATTACAAAATAGTGAAGTCGCTCTGCGGGCAGCGAAGCCAGGCGATATTGCTCTTCAGTTCAAGGGGCTGTGCCGGGACCGAGTCTTCAGGTTGTCCAAGCCAGTCTCTGCAGTAAAACCCCGTCCATGCCTCATTTGTATTACATTTCACGAAATCTTCACAGAACGATCACACGATCATTACATAAGCTTCGTAAGCTTTCCTTGCCCTAAACCTGACGCTAAAAATTTCTCAACGCTGAAAGAACCAGCGGTCGGTAACCGATAAAAAAAACCGCCGACCGTCTATATCCGGAGCAATCTCAAATGATCAAAAAATCTATTCTTGCCATGGCCTTGCTGTCGGCAATCTGTTCGCAAGCCGAGGCGGTCAGTACTGCGTGTTGACGCAAGGCACCAACCGTTTGGGCGGCGCGCTGGATTTGGATGCGCTGGAAAACTACTTTATCGTGAACGGCTCTGTAGCGCCCTGCCCGCGAAATAGAGTTCTGCCGGCTCCGTAAAGTATTCTGATTTAGTTGTAAGCTCTGTAGGCCTTGGGCCCGCTGGTACGCGATACGGCGGGCTTTTTTTTGTCTGCATACAAGGCGACTTTGCTGTCGAAGAAACGAGAGCCGCAGCATGGCCCTAAGGGAAACCGCTGTACTTGCGCCGACGCGCGACAATAGCTAAAGACAGTAATATTTGCGGAGGCGAATCTAATGAGGATGCTCGTGGCTCATTTGTGCTTGCACTTTCATCACAAACGGATCGGACTCCTTGTCGCCTAAGTCGGCAAAATCGATCACATCGTAGCCCTTGACTGGGGTCGGTTGCCAGGGCGCGGCGTTCAGCGGAAACACTTTCAACAATTCAGTACGCTCGGAAAACTCACCATGCTGGCGCTCGATCAACAACGGCAAGGCCACATCCAGCCGCATCAGCACATGCCATTCGGTGCCAGCGACTTTACCTTGATATTCTTGGGTTGGGATGCCATCAGTCCATTCAATTTCTTCGGCAGTGAGTTGGTCCAGCAATTGGCCATCCAACAATAGCGCCAATTTTTGCCAGGAGGGCGTGATGTCCAGCATCCGTAGGTCGCCGGTTTGAAACTCGATTGCCCGCTGGTCGTGGTGATACAGCTTCCAATGAATCAATTCTTGACCGTCACGCTGCCATAGTTCGCCCAGGCCCGTTTGGGGGGCGTTCGATGGTAATCTGTTGGTTCTCGCGCCAGAAGCGCCAGCTCACCTCTGCCGGTGGAGTGGGTTGGTGTTCGTCGTGATCGTGCGCTTCGCCTGTGCGAGTGGTAATAAACTCAGCAGCAACCGTCGGCAAATCTGCCGCAGATAACTCGATGATGCTGGTGGTACCGGCCTGCTGGGTAGGCGCATGGCTGCAAGCCGCCAAAATGACCCATAGGCTTAGGCCAAGCGGTTTATTCAAATGCTTAAAAAAATTGCTGTCCATGATTCCTGCTCTCTGACGATCAGCAAAACAAAATGAGACGACTAAAGCCCCGGTTCGGCCAAGCGAAATACTCCCGATCTGTTTGCGGGTATCTGACACAGTGGTCGTCCCATCATAAATCAGGTTTTGGTGCAGCGCACCACAGAAAAGCTAAGCGTCCGGACATTGGCCGGGGATAGATAGTGCCCGTGCGCGGGACATTGCCGCCACAGCGAGCGGTATCCGTGGCAGGCTCACTCATCCGCTATTAGCTTTTGCGGTTTTTTTGGGCAGACGGAAGGATAGGCAACTAGTGAATATCAAAACAGCTAAGCGACAAACGAAATTTCTCGGCGCAAAAACGCGAAAAGCCGGATTAGCCGAAAAATCACGGCTAATCCGGCTTACATGGGTTTTTAAACGCTGCGGTTGCGCTTCATGCCAATCAAGCCCAGCAACGCGGAACCAAACAACCAAACAGCACCTGGAACCGGCACAGCAGCAACTTTAAATAATGACGTCGTACCGCTAACTTCGTTAGCCACAGCTAGGAAGCTGCCTTGGTTTGTGTTGAAGAAGCTCAAACCTTCGGGGCTGATATCGCCCGCTGCCACCAGCATATCCAGGAATTTGATGTCGTTCAGATCGGTCAGATCCCAAACCATCACCGCACTCGAACGCTCTAAAGCCAAAAATAGAATGTCGCGACCATTCACATTGCCGACCACGGCGCTTTCAGGTTCAGGGCCTTTGTTGTCGCTGCGATCATCAACCCACAAGCCGGGGTACTGAGCCTTAATGATTTGCTCCAATTGGTCGCCGGAATCGAATACGATGTTGCCCGCCATATCCAAAATGGAGAAAGAGCGCGCGCCGTACACATGCAATTCTTCTAAAGCACCATCGTTATCAATATCGCCGCTTTTGGAAACCAGTAAACGGCTCAATTTGTCGTTATTGGTTTTCCAATCGCTGCCATGCGCCTGGGTCATGGCATCATTTAATGCTGTATCGATAACCGCATTGCCAATCCGCACTTCCTCTTCGCCGCCGGGCCAATCTTCACGCGAATCGCCTTCGTTAGCGGTCACAAAATATTGGTTACCGTTTTGATTGAAACTGCCGATACCGTCCGGCATGTACATGCCTTTGACATTCCAGTTTTGAATATTGCCGTTCAAGGGGTTATTGCCCGGGCCGTCGCGATCCGAGGCGTCCAGGCCATTGCCCGGCAAGCTGTGGTCTTTAAAACCCATGGCTTTGATGTCGGTAACGGTGGCAGTGGCGATGTCAATAATGGCCACTGAGTTGGCTTCTTGCAGGGTTGCCATGGCTTTGGTGCCATCGGCGCTTACCGCGATGTACTCAGGTTCCAAATCCTGCGCCACGCTGGCATTAGGACCGGTCAAACGCACACCGGCCGCTTTCAGTGCCGCCGCTTGGCTGTTGAAGGCATCGAAACCGGCGGTTTGTACGTTATAGCTGTTGGCATCAATGATGCTGACCGAACCGACTGGGTCGCCGCTGGGGCCAACTAAATAACTGCTGGGTTCGCCTTCGTTGGCCACCAGCAACTTTTGTCCGTTGGGTGTAAAGGTCACTGAATCGGGGTTGGCACCGACAGCGACGCTTTGCAGAAATCCGTAGTTGCCTGCATCGTAAAACCGAACCTGACCTGCATCGGTTTTAATCGGAGCGGTAAGAGCGATCGCGGCTTTGCCGTTGGCAATCGCTACGCTATTGATGCCACCCAGGCTGCTGGTATCTAAGCTGTGAGTCAGATTGCCGGATAGGTCCAGTACGTCGACGCCGCCCAGGCCCAGGTCGCTATTGGTGCCGATAACCCATAAGCGTTCGTTAGCGGCATCAAAACTGACGATTTCCGCGCCCAAGGCATTGGAGCCGTTGCCAGCGGAGTGATTAAAGGTCCATTGATGCGACCATTCAAAATTCACGGCAGCACTGGCGTTTGCAGAAGCCAGCACGGCAGCGATGGCGGCGGCGATTAAAGTGTGTTTCATAAAAATGCTCCCAAGGCACTATTGTTTTGCTAATCGATGAAGGATTTGTGAACTGCATCGCACCAAAAAGGGCGGAATTGCAGTGTCCATCATGTTAAATGGCCTTTGTGACAGTAGCGTTACGCAGGAATCGAAGGACAAAGATCAAAAAAATTGACTCGATTCCATATTTCAATTAATGTTGAAATATGGAAAACAAAACTGCCGTGATTGCGTTGGCCGCGCTGGCCCAAGAATCCCGTTTGGCGATTTACCGCGCCTTGGTACAGGCTGGGCCTGAAGGCTTGGCGGCTGGAAAAATCAGTGAAACCACCGGCATAGCGCCCTCCTCCTTGTCGTTTCATTTAAAAGAATTGGCACACGCCAACTTGATTAGCTCGCGTAACGAAAGCCGCTTTGTGATTTATACCGTCAACTTTTCCGCGATGAACGATCTGCTCGGCTTCCTGACCGAAAACTGTTGCGGTGGCAATGCCTGTCTGCCGGTACTTAAGCCAATCTGTGCGAGCGACGAGGAACCTTTATGAACGCTGTAATGCTTCAATCCTTGTGCGCTTTGGATGCCGCAAAACCGCTTTCAAGCTAAGCAACCATTTCTTATTTATTCAACGGTAGGCAACGTCATGGCAGATAGAATTTTAAATGTATTATTTCTGTGTACAGGCAACTCGGCGAGGAGCATCATGGCCGAAGGCCTGCTGAACAAATACGCCAACGGCCGCTTCAATTCATTCAGTGCCGGCAGTTGTCCAACCGGGGTGGTAAACCCTCACGCCCTCGAGCGTTTAGAACTGGAGGGCATATCGCTGCCTGACGCCAGAAGCAAAAGCTGGGAAGAGTTCGGTCAAGCAGACTCACCGGCCCTGGATTTTGTGATTACGGTGTGTGATAACGCCGCCAACGAAGTCTGCCCGGTTTGGCCTGGGCAGCCCATCAACGCGCATTGGGGTGTGTTTGACCCGGCTGCATCCGAAGAACATGAAAAGCGCATCGCTTTTGCCAAAGCTTTCGCGATATTAGAGCGGCGAATATTCTTGTTCACTAGCCTACCGATGCAAGGTCTGGAGCGGATGGTGCTGGAGCATAAAGTTAGGGCTATCGGTGAAACGGTATCCTGATCCAATCTGCGAAGGATTGCTCAACAGCCAATAGCTTGCGGGACATCCGCGAGACAGCCCCCAACCTTAAATGCAACAACCCCACATGCTATGAACGTATTGTTTCTGTGTACCGGTAATTCCTGCCGTTCCGTCCTCGGCGAGGCCACTTTCAATCATTTGGCGCCCGCTGGCTGGCATGGCATCAGTGCAGGCAGTAAGCCCGCCGGCAAGCTACATCCCCGCTCGCTGGCGCTGCTGGCGCGAGAAGGGATTTCTACCGAGGGCTATTACAGCAAGTCCTGGAATGATTTGCCAATAACGCCGGACATCGTGTTGAGCGTCTGCGGCAATGCCGCTAACGAAACCTGTCCGGCTTATCTGGCTCCAGCGATACGCAGTCATTGGGGAGTTGAAGACCCCGCACATACCGAGGGTAGTGATGAAGAAATCGATGCCGCATTCATGATCACTTATCGCATTCTGCGCCACCGCATCGAACAGTTTTTTGCCTTACCGTTGGAAGAGTTAAAAAACGATCCCGAGCGTCTGAAAGCCGAACTGGATCGCATCGGCACCTTGGTGCCTCAGTAGTTAAGGAGTTTCCTTATGACCAGTATCCATGTATTTGACCCAGCGCTGTGTTGCAGCACCGGTGTTTGCGGTGTGGAAGTCGATCAACAGTTGGTGGGCTTTGCCGCCGATGTCGATTGGGCCAAGCAAAACGGCGCGGACATTGCCCGCTTTAATTTGGCCCAAACCCCGATGGCGTTTGCCGAAAACGCTGTGGTTAAAGCCTTTCTGGAACGCTCCGGGGCCGAGGCCTTGCCGTTAATTTTGGTGGATAATGAAGTCGCCTTAGCCGGCCGCTACCCCAATCGCGCCGAACTGGCACGTTGGGCGGCAATTACCGTAGCGCAAGAGCAGACCCCGTCAGGCTGTTGTAGCGGCAGCAGCTGTTGTTAAGTTTTACGGGTGATACCGTGCACAGCGACCGCAAATTTCTCGATCAAGCGCCGCGCTTTCTGTTTTTTACCGGCAAAGGCGGCGTGGGCAAGACCTCCATCGCTTGCGCCTCGTCGATGCAATTGGCGGATGCCGGCAGACAAGTATTGCTGGTCAGTACCGACCCGGCCTCGAACGTCGGCCAGGTATTTGGCATCGCTATCGGCAATCGGATCACCGCGATTCCGGCGGTGCCCTGCCTGGCGGCCTTGGAAATCGATCCGCAAGCAGCGGCGCAAGCCTATCGCGACCGCATCGTCGGCCCGGTGCGCGGCGTGTTGCCGGATAGCATTGTCAAGGGTATAGAAGAACAACTGTCCGGAGCCTGTACCACGGAAATTGCGGCATTCGACGAATTCACCGCACTACTAACCGACTCGGCCTTGACCGCCGGCTACGATCACATCGTATTCGACACGGCACCGACCGGCCACACCATCCGCCTATTGCAACTGCCCGGCGCTTGGAGCGGTTTTTTAGAGCAAGGCAAAGGCGACGCGTCCTGCCTGGGCCCCTTGGCCGGTTTGGAAAAACAGCGCAGCCAATATAAAGCCGCCGTCGACGCCTTGGCCGATCCGCAGCGCAGCCGGTTGATCCTGGTCGCCCGCGCCCAACAATCGACTTTGCGCGAAGTGGCACGTACCCACGAAGAATTGAACGCTATCGGCTTATCGCAACAATTTTTGGCAATCAATGGCATCTTGCCGGAGAGCGCCACCGCACAAGACCCGCTGGCCAACGCCATCTACCAACGCGAGCAACAGGCTTTAGCCGCCATACCGGTCACGTTAAAAAGCTTACCGATGGACCGCATTGAATTAAAACCCTTCAACCTGGTTGGGCTGACTGCTCTCAGACAATTGCTTAGCGATGCCGCACCGCTTTCAATGCCTGACAATGACCTTATGTCGGCCATACCCGCGCCTAATCTATCCACATTGGTGGACGAGATTGCCGCCGATGGACATGGCTTGGTGATGCTGATGGGTAAAGGCGGCGTCGGCAAGACCACCCTGGCCGCCGCTTTGGCGGTTGAACTTGCTGAGCGCGGTTTGCCGGTGCATCTCACCACCTCCGATCCCGCCGCCAATTTAACGGACACGCTGAACGGTGCTTTGCCGGCACTGACAGTCAGCAAAATCGATCCGCATGCCGAAACCGAACGCTACCGAGAGCAGGTGCTGGCAACGAAAGGCGCCAAACTGGACACACAAGGCCGCGCCTTGCTGGCAGAAGACTTGCGCTCGCCGTGCACTGAAGAAATTGCGGTGTTTCAGGCATTTTCCAGAATCATCCGCGAAGCTGGGAAGAAATTCGTGGTGATGGATACCGCGCCGACCGGCCATACCTTGCTGCTCTTGGACGCCACCGGCGCTTACCATCGTGAAGTGTCGCGGCAAATGGGCGATTCCAAAACGCATTTCACCACGCCGATGATGCAATTGCAGGACCCGCGTCAAACCAAGGTGCTGATAGTGACGCTGGCGGAAACCACGCCGGTGTTGGAAGCGGCCCATTTGCAAGAGGATTTACGCCGGGCCGGCATCGAGCCCTGGGCTTGGGTGATTAACAACAGCGTGGCTGCAACGACCGTGTATTCGCCGCTGTTGCGCCAACGCGCCGCCAATGAATTGCCGGAAATCGCTACCGTCGCCAATCGTTATGCGAGCCGCTATGCGCTGGTCCCGTTGCTGCAGGACGAGCCGACGGGCGTGGAGCGTTTATCGGCATTGGCTGGCGGCGATGCTCAAACCGGCAAACGCCCGGCAAAGCCAGAACCTCTTTCCGCCCTTAACACGGAGCAAATCCGATGAAGCGTCTACATATCCATCTGGCCGTTGACGATCTGGCTAAGAATATCGGTTTCTACAGCGCGCTATTTCAAAGCGCACCGACTGTGCACGAGGTGGATTATGCCAAGTGGCAGCTGGACGATCCGCGCGTCAATTTTGCGATTTCCTGTCGCGGTCGCCAGCCGGGCCTGGATCATTTGGGAATTCAAGTCGAATCCGGCGCGGAACTGGAAGCGGTTGAACAAAATCTAGCAGCCGCCGCATTACCGATCGCTGCGGAAAAACAAGCCAACTGCTGCTACGTCCAAGCCGATAAATACTGGACTGTCGATCCGCAAGGCATCGCCTGGGAGGCTTTCCATTCCTTGCAGTCCATTCCCTTATTCGGCGACGACCAAGTGCCGCAACCGGAGCCTACCAGCAACTGCTGCAAACCGGCGGCCGCCGAATAGCCAAACTTGTACTGGAGATTTTAATGAACACCCCGCATTGCCCTAATGCCCGCTTATCCTTTCTGGACCGTTATCTGACCCTGTGGATTTTCATCGCCATGGCGCTTGGAGTGGGGATCGGTTTTCTGTTTCCGGCGGAAGTGACCGACTTCAATGTGGCGGTATCGGTCGGCACCACCAATATCCCGATCGCCATCGGCTTGATCGTGATGATGTACCCACCGCTGGCTAAGGTACGTTACGAAGAACTCGGCGACGTGTTTCGTAACTGGCGTATATTGACCGTTTCACTGGTCCAAAATTGGCTGATTGGCCCGGTATTAATGTTCGTGCTAGCCGTCGTGTTGCTGCGCGATTATCCCGACTACATGGTCGGCCTAATTTTAATAGGCCTGGCGCGCTGTATCGCCATGGTCATCGTCTGGAACGAACTAGCCAACGGCGACAACGAGTATGCGGCGGGCTTGGTGGCCTTCAACAGTGTTTTCCAGGTTCTGTTTTACAGCGTGTACGCCTGGCTGTTCATCACCGTGTTGCCACCCTTATTTGGCATGCAAGGCAGCTTGGTCGAAATTACCATCGGTGAAATCGCCAAGAGTGTATTCATCTATCTCGGCATTCCCTTTCTGGCTGGCTTCACCACGCGTTTTCTGCTGGTCAAAGCCAAGGGTAAAGATTGGTATCACCAAACTTTCGTACCCATGATCAGCCCACTGACCCTGATTGCGCTGTTGTTTACCATTGTGGTGATGTTCTCGCTGAAAGGCGATTTGATCGTGCAATTGCCGCTGGACGTGGTGCGCATTGCGATTCCGCTATTGGTCTACTTCGTGGTAATGTTTTTGCTGAGTTTTTTGATGGGCAGAGCCATCGGTGCCGGCTACGGCAAAACTACTACTCTGGCATTTACCGCCGCCAGCAATAATTTTGAATTAGCGATTGCCGTTGCAGTGGGGGTGTTTGGCATTAACAGCGGCGCGGCTTTTGCCGCTGTGATTGGGCCATTAATCGAAGTCCCGGTGATGATCGCCTTGGTCAATGTGGCCTTCTATTTCCGCAATCACGGACTGATTCAAAATTGACATGCGTTTACCCAACGAATCGTTTACTCAACCTTAACCTTACAAAGGAATATGCTTATGTCTGCCGATAAATCAAAAGTCGATAGAAAGAAAATAGCTGTAGAAGAACCGACTTACGACCAACTGAAAAATTTTTCCCGCTTTAACGGAATAAAGACCCGCAGCGTAGTCGCATCCATGGTTGATATCATGCTGCAAGACGAGGCCTTGAGCCGCCGCATTGTCGAGCAGTGCATCGCTACGGACCTGCAGGAAACCGATTAGCAAACTCTCTTTAAAAACTAACAATTTTAAGCGGCGTTGATTCAAATCAAATCAATCAAAGCAAACACCCTGAATAATCTAGCTCGGCATGTTCACGCGCACATGCCCAAGCTGTTTTTGCCAGATTAGCGCTTAAACCAGGTGTTTGCGATGGACAACGACATTTTAATCGATCAAGCCCGGCAGCTTTGTGCCGCATTACACGCTAGACAAACCAGACTATTTGCTGCCAACAATAGAACACTGGATCGCCTGGAACGCTTGCTCTCCAGCGCCTATAGCCGTTACCAGCGCCGCTTAAATCGCTGCGTGCTCTGTTATCAAACCCGCAAGCACGACTGCGTGCGGGACGCTGGTAAAAAACCTATCCCTTGCCAACGGCGCAAGCCATTCGCCTCGATTGCTGCGGTTTAATCGGCAATATTTTGCTGTCCACGCTCCGCTAATTTGTTTAGTATTACCCCATGGATGACGGCGAATTTGCAAAGCCTCCGCTGCGACACAGATAAACATCGCAAGCCAGGGTTGTCCGCATTGACGCTCAGAGAGACAAGGCAGATAGTTTCGTTTGGCGACTGGAAATTAATCGACTCCCGCACGAGCTTGTTGCGCGATTTTCGAGGTAATCCCCCAGTGAACGATTTGAAAAATCTAGCGCCAAGTAAAGAATGGTGTGTGGGGTGGCTCATGATTGTTCCAATGCAATGAGACACGACGATTCAACATAACTGCCCAGTAACTCGACGATGAATAGTTTTATCCAGTCCGTACTTGCAGAGGCGGACTACAAATCGGAAAGGCTGCTACAGATGCTCAGGGCCGTGCAGGCGCAGTACCTGCATATTCCCAACACCGCTATCGAGCAACTTTCCCAAGCCCTGCATATCCCCCGCACGCAGATTATTGCGGTCGCGGAATTCTATAGTTTCTTACACCTGACCCCGCGCGGCCGTTACGACATCTACATCAGCGATTCGATAACCGATCGTATGCTGGGTAAAGAAGCCCTACTGAACTACCTGGCGGAAAAACTCAAGGTCAAAGTCGGCGGTGTGCGAGCCGACGGTCTGGTCAGTCTCAGTAACACCTCTTGCAGCGGCATGTGCGATCAAGGCCCGGCAGGCCTGGTTAACGGCTATCCATTGACCCGTCTTGATGTTGCCAAAATTGATCTGATAGCCGCGCTCATAGAACAACAAGCCCCGCTAACTGAATGGCCAAGCGAGTTGTTCACGGTGACAGAGCACATCCTAAAACCCGGTTTATTACTCAACCAGCCCTTCAGCAGCGGCGCGGCGATAGCCGCGACCTTTGCCAGAGGACTGAGCGAAACCCTGGAGGAAGTAGACTTATCCAATCTGCGCGGTCGCGGCGGCGCCGGCTTTAAAACCGCCTTGAAATGGCGCACGTGCTCAGTGCAAGCCGCTACCCCCCATTACGTGATTTGTAACGCCGACGAAGGTGAACCGGGTACGTTTAAAGACCGGATGTTGCTGGATCTTTATGCGGATCAAGTCTTTGAAGGCATGACCTTGTGCGCAGCCATTATCGGCTCTGACCAGGGCTTGCTGTATCTGCGGGCTGAATATCTGTTTCTTTACGACAAACTTCAGCGAGTCTTACAACAACGCCGCGAACAGGGCTTGCTGGGGCTTAACATTCTGGGTCACGACGGTTTTGATTTTGACATCGAAATCAGGATGGGCGCCGGCGCATATATTTGCGGTGAGGCGTCCGCACAGATCGAATCGCTGGAAGGCAAGCCGGGCATACCGCGCACCAAGCCGCCCAACTCGGTGATTTGCGGCTATCAGCGCAAACCAACAGCGGTGGACAATGTAGAGACTTTTCTGGCCGCCACTCACATTGCCGTGCATGGCGGGCAATGGTTTGCCGATGTTGGCACGCCGCAGTCCACCGGCACTAAGCTGCTGAGCATCAGTGGCGATTGCGCACGCCCTGGGATTTACGAATACCCCTTCGGCACCCGCATCAGCGATATTTTGCAGGACTGCGGTGCAGATGAGGTGATGGGTGTGCAAGTCGGCGGTCCCTCCGGCACCTTTATTTCCAATCGGGAACTTGACCGCACCTTGGCATTCGAAGACTTGTCTTCTGCTGGTTCGTTCATGGTGTTCAACAACACCCGCAGTATTTTTGCGATTGCCCAAAACTTTACCGAGTTTTTTGCTCACGAAAGCTGCGGCTTTTGCGCACCTTGCCGGGTCGGCACCTCGCTGCTGAAAAATCAGTTAAATAAAATTATCGACGGCCACGGCGCAGCCGTGGATTTGGAAGAATTGAACGAGCTGTGTTTACTGGTAAAAAATAATAGCCACTGCGGCTTGGGCGAATCCGCCGCCAACCCGATTTTAACCACCTTGACTGCTTATCCGGACCTGTATTTAAAGCAATTGAAGCACAGTAGTTTTTCGCCGGGTTTTGATCTGGATGCCACCTTGGCCATTGCCCGCCGCATGGCGCAGCGTGACGACGACGCGGCGCATTTGTCGCAAGTGGAGAATTGATATGAGCGGCACCCTTATCATAGACGGCCAAACCATCCCGTTCAGCGCTGGCCAAACCGTGATCGAAGCCGCCCGCACCGCAGGCGTGTACATCCCGCACTTGTGCCATAGACCCGGCTACACCCCGCATGGCAGCTGCAAGCTTTGCACCGTAACAGTGAACGGCCGCACCTGTTCGGCTTGCACCTATCCGGCCGCCGACGGTCAGACCGTGGTCAGCAATAGCCCGGAACAGCAGCAAGACCGCCTGCGCATCACCCAAATGCTGTTCGTGGAAGGCAATCATTTTTGCCCGTCTTGCGAAAAATCCGGCAACTGCCAGCTACAAGGCGTGGCTTATCATTTGCACATGCTGGACAATCATTTCCCGCATTTCTATGCGCAACGGGAAATGGACGCCTCGCACCCGGATATCTTGATCGATCACAACCGCTGCATTTTCTGCAATCTATGCGTACGCGCCAGCAAGGAAAAAGACGGTAAAGAGGTGTTCGGCATCGCCGGACGTGGGATCAACAAACGCTTGATCATCAATTCACCCAGCGGCCTGCTGAAAGACAGCGACATCAGCATCGACGACTCCGCCGCCCATGTATGCCCTACCGGCGCCATCCTAATCAAGCGCAGCGGCTACCAAGTGCCAATCGGCGAGCGGATTTACGATCACCATCCGATCAGCGAAGTAGCCTGCAACGCCGCCGACACCATCACCGAGGGCAACCATGGCTGCTAATAAAGTCAAAATTGCCACCACCTCGCTGGCCGGCTGCTTTGGCTGCCACATGTCGTTTCTGGACATAGACGAGCGTTTGTTGACCTTGGCCGAAGTGGTCGAATTCGACCGCTCGCCGCTCACCGACATCGAACACTGCGGCCCGTGCGACATCGGCTTAATCGAAGGCGGCGTTTGCAATTCCGAAAACGTCCATGTACTGCGCGAATTTCGCAATAACTGCAAAATTCTGGTGGCGGTCGGTGCCTGTGCCATCAACGGCGGTCTGCCGGCGCTACGTAACTTTTTTAAGCTGGAAGATTGCCTACTGGAAGCCTACCAAGACGGCATAGGCGTGGATAATCCGCAGATACCCAACGACCCCGAATTACCGCTATTACTGGATAAGGTGCGACCTATCCATGAGATCGTCAAGATCGATTATTTTATGCCCGGCTGTCCGCCGTCCGCCGATGTATTCTGGACCTTCCTCAGCGCATTGATCGAAGGTCGCGATCCGAATTTACCTTATGCATTAGTCCATTACGACTAATAGGGAACCGCTGTGTACGAACATCTTGAAACCGCAGACCCGGCTTTAGTCGCAGCCGGCAAGTTAAAACGGGTTGCTGTCGATCCAGTCTCCCGTGTGGAAGGCCACGGCAAAGTGACCCTACTGTTGGATGAAGACAATAAAGTCCAACAAGCCCGCCTGCATATCGTCGAATTTCGCGGCTTCGAAAAATTCATCCAGGGCCGCCCTTACTGGGAACTACCGGTAATGGTGCAACGCTTGTGCGGCATCTGCCCGGTCAGTCATCATTTGGCGGCTGCCAAGGCCATCGACCAGTTGGTCGGCGTCGATCCCGCCAATCTGCCGCCGGCAGCGGATAAATTACGCCGTTTACTGCATTTCGGTCAGTTGTTGCAGTCGCATGCTTTGCACTTCTTCCACCTGTCTAGTCCGGATTTGCTGTTCGGTTTTGAAAGCGAGATTGGCAAGCGCAGCATCATCGCGGTGTTGGCGGATTATCCGGATATTGGCTTGCAAGGCGTGAAGTTGCGCAAATACGGCCAGGAAGTGATCCGCATGGTCTCCGGCAAGCGTATCCACGGCACCGGCGCGATTGCCGGCGGCATGAACAAAGCCTTAACCAAAGAAGAGCGCGACTATTTAAAACAAGACATTGCGCAGATCGTGATCTGGGCGAATGCGGCTTTGCAACTGGTCACCAAAGTCCACACCTCCAACCTGCCCTATTACGACGACTTCGCCACCATTCGCAGCAAATACCTGAGTTTGATCAAGCCTAACGGCGCGCTGGAGCTTTATCACGGCGGCATTCGCGTGAAAGACGAGCAAGGTGGAACCCTGGTTGATCATTACGATTACTGCGATTATCCGGAATTGATCCGTGAAGAAGTGCGCTCGTGGACCTATATGAAATTTCCTTACCTGACTTCAGTCGGTAAAGCCGATGGCTGGTATCGGGTGGGACCGTTGGCACGGGTCAACAATTGCGACTTTATTGACACACCGCTAGCCGAAGCTGCGCGTGTTACGTTCATGCAGCATGGAGGCGAAGCCTTGGTGCACAGCACCCTGGCCTTCCATTGGGCGCGCATGATCGAATTGCTGCATTGCGCGGAAAGCATTCAAGCCTTGCTGGATGATCCCGATTTATTAAGCAGCGACCTGGTCGCCAAAGGTGAAAAACGCCACGAAGGCATAGGTGTCATCGAAGCACCACGCGGCACGCTGTTTCATCACTATCAAATCGACGAAAACGACATCGTCACCAAAGCCAATCTGATCGTCTCCACCACCAGCAATAACACGGGGATGAACGAGTCGGTAAGACAAGTGGCAGCGGAATATTTATCTGGCCGAGAATTGACCGAACCGCTGCTGAATAACCTGGAAGTAGCGATCCGCGCCTACGATCCATGCTTGTCCTGCGCCACGCACGCGGTCGGTAAAATGCCCTTGCAGTTGGAACTGGTCGATGCCGAAGGCAAGTTGGTGGATAAACTGATTCGGCATAGCAACGGCGAATTTATTCACGGTAGCGAATGACCAAACCCATCCTGGTGTTCGGTTACGGCAACCTCAGCCGTGGCGACGATGCCGTTGGTCCGTTGGTGTTGGACTATCTAGCCGAACATCTCGACTTAAGCAATATCGAACTGCTCAGCGACTTTCAATTACAAATCGAACACGCGCTGGATTTGCAAGATCGCGAGTTGGTGGTGTTTGTCGATGCCTCGGTAACTTGCCCTGATAGCTTCACCTATACCCTTCTATGCCCTGCGCAGGATCACAGCTACACCAGCCATGCGCTGAGCCCGGCGGCACTGCTGTCTGTCTATCAAACCGTCAGCAAACAACCGCTTCCCCCCTGCTATTTGTTAAGCATCCAAGCCGAAGCCTTTGAATTGGGTACGGGGTTAAGCGAACCCTGCGCTGCCAATCTTCAGCAAGCTTGCCGATTTCTGGAACAACTGTTGGCGCAGCCACTATCCACAATCGTTTAGCTTCGATTTGAAAACCTGGTTCCATCAGGTTTTGACTTAGTCAGTTCCGAACCAAATACAAAGCCCTAATTACTGCCGCCAGCAAAACGCAGCGCGAAGCTTGATTGACTATGCGGATTAGCAGGGTAGCCTGATCGCTAAGGAAGACTAATTTGTTAACTAAATTGAACCGGTGGCAGGGCGTATTTTAACTAGTCGACTGAGATAAAAAGGCTTGGTCAGTCTTACAGATTAAGCCCTCGTATCGATACATTTTCTTAGACTAGTGGTGAATGACATGATGAGAGAAATACTAGAAGTTGTAATGCTGTTGGGCTTGATGGGGGGCCTGTTTTTCGTGAAAAATGAGTTCGAGAAAGACAAGCAGGAAAGGCTGAGCGCCGGAAAACCAGAAAATAGGGAATAAAATAATCAGCGGTCTGGTACCCTCAACCGCCGCTTAGGGCTACACCTGATTACCAAAGCATCACTTAACCGGCAAACAGCCTGCTTTTTTAACTGTAGCAGCAGCACCATTCAAGGCAGAAGACGGCCTGGCCCAGGCAACTTCGACCCGAAACGCAACTCGAGCGTTAAGCAGGACGGGGGTTTCAAACCCCCTTCACACTGCTGCGCAAATCCGGCTTTTGTTTAGTTCGTCAGCAAATATTGGCGTTGTACGCCGCTATAACTGCCATGAACGCGTGGGGTATCGCCAAAAATAAACGACGAACCAACACAGCCCATTTGCCGGATCAATAGTATGAGCGTGACTCATGGCGAAATTCGTTGAGTTGCCGTTCGTGGTAATAGAGATCGTCTCGGGCACGGTCTCTGTCATGTCCTAACTGCCTAATATCGTCACGCACTCTCGCCCGCTCTTTGTCGGTTAATTTGCTGTCACCCAGGCTGCTTTCTTTTCTGGAGAGTTCGTTGTCAATCCGCTGAATTTCAGCCCGCTCTTTATGGACCGAGTGAGCTGCTGAATGGTATCGACTAAACACAACATCAATCTCTGGCGGACAAACATGGCGATAATCATGTCCGTCCAAACCCTCCTTAAATGCATTCTCGAGCCGGCAGTAGTCTTTTAAGCCCTGATCGCGGCCAGCAAAATACTGCGAATCATTAACCGCGACGCCGTATTCAGAGCAGGCTTTATGGTGATCATTTAACCGATCTGTCGTCGCGCCGGCACGACCATCTTGAACACCCAGCCCAAACCAGTCAGCGCGCTTACAGTCTTGTTGGCTAAGCGTTGCACAGCCCGTTAGAAAGAGCGCTAATACACAGCCTATTAAGCGTTTCGTCATGACTTTTCCTTCCTAATTAAGATAGTGACCACCCCAAATGAGCCGCAATGGCTTTTAGCACCATGCGGGCCCAATGCCGGATTTAAGTATAACCAGCGAAGTTGAATTATAGCCAACTTAAGAAATCAAACGAACGCCGGTGGATAAGTGAGTGGAAAGTACGGATTGAGATCGGCCCACAGGACTTGCCATTGCTTGCGTCTAGTAAGTAGCCCACGAAAATCGATAATAGCCAAAAGTTAACAGCTAGCAGTTTCAACCTAACAAAGCGGGCAGTTTGTTGGGGATTTATGGTTGCTTAGCGCCGAGACATCCGCCAAGTCGGCTAAACTTTGCATATCCGCCGGATATCCGCGTGAAGGAGGCATTGATCAAATTTCAGACCTAAGATCACAGATTACCGTCGTTATCAGACGTCCAAAGCCATTTAGTGTTGGCACCATCACTTGCCCAACGAACAATCAATCACCGGCGGCTTAATCAGATTGACGTTCTACGAATTATTTTCAATTAAAGGCGGAGGCGTCGCAAATTATCGACTTTATTGCGAGATTAAAAACACTTATTAAATTAGCTCAATGGAAAATCCTTTGCTTACTGTTATCCTGAGCAAAGCGTATCTCAATTAAAAATAAACTACTATGAAAATGCCATTGCATGACGTAAAGCTGGGATATAGGTTCAGCGTATTAATTTGCTGTGTCGTGTTAGGTTTTGGCATTTATGGGCTCTGGTCATTTAAAACACTTAGCCAACTCAAGGTTAATGGCCCCATCTATAACCGTATCTTGCAGGATAAAGATCTCGTTGCAGATATACTGCCGCCACCTGAATACATCATAGAATCATACTTAGTTAGCCTGCAACTCATGACCAGCCCAACGATCGATAGACCGGCTTTGATTCGGCGCTTGGAAACCTTAAGAACTGAGTTTTATCATCGCTATGAGTTCTGGATAAATGCCAATTTATCCGGAGACTCGCCTGTTGTATTGCTAGAAAAATCTCATACACCTGCCGTCATTTTCTTCGATATTGCTTTTACTGAGTTTTTACCGGCATTAGATCGCGATGATCAGATTAGCCTCAACGCTAGCATGAGCAAAATGAAGCATGCCTATGAACAACATAGAAATGCCATTGACGATTTGGTCAAGGTTGCAAACACCCGAGTTCATATTGATGAATTGTTTGCCAATCAAGAAGTTTTAAATTCCACCAGGCTGATGTTGGCGGTTTTAGTATTGGCAATGGTTATTTTTGGGGGAATAATTTTAAAAATAAGCCTGTTACTCAATCGACAAATGAAACGATTGCAATTAACCACGTCGCAGTTGCATGCGATATTTTCTACCGTTCCTAGCGGTATTATTACAGTTGATAAGTTGGGCAATATTAAGTCCTTCAATTTAGCCGCAGAACAAATATTCTGCATTCCTAGCAAAGACATAATAGGCACTAATTTTAATAATTTAGTTCTAGATAAGACCGATAACTTCCTATCACATTTTTTTAAAGAGGGGCAATCTGACAGAGCCGAACGATTTCGAGAAATACAAGCAAAACGGATGACGGGTGAACTATTTCCTGCGCATTTGCGGATGGATACTATGAGGGTTAATGCTGAGCTATATGCTTGCTGTGTAATAGACGACATAACTGAAATTAAGACTTTACACAATCAGCTAAGTCAGGCGCAAAAATTAGAGGCGGTTGGCCAACTTGCATCAGGCGTTGCGCATGAAATCAACACCCCAAACCAATTTATAGGCGATAACCTCTCGGCACTGATGGATAACTTTAAAAATATTCAAGGTTTCCATAATGAACTAAGACAATCCGCCGACGAAACCATGCTGCCTATCGTAAGTCACCTAGAGGACAAATACGACCTAACTTATATCCTCGACGACAGCCCAAAAGCCATTTTTGAGGCTAGACAGGGCGTAGATAAAGTTGCGGCGATTGTTAATGCAATGAAAATGTTTACACATATCGGCGATACCAAAATGATGCAAAAAGTCAATTTGCATGAAATGCTCAATAACGTGCTTATTATTTGTCACAACCATTATAAATATAATGCATTAATTGAAAAGGATTTTAGCCCTGATATTAATATTATTGACTGCTATCCAAACGAGCTTAGCCAGGTGTTTTTAAATCTGATTGTTAATGCATCTGATGCTATCGAAGAAAAGCAGGAAGGAATTGGCATCATAAAAATTACCACCAGGCGACAAGCTGAAACTATTGAGATCTTAATACAAGACAGTGGTGCCGGCATTGACCAAGATATACAAGAAAAAGTATTTAACTTGTTTTTCACTACAAAACCGATTGGAAAAGGCACCGGGCAGGGTTTAAGCTTATCTCACACCATTATTGTTGATAAACATCAAGGCAAATTGTTCTTTGAATCAAAAGCTGGATTAGGTACCACCTTTTATATTCAACTACCCGCCAATTAGAACTTGTGCAGAAAACCTATCTTAGTGATTGTAAAAAGGCTGATTCGAAATAGAAGTGCAATACTTCGATGTTAGTAATGGGTTATTTCAAAGTGTTTACCGGGGTTCGCGTTGCTCTACTCAGCCTACAAGCTATAAATAGCGACCCAAAGCTGACAGATTAATTTTGACTCGAAGCGAACATTCCTCCGATTACGCTATCGCTAATCGGAGCTACACGGGCTGAAATTGCTCAAGCCTAACTGTCCACAATTCAGTTGATCGCAGTGTAGGTTAGGGTGAGGCACGAACCCTAAAATGACAAGCCTCCCACCACAACCAACCATAAAAGACGGACATTACCGTCAACAAAACAGCCAATGCTGGTCAAAGGTCAAGCCGATTAAAAAATGTTGGGGTTCGTGCCACACCCCAACCTACGAACCTAAGGACGAACGATTAAAGGTTCTTTCGACGAGCGAAACCGAAAAAACTCAAAAGACCGGTACTAAATAATAAGAAACCTCCTGGTAATGGAATCTGCGAAGGTACAATAACACCATCGTAAATGCGTAATGATGCGATCCTTCCATCTGCAAACTCATTTTGTGCGGGACCGACAAGGTTGTCGACAAAAAATTGCAATAGATGTCCAGGGTTATTTGCATTATCCAGGTTCAATTGGTCAGTATTTGAAACCATTTCTAGGTTACCATTAAGATATGCTTTGACTTCTTGGACTCCATTGACTACAAAGTTTGTAAGGACAACATTGTGAAACCCAGGGGTTGTAAATATTGAGGAACCTGTTATTTCGGGATATACATTCAATGTATTTTCGGGTGCAACATAGAATCCATTATCGGATTGACGGTTTTGAGTATCCATTATTCTTCGCCATCCTCCGCCAAATGCCGCTGATTCCAAAAACTCAAAAGTCAGCTCGACCGAGTAATTGTTGTAGGCTACCAGCCCAGTTGCATCTAATTGTAAGCCCGCATTTAGAGTGGAGTCACTCCCATCGCCGTTCCAGCGGAAAACACGTTGACTCTGCCCGTTAACAATTGCTGTTTCGAATCCATTAAGCCCTAATGGATCAATCGAAACCAATGTCGGCGCAGACACCCCATCTCCTGCCAGAGTGTCATTGAATGTATACGTTGCCACCAACACGGCTGCATTCGCCGAACCTGATGCCAGAATAATCGCAGCAATACTGCTACCTAATAAATTCCGTCTAAACATAAGTAATATTCCATAAAAAGAGTGGGAAATATGACATTTCCTAACCTGAAAACATCATGGTGATTTACGCCATTTCACTTTTTGAATTCGCCTATATTTTACGTCTAGTTCAATGGCAAAATTAACATAGCAAATATTGGACCGCCGTCTTTATTTAAAATATAAATCAATAAATTGATTTATATTTTAGAAAGTGGCATTTGTGGGTTTGTAAATTTTTTTGACAGGGCCCTAAGATTTTCTGAACAACACGAAGCGCATCCTTCGGGAATTTTGCGGCTCGTAAACTCACCCCCCTCTTCGCTCGATTTAGGCAGGATATTTGTCATTGGCTTTGTTGTTCCGTCCGGCAAATTTTGTCCTTTCTCCCAGGTAAAGGCTTCATTGGCTTTGAGAACCAACAAACCTCAATCCGCCCCTCTAAGCTCCACCGGCCTTCCCATACATAGCCTTAAATACACTCTCGCTATCGCAATGCCATTGATCACAAACGACATGGTAATCGGTGCTGCAAACCAGGGATGTTGACTGCTGGCATGCGACAACAACAAATCCTCGCCCAAAAATGCCGGCGTGATGGGGAAGCCGACCAGACCTAAAAAGCTCAAAAACAACATCAGTGACCAACCGGGACGGGTTTCGGCAAAGGCCCGGAATACGAAAGGCGCATCGGCAAAATTGTAATGTCTCAACAATACGCTCAGCGCCCAGATGCCCAAGGCCCAGGAAGGAATGATGCCGCTGAAAAATAGCGCGACGTCGTACCAAGCATCAGGCACCATCATCCAAACCGCAACGCCGGCCAAGATACTGCTCAAGGCGACGCTATGCCAAACCTGGAACGGGCTGTGTTTGTTGCTGAACGCGCTCAAGGACACCACCGCCATCGCCAGCGAGATCGGCATGGATAGATAGGTTCTGGCCACGCTACTGACGCCGGACGCGGCAATAGCAATGATCAAGATCAGCGCCAGCCCAGCCAATAGCTTCACCCAAAGGCTGACAGCGTTTAGCTGCCGCCCCATGTTTTTCAATGGCTCCCACAAGATCTTCTTCACTAACAACTCCAACTGTCCTTCCTGCAAAGCAAATACATATAAGGTGTTTTGCAAGACATCCGGCAGGGAGTCGCGAATCGATGTTGGCAGAAAAGTCAGTTTTTCATTGCTTTTGATGTAGAACTGGCTATCGACATTGCCTTCCACCCGCAGCAAATGGGCGACGATGGACGGCGATACCAGCAATTGGTAGCAGCGCAAAAAGGCATTACCCATGAAGTGCAGCAGCACCAAACCTTCCAAACCCAAAGCCAGCTCGACAAACATAATCCCCACCTGGGCGATGGAGGCATAAGCCACCTGCCCTTTGATATTGGATTGGGTTTTCTCGGCCAAGGTGGCAACAAACACTGTGAACACACCGATACTGAGAACAATAAAACGCGGCAGATAGTGATAACTCCAGATCGGCATGGTCCGCAATAATAAAAAGACACCGAGATGAATCGATAAGGCGCCATAGAAAATCGCACTGGACGGTGTTGGTCCTTCCATCGCGCGGGGCAACCAAAAACTGAATGGAAATTGCGCCGATTTGCCGGAGGCCGCCAAAATAATGAGCCAGGATAAAATCGACAAAGACGCGTAGCCGGCCGGTGGAATGTTGTTGGGATCGAACATGGTCAACAACTGGCTAAAATGCTGACTTTCGTGAAACAGCAAATGGCTCATCCAGGTACCGACCAACAAACCGACATCGCAAAAGCGGCAAATGGTGTAAGCGCGCAAGGCGTTGCGCACCGGTTGTGGCCGATGCCGATAAAAGGCGATCAGCAAGAATGAGGAAATTCCGACGATCTCCCATCCCGCAAATAGCATATCGATACTTCCAGACAGCACAATCAGGTTCAAGCCAAAAGCAAACCCAAAAATGGCCTGAAAGAAGCGTTTGTAACCCGCCTCCCGATGCAAATAGACCCGACAATATTTAACGATCGCCGAGAACACCGCCCACACCACAAACAAATACGCCGCACCGACTCTATCCAGAAAAAACAGTAAGGGGAATTGGTAATCCTCGTGTTGATATAGCACCAGCCATTGATATTCGTAGTTCGCGAAACCGTGAGCTGCCCACAAAACCAGCAGACCCAGCACTGCAACACCCTTGAGACGGGTCATCCACAGACTGATGGCGGCAATGCGATGCTCATTGTCCGGGCTGACGAAAATCAGTAAAAAGCCAATCAACGGCAATAACACACACGCCAACAATAAAATACTCATCCCTGCCTCCTTGCCAATTCATGCACTGGAATGGTCCGAGTTTGTCCGACGATGATTTTTTCCGAGCAACTGGCCACCGGCACCGGCCTAACGGCGTCAGGTTCGGCCACCTTCCAGCCCTGGCTACTGTATAGATACAACGCGCGGCTCAGAGGATCGCAAGCCACCAGGCGTATCCACTCGTTATCCAGCCATTCCCGCAAGCCGCCCAGCATAGCGATTGCCTGATCGGCAATCGCAGTGGTTTGTTCCACCACCATCAGCAGGCGCGCCGGCTCGTGCACTTCGATCATTTGCGATGGCAAGCCGGTACGCAAATCGCCTTCCACGCCGTTTGCCACACCCAACAGACCGATCACGTTATGCGGCAGTTTGGTGCCGGCGCCGTACACAGAATTATCGATGCGCGAAAACAGATACTCCAGATTGATCCCGCCGCACACTGGAATTACCGCCGACAACACTTTCACCAAGATAGAGCCATCGCTATCACTGTGTGGATCGTAAGATTGCAAAAACGCCCGCCGGTCCAAGAACAAATGCCGGGTCAAATCGCGCCGCCCCACCACGCAGTACAGATTATTGGAATGATTCAGTTCCGGGCGCGGCTCGAAAATCGACGACGCCCGCGCCACCACATGTCGGTGAGCTTCTTCATTACTATGCGATTTTGGCCCCAACTCGAACCAGCGGCAGCGCTCGCGCGCATTGCGCAGCAAGGCCTCTTGCATGCTGTGTTGAAAGCTCTGCAGTTGCTCGCGCGCGGTTTTATCCAACTCCTGTTGATCGAAATAGGTGATCTCGTCTCGACTGGTGTTATGCAATGCCGGCACAAAATGCGTGGTGTTCGGTATGTCGATACCTCGTTCGCGCAAAATCTCTCTGACCTGCGGATGGTTGGCCATCCAGGCAAAAGCGCGCGCATTCGGAGCCCCAGGCTTGCCCGAGCAAGCGCCACAGTCATACGCGGCGAAGTGCGGATTGTTGACGCTACTGGAGCCGTGCGCCACAACCACGACCAATGGGGCAAACTGTTTGGTCAGACCGATATTGCGCAGCAAACCGCCCACCCGATCCGCCATTTCCGTCACCGAAAAACCCAGCAAGTAGCCGTCTTCGTTGGGCTCGTCGCTCTCACGCAATAAGTGTAAATGCCCATGGGCTTCCACTTCGCTCAAACTTTGGATGCCGGGCAGTTGACCGCCTGGGCGCAGCACGCTCCAGCCCAGTCGCAAGGCATACGCCAAACCCAGGGTTTGCGTGTATAACCAGCCGCGCAACATCGAATGCGCACCAAAATGCATGTTCGATAGCGATTGGCCCTTCTCTGCTTTGTCTGGCTGCGACGTATCCGTCGACTCCAGAATAAGATGTTTCGGTTTTATCACCGCAGGACACTGCGCTACCGGATACGCATCTTCCAACCCTTGGTAGAGAAAATCGATACCAAAAAAACCGGGTGCGCCGAAGGTTTCAATACCCGCATCCATTTCCTCTAGGTAACGCCGCAGCGAACATTCTCTATCATCGATACAAAACAGCGCCTGGACTTTGGGCCTTTGCTCAGTTGGCTGCGCAATGGGAGCTTGCACGCGCAAGGCCATCAGCAATTCGGAATGCAGAGACCACTCCATTGCCTCGTGCCATACTCGCATTTTCAGCGGTACCTGCGGCTTGATCGCATCGCGTTCCAACAAAGGAATTTCATGTAGATTTGGCAGCTGTTCGATCCGCGGAAAATCGTGGCCGTACTTCTTATCGATAAACGCCAGCTCGCAGGCTAGCTCCACCGCCAATAATTCTTTCAGCGAGATTGCCCTCGGTGCCAATAACACATTGGGTTGCGTTTCAATTATCCGCACCATTCCAGACCAACCCGGATGCGCCAGCAACACTTCCAGCAGGTATTGATCGTACAAGGTTTCATCACCGACGATTTTGCCTAAGCAATTTAAAATCACCTGATCTGGGCCCGCATCCAGCATTTGCCTAACCACGGGCTGATTAAAGGGATACAACGGTAGCAGGCTGTTCTGTACCAAGCGTAAGACGCAATCCCAGAAGTGCTCGTCCGGTTTGGGCATTGCCCAACGGCTAATGCCTTGATCGAGAAAATTGCTTAGTAATCTGAACATCACCGGATGCACCATACCGTTCAAATCAATTTCCAAACGATTCAACCAGGCGGTACGAAGCCCGTGGTTTGCCAATGATTGCGGTGGGTAATGACTGTGACCGTAAGGTTCGAACAGCGTCGCTCGCAATCCCTCCTCTTGATAAACGCTGCAATTGGCCTGAGCAATCGCCCATTCCAGGGCCTGATCGCTGATACGGCCTTCCTGATAGCGTTTTAGGTAATCGGCTAATGGCAGATAACTTTTCGCACCATACACCTGCGCCGCCACCGCTACCCCTTCGTGGAACGGATAGTCTTGAACGGCATGCAGGGTATTGTGATGAATAAAATCCTTTATTGGTCCCTGGCTAGGCAACCAATGGGCGATATGGTCTATCACCACATCCAAATCAAAAGCGCTATTTTGGGCATGTTTGGGAGCAGAGTCGGACATTTGTAGCTTAAACCTCGTTAATAAAACGGCTTGAGACCAGTTGTCTCTTATCTAATATTGTGCATAGCGCGTGCCAAAGCCGTAATCTCTGGCTTGCGAGCCCCAAAACCGGCCTTAGAAAGCGCGATTGCGGTGCAAATCAACCAGCGATTTGGTTGAATTTGGCGTTTCAACCGTCCCGTTGAGACTGAATTGTCTGGAGATGCGCCGGTAAGGGCTGATTTACTTGGGCTGAGGGGATAGCTTTCAACATGGCACGCTTCTCGCTGCACTAAGGTTTTCCTGAGCTTCTTGAGAAAACCCATGCCTAACTCATCTTCAAGCATCGTTCCAAAATCCGGGCTGCCAGGGCTTATTGAAAACTGGCGTAGCGACCTGCTTTCCGGCTTTTTAGTGTTTTTAATTGCTCTGCCACTATGTTTAGGCATTGCGATGGCATCGGGATTTCCTCCCATGTCCGGCATAATTTCCGCGATAATCGGCGGTGTTTTGGTATCGCGCCTGAGTGGTTCCTACGTAACCATCAATGGTCCCGCCGCCGGCTTGATTGTGGTGATCGTCGATGCGGTGCAATCCCTGGGACAAGGCGATGCAATGGCGGGTTATCGCTACACGCTGGCCGCCATTGTGATTGCCAGCGTCTTGCAAGTGCTGCTGGGCGTGTTCAAGGCCGGTAAGCTCAGCGCTTTTTTTCCCTCATCCGTCGTGCACGGTATGCTGGCGGCCATCGGCATCATCATCATGGCCAAGCAGATCCACACTTTGCTGGGGGTTAAACCGGAAGCAAAAACCCTGTTGGGCACCATCGCCGAGATCCCGCATTCGCTGATGGAAATGAATCCGGAAGTATCGTTGATCGGCTTGCTAGGCTTGTTACTGTTGATACTCTGGTCGGTGATCAAACACCCTACGTTAAAAATGATTCCCGCCCCGCTACTGGTGGTATTGCTGGGCTTGGCTTTGGGCCAGTATTTTGATTTGGATCATATCCACCAATACTTGTTTCTGCCGGATGCGGCAATTCTGCCGCATCACGAATTCAGCGTCGGCCCGTCGTTTCTGGTGGCAGTGCCCGAACATTTTCTAGCCGGGTTTTATTGGCCTGACTTTGGCAAAATAGCCACCGGCGAATTTTGGCTGGCCGTTTTGACCATCTGGCTGGTCGGCAGCCTGGAAAGTTTGTTGAGCGCCTCGGCGGTGGATAAGCTTGACCCGCACAAACGTAGCTCCAACCTGAATCGCGATTTAACTGCAGTCGGCATCGGCAATATCGTTGCCGGGATGGTGGGCGGTTTGCCGATGATAGCCGAAATTGTCCGTAGTTCTGCCAACATCAACAACGGCGCGAAAACCGGCTGGGCCAACTTCTTTCACGGCTTGTTTTTATTGGTCTTCGTCGCGCTGTTTCCGAAGCTGATTCACGAAATCCCGTTATCGGCACTGGCAGCATTATTGGTGTTTACCGGCTTCCGTCTAGCCTCACCGAAAGAGTTTGCGAAAACCCTGGCGGTCGGTGTCGACAATTTTGCAGTGTTCGTCATTACGATTCTCGGCGTCTTGGCTACCGACTTATTGGTAGGCGTGGCGATAGGCATCGCGGTGGAATTGGCGATTCACGTCAGCCGTGGTTTAAAACTACGCAACGCATTTTCAATGGCGTTTAACGTGCTTCAAGCCGATGCACACACCTATCACATTGAGGTGTCCGGGGCGGCGGTGTTCTCCAACTTCATCACCTTAAAAAGCTTATTGGCGGACTTCCCGGAACGCAAAATGGTGTTTTTCGACCTGACCGAAGCCAACTTGATCGACCATACCGTGATGGAATTCATTCACCATTTTGCCGAAGACTACAACCTGGCGGGTGGAGTATGCAAAATTGTCGGTTTGGACGATCACGAGAGTTACTCCGCTCACCATCTCTCGGCGCGCCGCAAACTCATGCTTTGATCAGCGTTAATACCCCCCGGCATCAGAAACCGGCGGCGTAAAAAGCTAAAGGTCAGACCTGCGATAGATCTTGCTAAAACCTATCTTTGTCCTGCTGAAATTGCGGATGGTAAGGTCCGGCTGGCAAGCCTTTGGGCGGCTGAAACGCCAAGAAATTAGCCTGCTTGGCTAAGGGCAAGTAATCGGTGACCAAAGCGTTGATTGCTGCCGACACAGCCATGAATATTAAATCGCCGCCGCCTGATTGCTGCACATAGCCCTGATCGTTTTTCCACAAGACCTGCCCGGTTTTGGTGTCTTTTAAAATATATTCCATGGACACCACCACCGATGACACCAGCCCCAAATATTTTGTACTCCAGTCTTTGATCGTCACTAGTAATACGGCGTCGGCACCAAACAACTCGTAAAAGCGTTCGGCGGGCAGTTGATGCACATGCCCGGCTTCAACGAGGCCGAAATCGCGCAGAATCATGTCCGTTAAATACACCGGAAACACGTAGTAGCCACGCTCAGCCAAGGGCTGGGTAATGCTGGTTATGAACACAGAATTTGCCGTCACTTCCGGCGACTCATTGACCACCGGCACCACCACAATCGAGCGCGGTTGATGAGCGTAAAAGGCATCCATATCGCTACGGCGCGGCGCGGCGCAGGCTTGCAAAAGACAGGCTAGCAAAATAATCAGAAACACTCTCATTTTGGCGCTCCCTTGCTTACTGGCTCGGCGGTGGGTGTAGGGGCGGCAGTCGCTGCTTTATCTTTCTGCTCAATCTTTTCAATCAACTTATTCATCAAGGCTTGCGACTCAGGGTACAAAGCGCGCTCCTTTTGAAAGTTGGCAATGGCACCGGCTTTATCGCCACGGGTATACAGCAAAAATCCGTAATCGGCATACACGCCCGGCGGCACTCTTCTGTGTTGGGTTTCGGCCCCGAGGATGGTTTGACTCAAATAGGCATCAGTCTGCTGCGCATTGTTTTGCACATAACGCTCGAACAAACTGGTTTCGTAATCGCCCCAATAAAACAGTCCGGACGGGGCGCAGCCGGTCAACATCACGGCTGACAGCAAAACCATGAAGCCAGCCGTCATTCGACTACGAAAACTTAAGTACATATGCAGAATCCTTTCAGTGTTTTGCTTACTGCGGGGCTTTACCACGGGCATCCAGGGTCGAAACCACATTGTTGATCATATTGACGATGGCAGCATCAATAGCCTTACCTTCAAGGGTTGAATCGAAACCTGCCGTGCCGCCAAAGCCCAAGGTGCTGGACGCTGAAATAGACGCCTCTCCAGAACCCTCCTGGCTGTAAAACACCGCCCCGGTTTTAGGATCGACTAGCCTCAACACCACCCTGGCGCGCGCCCGCTGAGTTTTTTCTTTGCCAACCAACCACACGCCGCCGGTGGTATCGCGGCCCAACTCCACCACGGAGCCCATCACCAAGGCATCGACACCCGTCAGGTTTTGCTTAAACTCGGCCTCGGTTTTGCCCATCAATTCGGCCTCCGATTTAAGCTTGTTAATGTCCTGGCGCTCAACCACATTGAAATGCTGCGTAGCCATCAGATGCCGAGACAATAGATCAGCGGCTTGCTTGCCAATTCTGTCACCCGATTGATCGGTAAACAGCCCACTGCCGTAAACCGATTCGTTGGTAAATCGCGACACGGCAATCGTCATCCGACTGGCGGCCGGTAAGGGCGAGAAAGTCACCTGCGGGCCGCGATCTTGGACATTCTCATTAATTTCCCTGCTAACGCAACCGGTTAAAACCGCAGTCGAAACCATCAAAACCCACGCTAACGCAACTCTCATGTCTAGTTATCCTTATGTTCATCCAAAATATTCAGCAAACAGCTCAAATCGGCTTAGGGCGCAAAGCTTAACCTGCCTAACAATACTTGTCAGCAGTTTGCACTCCAACAATCTATCTCACCTCAAGCGTCGCGGCGAAACGCATCATGCCATCCTCGCGGTGCACCAGTTTCCGCAAACCCAATGCCTTGAAACGCGGCTCTTGGTCCAAGCCTTTTTTGTAAGCATCCTCGATCTTGACTGCCAATTCGTTATCGGCGGTAAATTGTCGCTCCGCCAAGTCGATTAACTTATTCGCCAATTCCAGCGTCAATTTGAACGATTCTGACCGGCCCTCTGCCTTGCCCAACACCGTCGCAAATGCTCGTCTGCTAATGGTCACCGAAATTTTGCTTTGCACGCCCTGCAACACTTCGTGATCAACGATAAACGCAAATAAACTGTCATCGAAGTAAATCAAGTCCGGTCGGATCGATAGCCGGAAGTAACGCTCCCGTCGCACCTCCACGATTATTTCACCGTCTTTGAGTGCCGCCGCTACATCACACAACTCCCGCTGTAACACAGAATCGTCAACCACCTCGATCCAGCCAAATGGATGCAGCAGTAGACTTGGCTTGTCTGCAACCAAGACAAACCCGCGCAAATGCGCCGCCAAGCCCAGCAGCAATTCAGCTTGATACGGCGACAGCGTTAAAGCCAAGGGCTTTTCTTTACCCAGCTTCCCTCCCGCAATTGGGGTACTGTTACTCAAAGACAAAATAATGCCGTAGTTATCCCTGTCCAAACGATAAGCGGGGGCAAAACTATCAGGCAGCTCATGTAAGGCTGCAACCAGCGCCGCCCGATCACCCTCAAAGTCGTCGAAAAGGGCTTTGATATAGGGAATCTTGCCGTCATTGCTTTCGCCGCGGGCGATGTCTTCCAATGTCAACCATGCCAAACGCTCATCACCGGCAATGCGTCGCGGCAAAAACAAAAAGCCTTCCAACGTCAATTGAATCTGGAATACATCCAGATAATATTCAGTCAACGCATGATTTGGCGCTACGCCCTGCACTTGCCGATACGGCTTCAGTCGTCGCCACAAGCTAAATTGATAATGTTCACCAAATCGCAAACCGGCTTCTTCGCGCAGTTCGCGTTGCAAGGTTGAAGGCAGCGCGTTCAATACCAAGTCCGAATTCGGCGCTTGCAACGCGGCCAACATCTGCGCGGAGTCGCTGACACCCAAAATGTCATTTTGATTCGCCCGCCCGCCAGGCAAACCATAATCGCCAGAGGCTTTGTCGAAACGTTTTTTGGTGTCCTCGCGTTGATAGAACAGAATTTTGCCGTCCAGCTTGATGATGCTCCAGGCCACATAGATAAACCGAATCGGCGGTGCGTGCCCAGTTGCGTGCTGGTCGCAACGAGCCTGTTCGATCCAACGTAACACATTGCACTGTTGATCCTTCCTGTCGTCGGCAATATCTCGGGTGTTCCAAAAATTGACAGGAAACAAGCGAGAATCGGCATCGCTCATCGCCGTCAATACCGACGTTGCCAGCAATTGCGCCGGAAACGACGCGAAGCACCATTCGCCGTTTTGCAGACGGGATTTATCCAATACCGCCAACGTATCCAGCAAGGTTTCCAATACACTGACGCAGGTTTCTGCTGCCGTGCGGTCAATTTGTTCTTTAACCAACGCGTCGATTAAAGCTTGACGCGGCACGCTGTAAAAATCGCCTTCTTCTTCGGCGAAACGGGGCAAATGGGGAAGCAGGGATTGGATTAATTGCGCAGCCATGAAATCTAAAGTCACAACAAATTAGAAAACGGTTGGGTATTTTTCCAACGATAGGTATGAAAATCGCGCTTGTCGGTGCTTAAAATTCGGCCATGCCCCAAATGGTCAGCCAAAACCACTAAAGACGCATCGGCAAAATCCATCGGTAAATCCGCGTATTGCTGCATCAGCAGCCATATTTTGTCTTTGTCACTGTTGGGTATTTCAAATACCTCAAATGCGCCAAGCTGATACATTTTCATAAAATTAAGCTTCGCTGATACGCATTGCCGCTTTAATAGAATATGGCAAACTTCCGTAATGACGGGATACGTGGTAATCAGTCTTTCAGTCATTTATTAAGCAAAATTATCCGCTTCCCGATGATGCTTATCTTTTTTATCACCCAAGGCCAGCCAAAAGCCTGTGTCGGCAATAATCATGCTTTATGGCTCCAATCCAAATAATTCTTATAGTTTTCCGATAGGTTACCGTCATCTTCCAGCGAGCCAATAAAACCAGATTGCTGCATGAGTTGATAGGCATTTTGCCCTTCGGTATTAACTGCGTTTTTAGTGAATACCTCATCAATAGCAAAAGCGATTAACTCAGATGTGGTTTTTTTGAGCGTTTTTTCCAGCGTGTGTAATTTATCTAAATGTTGACTATCTAGTTCGGCGGTGATTTGCATGGCTTCGTCCTATACGTTTAACTGAAAACAAAATTGCTGACTATGACCAATCAATATGGAAAATTTTTATGGTTCCCATGCTCTGCGTGAGAACCCAGTGGGAGGACGCTCCCGCGTCCCGAACCGCAGAGCGGTTCAGACTGCATTCCCACGCGGAACGTGGGAACGATAAAAAAGTTGGGCTTATTCATGTTGACGCGGAATTTCAATCAAAATGAGATCGTCAACATGTTGAAAATCCGAGTCAAACGTTAGTAGCGGGATATTGTTGACGATACAGGTTGCGGCAATCCAAATATCATTTTCGGGAATAGGCCTGCCTTTGGTTTTAAGTACCTTGCGGGTGTTGGCATATTCTTCCGCAACCAGTTCGTTGACATTCAATAAGCTACAAGCTCTAATAAATTCCAGACATTTTTGTTCGTTTTCCAGGCTTTTATTCGAGTTTTTGGCGCCGAAAAGCAATTCACCGCAGACGGTTACCGGTAGATAAATGTTCTGATAATTGTTCAGCAGGATGGCGACGGTGTGCTTGTTATTTAGCAAATCGATGACAATATTCGTATCCAGCGCAATCTTGTCTTTCACCATTCGCCCTCGATGGCATTAAATTCGTTGTCTATGATTGTCGTCATCTGCTGTGCCGATTCGTCATCCAGACAGCCAGCAAATTCTGAAATCAAAGCATTTTTCGGATGTTGCGGTGTATGTGTCAGTAGTTGCATGATCTCGAAAAGCTGGACTAAGGTAACGGGATTGTCGATACGCTCAATTTCGGTGATGAGTGTTTGCTTTACAGTCATTTGATGTCTCCCAAGTATTTCAGCAATAACGAATGTTTATGGTTCCCATGCTCTGCGTGGGAACCTAATTGGGGGACGCTCCAGCGTCCCGAACCGCAGAGCGGTTCAGACTGCATTCCCACGCGGAACGTGGGAACGATAAAAATTTTTCTTTCGGAATTTGTTTTATTTCTTCGATCAGTTGTTCTTGTAACATGGGGAATCTCCACTGATGTTATAAATAATTTTTAAAAATGGCTTTTTTTTATGGTTCCCATACTCCGTGTGGGAACCCAATTAGGGGACGCTCCAGCGTCCCGAACCGCAGAGCGGTTCAGACTGCATTCCCACGCGGAACGTGGGAATGATGAAAAATCACAACTCCCAGTCGTCCAAAAGCAAACCGTTGACCCGGCTAAATTCGCGGGTATTGTGAGTAATCAAAGTCACTTCGTTAGCCAGCGCTATGGCGGCGATCATGAAATCATTGGCGCCAATGGGCTTGCCAATGGCGCTTAACTCACTGCGTATCTTGCCGTAAAACCCAGCTGCTTCATCATCGAACGGCAAGGACTGGAAATTGGTGCAAAAGTTTTCGACCTTGCACAAACTGGCTTGTGGATTCTGGCTCTTCATCGCCCCGTATAGCAGCTCAGCCTTGACCACCGAACACAAAACGATTTGCTGCGGCTCGCACAATGCCAGCCGCTGTTTCAACTTGTCCGAGCGCTTGTTCAGAAAAACGATGCAGGCATTGCTGTCCAGTAAATAGTTCATAACAGCGCGTCAATGTCATTCAGCGCCGGTTGCTCGGGGCGCTCTAAAGGATCGTCCGCCAAACAACCATAGGTTTGCTCGATAAACGCCAACCAGTTTTGCCGTTCCCTGCTTTCCTGGCGAGGCTGAATAATCACCACTAGATCGACATCTTGGTTGGCATATTCAGCTGGTAGCGATAGATGCAGTTGGGCGTTGTTTTCTATGTGAGTGGTGAATTGCAGAGTTTTCATAGTCATTTACCTTGAGGGAAGCTGAGGTGGTAAATATACCGAGCAAGCGCTTCAATATATGGTTTTTCCAAATATTTGAAATCTTTAAATTTAATTTCAAGTGTTTTCTTGCTATTAATTGTTCCAACCTCAGGATAAGATGTAACGAGCCAAAACATTTGATAGAGCAAAGTAGAAAATAGCTGTATATCGTTTTTTAAACTTGAATTGCTTTGTTGAATGCTATTTGCTAGCTCATTAAAATAAAATCCATCTTTTATCTTTTCATCAAGTACCATATTTTTTAAGTTAAGATAGGCTTTAGCTATATCAGGTTTAAGCAAGTCGTTTTTAGCCTTATCCTTAAACAATTGTTCTTTTAAAACATTAGGAAATAAGGCAAACAAAATATTCTCATAAGACTGAACTTCCGAATCAAAGCCGAACATAAGCCGCATATTGATTATAAACAAGTATGCCAAGAGCTTTTCATCAACATTACTGAACAATGATGAATTATGAGTAACCCAATTCCGCACGTTTTTCATAATCCACGCTAAATTTCTTATTTTTTTTGTATCAGCCACATCCCATTCATGCGATATAGTTCTGACAAATAACTTGTAAATTGCTTGCTTGTTTTCTGGTTCTCGCAAAGGTAAAAAATTTTCCAATATTTCAAGATAGCTAATAATATCATCATGCTTAATAGCATCTTGATGAGAAACATAATCATTAAAAGACAGACTTTCTGGCGACAGTGTTTTTGCAAGTTTGCAGCCTTCAATAATTCCGCGCCGTAATCTTGAATATGGGTTCTCATAACAATTCTTAACCCAAGCTTGTACCTTTTCTTTATCGTCAGCTGAGTCTTTAGTGTAAATTATTGGTAATTCAATTTTGGCGTCTATAAAAGCTGATTTAATTGAAGTAAGATCACTACCATGATTGGAACAAAATAGGATGTTTTTTTCAGGGAATCCTAATTTAAAAATTAACTGCGTATAAAGATGATAGCCTGCAATATCTTGTAGCTCTTTTGTGGATTGGCTTAGTAAGGTTTCATCAACCCCGTCGGTTGATTTATATCCATGCCATTTTTCGAGAATTTTTACTACATTTGCATTAGGTAGACTTCCAGAATAGGCTGGCAAATTCATATCGAGAATTATAAAATCAATATCGCTCAATCTATTTTGGATAAAATCAAGACCATTTCCAAAGTTCAACTCAATAAACACACCTTCGGACTTTAATACGCTCCTTAATTTCTTCTTATCACCTAATAATTTCTCTGGCTCGATAATACCACCTAATACATTGCAGGCAATATCCTCACCGCCAGTTTGACTAGAAAAATCCTCGATCCAAAGGAAATAACTCATCTTTCACCTTTATTTACTCAATAACAATTCATTAGGGATGCGAAATTCAACCACAAAATTATCCGATGGTATTGGTTTGTTAAATTGACACCCAGTTTTTCGTGCTAGGGCCGACAAAAACGTATGACCTTTATGACTACCTTTAATCATAGTTCTTTCGTCTTGGACGCTGGGGTTACGACAACTTAACACTTGATTGCCGTCTCGCTCTGCCCATTCTAACGCCACCGGCTGTTTTTCCACCGAAGAATAGTATTTAAAGACATTCACCAAGATTTCATTGAGGAGAATGGTTAAAAACGATGCGGTGATGCCATATTCTTTGAAATGGATGTTCGCATGGTCAAAACCCGTCAATTCGAGTTTGAAAAAATGCTGCTCCAGCCAAAGCAAACGGGCAGCCAAATCCGCCGATTCGTTCAGTAGTTCAGCATAGGCCTGTTGCCATTCCGCCTGCAGTTTTCTCTCCAACTCGAAAAATTCCTCATCCCAGCTTTTATAACTGACATCGGCATCGCATAAGCCTTGAGCCTTTGCGTAAGCCATGTAATGCTGCTGAATTTTCTCGCTACCGGAAACAGACAGCAGATGCAGCATAATCATATCCAAGGTTGCACCGAAAACGGCTATTAAGTTGCTAGTTCCCTGCTTATCCTGCCTGAGCCTTTCTTTGAGCACAGTTTCATCAGTGGAAATGATGCTGAACACATCCAGCAAACCGCGCATGGTTTGCGCCGCTTCGGCATATAGCGCGGGTTGATTATCGTGGGTAGTGTTGTAAATGATGGCATCCAATGGGCTGCGGAATTTGTGGGCGAACATAGCCATGGTTTCTTCCAGTTCGCTTTCTTTGATCTTCAATTCCTTATTTGCTTTGTCAAGCATAACCTGTTGAAACAGGACTTCTCGAAACGGTTCGAATAATATTTTTTCATGATCTCTTATATTCTCTAAGACGCTCTCAAGATGCTCCTCGGCCAATGAATATTCTTGGGACTCAAGAAATACATTAAGCTTAAGACTTAGAATAAAGTATTTATCAATAAAACGGAAAGGCCAATACTCATTAAGACCATTACACAATAACCTCCCCAAATCCTTTAAGTTCCAATATTCGCCATCATTATTATCTGTCACCACCTTCTCAGACAAGATATTCAAATAAATATTTATTAAATCTTTTCCATTGTGTTCATCTTCCCTTTCAACTTCCCTTCCAACCTCATCGAGAAATGGCCCCTCGGCAGCCTGTTTAAGAAAATGAATTGCAATTTCTTCACTCTTTGCAACACCATGCCCAGATAAACACATCAAACCGCGGAGAAATCTTGCCATTGCTGCATGTGCGCCAGCATCATGCTCCCGACAGAACTTCAAAACATAGCTTATACAATTTTGAATATTCTTTTTATCCCACAAAACCTCGGGGATAAAGATTCGAATACCCGCGTTCACCAGCCAATTCTGGGCATCTTCATTGCCTCTTTTAGCGGATTCAATCATGTGTTCCATACCACTTTTATAGTCTGGATTTTCACAAAATAATTCTTTAATAGCCTGCTCATAATGAAGCTCCCCATTAGTGATCGACTTTTCAAACTCATCAAGATCGAACCCAAGGACTTCAATACTCGCAGGTGATTTATTATTGCTGCTATCTTGTGGATTTTTCATATTGCGTTCTTTATTCCAGGTTAATATTACAGGCTCGTTTAAGAAACAAGCGCTCACCTTTCTATCTTTTCAACTATTATGGGCATCCTCAATTCCTTACCGACATCCTGCAACATTTTCTTAGCCGTCGGGGTATTAAAATGCGTGGTGACATACCAGCCTTGATGATATTTCTGGGTTTGATAGCCGCTGGCGGGAACTCTGGCCAGCAATGCTATTCCCGAAAGCTTTTTGTTCAACTTGGCGACTTTTTCCAGTCCCAATTCAGCCAAGGTTTGCACAAAAGTATCCGAGACGGTGGACTGTTCGATTATTTTGTCACCGACTTTGACCCTCAGCTTACCACGCGCTGCCTTGCGGTTTATGCGGCGGGATTGGTTCCGGACCGGCTCTGTAATCGGTTTGCTTGGTCGAGTTTCTTCGAAGCGTTTTAAACAGGCTCTCAGCTCCATTTCTAGCATTTGCAAACTTTTCCAGGCGTTCATCTTTGCCACTACCGCCGTAAAATCGCCTATCAAACTGGCTTCGGCGCTTTCGATTTTGACATCATCCGTGGCATAACTAATGGCAGCCAACAATTGGTTGAATTGTTGATTGACGGTTTCTGGCAGTCTGTTCATGGTGGTGTGCTCCGGCTGTTTTTTTGGTTAAACGGCGCTGTCTTCATCGCCGCTTCGTTAACTACTTATAGATACCCATAATGATTGTTTCGGGACGGTTCGGTTGTTAGCACCCTGCCGTCTCAACATGGTGTGTAGTATCTTGAAAACTTGCACGCTTGTAATGGGAGGACTGTGGGAGTTTTTATAGGCGGCAATAGCCGTTGCCAATTCCGCAGGCACGCACACGCAAATTCGCAAACGGTTGTAAGTACAGCACTGAACCGTTTACTCGGTAAATGCAACTGATCCACGCATTGCAGTCTTTTTAACCGCCTTAGATCCGTCCGAACACAGGAAAGCGCTTTCTAAGTAGAGCACTGCTTTTCGCCCATCACCGACCCACATTGGTTTAAATACACCAAGCATGTTCTAAACAACCACTCACCAGTCCAAACCAGACGGCTAATAAGGTTGAAATAAGCCGAATTTTAGCGTCTTCCGAGTATCCCGACGCCTTGGCAAACAAATTGCGTATAGAGGTTACCAACCTCATTCAATGGTGTGACTTCGGTGATAAACCATGGGAAATAAACATTTCATCTTCAGCGCTGTACTCGGCTTGCTCGGGTCAGTGATGGCTTTTCAGGCGCAAGCGCAAACCGTCCCATTGTCCATCGACGAGGCGCTGGCGATTTTTTACCAACGCAATCTTGATTTGATCGCCGCCCAGTACAACATCGACCAATCCCACGCCGACGCGGTGATCGCTGCAGCCATCCCCAATCCCACCTTGGGGGTACAAATTTCGGAAATCAGCAACCGGCCCAACATGGGCTCGAACGCCAGCGGATGCAATCACGATGCCAGCGTATCGTGCGGCCCGGCCGAGTATTTTTCCTTCAGTCAGTTAATCGAGGTGGCAGGAAAGCGCGGCCTGCGCATCGAAAGTAGCGGTTTTGCCACCCAGGCGGCGGAAAGCGATTTTCGGGACGCTGTGCGAATCTTTTCCAATATGGTCAGAGACGCCTATTACGACTTGCTGTTAGCGCAAAAGAACCGCTGGCTGGCGCAGGAAATTGTTGATCATTACCACACTATTTCCAAAGCTAACCAACTCAGAATGCACAGCGGCGATATTGCCGAATCCGATTTTCTGCGGGTAAAAATGGAAGCCATGCGCGCCCAATCGGATTTGGATACGGCACAAGCGGCGGTAGAACAGGCACAAGCCGGTTTGGCGGTCATCTTGCGCTGGCCGAAAGACGGCCTGGTGTTCGAAGCCAAAGAACAATGGCCTGAGATCAAAGACCTTGGTCAAAACGGCTCCATCGATGCGTTGATAAAGACTGCCTTACAGCAACGCCCGGATCTAATGGCCGACAAACAAAGAGCCGCCCAAACCGAAAAAGAATTGGAGTTGGCGAGACGCCTCAAATACCCGGATGTAACTGTCAACGCCGGCTACGCCCGCGACCCTAGCAATAACACACTAAATTCGTTCTTCGTGGGCGTCAGTGTGCCGGTCCCTCTGTTCGATCAATACCAAGGCCAATCGGACAAAGCGGCAGTCGCTTTAAACCAGAACCAGCTAACAGTTGAACAAACCGAGTTGGGTATTCGTAACGATGTCGCCAATGCCTTAGCCACCTGGCATAGCGCCGACAAAATCGTACAACGTTTTCAAAGCGGCTTGCTGGACGATGCTTTGGCGGTGCGCAACAGCGCCGAACTCGCCTACAGCAAGGGCGCCACCGGCGTATTGGACTTTATCGAAGCGCAACGCAGCTACAAAAATGTAATGCGCGATTACAGCCAGGCCCTAATCAGCCGCGCCAATGCTTATTACGATTTAGCCAAAGCCTTGGGCGAGGAAACTGGCAATGCCAGTGCCACCCAGGATCACACTCAATTGCCATAACCACGAATCGCCATGAAGATACCTATGCAATCTCTCACCAAACTACCGTTACTTTGCTGTTGCATGCTGGCTGCCGGCATATTGTCGGCTTGTTCTGACTCGACTAAAACACCCGCGCCGAGCAAACCCGCAGTGCCTGCTGGCGAAGTCACCCTGGCAGCCAACTCGCCGAAAAAGGCTTACGTCAAAACCGCTAAGTTGAGCCTATCTCAACATCCCTTATTGGAGCCGTTAGCCGGGAAAATTGTTTATGACGAAAGCCGGACCTCGCGCATCAGCTCGCCGGTGGCCGGCCGTGTGGTCGGCTCGCCCATTGCATTGGGTTCACCTGTCAAGACCGGGTCGACCTTGTTAGAGCTAGACAGCCCAGATGTCGCCGATGCCGAGGCCGACTTCGCTAAGGCCCAAGCCGCAGCAACCCTGGCCGGCCACACCTTGACGCGCCAAGAAGAGCTATTCGCCGGCAAAGCCATTTCCCGCAAAGAACTGGAACAAGCGCAAAGCGATTTAAGCAGCGCCCATAGCGACTTGCAGCGCGCTCAAGACCGCCTAAAAAACCTGCACCTGTCCGCGCGTCAAGCCGATGGTCGATTCGCGTTGCGCGCTACAGTGCCAGGCGTAGTGGTAGAACGCAATGTTAATCCGGGCATGGAAGTCAGGCCGGACCTAGATACGCCATTGTACGTAGTGTCCGATTTGGCGCACTTAACGGTATTGATGGAGGTATTTGAAGTCAACATCGGCAAAATCAAATTGGGGCAGCAAGTGTCCGTCGCAGTGCCGGCCTATCCGGGGGAATCGTTTCCAGCAACCGTGCAATACATTGGCCAAGTGCTCGACGAGACGACCCGCACCGTGCAAGTGCGCTGCACATTAGACAATCCTGGGAATCGCCTGATGCCCGGCATGTACGCCACCATCATGGTAGCCAGTGCGGAAAGCGATCGCGCGTTCGTGATTCCGCTAACCGCTGTGTTTACCGAAGACGACGCGGATTACGTATTCATCGCTCTGGACGACAACCACTATCGGCAACGCCAGGTGCAGATTGGCTTGCGTTTGAAAGACCAGGCGGTCGTCAGCCAAGGCCTGGATGCCAATGACTTGCTGGTCACGGAAGGCGCGCTAATGCTGCGCGCCGAAGAAGAAGTCGAAACTGAAACTACCCAGCAGCCTTAGCACCCCACTCAGGACACTACCATGATCGAGCGTCTTATCGCCTTTTGCTTACAACAACGCCTGATGGTCATCGGCGCCACATTGGCGATTGCCGTTTCCGGCATCATCGCCTTTGAAAATTTGCCGGTTCAGGCCTTTCCGGATGTGCAAAACGTTTTTGTGCAAGTCGTCACCCAGTTTCCCGGCCAGGCACCGGAAGAGGTGGAAAAGCAAATCTCTTTGCCTATCGAACGGGAAATGAACGGCGTGCCGCATTTGCTGAATATGCGTTCGGTCTCGATTTTCGGTTTGTCAGTGGTCACGCTGACATTCGACGATACCGCCGAGGACTATTTTTCTCGGCAGCAGGTCTTGGAGCGTTTGCAGAACGCGGACATCCCCGACGATGTCAAGCCGCAATTGGGCCCACTATCAACCGGCGTCGGCGAAATTTTGCGTTACGTGATCGATGCCAAACACTTGCCACTTATCGAACAGCGGGCTTTGCAAGACTGGGTTATCGAACCGCGACTGCGCTCGGTTCAAGGCGTAGCAGACGTGGTCGGCTTCGGGGGAGGAGTGAAAGAATATAAAGTCGCTGCCAAGCCGGACCAATTAAAAAACTACCGCGTCGACCTTAACCAGGTGTTTCAGGCGATTGCCGCGAACAACACCAATACCGGCGGCGGCTACATTGAACACGGCGATGAAGCCTTGGTGGTGCGCGGCACTGGCTTGTTGAAGTCAGCTGAAGAAATCGGCGAAATCGTCGTCACTAGCAACGACGGCGTGCCGGTGCGAATCAAGGACGTGGCAGACATCAGCGTAGGACCGCAACCGCGCAATGGCATAGTGGGTATGAACCAACGCGACGATGTGGTTGAAGGCATCGTGCTGTTGATTAAGGGTCGTGATGCGGTCAACGTGCTGGGTGGCGTGAAACAGAAAATCCAGGAACTCAACGATTTCGGCTTGCCGCCCGGCGTAAAAATCACCCCCTTCTACGATAGAACCGAACTGGTGGGTCACACGATTCATACCGTCGAACACAATATGATCGAAGGCGCGGTCTTGATCCTGATCATCTTGTTGGTATTTTTACGACGCTTCGTCGCGGCCTTGTTGGTGACTTTGATCATTCCGCTGTCTTTATTGTTCGCGTTCATTTTGGTGGATCTTGGCGGCATTTCCGCCAATCTGATTTCGCTCGGTGCCATCGACTTCGGCATCATCGTCGATGGCGCGGTGGTAATGGTGGAAGCCGTGATGGTGCAAGTCACCCTGGATTTACACCGTAATGCCGATATCCGGCATTTGCGGCAATCGCTGCTTACTACCGCCACGGAAATGGGCCGACCCATCCTGTTTTCCATAACCATTATCATCATCGCCTTTTTGCCGATTTTTACCTTCCAGCGCGTTGAGGCCAAAATCTTTTCACCTATGGCCTATACCCTGAGCTTTGCCTTGGTAGCCTCGATGCTTTTCAGCTTGACCTTTATACCGGCCATGCTCACCTATTTATTGGGTCCGAAACTGGCCGAGCAACACAATCCGCTGGTGCACGCTATGCAACAGCGCTACCGGCAACTGCTGGAATGGGTATTGCGACATGCACGAGGCGTATTCATAGCCGCCATCACTGCCTTGGTGTTGAGCTTTATGTCCTTAAAACTCATAGGCACCGAGTTTATGCCCAAACTCGACGAAGGCAACATCTGGCTGACCATTACGCTGCCAACCCCAGTATCGTTAAGCACAGCTAAACAACTGGAACGTCAGGTCCGCGAAACGCTGGAATCGTTTCCGGAAGCCAAAACCATCAACACCCAATTGGGCCGCCCGGAAGACGGCACCGACCCCAAAGGTTTTAATAATCTGGAGGTGCTGATCGACCTAAAACCCAAAGACACTTGGCGTTACGCACGCAAAGACGATTTGGTACAGGCCATGGATAAAACGCTGGCCATTTTTCCGGGCATTCTCACCAACTTTTCTCAGGTGATTCAGGACAACGTGGAAGAGGCCATTTCCGGCGTCAAAGGGGAAATTGCCATAAAAATCTTCGGTAGCGATTTGCAAACATTACAAGACAGGGCCGATCAAATCACCCATATCTTGGCGGGTATTCAGGGCGCCACCGACGTCGGCGCCGAACAGCAAGCCGGATTGGCGCAAGTGATCGTCGACATCGACAGAGCCAAGGTCTCCCGCTACGGCATCAACGTCGCCGATGTGGAGCGGGTGATGGAAATCGGCATGGGCGGCAAAGCGGCTTCGCAGTTTCTGGAAGGTGAACGCCGCTTCGACATTACCTTGCGTTACGAGGAAGGCGCCCGTAACTCTGTCGCCAATCTGGAGAAATTGACGGTGCAAACCCCAAGCGGCCAGCGTATCCCGCTCACCGAGTTGGCCACCATCAAAATCAATCAAGGCGCCTCCCGTATCAGTCGCGAAGACAATATGCGCCGAATTGCTATCAAATGTAACTTGATCAACCGCGACCAGGGCAGCTTCGTCGCCGAAGCCCAGCAAAAAGTCGCTGCGCAAGTGGACTTACCGCCCGGCTACCATATCGTCTGGAGCGGCCAATTCGAAAACCAACAACGGGCGATGAAGCGTCTCGCCATCATCGTGCCGATTAGTGTAGGGCTGATATTCGTCCTACTTTTCTGGGCTTTCATGTCGATCAAAAATGCCTTGTTGATCGTGATGAATGTGCCGTTTGCCTTGATAGGCGGCTTACTGATTTTATTGGCGACCGGTATCAACCTGAGCGTGTCGGCGGCGGTCGGCTTCATCGCCCTGTTTGGGATTGCCGTCCAAAATGGGGTGATTCTGGTCTCGCAATTGAACAAGCTGCGTAGAGACGGCCAAAAGTTGCACGATGCCATCGTCAACGGCTCGGTGAGCCGCTTGCGACCCGTGGTTATGACAGCCTCAATGGCGATATTGGGTTTGCTTCCAGCCGCGTTATCGACCAGCGTCGGCTCAGAGACCGCCAAGCCGTTTGCGGTCGTCATTATCGGCGGCTTAATCACCGCCACCCTTTTGACCTTAACCCTGCTACCCGCGCTATATAGTTACTTTGCCGAACCTGACGAGCTATAGAGGACAACCATGAAAGAAATTCGCGCTTACGTGCAACCCCACAAACTTAGCCAGATCACCCTGGCATTACTGGAAATACCGGGTTTTCCCGGCATGTCGGTAGTCGATTGCGAGGGCTTCGGCCGCGAGCGAACCGAGCACAATCAGGATTACAAACCGTTTCTAGTGAAAAAACGCTTGGAAATTTTTGCGCCAGACGAGTTGGTAGAGACAATTTTCGAGACCATCATGCGCGCCGCCCACACCGGGCATCACGGCGACGGCAAAGTCTATATCTTAGACGCGCAAGAAGGCGGTCGTATCAGCAACGGTGATCGGGATAAGGATTTGGGCTGACCATGCGTCTTAGCCCTCTCATTGCCAATGTGTTGGTGGCGTTGATTGTGATGCTGAATAGTGTCGACACCCAAGCCGAGCAACAACAGCCTGACAGCGAAGACGAGGATTTTTCGTTTATGCAGTTGTTGGCGGATCATGATTTGCACGAGATGGGCGATGAACGCTGGAATGCCTATGGTCAAGCGACTTATATTTCCAGCTGGAAACCGGCCTTCCCTGCCCAATACACCAATCTCAACGGCACACCACATTCGCTGTTACCCAATGCCGAACGCAGTTTCACCGGCACGGTCACCGCGTATTTTGGTTTGAAAGCCTGGCCGGGCGGCGAAATCTATCTCGCGCCGGAAATGATTTCCGAACTGCCCTTGTCGGACTTAAAGGGTTTGGGCGGCAGTATCCAAAACTTTGAATTGCAAAAATCCGGCTCGGTCAGTGCAACTTGGTATAAGTCGCGTTTCTACTTAAAACAGACTTTCAATCTGGATGGCGATAGCCATTCGGTGAGTTCCGGCCCAATGCAATTGGCAGGTACCGCCGAAAGCCGGCGTCTGGTGGTCACCGGCGGCAACCTAAGTGTGCTGGATGTCTTCGATAAGAACAGCTATGCCGCCGATTTGCGTCAGCAGTTTTTGAACATGGCATTTCTGACCAACGCGGCCTACGACTTTGCTGCGGATGCGCGCGGTTACAGCGTGGGTTTGGCGGCAGAATACTATTTTGACGACTGGACCTTTCGGCTTGGCCGCTTCGCCACCCCGCAAAACCCAAACGACTTGCCGCTGGATTTTCGCCTGTTGAAATATTACGGCGATCAAGCAGAGCTTGAACATCGCCATGAACTGTTCAAGCAACCGGGTGCCGTCAGGCTGCTAGCCTATCGAAACCGGGAACGCATGGGGCGCTGGGACGAGGCCATCGCCGCCTACCAAGCTAATCCGGCGCAAAACGCCGCAAGTTGCACAGCCTTCAACTACGGCTCGGCCAATAGTAACGCCCCTGATCTGTGCTGGGTCCGTAAGGCCAACGTCAAAATGGGTGTAGGCATCAACTTGGAACAGCAGTTGTTCGAGGGCGTTGGGGTATTTTTACGCGGCATGTATAGCGACGGTAAAACCGAAGTGTATTCCTTTACTTCGGCCGATCGCTCACTGTCTATCGGCACCTTAATCAACGGCGATAATTGGGGAAGGCATTACGACGCGCTGGGCTTAGGGTATGCGAGTAGCTGGATATCAAGCGGGCACGCCGACTATTTGCGCCTAGGTGGCATAGACGGCTTTATCGGCGACGGTAATCTACGCTACCGTCCCGAACAAGTCGTCGATATTTATTACAAGCTACGTTTGCTGCCTTCCGCCTGGATGACATTGGATTATCAACACATCGCCAACCCTGCCTATAACGCGGATCGCGGACCAGTCGACGTGTATGGCATCAGAGCGCATTTTGAGTTCTGAACTGTACTAACACCACATGGAGAAAACGGAGCGTTGCATGACGAACAAGGTAAGGTGGATAAAGCGGGTAGCCCTTATGAGCAGCTTGATTTTACTGGTAATGGCGATAGTCCTATTTCTCGGCTTACGCCCTATGTCGGCTAATTTTCTAGAGTATTTGCTCTGGAAGTCATCGACCTCAGCCCCGACTGTGACGGGCGAGATTGAGAATAAAGGCGCGCATATTCGTTACGTTGCTTACGGGCGCGGTAAACCCATCCTGCTGTTACACGGCGGACTTAGCAACAAACTCAGCTGGTTTTCGCAGATACCCTGGCTAGTGAGGGCCGGACGCATGGTGGTACTGATTGATACACGTGGCCATGGCGAGTCCACACGTGGCAACACAGCCCTAAACTATCAAGTTTTTGCGGAAGATACTTTGTTGGTCCTGGACCGACTCGATATTCAACGAACTGACATCGTCGGTTGGAGCGATGGCGGCATAACTGCGTTGCTATTGGGCCTGGAGGCGCCGGAACGCCTGCGGAAAATCGTCGCCATTAGCGCCAATTTTCACCCGTCGGGGGTTATTCAGACAACTGAGAATAGTGACGGCCTTTCGTTACAAAAGATCGCTGATTGGTTGCGCGGCTGGTGGTCCGGTGCCGGAGACGGGCACCCGGCTCTGGAATCAGAAATCCAGGCTTTATGGCGGGTAGCCCCGCAACTCAACCGCGCGGAACTAAAGGCGATTACCGCTCCAACCCTGGTAATTACCGGCGAACATGACATCATCGATCTTCCACACTCAGGCGAGCTCGCCCAAATGTTGGCCAACGCCAAAATAGATATCATCTTAGGTGCGGGTCACGCCGCGCCGCTTACTCACGCCGGCCAAATTAACCTGCTGATTGGCTCATTCCTGGGAATCGCCCCATGATGCAATCGGCCTTAATCCTTGTTTACTAGGTACAAGCATGAAAATCAAAATAGTATTACTGGTCATTGCAGCGGTGGGCGTCGCCTCACTTGGCGCCTGGCTCAAGTATGCCGACACCCCTCCTCTGACTGAAAATCAACACCGTACTGAAAGCTTTGGCGAGATAACTCTTGCCGCCCCCCTGTGGGGCTCTAAAGGGGTAGTACTAGTATTTGTCGATACCGAAAAGTTTCCGGCAAAAGACTTGGCACAACGGGTTGCTAAGACCAACGTGACAACCGCTGTGATTGATATTCAACAGGCCCTACACGCGTTGAATCGTGACGCCAACATTTGCCTGGATAGCCATACCTTAGCCAGTGCCGTCGCTGATTTTCTCAAGCAACTGCCTAATTCATCGACAAACCGCGTGATAGTCTCCGGCATCGGCGCAGGTGCATTGGCCCCCTTTCTCAACGCGCAATCCCAAACCGAGAACCCGGCCCTCAATCTTTCAATTGGTTTTTCCGTGGCTTTGCCAAACGATTTGCTCGTCTGTCCGCCACTGCTGAGTTCGCAACAAAACCAGCTTAATACCTTGGTCGCCGCACCAACCCCTAAATACCATTGGCGTTCGGTTTGGACCGATCAACCGCCCACCGAAACGGCAGTGTTTATCCGCGCATTGGGTGAAGTTGACACCCGGATTGCGGCTTACGACACCCCGCTCGATGTGTTGTTGATCGAGGAAATCACAGCGGCTATGGGTCAAACTCAGCAGGCCGCAGCGCCGATGCCGGTGGTGGAAGTGCCCGGGGCCAAAACCAGCGATACCCTTACTTTGTTCTATTCCGGCGACGGTGGTTGGCGCGACCTGGATAGGACCGTGGCCGACGAATTGGTAGCCCAAAATTATCCGGTGGTCGGCGTCGACGTGTTGCGCTATTTCTGGGAACACAAAACGCCTGAACAGGCTGCCGCCGATCTATCCGCAACCATGGCTTACTACCGAAAAAAATGGGGCGTAAAGTCTTTTGTAATCGCGGGATATTCGTTTGGCGCCGATATTTTGCCGCCTATTTACAATCGCTTGCAGCAGCAAGACCAAGACAGCGTGAAGCTGCTAGTCCTTTTGGCTTTGGCCAATGAGGCGGACTTTGAAATTCATGTCTCCGGCTGGCTAGGGCATAGCGAGGGCGAACGTTTACTAGCGCCGGAACTGGTAAAACTGCCGAAACAAAAAATTCTCTGCGTATATGGGCAAGCCGAAAAGGCTGACACCGCGTGTACCGCCTTAACAAACACCGATGCCCGAGTTCTGGAACTACCCGGCGGCCATCATTTCGACCAAGATTACCCAAAACTGACGCGACAAATTATCGATGTGTATCGTCAACAAGCCATTCAATAACCCTAATAGCAGAGCTTTGAAACTCATGAGTCGTGAAACCCTAAGTCGTATCGCACAACATCTCAGCGCTTGGTTGCCATTAGGGCTGTTTGCCTGCGCCCTTTACATCGCCCATCGCCAGTTGGCCATGCACGATCTAAGCGACATTCTGGCCACTCTGAAATCCACACCGATATGGGTGGCCTTGGCGGCGGTGCTGCTCACGGCGATCAACTATCTGGTGTTGGCCGGCTATGACTGGTTGGCATTGCGTTTCGCCGGTCATGGCCAAATTCCACTGCGAAAAATGATCTTGGCGGCTTTATTAAGTTACGCCATTAGCAATAACACTGGCCATGCCTGGGCTGCGGGCGGCTCGATCCGCTATCGGTTTTATTCCAAATGGGGCGTACCGGCTTGGGATATTTTAAAAATATCCTTGTTTCAGACCGTCACCTATCTGCTAGGGGCTCTCACCTTAGGACTTGTCGGTAGCGTGGTGTTACCCCACTATTTAACGAGCTCCATGCAAGAGCCGCCGGCCATTCGCTGGGTCAGCTTGGTTTGTCTGCTGAGCTTACTCGCCTATTGGGGCGGGGTCTTTCTTTGGCGGAAGCCGCTCATAATTAAAGGCTTCGAACTGCACCTACCTTCGCCATCAATGGCCTGTTGGCAAACCGTGGTCGCCAGCATCGATGTGGTGTTGTCGTCGTTGGTACTTTGGGCCCTGTTGCTGGGCCAGGTGGATATTGATTTCGGCGCGTTTCTGGTGGTGTTTGTCGTGGCCCAGGTAATGGGCGTGATTAGCCAGGTACCCGGTGGTATTGGCGTGTTCGAGAGCGCCTTTCTCTGGCTAATGGCCGACATCGAGGCCACTGATCAGCACCTGATACTCATCGGCGCCTTGCTGTTGTATCGGCTCATCTACTACTTCATCCCCTTATTGCTGGCGGGCGCGGGTTTACTGATTTACGAACTCCAAGGCCGCCGGAGCCAGTTGGCGGAACGCACCCGGCTGATCGGCAAACTCTTAGGTGCCGTAGTGCCGCAACTTTACTCGCTGTTGATGCTGATTGCCGGCGGCGTGTTGATCGTTTCGGGCTCCATCCCCGCCAGCTCCGACGCCATGGAATGGCTGAGCAAGTTAATGCCCTTGCCTGTAGTCGAAATCTCGCACCTCGCGGGTAGCTTAATCGGCTTACTGCTGTTGTTTTTGGCGCGCGGCATATGGCTGAGAATCGATGCGGCGTGGTTCGGCAGCCTGATCTTGTTAGGTCTGGGCATTATCGCCTCGCTGCTCAAAGGCTTTGACTGGCGAGAAGCACTAATACTGTCAATGATTATGCTGTTGCTATGGCCAACCCGCAGTCATTTCCAACGCCAGTCATCGCTACTGCGTATGTCGTTCTCGGCGTCTTGGGTTGCGACACTAATCATGGTGCTGGCTGGCGCCACTTGGCTGGGATTTTTTGCCTATCGCGACATCGAGTACACACATGATCTATGGTGGCAATTTTCGTACGAAGACGATGCGCCCCGCTTCTTGCGTGCCCTGCTCTTGGTCGGTGTGGCCGGCGTGTCCTATGGCATTTTGCGCTTACTCAGCGTTGCACCGCCGACTGATCTGCATAAACCAAGCAGCAATGAGCTAGCCGAAATACTCGGCCTAGTGAATCAGTGTGACGATACTCATGGCTTTCTGGCCTTATTGGCCGACAAATTCGTACTTTGGAGCCAGCAACGTAGCGCGTTTATTATGTTTGCAACAACAGGACGATTTTGGGTAGCAATGGGCGACCCCATCGGCGACGCCGCCACTGCCGAAAATCTGCTTTGGGAGTTCCGCGAACAAGCGCATCTGCATGGTGCCAAAGCCGTGTTCTATCAAGTAGGTCCAAGCTTATTACCCTTTTACTTGGATTTAGGCATGTCCTTATTCAAACTAGGCGAAGAAGCCCACGTTGATTTGTCTAGCTTCAGCTTGCAAGGCAAGCAACGCGACTCGCAGCGCAGCGCGCGGAATAAATTCAACAAAATGGATTATCGATTTGAAATTCTGCTTGGCGATCAGGTCGATGCCGCCATGCCGACTTTGCGACACATCTCAGATGCGTGGCTTGGTCACAAAAACACTCGCGAAAAAGGTTTTTCCCTGGGTTTCTTCAAAGAAGATTACTTGCGGCTCACCCAGGTCGCAGTGATCAAAAACCCCGAAGGCCAAATCCAGGCCTTTGCCAATCTCTGGCAAACCGAGAATCGGCAAGAGTTATCTATCGACCTAATGCGCTACGCGCCGGAGAGTCCGAAAGGTATTATGGATTTCCTGTTCGCCGAACTCATGCTGTGGGGCAAGGAACAAAACTACCATTGGTTTTCACTGGGAATGGCACCACTCGCCGGCCTGGAACGCCGCCCCTTAGCGCCGCTGTGGCATAAAATCGGCACCACCATCTTTGACTTGGGCGACCACTTTTACAATTTCGAAGGGCTTTACGAATACAAAGCCAAGTTCGCCCCAAACTGGCAGCCTCGCTATTTAGCCGCGCCAGCAGGCATTTCGGTGCCTTTTACCTTAATGACCGTTACCCAACTGATCTCTGGCGGTTGGCGGGGCATATTCAGTAAATAACACCTTGGGCGCCGATCTAACACAATCGCCCTTGTTTTTAATGCGCTGTCGGCATGTACATGCAAAGATCTTTCAAGGGCTGCCACTTATCGCGACTTTTATCGTCGCTGACATCGCAAGCAATGGAGATCGGCTCAGGCGAGCATTTACTGGTGTTGGCTCCCCATCCCGATGCGGCAGGTGAGTAAGTCATTTGATAATCATCCCTGCAGTCGGCGTAAAATTTTAATTGGCGGAGCGGTACCGAAAGACGCTGCTCCGCTTAGCCGCAAACAACATGAGAAATTCGAGCATGCTAAAACTTCTGTTACGCCCGGTGATTTTCGTCACGATAGTGATGAGCATTCTGGTGATTGGTGAATTGCTGGCCATTGGCCGCTTGACCTGGCGCAATCATCAACGCATCCAGACTATCGAAACCGATATCGGTAAAGGCCATCACCTGGAAGAAACGATATTCGAGTTGCTGGAATTGCAATCGCAACTGGCCTTGCACCGCAGCAATCCCAATCTGGCGACCGAACACCTCAACGAACTCCATGATCGACTGCTGGATTTGCTGCAAACCCACAATAAAAGCACTGACGTGGGAGTCGCGGTCGATCTGAACACCTTGCAAGCCAAATTCGCTGCCGCCAGTAGCGGCGACGCGCAGGCGTTAATCGATTCCGTGAACATGATCCGGCAAGTCTTGGACCGGCAGACCAACGAAGAAGAAAAAATGCTGATTGGCGTGGAGGACGACAGTCAACTAGAACTGCAATTGGCCGTCATTCTGCCCTTACTGTTGTTCTGGATTGGGCACTACTTTTTTCGGAACAATGTACTAGAACCCTTGGACGCCTTGCGAGATCTGCTGTCCGGCCTCGCGGAAGGCGTTAAGCAACCGATCACGCGCGAAACCGCCGACCCAATCTTGCGAGATCTATTCGACCGCTACAATCATTTGGTCGAGCACTTAATTGAACTGGAGCAGGAACATCTGCATTACACCAATCGACTGGAGCAGCAGGTGCGGCAAACCAGCCACGCCCTATTGGAACAAAGTCAACGTCTGGCCAAGGCCGAGCGATTGGCGGCTTTGACCGAAATGGCCGCCAGCACCGCCCACGAATTGCGTAATCCGCTGGCCATCATCCAAGTAGCGCTGGAAAACTTGTTGTCGGAAGCCAGCGATCCGGACCTGCGAGAGCGTATTGGCCTATTACATAGCGAGGTGCAAAGATTGACCAACCATCTCAACGACCTGCTCAGTTCCGCGCGCCATCGCCACAAAATTGCCCAGCCTACCGATGTCAATGCGGTGGTGAATGATCTAATCACGCTGTTCAAATATCAGGCTACCGACAACATCCGCTTTACTGTGCAGGGAAAAGCCGATACTTCTATCATGCTGCCAGAGATCGAATTCCGCCAAGCACTCTTGAATCTCTTGCAAAACGCCGTACAGGCAATCGGCACCCGCAAAGGTAGCGTAGAGGTCAATATTGCCCAAACCGTGCATCAATTATCGGTGACGGTAATCGACAGCGGCGACGGCTTCGGTGAGGAGTTTCTGCGGCAAGGCATCCGCCCCTTCGTCAGCCTGAAGGAAAAAGGTAGCGGCTTAGGACTGGTGATGGTGCAACGTTTCGCCAAAGACCTGGGCGGCCAGCTCAAGCTGGACAACGATGCCGCCGGCCACGGTCGTGTGAACCTGAGTTTACCTTTGACTTAGATCGCTAACATCCCTAAACAACATCTAGCGACTGCCTGCGTAAGATCGGCAAGTCGCATACAATGCCGCAACTCGCAAACAAGCCGACACCATGATGACCAACACCCTGTTAATTATCGAAGACGAAACCCTGCTAGCGTCCGAATTGGCACGCTATTTCAGCAAAGGCGACTGGGAAGTCAGCATTGCCCATTCCCTGCAACAAGCCGAGCAGTTTCTCGGCGGGCAAGCCTTAGACCCGCTGGTGGTATTGTCCGACATGAATTTACCTGACGGCAATGCGCTGGATTTGCTGGAAAAACTTAAGCCCGAAATTGGCAGCAGCGAATGGGTGTTTCTGACCGGCTACGGCAGCGTCGCCGATTCGGTGCGCGCAGTGCGCCTGGGCGCTTACGACTTTATCGAAAAGCCCTGTTCGCTGGATCGTTTAAATCTCTTGGTAGAAGGCGCCGCCCGCAGCGCCCGCGCCCAACGCCGCTTAGAACAACAAACCGCCTCGCAAAACCATCAATACAGCATCGACAGCTTGATCGGCTCCAGCCCCGCCATGACCCAGTTGCGGGCCATGCTAAAACAAGTAGCCAACGTGCCCTTCTCCAGCCTGATCGTCAGCGGCGAAACTGGCACCGGCAAAGGCATGATCGCCCGCATTCTGCATTATTCCGGCAGCCGCGCGGCTGCACCGCTGGTGGAGATCAATTGCGCTGCTTTGCCGCGTGAGTTGCTGGAAGCCGAATTGTTCGGTTACGAAGCCGGCGCCTTTACCGGCGCGAAAAAACGTCATCGCGGCCTATTCGAACAGGCGCATACCGGCACGCTGTTTCTCGACGAAATCGGCGAAATGGATCTGGATTTGCAAAGCAAACTATTAAAAGCCGTGGAAGATTTACGTATCCGCCGGGTCGGCAGCGAAGCGGAGATCAGTGTCGATGTGCAAATCATCGCCGCCACCAATCTGGACCTGGTGGAAAAAGTCGCCGAAGGCTTATTTCGCCGGGATTTGTATCATCGCTTGAACGTGATCAACATCCGCATGCCGGCCTTGCGCGAACACAAGCAAGACCTGGAGCAACTGGTGCCGCAATTCATAGCCGAATGTAATCGCAAATCGGCCAAGACTGTCAGCCACATCCCGGAGCCAGCCTGGCAGGCCCTGAAAAGTTACGATTGGCCGGGCAATATTCGTGAACTGCACAATGTGCTGGAACGCTGCGTGTTGCTGTCCAGCGATCAAAATTTGCCGGTGGAATGGTTACAGTTACAAGCCCCGCAAGCTAATGCGACCCATAATGCCAAGGTCAATCAGGAAGGCGTATTTATTCCGCTGGACGGCAGCATCAGCCTACACGAAATGGAAAAATTCATTATCCAAGAAGCCTTGAACCGCAACGACGACAACGTCACCGGCGCGGCGCGCATGCTGGGCACGACTCGGGAGACCCTGCGCTACCGGGTGCAGAAATATCATTTGAAATGTAAGTTTTGAAGAGAAGACTGGTCGCCGGGAGTACTTTATCGCGGACAAAAAAATGCGCCCTGACCACCCGAATTACTTCGACCAACCAGAGCGCCACGTCCACACATGAGAACAGATAGGAGTAACAACACAACTTGAAAATAGCAAGTTTGATGCCACATGGCTGATTCCTTGATTTTTCTGGACTTAGACTGCTTGGAAGCAAAATAGCCCTGGCAGATTTGCACCAGATAAAGCCAAAATTCGGCAGTTTTGCACCAGGATGGCTCATTCCATAACAACATTGAACAACCGACACGACCGGGGCGGCGAAAACTGTGAGTAGTTGCACCAGCGAAAATGGAAAATCGTCCGTTCGACCTTCATCATCGGCAAAGACGGTAAGCTGATCGAAGCCATGTATGGTGTTAACCATGAAGGGCACGCGCAGGCGGTGTTAGATGTTATCAAAGGACTGAACGCGCCAGCGGAATCTTAAATCCAATCCGAATCGGGGCGGGCCAGGAAGCAACTTCCAACCCGCCGCGTTACCGGCTCCAGAAAAAACTCGTAGTTTGCCGCTGAACCCAAAACAGCAAGCGGCCTCACCCAGTTCCGGCACCCCCACAAAATTTAAAACACCAAGTCATTTCGCCTACACCTGATTAGAAAACTTCTGTTCAGTTAGCGTCAATCTAGGTTCGCGTTTAACCGAGGATTAAAGCGGCCTTAGTTAATTGCCCTATGTTTGTCAGCGAACAGAATATTGTCCTAATAAACCCAATAATCAGCCTACGGATTTTGCGACAACGACAAGCTCCCGGTACAAGCTTTAACAGGGTGGCTTTGTATCTTACGCAGTGACGCCAATCGGGCAAAAGTGCGCTTTTCCCCTGCATAAATAGGAGTATCCGCATGTCACAAACACATAATTCAGCCGTTGGGATTTTTGGCACCCATCTTGACGCTGAATCAGCTGTTAAGGAACTGCAAAAGGCTGGATACGATATGAAAAAACTCTCGGTCGTTGCCAAAGACTTTCAAACCGAGGAAAACGTTATCGGCTACTACAACACCGGCGACCGGGTTGCCACGTGGGGAAAGTTCGGCCTATTTTGGGGGTGGATTTGGGGGCTTTTGTTCGGCTCTGCATTCTTTATCATTCCCGGCCTAGGGCCGGTAATGGTCGGCGGACCGTTGGTTAACTGGTTGATAGGCGCACTCGAAGCAGCCGCGATTGTTGGCACGCTTAGCGCCTTGGGTGGCGCTCTCTCCAGCATTGGGATTCCGGAAGACAGCATTATCCGCTATGAAACCGCCTTAAAGGCTAACAAGTATTTGCTGATCGTGCATGGCTCGCCGGATGAAGTCGGCACAGCAAAAGACATTCTGATCCAAAACCGGGCCGAAGAAGCACACGTACATCACGCACCTGTCAGTCAACACTAGCAACCTTATGCACGCCATGGTGCTGAACAAACTTGGCAAGCCCCTCGAATGGACTGAACTCCCTGATCCACAACCCGGACCAGGCGAAGTCAGCGTCAAGGTGGCAGCCTGCGGGGTTTGCCGAACCGACCTGCATGTGGTCGATGGCGAATTGCCTGATCCGAAACTACCGATTATCCCCGGCCATGAAATCGTCGGCAGGATTGATGCCCTTGGCGCAGACGTCGATTGGTTAAATGTAGGAGATCGCGTGGGCGTGCCTTGGCTTGGTCATACCTGTGGCGTATGCCCGTATTGTATGGGCATGCAGGAAAACCTCTGTGATAACCCGGTCTTTACCGGTTACACGCGGGACGGCGGTTTCGCCACAAAGACAATCGTCGATGCCCGCTATGCATTTCCCTTGGGTGAACTGGGCGATGATGTGGCACTGGCGCCTTTACTGTGCGCCGGAGTGATCGGTTGGCGCTCCCTGCTGATGGCCGGTGACGGTAACAAGTTGGGGCTTTACGGATTTGGTGCCGCAGCCCATATCGTCGCGCAAATTGCCCGTTGGCAGGGCCGTTCGGTATTCGCATTCACAAAACCCGGCGATACCCTAACCCAACAATTTGCCCTAAGCCTTGGCGCAAGCTGGGCCGGCGATTCTGACAAAATGCCGCCGGAACCACTCGATGCGGCGATCATCTTTGCCACGGTTGGCGATTTAGTGCCGCAGGCTTTGCAGGCGGTAAGGAAAGGCGGGCGGGTGATTTGTGCCGGCATTCATATGAGTGACATTCCGGGCTTTCCTTATTGCTTGCTGTGGGGAGAACGCCAACTTGCTTCGGTTGCCAATCTAACCCGACAAGACGGCATCGACTTTTTACGTCTGGCGCCGCAGATAGGTATCGTCACCACAACCCACACTTACCCACTAATGCAAGCAAATCAGGCTTTGGCAGACCTACGGGCGGGTCGCCTCGAAGGTGCGGCGGTGCTGGTGCCTTAACAAAGCCCGCTTTCGATTAGATTAATCGCATAATCGAAAACGGCTAAGGTGCGCGCGATAAGGCAATTATGCCAACGTCATCCTATCCTTTACATCACTCACACCCGGCGTGCACCAAGCGGAATGAGTCGCCAGATCCCGCTCTGTCCAACTGTGCACGGTTCCGGTCAAGGTAACATCCGTACCGTTAACTTCAACGAAGATCCCTTGCGCATCATCCAGGGCTCGGCGTTTCAAAGCGGCCTCTATATCCTCTTTGACTAGGGTCGAGGATACCTCGGCTTTAATGGTGATATTGTCGGAAACGCCTCTAACCCCCATCAGATTACGAACCGCCTCTATAGCGCTTTGCCGCTGATACTCCCAAGCCACATTGCCCGTCAGGGTTATCCAGCTATCTTCGACCATGACTTTAATCGCATCCTGCGGCAAAAACGCAATCCATTGCAAAACATTCTCAACGGAGCGCGCAATGTCGGCATCGGTCCGTTTGCTTAATCCGGGCAGGGCGACATCCATCTCCACCGCTAACGCCTTAACGCCGCTGACGCGAAGAGCCGAGCGCTCGGCGTTCCACTTTTCAGAGTAACTACTGACATGCCCGGCTAAGGTAACCACACCGTCCTTGACCTCGACGCCGATATCGGTCGGGTCAACTGAGGGCTCCCAATTCAACTCGGCGATAACGTCTTTTTGTACTTGTGCATCGGTTTTCATGAGCAAATGTCCTGGTTTTGATAAAGACATGAGTGTGGGCTCAGATTTAGACTGGGTCTGTACGTTTGCTAACTTATTAAAAGCAAATTAGAAAGTGAGGAGCAGATCAGATCGCTGAATCCTGCCAACCAGGACTACCGGAATGGAGCTTAGGGTGTGCTGAATTCAAAAAACGCACCGCTTATAAACGACCTCAAAGCATCTTTGCGTAAAGGATTTCGTTTAAAGGATGTCCGGTCAAGACAGAGGATGTACGCTCTTTGGCGGTGCAAGTAAATCCGCAACCAGTATACGTAGCTTCGGCTGGCGAATTGCCTTTGATGCACCAAAGTTCGATGCGGGAAAAACCCAGACAGGATGATTCCGCAACCGAATGATCAACGAGCTTTCTTCCAACCCCCTGACGCCAATAAGCAGGCGATACATTAAGCGCCCAAAGTTCAATAGTCAGTTCCTGTGTCGGATAACGCGGCGCGCCGATAAGTGAAAACCCAAGCGTATTGCCTTCGTCCTCGGCGACGAACACCATGAATTCCTTTGTTGGCTTACTTAGCCGTTCTGCTAGCAAATCCAGATTTGCTGAAGGATTTAAAGCTTCCAAATATTCCAGCGGCATGAAGGGTTGATAAGCGGCTCGCCAAGCATCCACGCGAATTTGACCAATTGCGCTTGCATCGGCGGTAGTTGCTAGACGTATCGACATAGGCGGGATAAGGAATCAGGTTTTTTGTTTGTCCAACTATCGGTACATGCAGATGATATACGGTTTTCGATCTGAACTACTACATAGACAATCGCTGGGAAGAAACTGCATCCGGGCGGCCTGCCGACTCACCCATCCGCGCGCCTAGGGTTCACTGAAACTCAGATCCGCAAAACGCTCGCCAGCCCAGTTTAAAGACAACCAACCACTCCGGATATAACGGTGAAACGATGAGAACGGCCAATCTTTCGCGCGTTGCACCCACCCGTGCTTCATCGGGTTGAAATCAATGTAATCGATATGATGCAACCAATCCTGTTCGTCGCGAATGGTATGTTCCCAATAACGGCGTTGCCAGATGGATGCACTGCCGTCATGACGTTTGCCGACATTAATATCCTAGCGGTTCAGCGCCTGAAGAACAGCGAATTTTTGCCTGGTTGCCTGGTTCCCAAGCTCCGGCTTGGGAACTCTATCTCGGAAGCTCCGCTTCCCGACTCTACTGGAAGCAATAGCTTCCGAGACCAAGGCTCCCAAGCCAGAGCTTGGGAGCCAGTCAAGTCAGGCTATGGTAGCCTCGATGCAGCGTCAGCGGAATCGAGGGCGTCGGCTTACCGACCACCAAACACATATCGGCAATTCAAGGATATTGGCCTTCGAAACCTCGATTGCATCGAGGCTACTTGCTTTTAATTTTCTTTCGAGGTGCCTTGTAATACCCCCACAATTGCGCTTATCAATAAAACAACCAAACCTAACGGAACTGTAAAAAAAGAGCCCACAAAAGCAAGTGTTGTAAGCCCAATGAACCAATTTAAATTGATTCCCAAAAGAAAACACCCTGAAGGAGGGCCACTAGAACCACCAGTGCAGCCTGGCATCAAACTCCATATGCCAAGACCAACGCAAGCGAATAATGGGCATACGATAAGTAGCATTAACACAAATTTAGAATAAGTTCTCATCGTATCCCGCCTAATCTATTGTATGCGACATCATGTGCCCTATAACTCTAGCTGTTTTGGCTCAAGTGATTGATTTATAGTGTGAATGAAAAATTTAACACCCCAAGTGGCGATATACAATCCTGAACTGAGTTGCCATAAAAACTCAACAACACCCAACCCATCCCCCTAAGCCACCCCATCCGGCAAAAACCCGCCAGCCTGCATGGTCCAAAGCCGATAATAAAATCCCTGCTTGTCCAACAATTCCTGATGACTGCCATCTTCAACAATCCGGCCTTGATCAAATACCAGCACCCGATCCAAATGAGCGATGGTCGACAGGCGGTGGGCGATGGCGATGACGGTTTTGCGGCCCATGACCCGGTCCAGGTTTTCCTGGATGGTTTTTTCGGTGACTGAGTCCAGGCTGGAGGTGGCTTCGTCCAGGATCAGGATGGGGGCGTCTTTTAACATTACCCGAGCGATGGCGATGCGTTGGCGTTGGCCGCCGGACAGTTTGACGCCGCGCTCACCGACCAGTGATTCGTAGCCTTCCGGCATGGCCGCGATGAACTCCTCGGCGTGCGCCAGTTTGGCGGCGAAGGCGATTTGCGCGTCGTCGACGTCCAGTTTGCCGTAGCCGATGTTTTCTTTCAGGCTGCGGTGAAACAGACTGGGATCTTGCGGAATTAAGCTAATTTGCGCATGCAAGGAATCCTGGGTGGCCAGCAGAATATCTTGGCCGTCGACCAGAATTTGCCCGGCTTGCGGTTCGAAATTGCGCAGGATCAAGTTCACAAAGGTGGACTTGCCGGAACCGGAGAAACCGACCAAGCCGACCCGCTGCCCCGGCTCGATCACCACATTCAGATGCTCGAACACCTGCCGACCCGGTTCGTAGCTAAAGCAGACGTTTTTAAACTCGATGCGGCCCTGGCTGATTTGCAAGGGTTTGGCGTCCGGCACATCGATGATTTCATGGCTTTGGATGATGGTATCCACGCCGTTGGCAACGTTGCCGACGTATTCAAAAAACTCCAGAAAGCGCCGGCTCAAATTGCGGGCGTCGCCGATTACTAAAATAGCTAAGCCGGTGCTCATGGCAAAGGCACCGACGCTGATTTCGCCGGCTTGCCAAAGTTGCAAGGCATAGCCAATGGTGCCGATTTTCAGGATGGCGGCGGCGGTAAATTGAAACCAGCGCACCCTTTCCATATACCAAAACGTGCGGCGGGCGCTTTTTAGTTCGGTAGCTAAAAAACCATCCAGATATTCGCGTTCGTGTTGCAAACGGGCGAACAGCTTGGCGTTGATGATATTGGTCACCGCATCGACGATCTTGCCGTTGACCATACTGCGGGTAGCGGCGAAATCCTGGGCGTATGGTTGGCAGCGGGTCGCTAACCAATAAGAGATCAACACATACATCAACACCCAGGCCGCCACGAACAAACCCAGGCCTTGATGCACCCCCAGCAATAGCGTCACCGACACCGTGAAAGTCACAGCTATCGGCCAAAAATCGCAGATGATGGACCAGGTAGTGTGATTGACGCTCATCGCGGTCTCGCTGATGCGATGCGCCAGCGCGCCGGCAAAATGATTGCCAAAATAACGCGGCGCGTGGTTTTGCAGGTAAGCAAACAAAGACCGCGCGGTGCCTTGCCGCAAGCGCGGGCCGGTGATAATCAGCACTGCGCCGCTGCTACGGCTGAAAATAATTTCGGCCAGATTCAGGCCAGCCAGCAACAGCAAGGGATACTTGAAAGTCTCCAGCCAATCGCTAACAGGGACAGGCTGATTGGCGACCGCATCCATCAAGGCTTTGATAGCATACGGCACCAGAATGCTGCCGGCAGCTTGACCGGTCTCAAGCACCAGCATCAACAGCAATAACCAGCGGAACGGCTTTAAGCAGAAGAGGATGAAACGCCAGGGGTTGGCAGGTAATGGCGGTGCGTCCGCTGCGCGACGGAAACCCTCCTTGGTGGCTGATTTGGACATGATGGCATTAGTTAAGAAAGCTGCCGGCATTATATCCAATTGCCTGGCGCCCGGGCCGTTGATGAGCGAGTCTTGCGGACGGCAGCAAAGCCTAAGCCCGACCCGACAATATCCTGAGATCGTCGTTCTTACAAAAACGAGAAGCCAGTCCGGCTAACGGACTCCCGCCTCGACGCGAGCGACGAGAATAAGCTAGATTAATATCGGATGCGGTACCACAACATGCCTACCATTTCGTGGGCCATCAAGAAGCTGTTAGACCAGGCGGTCGGCGACGGTAACCAATCCAACAGGCGAGATTCGCCGGGGTGGCCGATAAAGGCTGTCGGTGCCCCTAACACCTCAAAACCGGCTTTGCGAAATTCCAGCGCCGCGCGCGGCATATGGTAGGCCTGGGTGACCAGCACTATTTTGTTGATACCAAACTCCTTTAGCAATTCGCGGCTGAAGCGGGCATTCTCGGCGGTATTGCTGCTACGCGCTTCCTGCCAGGTAACCGGCGTTTTAAACTCCTTATCCAGGGTTTGCTCCATCAAATCCGCTTCTGGAACATCATCCTGCTCCAGCATCCCGCCCCCGGATACCAGAATCGGCAGACCCAACTCCCTGGACAACTTGGCGACGTAGCGCACGCGCAGCAAGGTTCTGACGTGTAAAGTGACTTGCCCAGGGTATTCCGGCGCTGAATATTCGGTACCGCCGCCTATCACCACCAAGGCTTGCGGCTTGAATTGCTGTACCGCTTCGGCAGATAGTGGCGGAACCCGCTCCCACAGCAAGGCCCATTGCTTAACCACAATCCGCAAACTCAGTAACCACAACAGTGTCAGACAGACTATCGTCATGCGCTTTCCCCAGCTACGTTTTAGCAAAATACCAACCAGTGCCCAGATCACCAAGCAAGCTGGCGGCAGCAAGAGTAGCTTGATGATGTAGATAGCGATGATGGACATTGGGTACGATCGTCCTTGAGCAAGTATCAGCCAATAGGTCTATAGAGCAGCCCAATTGGGAGTGAACTAAAGACGCAAGATTTTGCGTCTCTACATGCTTAGTGCCGTTACATGGCCAATCTGGAAATCCCCACCGCTTCCCGCAAGGTATTGATAAAGGGCCGAGTAATCGCGCGGGCTTTCTCGGCGCCTTCCAGCAATTGTTGCTCGATGTGCTCCGGCGCTTGCATTAAGGCTTCGTAGCGCTCGCGGGCCGGGGCGATTTCGTCGTTGATTTTCTCGAACAACACCTGCTTCATCTCGCCCCAGCCTATGCCTTCGGCGTAGCGCTGACGGATCGCATCCAGTTCATGCTGGTTGGCAAACGCCTGGTAAATGCCAAACAAAGTGCAGCCTTCTGGGTCTTTCGGTTCGCCGGGTTCCAGAGAATTGGTTTTGATTTTGTTGATCAACTTACGCAGTTTCTTTTCCGGCTCGAACAACGGTATCGTGTTGTTGTAGCTTTTGCTCATTTTCCGACCGTCCAGACCCAGCAAGGTGGCGGCATTGTCGTCTAACACCGCTTCCGGCAACACGAAATGTTCGCCATAAATATGGTTAAACCGGCTGGCAATGTCACGGGCCATTTCGATGTGCTGGATCTGGTCTTTACCCACCGGCACCTTATTGGCGTTGAACATCAAAATATCCGCCGCCATCAGGATGGGGTAGCTGAACAAACCCATGGTGATGCCTTTATCCGGGTCGTTACCTTCGGTTTCTTCGTTATCGGCGACGGCAGCTTTATAGGCATGCGCGCGATTCATCAAGCCTTTGGCGGTAACGCAAGTTAGCATCCAAGTCAGTTCCAAAATTTCCGGCACATCCGATTGCCGGTAAAACACCGCATTGGAGGTATCCAAACCAAGGGCCAACCAAGTTGCGGCAATTTCCAGACTGGACTGTTTGACTCGCGCCGGCTCGTTGCATTTGATCAGCGCATGGTAATCGGCCAGGAAATAAAACGGTCTGACCTGCTCGTCTTTGCTGGCATTGATCGCCGGCCGAATGGCCCCGGCGTAATTGCCGAGATGCGGCGTGCCGGTGGTGGTAATACCGGTAAGGACAATGGATTTACTCATGCTGCTGCCTGCGCTGTCTGTATGGAAAAGTGGCGGAATTTTACACAAATAGCCTGGGATAGTCAGGCAATAAAACCACTGCAACGGTCTCATTCGGTTATGCCAACTCCATCACAGCACACCTTAAAAACCTGGCAATTCAGAATTTTTAGGCCACTATTTCCTGACCAGAACCGCAGTTTTTTATAGTAAACTCCGTGCGACTGATTTTTTACCCAACCACTGCCAATCCGAATCGGGGGAACCCAATGCTGAATCATGATGAAAAACGCGATTACATCCGCATGGATGTGGACTGTGACATTACCTACAAGTTGGCCGATTCCAGCGAGATCAGCAGCGGCAGATGCACGACGCTAAGCGGCGCCGGCGTATCGTTTATAGCCGAACGCTCATTCGAGATTGGTCTAGCCATGGAAGTCAGCATCATGCCGAAAACCCAAATCACTCCGCCGATGACGGCTTTTATCGAAGTAGTGCGCAGCGTCAAGCAAAGCGACGGCAGCTATGAGATAGCGGCTTCGATCAAAAGCATCAAAGGCAATTAAGGACCGCATCCTTTACTGACAAGGACGTAGCAAGCTATGTATATCATCACTAAGGAAGTTTATTTTTGCTACGGCCACCGCTTGATGAACCATCCGGGCAAGTGCCGTAACTTGCACGGTCACAGTGTCAAAGCCAGCATCTCGATCAAACAAAACAACCTCAACGAGCAAGGGATGGTCTGCGATTTTTCGGACGTCAAAGATTGCGTGGAGGGATTTATAAACAAGGTGCTGGATCACAACTTTTTGCTGCATAAAGACGACCCGATCATCCCGGCGTTGGTCGCCAACAATGAACAGTTTTTGGCCATCGACGAACATCCAACGGCCGAAGTGCTGAGCAAAATGATCTACCAGCACGTCAAACAACAAGGCTTTAATGTCGATCAAGTGGTGCTGTGGGAAACTGCCAGCGCCAACGCTTGCTACCGGGAAGACTAACTATGAGTCTGGTGCAACCGGTCAACACGGCGCTTTGTTTGGAAAAGATCTGCGAATCCAACTATCAAAAGCTGTTCAGGCTGATTCCGAATCTGCGTTCCTTCGATAAAACTGCCGTCGGCCTAACTCACAACAAACCCGCGCTGTATCTGGAAGTGCTTGAGCGTAACCCATATACCCTAACGATCGAACTTAGCCATTGCTTCGATCAGCAACTATCAGAACAAATCGTCCCGGCCGTGAAAATTAGGGTTTATCTGGATGCGCAATTGGCGGAAGTGCTGCGCGACATCGACCGGCCGACAGTAGACAAGGTCTATCAAAACCCAGGCAGTTTGGTGGAAATCCGGAATTACAAATGGCGCTTAAACTATTTCCTGCAGAAATGGCTGGATCATTGCCTAAAGACCGATTACCGCTTCAGCCACGATAAGCTCAGCCAAGCTGCTGCTGTAAAGCGGCTCTGACGCACCGCAACACCCCATAGCTGTAAGCACCGCCCAGTTGCTCGTAAACGGGCTTTAAGGCGTTCCGCTGTTCTTCCGGCAAACTCAACAACACCGCTTCAATTTCACCGACCTCCGCCGGCGACAAACTCAATACATCGCCCAGCGCCACCAAGCCCAACTCCAGGCTTTTGGCCATGTGATTGTAAATGGTGTCCTCGCTAAGACTGCGTTGCTTGGCCACTTGTTCGACGCTATAACCCAATCTGAACAAATCCAGGCTTTCCGCGACCGTGTCGGTGGCGGCCGCTGGCGGTTCATCGTCGAACTCAGCTAACACCGCCAAAAACTCATCGCCGTATAATTCCAGTTTGCGTTGACCGATGCCGGACAACATGCTCAGTTGCTGATGATTACGCGGGCGGGCATCGACCATCGCCATCAAAGTGGCATCGTGAAAAATCACATAGGGCGGCACGTCCTGTTCGTCGGCCAATTCTTTGCGTTTGGCGCGCAAGGCATTCCACAAGGCACTGTCTGCTGCCCCGCCCGGCTGGCGCTTTTCGGTTTTCTCACGCCGGGTCTTGGCGATTTGCGCATCTTTGCGCAACATCAGGGTTTGCTCACCGCGCAAAACTGGCCGGCAGGCATCAGTCAGTTTCAAGCTGCCGTGGCCTTCGAAATCGATTTCCACCAGGGACTTGGCGACTAATTGCCGAAACACCGAGCGCCATTGTTTTTCGTCAAGCGCTTTGCCGATACCAAAGGTCGACTGCTTGTCATGACCGAATTGACGCGTACGGTCGTCGGCTTTGCCCAGCAACACGTCGATCAAATACGTCACACCAAAGCGCTGACCGGTGCGATAGATGCAAGACAAGGCCTGCTGCGCGGCCAAGCTACCATTCCAGGTTTCCACCGGCTCCAGGCAGGTATCGCAATTGCCGCAGCCTTGCTCCAACACGTCCCCAAAATAAGCCAGCAAAGCCTGCCGCCGGCAACTGACCATTTCGCACAAGGCCAGCATGGCATCCAGTTTGTGCAATTCGACCCGTTTGTGGGACTCGTCGGCATTGGAGGCGCTGAGCATTTGCCGCAAGGTCAAGACATCCTGTAAACCATATGCCATCCAGGCATTGGCCGGCAGGCCATCGCGGCCGGCCCGCCCGGTTTCCTGGTAATAAGCCTCGACGCTTTTTGGTAAATCCAAATGCGCCACAAAGCGCACATTGGGTTTATCTATGCCCATGCCAAACGCAATGGTCGCGACGATGATCAGGCCATCTTCCATCAAAAATTGATGCTGATTTTTCTGCCGCTGTTGATGTTCCATACCGGCGTGGTACGGCAAGGCTTTCAGACCTTTGTCATTCAACCACTCGGCGGTTTCTTCGACTTTTTTACGCGACAGACAATAGACGATACCGGTATCGCCGGGATGTTCGGTGCGGATAAATGTCAATAACTGCTGACGGGCGTTGTCTTTTTGAATGATCCGATAGCGAATATTCGGCCGGTCGAAGCCGCTGACGAATACTTGCGCCTGTTCTAGCGCCAAACGGGTGATGATTTCCTGGCGGGTGCGTTCGTCGGCGGTGGCGGTTAAGGCTATGCGGGGTATTTGCGGAAACTGCTCATGCAGCACCGATAACAACAAGTAGTCGGCACGAAAATCATGCCCCCATTGCGACACGCAATGCGCCTCGTCTATCGCGAACAAAGCAATCTTGCAACGGGCGAACAAGGCCTGGGTTCTGGCGTTGGATAGCCGCTCCGGCGCGATGTACAGCAAATCCAACTCGCCGGCCTGCAACTTTTGCTCGATCTCGCGCACCTGCTCCAGGGTGAGCGTTGAGTTCAAATAGGCAGCTCTCACACCCACCTGATGCAAGGCGCTGACTTGATCCTGCATCAAGGCAATCAACGGCGAAATCACGATACCGACCCCATCCATCACCAAGGCCGGAATCTGATAACACAATGATTTGCCGCCGCCAGTCGGCATCAACACCAATACATCCTGGCCGTCGATCAATTGCTCAATAATTTGCTGCTGCTGCCCGCGAAAACTATCGTAGCCGAACACACTACGTAGGGTTTGCAGGGCGGGGGAATTGGTCATAAACAGTTACTTTATATATCAGTGTCCCTACAGGGGCTGGCAAAAAATCATTAGGGTATTAGACCACAGATCAGACCTACACCATCTAACCACCCAAGCCCGGCGAGCATAGCAACCCAAGCTATTTGAATACCCGACACCTTGAAATAGCTCTGAACGCCCACTACTTCATACCTATCAAGCCAAGCCAATTTCAATAATTCCAAAGCGAGCCTATATAATGCCCTGCTTACCCAAGCCGCAGCAGGCACCCAAATCTTCTATGAACATGACTTACTGCCGACTACCCGACCGCCTAAAATATCTGATCGATCATGATCAAGAATACTTGCTAAAGCAAGGCCTGAAAGGCATCGAGAAAGAAAGTCTCCGCATCACCGAGCATGGCGAGATCGCGCAAACTCGGCATCCCAAGGCCCTTGGTTCGGCGTTGACGCACCCCTATCTCACCACCGACTACTCGGAAGCCCTACTGGAATTTATCACCCCACCGTTTGCCGACATCCGCCAAACCCTGGACTACATGCACCAACTCCACCAGTTCGTCTATCCGCATCTAGGTGAGGAAATGCTGCTGGCTACCAGCATGCCGTGCGGTATCGACGGCGACTTGAGCATTCCTATCGCCGAATATGGCACGTCTAACATCGGCAAGATGAAGCACGTTTACCGCAAAGGCTTGTGGCATCGTTACGGTCGCACCATGCAAGCCATCGCCGGCATCCATTTCAATTATTCTGTGCCAGAGCAGCTCTGGCCTGCGCTGCACCAGCAACGCGCCAGCGAGGCCAGCCTGGAAAGTTTTATCTCGGATGCGTATTTTGGCTTGATCCGCAACTTCCAACGCCAGGGCTGGCTGATTTTGTATCTGTTCGGTGCCTCGCCGGCGATTTGCAAAACCTTTTTTAAAAGCCGTCCGCAACTGATGGAGCAATTCAAAGAATTTGATGAACACACGCTGTTTCATCCTTATGCCACCTCGCTGCGAATGAGCGACATCGGCTACAAAAGTAAGAATCAAGCGGGCTTAAAAATCGATTACAACTCGCTGGACGGCTACGTGGAAAGTCTGAGCGCAGCCATCAACACCCCCTACCCGGATTACGAAGCCATCGGCGTGAAAGTGGACGGCGAGTATCAGCAGCTCAACGCTTATATTCTGCAAATAGAAAACGAGTTTTACAGCACCATGCGCCCCAAGCAAATCGCCAAATCCGGCGAGAAACCGACGCTGGCACTAAAACAGCGCGGCGTACTGTATGTGGAAATGCGCTCACTGGATTTAAATCTGCTGAATCCAATCGGCATTGACGAAAGTACCGCCCGCTTTGTCGAGGCTTTCTTGCTTTACTGCCTGTTGCAGGACAGTCCATTGCAAGGCCCGGATGAATTGCAGATCAACAACAGCAACCAATTGCTGGTTGCAAACGAAGGCCGCAAACCCGGTTTACAGTTAAACCGTGACGGCGAAGCTGTGAGTATGCAGCAATGGGCGCATAGCATCCTCTACGCGATGCAACCCATCTGTGCAGTGCTGGATAGAGGCAGTTTGGAACGTCCTTACCAATTGGCTTTGCAGCATCAATTGGCAGTAGTGGATAACCCTGCCCTAACCCCGTCGGCACGGATCCTGGCTTGCATGCGCGAAAACGGCCAAGAATTTGGCTGCTTTGCCAGCAACACCTCGGCCCTGCATAAGCACTATTTCAACGCCGAACCCTTGGATGCTAAAACCCAGCGCCAATTCGAAGACATGGCTGCCGCCTCCCTGCAAAAACAAGCCGACATCGAAGCCAACGACACATTGGATTTTGACGAATTTTTATCCCGTTACTTTGCCCAGAGCTGAACCCATGACCGCATTCGACCTCGCCAGCGCGCAAACCGAACTACAAGGCAAAAACCCGCGTACCATTCTTAAAGCCGCGCTCGCCAATTTCGATAACATTGCTATCTCCTTCAGCGGTGCCGAGGACGTGGTGCTGATCGACATGGCGCTGCAAATCCGCAAAGACATTCAGGTGTTTTCATTGGATACTGGTCGTCTACATCCCGAAACTTACCGTTTCATGGAACAAGTACGCAAGCATTACGGCATCAACATCGACATCTTGAGCCCGGACCGCGAAGCGCTAGATGCCTTTGTGAAAGAAAAAGGTCTGTTCAGTTTCTACGAAGACGGCCACCAACAATGCTGCGGCATCCGCAAGGTAGAGCCTTTGAAGCGCAAGCTGGCGACCCTGGACGCCTGGATCACTGGCCAGCGTAAAGACCAAAGCCTGGACACCCGCAGCGACATCCCGGAAGTGCAACTCGATGCCGGCTTCTCCGGCCCCGGTAAACAGCTGATCAAATTCAACCCGCTGCTGAACTGGTCGTCCACGCAGGTGTGGGATTACATCGAAGCCTACCAGGTGCCGTTCAACGAACTACACAAACACGGCTACATCAGCATCGGCTGCGAGCCCTGTACCCGGCCGGTGTTACCGAACCAGCATGAGCGCGCGGGACGCTGGTGGTGGGAGGATGCGGCGAAGAAAGAATGTGGGTTGCATGGGGGGAATGTTAAGCCGTAATCTATGGAGCCATGAGTAAGCCGATTGGCATCTCTGGATAATGACTTTGACAAAACTCGGCTACCTAATTCTGCCCCCTCTAACTGTGATAATTAGCATTTTTACAATTAACAAATAGGCGTTCTTGGAGACAAATTAGTTGAACAGCTTACTCCCCCAATGGATTATAGATATTAGCTCGATAAGCTCTATTATCGGTCTAATAATCACTATTTTTCTATTTTTTGAGGCGCGTACCATTCGTAGATCATTCTTGCGTAGAGCTCGACTTCCGACTATTACCAAAGAGTTGGAAAAAGCCACATCCGAGATTTCGAATAAACTTAAAACTTGGTCTACGAATGAACGACCAGCCTTAGAAATGTTTGCAAAAGTTAAAGCCCTACTTGAAAATATCAAAACTAAACTACCTATTGAAGAACAAAAGAAAATTAACGAATTTCTAAGGAAACTTCAACCTAGAAAATATATGGTATTCAAATCCAGTATTTCGGAAATTACAGAAGATAAGGGCTGGAGTCTATATACTGATCTAAATACTGTAGTCACAAGCCTTCAACAATTAGTCAAAGATTCTCAATGGGATTGACATAATGAGTTTTCATAGCAAAGCAACCCAGTTGGTAACAAAATTAATTAGATTTACCAATGAAAATAAAATCCAATGGGATATAAAAGACCCTCCTAGTTCTATCACAAGAGGTACAGATGATATTGTTCCAATATATTTTGAAGCAAAATACAAAGAAAAATATGTTGCAATTTATCAGCAACGATATCAAAGTTTCTACCCTGAAAATGAGTCTTTTTACTGGTCTGAAAGAATTGTATTTGCTGTCCTTGATGCCCAAGACAGAGTTCTATGGGAATGTGCTGACCACTCGCCTGCTTTAATTGATTTGATGAATACAGTAAGAGAGAAATCTGCGGGAATTGATAACCTTTTGGATGATCTCCTAGATGATGAAATTTAGAGCAGAATGTCTTAATACATGCCATATACGATCCATTCCTTCGAAATATGTTTCGCTAAAGCGAAGCTGAATTTAATGTCGGTTCTCGGACCGACAACCGCGATACTTTTCTTTGCTTGTCCAAAGAAAAGTATCCAAAAGAAAAGACACCCGGATGCCGCTTATCTCCTCCGTTCCTCGCTTTCGCCGGGGGTTGCCGAAAGGGGCTTCCTGCCCCTTCGGCAACGCGATGCATCCATGCATCGCCCCTTCGGGCTGTACCCGACGAAAGCTCCGGTACTCGGCGCGGCATACGGGAGAAAAACGACCGCATTTGGGTAAGGTGCGCACGATTTTTACTTACACGCGGACTAACTCTTCTTGTCCCTTCAAGGCTTTGACACCGTACTTTTTATCGTTCCCACGCTCCGCGTGGGAACGCAACGTCAGACGCTTCGCGTCTTCCCATGATAAAAACAGCTTCGCCATTCCTGTTAGAATCGCCGCACCACCCCACCCAAGGAGCACCGCTTTATGAGCGACTTTTACAGCCCGCAACACCGCCAATTTCAAGAGCAACACGACACCGTCAATCTGGCGGATCGCTTGGAACAAATCATCGTGGAACAGCAGGTAAGCGAGCAGCATCAGCCGTTTATCGAGAGCCGGGATTTTTTCTTTCTGACCACGATAGATCAGCGCGGTTATCCAACCTGCTCTTACAAAGGCGGCAACCCTGGCTTGGTGAAGGTGGTTAGTCCGCAGGAACTGGCCTTCCCTAGTTACGACGGCAACGGCATGTTTTTGTCGATGGGAAATATCAACGGCAACTCGAAAATCGGCATGTTGTTTATCGATTTCGAAACGCCACACCGGATTCGGGTGCATGGCGACGCACGGATTGAAAGCAACGATCCGCTGCTGGCCGACTATCCTGGCGCGGAGCTGATAGTGCGAGTGGCGATCAGCGAGATATTTATCAACTGTCCGCGTTATATTCATCGGATGAGCCGCGTGTCCAGCTCAAAATACGTCCCGCAGGCTCATCAAAACACGCCGTTGCCGCAGTGGAAGCGTATCGATGCGGTGCAGGATGTGTTGCCAACTTGCGATAGTCACGTCGCGGAAAGTCTGGGTGGGATAATCACGCCGGAAGAATACGGGGCGATGGTGATGAACGGAGATGCTTAATTTTCATACCCTTGCCCTTTGAGAAAACAGAACTACAAATATCAACCTTAAACTGGAAACCAACATGAGCGAAAGAATCATTATGCGCACCGGCGAAGCCTTGGTAGCGGGCGGCCCGGCCGGCACTGCGGCAGAACCGGAAATCATCATCGGCGAACTAGATGGACCGGTCGGCACCGCGATTGCCACCCTGACCGGCGATCAAGTTCATGGACATACCCGCGTGTTTGCCATTTTAAACACCGATATCCAGGTACGTCCGGTGACTTTGATGGTCAGCAAAGTCACCGTCAAAAACAGCCGCTACACCAATATTTTGATGGGCACCGTGCAGGCGGCCATTGCCAATGGCGTACTGGATGCGGTTCGGGCGGGCGATATTCCCAAGGAGAAAGCCAACGATTTGGGGATTATTTGCTCGGTATGGCTGAACCCCAGCGTGATCAAAGACGACAATCTGGATCATCAAATTCTGTTTGATATTCACCGCCAAGCCATGGCCAAAGCCATTCATAAAGCCATGACCAACACCCCGGATATCGACTGGTTATTGGAAAACCAAGAGAAGATTACCCATAAATACTTCCAGATGGGTTTGGACGGCAAGATTTAATTGCGTTGACGCTTGGGTTGCAAGCTTATTGCAACCCAATTCCAAGTCGGTTTAAACAAAACCTACCCAGTCTCTTATTCCTACTTCCTTAGCCACGATTGCCGCTTCGACATTTTGCCCCCCCCCGCCAAGCAAAGTAATAGCGCATCACTATTTGTTTGACAAAACCCGCAAATCTGCTTAAAAAGGCTATGTAGTTTCGATTCGAAACTATTAGTGCTATTTATTTCTTTGGGGGATAAGATCATGCAAAAAAGCATTTCGATTCTGATAGTTGGGCTGCTGAGTACAGTTGCCGTTACCGCATTCGCCGCCGATCAGGCAGTGCCGTTTCCGGAGGGTTATCGCAACTGGCTGCATGCCAAAAGTATGTTGATTCAGCCCGGCCATGCCCTGGAAAATCCGTTTCAAGGCCTGCATCACGTCTATGCCAATAAACAAGCGGAAGCTGGCTTGAAAACCGGTAAATACGCGGATGGCTCCGTACTGGTATTCGATTTGTTGCAGTATCAAGAAAAGGATAAAACCATTCAGGAAGGCGAACGCAAATTGTTAGGCGTGATGCTGAAAGACGCGAAAAAATTTGCGTCAACCGGCGGCTGGGGCTTTGAAGGCTTTGCCGGCAACAGCAAAACCGAACGGCTAGTAAAAGACGGCGGCACCTCCTGTTTTGCCTGCCATGCAACCGAGCAAAAAACCGATTACGTGTTCTCGCAATATCGGCCTTAGGCGGTCTAGGCTGACTCGACAGAGACGCACAATATTGCGTCTCTACCTTAGCTAAAGATAATTTAAGCCTGATCGACCAAGCGGATGCCAGATTCTTCGATCATTATCCGTCGTTGTTTATACAAGCCACCTATCGCTTGCTTGAAGACCTTTTTGCTGACGCCAAAGGTATCGTAAATAATTTCCGGCGCACTTTTGTCGGTTAGCGCCACATAGCCGCCGCGCTTTGCCAGTATTGCCAGAATTTTTTCGGACGTGGCATCGACTTTCTGGCCGTATTTTTCCTGGCTCAGAACTAAATCCAGCTTGTTGTCGGGGCGGACTTTTTTGATATAACCGGTCAAAGTTTGGCCTTTTTGCAAGGGCTGAAACGTCTCGCTTTTATATAGCACGCCCCAGTATTGATTATCCACTACTGCCTTAAAGCCCAGATCGGTTTCGTCGGCAATAATGAGTTGCACCGCTTGGCCGTCTTTATAGTAAAAGGCTTGATCCTGAATGAAGTCATCCAGCATCATCGTGGCGGCGATGCGGTTGTTTTCGTCTAAAAACAGGCGTACCAGATAGGATCGGCCTTCAATGATTTTGCCCTTTTGTTCGCTGAACGGCAGCAGTAAATCCTTGGGTAATCCCCATCCCAAAAACGCGCCGGCATGGCTGAGCGATATACATTTTAACCACGCCACCTCATCGACTTGCGCTAGCGGCGTTTGCAAGGTGGCGATGGTTTGATTTTTACCGTCGATGTAGACAAAGACCTTTACCGTGTCGCCGACCTTTAGAGTGTCCGGTGCATCGGTATCGGCCAGCGCAATCTCGCCAAGCTCCCCACCATCGAAACCATACTGATTATCGCGTTGACTCACGACAGTTAAAATATTGGATTTGCCTAGTTCGATCATGAAGCTTCCGCAGGTTGATTGGGCATGGGCGTAGGCTCGTTAAGGCGGCCTACGCAAAGAATGGATGACGTATTATACAAACGAATCGGCTAAACGGCTGGCCGCTTATTCCTAAACAGCCGCGCCTTGCACAGCTTGCCGAAGAGACAACACTCACGCAAATAACAAGTCAAAACCCCGTTCTTCTGCGGCCCGTCTATAATGGACGGTTTTTTCAATTCGATAAAACCTGCTTTTATCGAATACAAGTGCCGATTATGAATCTATTCCTGAAATACCTGTCCTCTTGCTGGTTTCTGAACAATCCGTCGGATTTAGTCCCGCCCAATTCGTTTATGTGGAAAAACGTGGCGTTCTATCTAATCTCCGGCATGATAGTGGAGGGCTTGATCTCCGATCCGGCGGACGGCACGCTAGAGGTGCTGGGCCGCATCACCATGGCTTTCGGTTCGGTGGCAATTTTGTTGCTGATGGAGAAAAAATGGGGCTGCTTCAACCAGCTGTACACCTCAATTTTCGTTTGCGAAAATTTCATCATGACCCTAGCGGTCAGCGGCGAAGCGCTGGACTATTGGTTGGTGCTGAATCATCACCCCTACCGGGAAGAAATCGGCATCGGCATCGCGCTATTTTTGGTGATTTGGTATATCTCCATCGTCAGTTATATCTTTCGCGCTTTCTTCAGCTACCCAACCAGCGTCAGCGTGGTTTATGCGTTTAGCTATTTCGTGCTGACTTATGGCATACCGATGCTGTTGATGGACATCTAAAAGCCGAGGCTTGCTGGCCGGTGTATCCTGAACCCGGCCAGGGTTTTGCCTATATTTGCGCTAAGTTACCCCGATCTTCCAACCAGCTTTTCCGATCCCCGGCTCGTTTCTTCGCTAACAACAAATCCATCTGTTCGCGGGTGTCGTCGTTTTCTTCAATGGTCAACTGCACCAAACGCCGGGTATCTGGATTCATGGTGGTTTCCCGCAATTGTGAGGGATTCATCTCGCCCAAACCTTTGAAGCGCTGGATGTTGATCTTGCCGGTGAGTTTTTCGGCTTCGATGCGCGCCAACACGCCCAAGCGCTCTGACTCGTCCAGCGCATAAAACACTTTCTTACCCACGTCGATCCGATACAGCGGCGGCATCGCCACAAACACGTGCCCTGCCCTGACCAAGGCATTGAAATGCTGATAAAACAGCGCGCAAATCAAGGTGGCGATGTGATTGCCGTCGGAGTCGGCATCGGCCAGAATACAGATCTTGCCGTAGCGTAGGTTTTGTAGATCGTTGCTATCGGGCTCTATACCCAACGCCACGGCTATGTCGTGCACTTCCTGCGAAGCCATGACTTCGCCGGAATCGACTTCCCAGGTGTTTAGGATTTTCCCTCTTAAGGGCATGATGGCCTGAAACTCCCGGTCCCGCGCTTGCTTGGCCGAGCCGCCGGCCGAATCGCCTTCGACCAGGAACAGTTCGGTGCGACTAAGGTCTTGACCGGAACAATCCGCCAATTTTCCGGGCAAGGCCGGACCGCTGGTGATTTTTTTGCGGACGATTTTCTTGCCGGCTTTCAAGCGTTTCTGCGCGCTCGCCAGGATGATTTCGGCAATCTTCTCGCCTTCTTGCGGATGCTGATTCAACCAAAGGCTGAAAGTGTCTTTTGCAACGCCGGACACAAAGGTGACGCATTCGCGCGAACTGAGCCGTTCCTTGGTTTGTCCGGAAAACTGCGGATCCTCCAGTTTTACTGACAACACAAAATGACAGCTTTCCCAAACGTCTTCCGGCGCAATCTTCACGCCGCGCGGCAACAGGTTGCGAAAATCTAAAAACTCGCGCATCGCCTCGGTCAGGCCGGCCCGCAAGCCATTGACGTGAGTACCACCTTGCGCGGTAGGCACCAGGTTAACGTAACTCTCGGCAATCGTTTCCGGCAGACTATCTGGCGTCCAGACGATGCCCCACTCCACGGCTTCGTTGCTGGCCGCCATATTGGCCATGAACGGCGGCTGCGGAAAAATCTCGGCATCACCGACCCGGTCCAGCAGATATTCCTGCAAGCCGTTTTGGTAACACCACTCGAATTGTTCGTCGCTGAGTTCGGAGTTTAAGGTGATTTTCAAGCCCGGACACAATACCGCCTTGGCCCGCAACACGTGATTCAGCTTGCTGACAGATACCCGATTTGAATCGAAATATTTACCATCCGGCCAAAAATGCACGCTGGTGCCGGTGTTGTTCTTGCCGACCGTACCGCTCTGCTGCAAGTCGCTGACCTTGTCGCCGCCGGCATATTCCATCTGATACACGCCACCGCCACGCTTGATTTCGACCAGCAATTTTTCCGATAAAGCATTTACCACCGACACACCCACACCGTGCAAACCGCCGGAGAATTGATAGTTTTTGTTGGAGAATTTGCCGCCGGCATGCAACTGGGTGAGGATCACTTCCACGCCCGGAATGCCCTGCTCGGGATGAATATCCACCGGCATGCCCCTGCCGTTATCGTCTACCCTGACCGAGCCGTCCTTGTACAGCACAACATTGATCGTGTCGGCGTGGCCGGCCAGTGCTTCGTCGACACTGTTGTCCACTACTTCCTGCACCAGATGATTAGGACGCGTGGTGTCGGTGTACATGCCCGGCCTTTTGCGAACCGGGTCCAGGCCGCTCAGTACTTCAATCGCCGCGGCGTTGTATTCGTTACTCATTGTTAGTCATCGTTTGCCGTTAATTCATACTATAATGCTCGGTCATTTTTGAGCACCTCAGCACACATTATATGTCGAGACGTAAAAGCGCATCCCAATTTGAGGAAGCGATGGAAGAACTGGAGAAATTGGTCGAGCAAATGGAACGTGGCGATATTTCTCTGGAAGAGTCTTTAAAATCCTTCGAACGCGGTATCAGACTAACCCGCACCTGCCAGCAAGCGCTACAAGACGCCGAGCAGAAAGTCCAAATTTTATTAGAAAAAAACGGCCAGCACACTTTGGAGCCATTCACCGATGAGTAACTTAAAAGCCTTTCTTACCGCCTGCCAAAACCGCGTCGAACGGGCGCTTGATGCCAGGTTGCCCGGCGAGAATATTCTGCCGCAAACCCTGCATCAAGCCATGCGCTACAGCGTACTGGACGGCGGCAAACGCACCCGCCCGCTATTAACTTATGCAACCGGCCAGGCCTTAGGTTTAAGTGAAGATGTACTGGACGCGCAAGCTTGCGCGGTGGAGTTCATACATGTGTATTCGTTGATACACGACGATTTGCCGGCAATGGACAATGACGATTTGCGCCGCGGCAAACCGACTTGCCACAAAGCGTATGACGAGGCCACCGCCATTCTGGCCGGCGATGCCTTGCAAGCATTGGCTTTTGACATATTAGCTAACGACGCGGCGATTATGGTCGGCGCTGAAGCCAGAGTTAAAATGATCGCAGCGTTGACGAGAGCCAGCGGTTCGCAAGGCATGGTCGGCGGGCAAGCTATCGACTTGGGCTCGGTTGGTCGCAGGCTGACCCTGCCAGAGTTGGAAAACATGCACATTCACAAGACCGGCGCTTTAATCCGCGCCAGCGTCAATCTGGCTGCACTTTCCAAACCAAACCTGGATGCGGATGTCGCTAAAAAACTGGACCATTATGCTAAATGTATAGGCCTGTCGTTCCAAGTCAAAGACGACATTCTGGATGTGGAAAGCGATACCGCTACGCTGGGCAAAACCCAGGGCAAGGATGTCGATAACGACAAACCGACTTACCCTGCGCTATTAGGGATGGCCGGCGCCAAGGAAAAAGCCCAGGAATTGCATGAGCAAGCAGTCGCCAGCTTAGCCGGATTTGGCAGCGAAGCGGACTTGTTACGCGATTTATCCCTGTATATCATCGAACGCACGCACTAAGCGTAGCGAACAGCGCGATTTATACTTCTTGCGCCACAATGCTTCCGGTTTTCGGCTCGCGCCTTTTTAACGGGCGCGGAATATTGTGACGCAAACATATAAAGGAATTTATTAACCCATGACAGTCTCTGACTTTCCGCTTCTCAACACCATCCAGACCCCCGCCGACATACGCGCGCTGAAACCGGAGCAAC
>FSSH01000016.1_pt1 | contig 179536 bp, 179 predicted proteins | sample 1166101 | NCBI WGS metagenome assembly FSSH01 (sample SAMEA32972668, study PRJEB13176) | freshwater metagenome | biome: Drinking water system; feature: Biomass in drinking water that filtered by 0.45 um membrane; material: drinking water | place: USA | collected 2012-12-20 | depth 0 m
CCAGCTGAGCTACGGGTGCCTGAAATTGAGCGCCTAGCAAAGCCCTACCGAGAAGGCCAGATTTTTTCCGCAGCGCTATTTCTCGGCTGGCGCAAGCGTCACTGGCTGGAATGGTCCAAGCGCGCAGCGCGCGCCGCTGGCGATCGGGCTGACATAAAGGACGGTGATGATGTCGCTGGCACAAAGCCTGTCGAGCGAGGTCGAATAGCCAAAGCGCCCTTCAAACCCTAATCCCGGACAGCCGCCATCGATGGTCACGCGGTAGACTTTGCCGCCACGCATCTTGAAATCGATCACCGAATCGCTGCGGACAAGCGATTCAGTGATCCGGCGATGCGGGATGCAGAATTCAGGCTTACCAACAGGCGTCGCTACCGGGACCCGGTCACGGGCGCTGCTGTGATTTATCCACAGCGCCATCCCCGCACTAATCGTCAGCGCGGTGGCCGTTAGGGTGGAAATCGGGCGACGCATCTGTTTACTCCTCACGCTCCGGCGCAGGCCGTTGCGGTAATCGCTGTTTCCCGACCACAGCGGTTTTGGCCTTGGCCGTCTTTGCCTTGAACGCGCACAGATCACTGACCCCGCACCGCCAGCATTCAGGCGTGCGCGCTTTACAAACATATCGTCCGTGCAGGATTAACCAGTGATGAGCATGGAGCCGAAACGGCTGCGGCGTTGCCTTGTCGAGCTTTTTTTCAACCGCCAGCGGCGTCTTGCCCGGCGCCAAGCCAGTCCGATTGCCGACCCGGAAGATATGCGTATCGACGGCGAAGGTTTCGGCACCGAAAGCGACGTTCATCACGACATTGGCAGTCTTGCGGCCGACGCCCGGCAGTGCTTCGAGCGCATCTCGGTCTGGGGGCACCTGGCTGCCATGGTCTGTGATCAGCGCCGCCGAAAGCGCGATGACATTTTTCGCCTTGGTGTTGAACAGGCCGATCGTCTTGATGTGATCCTTAAGACCAGCCTCGCCCAGCGCGACCATGGCTTCGGGCGTTTCTACCGTCTGGAACAGTGCGCGGGTGGCCTTGTTCACGCCAATATCGGTCGCCTGGGCAGACAGCACGACGGCGACCAGCAATTGATAGGCATTACCCGCTTCAAGCTCAGTTTCAGGGTGCGGGTTGTCCGCGGCGAGCCGCGCGTAAAATTCGACGATATCGGTCTTCTTCAAATCCCGAGCACCTCGGCCATCGAATAGCGCCCGGCAGGTTTGCCCGCCAGCCACAGTGCCGCTGTAATCGCGCCATGCGCAAAAATCGCGCGATCCTCTGCCCGGTGGCCAAGCTCGATCCGTTCGCCATTGCCGGCAAAGATCACCTGATGATCGCCAGCGACGGTTCCGCCGCGCAGGCTGGCCATGCCAATTGTGCCCTCCGCGCGATCGCCGCTAAGCCCCGCCCGCCCAACCACGCTGACATCGCCCAGCGCCACGCCCCGGCCCGCCGCCGCAGCCTCGCCCAGCATCAGTGAGGTGCCTGATGGGGCATCCACCTTGGCGCGGTGATGCATTTCGACAATTTCGATATCCCAGCTGATGTCGAGCCGGGCGGCCGCTTCGCGCACCAGCCGGGCGAGCAAGGTCACGCCGAGCGAAGTATTGCCGGTTTGCAGCACCGCAATCTCCTCTGACGCCTCGGCAATCATCGCCCGGTGCGCCTGGGTAATGCCGGTGGTGCCAATCAGAATCGGTGTCCCCGCCTTGCGCGCGGCGGCAAGATTAGCAGGCAACGCGCCCGGCACGGTAAAATCAACGAGCACATCCGCCAGCGCTGCAAGCGGCGCCGGATCTTCACCAGCATCGATACCGCCAGCAAGCCCTGCACCATATTCCGGCAAGATCAACGCGATAGCCTGCCCCATGCGCCCTGCGCAGCCGTAGATTCCGATCGCCGTCACCAAGATGCTCCGATTATCGTTTGTTGAGCTCTGCGAAAAATAGCCGCCACGCGCCAGGCGCGGCAGAATCAATCGGGTCGGCCCGAGCCGCGAAATGGCAGAAAGCGGCAGAGGAAAACAGGGGGCTTGTTACTTCATTTCCCAAAAATCACGCGCATGGCTCTCAACGGCAAGTCCAGCTACCAACTACGCATGGACCGCCATTCGACGATCGTGATTCTCACTGGCGCGGGCATCTCTGCCGAAAGCGGCCTGGCGACGTTTCGCGGGCCGGGCGGGCTGTGGGAAGGCCACCGCGTCGAGGATGTTTGTACCCCCCAGGCACTGTCGCGTGATCCGGCGCTGGTCCACCGTTTCTATGATGATCGCCGCGCCGCACTTGCTGGCGTTGCGCCCAATGCGGCGCACAAGGCGCTGGCGCGGCTCGATGCCGACTGGCGAGGCGAGTTGCTGATCGTGACGCAGAATGTCGATGATCTGCACGAGCGCGCCGGGGCGACGCGGCTGCTCCACATGCACGGCGAATTGCAATCAGCGCTCTGTGCCGCTTGCGGCGCGCGGCACAGCTGGACCGGGACACTGCCGCCGGGCAGCGCTTGCCCTGCTTGCGGGGCGGCGGCGCTGCGGCCCGATATCGTCTTTTTCGGCGAAATTCCCTATTGGATGGATCAAATCGAACGGGTGCTGGCAAAGGCCGCGCTGTTCGTTTCAATCGGTACATCGGGTGGTGTTTATCCAGCGGCTGGCTTTGTCCAGACGGCACGCGCCTGTGGCGCGCAGACGCTGGAACTCAACCTGGAGCCATCGGCGGGGAGCCGGATGTTCCACGAAACCCAGCTTGGTGCGGCGAGTGCCCTGGTGCCGGCCTGGGTCGACGAAATGCTGGGTTAATCCGCCGACTTGTCGCTCTTGCGGCGGGTGCGTGGGGCGAGGCCGTCGATGGCGTTGGCGACTCCGGTGCGGGCGCGGCGATCGATGCGCAGTTCAAACACATCGGGGCGCGAATAATGGCCATCGGTGTCAAGCGAGGCAAGGCCGCGGCTGATCGCCGAAAGATCGAGATCAGCGACCAGCAAATCGGGACCTTCCATTGCTTCGGCGATGATGATGCCGTCCGGTCCGATGATCGCGCTGCCGCCAAATTGGAGCTGGCCTTCGGGCATGCCCATGATCAGCGCGCGCGCATCGACATCACCGCCGACCCGCTCCAGCCCCTCGATCAGCTCGCTGCGGTCCTGGATCGTCCCCGCTGCCAGCACGAAACAGCGCCCTTCAAACGCATAATGGCGCGATGCGACGAGATGCACCTCACGCACCGTGGGCCAGGAAGCGACATGCACCGCCTCCCCTTCATGATGCATCGCCGCGCGCACCAGCGGCATCCAATGCTCCCAGCAGATCAGCTGGCCGAGATTACCCCATTCGGCTTCATGGACTTCCAGCGTCGATCCATCGCCCCGGCCCCAGATCATCCGTTCGCCATGCGTTGGCACCAGCTTGCGGTGGAGCACCGGCGGCAAGTGGGGACGAAAGATATACTGCGTGTTGGTGATCGTCGATCGCACCCGTTCATGCCCGCCGACACAGACGATGATGCCCGATGCATCGACCAACGCCTGCAGCGGGGCGAGGCGCGGATCATTCTTGCGCAGCGCCTGATCAAGGATGATCGAATGCAGCGCCTGCGTGCCCTTATGGTCCCAGATCGCCGCACCGGGTGCTTCGTCGAGCCAGAGCGGATAGCCGCCCAGAAAGGTCTCACCAAACGCCACCAGTTCCGCGCCGATATCGATGGCGTCACCAACCTGTTCGATCAGCCGCGCGATGCCAAAATCGATGCACAAAGGCACGGGCGCTGCCTGATAGATCGCGGCTTTCACAGTCTTCGTCATTTTGATCCACTTAGCCCTGGAGTTGTCATGAAGGTTGATCTCCACTTCGCGATTCAAGAAAGCGAATTACCGGTTCGTCGCACTCTACAATATGGTCGCTGAGGTCGAATGCTTCCTGCTTCAGGGCGTGGACCAGCGCTTCATCGCGACTTAGCTTGCGGCCAAGAAATTCCGTCTCCCAGCCATCTTGATCGGGATCAACCAATCCCACCTGAAATCTATCCCCTTTGGTCCATATTCTAAGCGCAAACGCAGTTCTTTGATCAGGTGGCGAGTCCTCACCCCAAGGCCCGAAACCGACCAGCACGCTGACGTAGTCGCAATGCGCACTATCGGAAAAATTGGCGAAATAAACAGCGAATGCCGACCCTTGGCGATGAACAAATCGAGTCAATTTTGTTGAGCGTGCTCCACAGCATTCACAACTGAAATAATCCGGTTGCTCGAACTCGATTTCATCTCGATCCGCGCTCATTCTACCCAGTCCAGCCCCATGTCGCGGTATACACTACGATCATCATCCCAATTTTCCTTTACCTTGACGTGAAGATAAAGGTGCACCGGTCGCCCCATCAGGTTTGAAAGCTCGGCGCGGGCGCGCGCACCGATTTCCTTGATGCGTTGGCCGCCCTTGCCGAGCACGATCGCGCGCTGGGTGGTGCGGGCGACCAGGATCTGTTGGTGGATTTCGACCGATCCGTCCTCGCGCTCCTTATACTGCTCGGTCTCGACCGCGCTGGCATAGGGCAGCTCGGCGTGGAGCTGAAGGTAGAGCTGTTCGCGCGTCACTTCGGCCGCCAACATGCGTTCGGTGGCGTCAGAGACCTGATCTTCGGGGAAGTGCCAGGGGCCCTTGGGCATCGCCTTGGCAAAAGCGTTTTTGAGTTCGGGCAGCCCGTCGCCGGTACTCGCGCTGACGAAGAAGATTTCTTCGAACGGCACGGCATCGTTCAGGCGTTTGGCATGACCGAGCAGGCGTTCCTTCTCAGCGATGTCGACCTTGTTCAGGATCAGATATTTGGGTTCGCGGCGGTGCTTCAATCCCTCCGCGATTGCCATGACCTTGGGGCCAATGCCGCCTTTACCGTCAACGACGAGCGCAATCACGTCTGCCCCTTCCGCGCCGCTCCAGGCGGCGGCGACCATCGCGCGATCGAGCCGGCGTTTGGGTTCGAAAATGCCGGGCGTGTCGACCAGCAAAATCTGGGTATCGCCCTCAATTGCGACACCCATCAGCCGGGTACGCGTGGTCTGCGCCTTGGGACTGACGATCGCGACCTTTTGCCCGACCAGCGCATTGACGAGCGTCGACTTGCCCGCGTTGGGGGCACCGACAACAGCAATCAGGCCGCAGGATTGTTCGTTTTCATTCATGGCCTGCTCTTGCGCCAGCACGGATGCCGGGACAAGGGCGTCGTGATGATCAGGGCTCAAGCTGCGCCATCAATGCCGCCGCTGCTGCGGTCTCTGCTTCCTGCTTCGACGTGCCGCTTGCGCTCGCTTCCGCCAGTTTGCCGACGCTGACCCGAACGGTGAAGACTGGCGCATGGTGAGGGCCGGACCGATCAATGATGGTGTATTCGGGCGGACGGCGATTTTGCGCGGCAGCCCATTCCTGCAGCGCCGATTTGGGATGCTGCGGCGCGCGCGCCTGCATCGTCACCCGGTCGCCCCACAGCCGGCGCACCGCCAAGCGCACCGCCACCAGCCCTTGGTCAAGATAGAGCGCGCCGATCAACGCCTCCATCACATCGCCCAGCACATTATCGCTATCGGCGGCACCGTCATCGCGGGCCTGCTTGCCAAGCTTGAGCCGCGGCGCGACGCCATTGGCGCGCGCGACCGTGGCACAAACCGGCCCGGTAACCAGTGCATTCAGTCTTTTGGACAATTGGCCCTCTGGTTCGTCGCCAAACAGCTCAAACAGCCATTCAGCGATGATCAGGCCGAGCACACGATCACCCAGAAATTCGAGCCGCTCATAATTCGCGGCGGCCTGGCTGCCATGCGTCAGCGCGCGATCATAGAGCGCGATGTTCTTCGGCTTGGCCCCAAGCAGCTGTTCGAGCCAGCCGCCAAGCGCGGTGTCGTTCAAAAGCCGCCGCCAATCCGCCCCCAGCGAGCGGCGCTGAACCAGGTCCAGGGCAGGAACCAATTAGCGGTGCCATTGGTGGAGAAAAACATCACCACCGCTTTGCCCTCCAGATTGCGGGTCGGAACAAAGCCAATTCCTTGACCGACGACCGGCGGAAAGCGGCTATCGGCGCTGTCGTCACGGTTATCACCCATCATGAAGACATGATCGGCAGGCACGATGAACAGGCTCGTATTGTCAGCAGGCGTGTCGCCGCGATCAAGCACATTATAGCTGCGGCCGCTGGGCAGCGTTTCACGAAATTGCGCATAGCGGCAGATCGGCTTGCCATCGTCGCTATCCTGAAATTCCGCCGAGCAGGTATAATTGGGGGTGATCGGCACGATGAAATCGGCGATTCGCTGCTTGGGCACCGCCACGCCGTTCAGGATGAGCTGGCCACGCCGCATCTGGATTGTATCGCCGGGCAGGCCAATGACGCGCTTAATATAATCCTCAGCATTACCGGGCGGCGCCTTGAACACCGCGACATCGCCGCGTTCGGGCAGCCGCGCGAAAATCTGCCCTGGAATCAGCGGCAGGCTGAACGGCAGGCTGTAGCGCGAAAAGCCGTAATTCCATTTCGACACGAACAAATAGTCGCCAACCAACAACCGCGGCAGCATCGATTCGGACGGGATGTTGAACGGCGAAAAGATAAAGCTGCGAAAGATTGCGACGATGATCACCAGTTTGAGCAGGAACGACAGCGTCTCGCGCGTCTCTCCGCGCAATGACGTTGGCATCTTGGCAGTGCTGGCGACATCGGTCATTGGGCGGCTTTGCTTGGGCGCGCTTGCGGCGTCAAGCCGGGTGTTTCGGGTGGCAGGCGCTGAATTGGGACGCTAGAGCAGTATTGGCAGGGCTTTGTGCGGCTTTGCCCGATTATGTGGCCAGTCGCGATGAAGCCCGCTGCCGCTGGTGCCAACCTGGAGAAATGCCGATGTCTGCCCCCGATTGGCATCTGATTGAGGCGCTCAATCCACCCCCCTTGCTGTCGCTGTTCGACGCTGATCCCGATCGGGTGGCGCGGTTTGGCATCGATGTGGCGGGGCTGCATTTTGACTGGTCAAAAACCCATCTGACCGCAGACGTGCTGACCGCATTCGAATCGCTGGCGCGGGCGCAGGACCTGTCAGGCAAGCGCGAGGCGCTGTTCCGGGGCGATGCCGTCAACATCACCGAAGGCCGCGCCGCTGAACATACAGCAGAACGTGGCGAAGGCGCTGCAGACAGCGTCACGCGGGCGGGCCTGCTCCACGCCCGGATGCGCGCGCTGATCGACGCGATTGAAATGGAGGCTTTGGGGCCGATCGCACACATCCTGCATATCGGCATTGGTGGATCAGCGCTGGGGCCCGATCTGCTGATTGATGCGCTGGGGCGGGACGAGGATCGTTATGAAGTGGCGGTCATCTCCAATGTCGATGGCTGTGCGCTGGAAGAAGTGTTCGCGCGGTTCGATCCATCAGCGACCCTGCTCGTCATCGCCTCAAAGACCTTCACCACCACCGAAACGCTGCTGAACGCCTCAAGCGCGCTCGAATGGATGCGCGAAGGCGGCAGCGAAGACCCCTATGGCCGGGTAATCGCGCTGACCGCAGCGCCCGACAAAGCCGTGGAATGGGGCATTGATGAAACCCGCGTGCTGCCCTTCGCCGAATCGGTTGGCGGACGCTATTCGCTCTGGTCGTCGATCGGGTTTCCGGCGGCGCTGGCGCTTGGCTGGGCAGCATTTGAAGAATTGCTCGAAGGGGCCGGCGAGATGGATCGCCATTTCCGACTTGCTGCAGCGCATGAAAATGCACCGATGCTCGCCGCCTTCGCCGACCTTTTTTACACGCAGGTGAAGGGATGCGCGACGCGCGCGACCTTTGCGTATGATGAAAGGCTGCGGCTGTTGCCGAGCTATCTGCAGCAGCTCGAAATGGAATCGAACGGCAAGAGCGTCGGGATCGATGGCCAGCCGGTGGGTCGCCAGACCGCGCCGATCACCTGGGGCGGCGTTGGCACCGATGCCCAGCATGCGGTGTTCCAGCTGCTCCATCAGGGCACCCATCTGGTGCCGGTCGAATTCGTTGCCGTTACCGAGCCTGGCGACGCGCTTGATGATGAGCATCACCGCCAGTTGCTGCTTAACTGCTTTGCGCAAGGGGCAGCGCTGATGGCGGGCCGCGCCAATGATGCCGATCCGGCGCGGGCCTATCCGGGCGACCGACCGAGCGCGACGATCCTGATCGAGACGCTCGATCCGCGGTCGCTCGGCGCGCTGATTGCCTTTTATGAACACCGCACCTTCGCCAACGCCGTGCTGCTCGGCCTCAATCCGTTCGATCAGTTCGGCGTCGAGCTGGGCAAGGAAATGGCCAGGGCGGCGGGCAGCGGCGGGCTGGACTTTGATGCGTCCACCACCGATCTGATGCGGCGCGCATTCGGATAATCCATCCCGCTATTATCTTGCCGCTAGCCAACGCTGGCAACGCATCCGGCCCGAAACTCCAGTGGTTGCTGGGGTGATGTCTTCAAGGAACGACTATGACGACCTATGACTATGACCTGTTCGTGATCGGTGCCGGTTCGGGTGGTGTCCGGGCGGCGCGTGTCTCCTCCGCGCACGGGGCCAAAGTGGCGATTGCCGAGGAATTCAGGGTCGGCGGCACCTGCGTGATCCGCGGCTGCGTGCCCAAGAAGCTGCTCGTTTATGGCGCGCATTTTGCCGAAGATCTGGCCGATGCCCGCCGCTTTGGCTGGGACGTGCCCGACTGCGCCTTCGATTGGCCAAGGTTGCGCGACAATGTGCTGGCCGAGGTCGATCGCCTCAACGCCGCCTATACGACCACGCTGGACAGCCATAAGGTCGAGGTGATTCTCGACCGTGCTGAAGTAACGGGCCCGAACGAGGTCCGGCTGGGCAGCGGCAAAAGGGTAACGGCTGGCCGGATCCTGATCGCCACTGGCGCGACGCCGCAATTGCTGCACTTTCCCGGCAGCGAGCACGCGATCACCTCCAACGAGGTGTTCCACCTGCCCGCCCTGCCCAAACGCGTATTGATCGCGGGTGCAGGCTATATCGCCAATGAATTCGCCGGCATCTTCCATGAATTCGGCAGCGCGGTGACGGTGGTGAATCGCAGCGACGCCATCCTGCGCGGCTATGACGAGCAGATCCGCGACCGGCTGCTGCAGATCTCGATGGGCAAGGGCATCCAGTTCCGTTTCAACACCGTGTTCAAATCGATCACCAAGAACGTCGATGGAACCATGCTGGTTGAATTCATGACTGGCGAACCGATGACGGTGGATTGCGTGATGTTTGCCACCGGTCGGGTGCCGCATATCGCGGGGCTGGGGCTGGAGGCTGCAGGCGTGCTGCTCGAAAATGGGGCGGTCAAAGTCGACGACGATAACCAGACCAACATCCCCAGCATCTATGCGGTTGGCGATGTGACCAACCGGGTGCAGTTGACCCCGGTGGCAATCCGCGAAGGCCAGGCCTTTGCTGACACGGTGTTTGGCAACAAGCCGACCCGGGTTGATTATGGCTGCATCCCGAGCGCGGTATTCAGCCACCCGCCGATCGGTGCCGTGGGGCTGACCGAAAGCCAGGCCAAGCAGAAATATGGATCGGTGCGGGTCTATACCTCCGATTTCAGGCCGATGAAGAATGTGCTGGCAGGCCGCAACGAACGCGCGCTGTACAAGATGGTGTGCGATGCCGCGACCAACCGCGTGGTGGGCCTGCACATGATCGGCCCGGAATCGGGCGAGATCATCCAGTTGGCCGCCGTCGCGCTAAAGGCCGGGCTGACCAAGGACGTGTTCGACCAGACCATCGCCCTGCACCCGACCATGGCGGAAGAATTGGTGCTGATGAAGTAGCGGCGGGGGGGATGCTGAGGGGCGCAGGGCTAGCATAAGCCTCTATGGCATCCCCGATGTTGTCGGGCGGCCACTTGGGCGCCCTGCAAAGTTGCGGAAGTTACGGGTCACCGTCGCCATATCGCAGACCCGGTATGCGGACGTACGATTTTTCGAGCTCAATCAACGGTTTGAAAGAGTGAAGTGGGTGACATCAGGGCTGGGCCATATAGGAAAGTTGCGGTTGGTTCCGCCCAGTTGCAGGCATTTGGCACTCCGCACCCGTGGTCACCCCGGCCTTGCTCAGGGGCCCACCTCGCCATTCCTGCCGACAGTTTTTGTTGCAGGGTAGGCTCTAGAACAAGTCCGGGATCACGGTAGGGTACGGTGGCAGGAATCGCTAATGATCGAATGCGTCAGGCGGTACCCACGCCTCCTGCTCGGCACGCAGATCGGCCACGTTCACCGCGATCAATGTGAAGTCGATGTTGTACATCGGCATAGGCCAGGATCGGTAAAGGGCCTGGACATGGTCGTCGGTCGCGGTTTCGGCTGGGAGCTCTGCTTCGATCAAGGCGGCGATCGTTTGTTCGGTAAACTGCTTCGCGGTCGCAGTTGTAGAATCTAGTTCGAAATATTCCTGCGCCCATATTTTGGAGACGGTCTTCAGACCCTCAAGGCTGAATGCACCGAGTTCGAGCAACGCTTTTGCGGCCTGTACCGCCGCCGGTTCGAAAATTAAAGCAGCAGAACCTGGATCAGGACAGCTCCACCGAAGGCGTCCTGAGTCATCGCTCTCGATGTCGACATAAAGCTGGGATTCGCGACGATGCAACTTGCGGTTGGTGTAAACCCAGTCGACGTCGTTGGGACCGTCGAGGTAATGCGAGGTACGGTCCATATCGACATAATGCTGAATCTCTGCAGGCGTATCGACGAAAGCGCCGCACATGTCGGCCCAGATCATCCGGGCGAGGTGGCTGTAGAAGTAACCCATTAGCTTTCCGGCGTGGGCTGCGGCCCGTTTGGGCGGGCATCGAACGATATCCATAAGGATCAGCGCCTTTGCGGCTTCCTCCTCGGCATTGCGGGCGAGGATTTCAGCTTCGCGTGGCTGGTCTTTCACACTATTGGCTACTGTCCAGTAATTAATCGCGCTCCCGGCGATGATCGGGAGCCCCTCGGCCAAGAAGCTGAGTCGCTGGGGATGCGACATGTGCGCGATTTCCTTGCCCTGCTTAAGGCCGATCTTCTCGCGCAAAGGCTCCAAAGGCTCCAAAGGCTCCAAAGGCTGCTTTTCACACAAGGGTTGATACTAGCAAAATTTGCGGGGCAGTCCTGTAAAAAAGCGATCGGGCCCAAATCCAGAAAGGGTTTATCCGTCGATAAATAAAGCGAACGGCTACTGTCGGGAACCGGTCCCGCCTAGCTCATGGCCGAACATTGGACGGTTAGCGGCGACAAAGCTCAAGCTGAACGAACGTCTGTCTACGCCTGCCGACGTGGGAAAGCTGCCGGACCGTTTTCCCCCAGAGGCCAACAGTCACTGCCTCCGGTTGACCCTCGCAATTCACCCTCTCGACAATTCCCGCCTGCCACGGCACCACTCTTACCCATGACCAAAAAATACGACGCACTGATCATCGGCGGCGGCCATAACGGCCTTGTCTGCGCTTTCTACCTCGCCCGCGCGGGGCTGAAGGTCCGGGTGCTCGAGCGGCGCGCCATCATCGGCGGCGCTTGTGTCACCGAGGAGTTTCACCCCGGCTTCCGCAACTCGACCGCGAGCTACACCGTGTCGCTGCTGCGGCCGCAGGTGATTGCCGACATGAAGCTGCACGACCGTGGTTTTCGCATCATCGAACGGACAATCAGCAATTTCTTCCCCTTCCCCGATACCTATCTGAAACTCGGTGGCGGCACGGCGCGCACCCAGGCGGAATTCGCGCGTTTTTCGCAGAAGGATGCCGATACCTTCCCCGCTTATGAGGAAGCGCTGGAGCGCGTGGCGGAGGTGCTGCGTGATTTGTCTTTGAAGACCCCACCCAATGCCGGGGGCGGGATCGGCGCGCTGCTGAGCGCGGCGTCGCAGGGGCGCAAGCTCGCCGGCATGAGCGTCGATGCGCAGGCCGATGTGCTCGACATGTTCACCAAGAGCGCGCGCGACTTTCTCGATGGCTGGTATGAGGACGATCACGTCAAGACCGCCTTTGCCTTCGACGCGGTGGTGGGCAATTATGCGGGCGTCAGCACGCCGGGATCGGCCTATGTGCTGCTGCACCATGTGTTCGGCGAGGTGAACGGCAAGAAGGGCGCTTGGGGGCATAGTGTCGGCGGCATGGGCGCGATCACCAAGGCGATGGCCGAGGCGTGCGTCGAACACGGCGTCGAGATCAGCCTGGAAGCACCGGTTGCGCATGTTCTGGTCGATGGGGCCAAGGCGGTCGGCGTGAAGCTGGAGTCGGGCGAGGAGATTGCCGCCGATATCATCGCGGCCAATGTCGGCCCGGCGTTGCTCTATCGCCAGCTGATCGCAGCCACCGACCTGAAGCCCGATTTCAAGCGCCGGGTCGACAATTTCAAGACCGGCTCCGGCACCTTCCGGATGAATGTCGCGCTGTCCGAACTGCCCGATTTCTCGGTGTTACCGGGCAAGGAAAAGGCCGAGCATCATACCGCCGGGATCATCATTGCGCCGGGCATGGACTATATGGACCAGGCCTATGACGATGCGCGCGCCTTTGGCTGGTCGAAGGCACCGATTGTCGAGATGAAATTGCCATCGACCGTCGACGATTCACTCGCGCCGGCGGGGATGCACGTCGCCAGCCTGTTCTGCCAGCAATTCGCGCCCGAACTGCCGGATGGTCGCAGCTGGGATGACGCGCGCGAGGCGGCGGCCGATCACATCATCGATTGCGTCACGCAACATGCGCCCAATTTCAAAGCGAGCATCATCGCGCGGCAAATCCATTCGCCGCTCGACCTCGAGCGCAAGTTCGGCCTCATCGGCGGCGATATCTTCCACGGCAAGATGGGCCTCGATCAGCTCTGGGCGGCGCGGCCGGTGCTGGGGCATGGCGATTATCGTAGTCCCATTGCCGGACTTTATATGTGCGGGTCCGGCACGCATCCGGGCGGCGGTGTTACGGGCGCGCCGGGGCACAATGCCGCGCATGAGATATTGAAGGACCGGGCTTTATTCGGCCGGTTGTTCCGCAAGCGGGCGGCGGCCTGAGCGTAGCCAGTAGAGCGGCAGCGCGGTCAGCATGAGGGCGATGCTGAGCAGCAGCGCCTCCATGCCCGATCCCCACAACACCCAGGCCGAAAACGCCAGCCCGACCGCCGCAAGCGGGCGAACGATGCCAAACGCCAGTGCCGCAGCACAGGCACCGAAATAGAACCACACCGTCGCCGCCGTCGTTAGTTGCAACATGAAGGTGAGTACATCGGTCATGCCGGGAATCGCGCCCGACAGCACCAACAGGCTGGCAACCGCACTCGACAACAGCATGGCGATGATTGGCACGTCGCGATCGGTGGTCCGCCCCAGAACCGCCGGGATTATGCCAGCGCGGGCCATGCCCAGCGGCAGTTCACCCTGCATCAACACCCAGCCATTGAGGCAACCGATCGCCGCGATCGACGCAAAGGCGGCAATGACAAGACCAGCGCCACGCCCCCAGAAATTTTCGACAAACATCGCAATCGGCGCATCGGACGCAGCAACCATCGCTTCGGGCAAGGCAAGCACGATGCCGTTGCACAGGATGATGTACAAGATCCCCGTCAGCAACGTGCCAACCAAGGTCGCGCGCAGCACGTTGCGCGCCGGATCGCGCACGCGCTCTGCTGCCAGCGACGCGCACTCAAACCCGACCAGCGGGAAAAAGGCGAGCGTCAGCACCATCGTGAACTGACCCGCATCAAACGGCGTATGCGGGTTAGCCGAGAACCGCGCCGGATCGACCACGGACAGGCCAGCGAGGATCGCCGCGACCGCCACCAGCGGCAGCAGTTTCAGCACCGTCGTCAGCACCTGAAACCGGCCAGCCCCCTTTGCCCCGCCAAAATTGAGCGCGGTCAGCGCCCAGATCAATGCCGTCGCCGCCATCGCGGTGGCGAGCGGCGTGGCGGTGAGCGCGGGGAAAAACTGCGCGCCATAGCGCACAGCCGTCAACGCGATGATGGCATTGGCCGAACAGATGCCGACCCAATAGCTCCAACCGACCAGCAACCCCGGTAACGGCCCCAGCCCCTCCGCCACGATGGCAATTGTGCCGGTCGCATCGGGGCGCGCAGCCGTCAGCCGGGACAGGACATAGGCCAGCAGCAAAGCGCCCGGAATGGCGACGAGCCAAGCGGCCGCCCCCGTCCAGCCGAACGGCGCAAGCTGCGCTGGCTGGACGAAAATGCCCGAGCCGATCATCCCGCCAACGACAAGCGCGGTTGCCGTCCAGAAGCCGAATGGTCGTGATTGCGTGGTCATGTACATACCCCCGAAAGCCCGACCGCGAAGGAAGCATGTTTAGGGGTCAGGCGATAGCCCGGCCTTCAAGCGCGCCACGCGGCGACGCCGGTAGAGGGCAGCAACCGATCACCGATGATCAGCGGCGCGTCGGTGAAACCGGTGATATCGACCGGCTCTGGCCCATAGTTGAAGGCAAAGGTCATTTCACCCGCCCGCCGCAATCTAATGTCGCGGGGCAGCGCTATGACGGCAACGCCAGACTCCGACGCCATGATGCTCAGCAGCCGTTCTAACAGTGCCGCATCGGGCCAGCCCGCCAAATAGCGGAGCATGCCCTGCGGATAGACGATGCCGCGTCCGTCTCGCACTGCGATCTCGGGTTCGAGCGCGGTTTCGACATGCTCGAACCAGCGCGCGACGGTAAAGCCATCGCCTTGCTCGACCAGCCCCTCGCGGAGCGATTCCACGCGCGGGATCGTGATCGGAAGGACATCGCGCAGCGGCCCCGGCGGCAACCCATCGGGGATCTGGAAATCACGCGTTCGGCTGCCGCTTCGCGGGCCGAACAGCACCAGCACGCCCAACCCCGCCAGTCGATCGATCAGCGCCGGATCGAGGATCGGCAGCGATGGCGCGACGACCAGCTTATAGCCGTCAAGCGGGGCATCGGGCGGCAGGATATCGACATCGAGGCCGAGCTGCCGAAGCGCCGAGTAGAAGGCGAGGACCAGCTCCATATACCGAAAACTGCGTCCCTGCGGTTGCGCCTCGAACAGCCAGGCGGCCTCGTAGGAAAACAGCAGCGCGACCGATTTAGGGGGCGGGCCGAGATCACCCAGCATGGCCAGATCGCCCGCCGCAGCGCGCGCCTCATGCGCGCCGACATCGTCAACACTGTCGGGGCGGAGCAGCCCGGCATGGTGCATTTCCTGCGCAAACGGAGCCTGTCGCCAGCGGAAATAGCTGACCAGTTCGGCGCCGTGTGCGGCTGCCTCCAGCGTCCAGAGCCGGACCATGCCCGGAAGCGGTGCTGGGTTGTGCGCGGCCCAGTTTACCGGGCCGGGCTGCTGCTCCATCACCCACCAGCGGCCCTTGGCGCAGCCGCGATACAGATCGTGGTGGAAGGCGGCGATATCCGGGTGGCCCTGGCGAGCGTAACGCAGCTTGTCGTCACGGCTGAACCAGAATTGCTCGAGAAAGCCGATCGGGTAGCTATCCCATGTCGCTACATCGAGATCGCGCGAAACGGCGTGGTGATCGAATTCGGTGAAGAAGCCCATATAGTTATGGACGATATCGCGACCCGGCGAGCCGCTGCGCAGGATATCGACCTGCAGCCGGTTGAACGTCACGACCTCGTCTGAGGCGAAGCGGCGATAATCGAGGACATGCGCCGGATTGGGCTCGGTAACAGTCAAATGCGGTGGGTCGATCTCGGCGAAGGACCGGTATTCCTGGCTCCAGAAGACATTGCCCCAGGCAGTGTTGAGCGCGGCCACGTCTTCATATTGGCGCTCCAACCAGCGGCGGAAGCCTTGCGCGGCGCTTTCCGAATAGCTGACGATGGTATCGTGGCAGCCATATTCATTGTCGGTCTGCCAGGCGACGATGCCGGGGTGATTGCCATAGCGCTCGGCGAGTGCCGTGACGATCCGCGCGCATTCACCGCGATAGCCAATATGCGAGAAGCAATAATGGCGGCGCGAGCCAAAGCGCCGCTCCTGCCCGTTAGCATCGATGGCCAGCATGTCGGGCATTTTGTTGACGAGCCATTTGGGTGGGGTCGCGGTGGGCGTACCGAGGATGATGCCCAATCCCGCCGCGTGGAGCGTCTCGATCGCGCGGTCGAGCCAGCCCCAATCGTAGCGCCAGGGTTGCGGTTCGATCCGACTCCAGGCGAATTCGCCGATCCGCACGCGGGTGAGCCCCATTTCGACCATGCGGCGTGCGTCTTCAGCCCAGAATTCCTCGGGCCAATGTTCGGGATAATAGCAGCAGCCCAGGTGCATCATGCGGGTTCATCCTCTTGGTCAAACGCAACCAGCCAGGCGGTTGCCGGGCGCGACAGCGGCAGGACAAGGCCAGTGTCGCGCAACAGGCGGCCGCTGAGCAGCTGACCCGCAACGCCATTTGGTGGCTTTGGACCAGCGAGCGGGAAAGTGACGATGTAGCGTCGATCGGCTTGCAACCCCGGGAAACGGACGGGTCCTGCGTTGTAATCGGCGGCCATGTCCGCGCGCGTGACCAGTGCCAGCGCCTTGCCATCCCGTTCGATCAGCGTGCCGAACAGGCCAGCGTCGTCAAAGGCGATTTCGTAGAGGGTGCCATTGTGCAGCAGATCGCGATACTGCTTGTAGCAGACAATATGCGCGGCTAGCGTCGCTCGGTCAGACTCGCTCATCGCGGCCGGATCGGCCTCCACCCCCATATGCCCGAACAGCGCGACCTTTGCGCGGAAATCCATTGGCAGCATGCGCCCGGAGATCGGGTTGGGGCTGGGGCCGACATGGTTGCCCATCACCTCGGGTGGGAGGAACAGGCTCCAGGCGCGGTTGATGCGCAAGCGTTCGATCGCGTCATTATTGTCGCTCGGCCAGACGCGGTGGCAGCGGCTGAGCATGCCATAATCGATGCGCCCGCCGCCGCTGGCACAGCTTTCGATCTCAACATTTGGGTGCGCGGCGTGGAGCCGATCGATCAGCGCATAGAGCGCCAGCGTTTGGCCGTAACCGACACCGTCATTGGGGAAGAGCTCGCGGTTGTGATCCCATTTGAGATAGGCGATGCGGTGCGCCGAGAGCAGCCCGTCGAGCACACCAAACAGATGATCGCTCACCTCGGGCTTCGCAAGATCGAGCACCAATTGGTGCCGCTGCGTCGGGCGATCAACGCCGGGCCGATGCAGGCACCAATCGGGATGCGCGCGGTACAGATCGCTATCGGGGCTGACCATTTCGGGTTCGACCCACAGGCCGAAATCCATGCCGAGTACCCCGACATGATCGATCAAAGGAGTCAGACCATTCGGGAATAGCCGGGTGTCCGGCGTCCAATCGCCGAGGCTGGTGGTATCGTTCCGCCGCCCGGTGAACCAACCATCATCGACGATGAAGCGTTCGATCCCGATCGCGGCGGCATCGCTCGCCAGCCGCATCAGGCTCGCCTCGTCCATGTCGAACGCGAGCGCCTCCCAGCTGTTGAGATGGACTCGGCGCGCGGGCCAGGCGGCGCGACGGGGCAACACATCGGCGCGCAAATGAGCGTGAAGCGCATGGCGCACCGCGTTGCGGCCACCGTCAACGACCGCCATCACCGTCTCTGGGGTCGTGAAGCGCGCACCGGGAGCAAGGATGATCTCGCCCGGATCAAACCGCGCACCCATCTGCAGAATCGCGCCATCGGCATCGCGCTCGATCACGGTTTCATGGTCGCCGCTCCAGGCGAGATGAAGCGCGATGGCACGGCCATGATTCGCGCTGAAATCGCCGTCATGCGCGATCAGCCAATTGGCGCCGCCAAAGCCCGGCCGGCCGCCGCGCGACTCCCCGCCGCTTCGGCCATGCGGGATCGGCGCGGTGTCCTGATGCATTTCGCCTGCCCAATGACCGTGAAAGCGCGTCGCGTGCGCCGCCCAGCCGGGCAGCGGCAGCGCGATGCTGACGAGACGGTCGATGGCAAGCGGGGTGTCTCCCGCATTGAGGATCGTCGCGCTCGCCCGGATGACATCAGACGCACTAATCCGCCAATCGACAAGCACGCGGACCCCGGCGACCAAATCCTCCAGCTCGATATGCGCAGATCGATCCGCAATCCGCGCGCTACTGCCAAGCACCAGATTGGTGGGCAAGGCAGCCATGCCGCGGCGCAGTGCCATGGCGGGCAACCCCAAATAACCGCGACCCTGCTGCGGCCAGATCGTCGCGAGATCGGGGACATCAGGCTGCGACCCGTGCCGCTTGGGGCGAACCGCCAGCTGCAGCGCGTGCAGGTCCTTGTCGTCAGGCAGTTTGCCGCCGACATGAAGCAGCGACGGCGGCGCACCGGCCAATGTATCAAACACGATCGTGATTGCGGTGCCGTCTATGCGCTGTGGACTCTCCATCCGGTAACCCTTGCCACGCTCGCGCTTGCACGCAAGGTGCTAGCCCCTATGGTCGCGTGAAAATCAGCGCGGGGAGTGGGTTGGCATGGCATTGAATGGCGGCGTCCAGATGGGCGTGGCGATCCTGTTGCTCGCCGCGATTGGCCTGGCGACCTGGCTGAAGGTACGCAGCGCCCGGCACGATGGCAGCGAGAAGGACGTCTATCTGGCGGGCGGGGGCTTAAGCTGGGTGTTCGTCGCGGGATCGATCACGCTCACCAATTTATCGACCGATCAGCTCGTCGGCATGAACGGCAACCAGATGTTGCTGCTCGCCTGGTGGGAGATTTCGGGCTTTATCGGGCTGCTGATTCTCGCCTTCATCTTCGTGCCGATCTATTATCGCAACGACTGCACGACCGTCACCGAGTTGCTCGACCGGCGCTATAAGGGGGATACCCGGAGCGTTCGGATGTTGATTTCGGCGCTGTTCCTGTTCGGCAACATTCTGATCTACCTGCCGGCAGGGCTGTATAGCGGTGCGCTGTTCCTGGAATCGCTGTTCGGCGACGGCGCGCCGCTGATCGTTTTTGCGATTATCCTGGCGGTGATCAGCGCGGCTTACACGATTTTGGGCGGCCTGCGCGCGGTGGCGGTGATGGACACCTATTCAGGCTTTGGCGTGCTGGCGATTGCTGTGCTGATCGTCGTGCTGGCGCTGGCGGCGGTGAATTATGACTTGTTCGGCGGGGTGCCGGCCGAGCGCACATCAATGATCGGCGGGCCGGACTCGCCGATCCCGTTCCACACGCTGTTCACTGGCATGATCTTCATCCAGATCTTCTATTGGTCGACGAACCAGAACATCACCCAAAAGGCGATGACCGCGCCGACGGCGCGCGAGGCGCAAAAGGGCGTGCTGGCAGCGGCGGCGATCCGCATCATGATCATCCCCATCATTGTCACGGTGCCGGGGGTGGTGGCGTTCAAGCTGATCGGCGATGTCGGCGACAAGGCGTATGGGCTGCTGGTCGCGCAGGTGCTGCCGGGTTGGCTGTCGGGCGCGTTCGCGGCGATGATCGCAGCGGCGGTGATCGCGCATACCAGCGCGGTGCTCAATTCAACTGTCGCGCTCTATGCCGTCGATTTCCACAAACCGTTTTTCGGGCAAGCTGCCGATAACTGGCGCCTGAGCATGATCGTGACGATCATCGTGACGATTTCGTCAGTGCTGCTGGTGCCGGTTTATGAAAACGCGACCAGCATCATCAATCTGCTGCAGCAATTAAACGGGCTGTCGTCGATGCCGATCCTGTCCGCCTTCATCGTCGGGCTGATGTTTAGGGGAGTCGGCGCGAGTGCGGCGACGTCGGGCGTGGTGTGGGGCGTGGCGCTTTACGCGCTCTATAGCTTCGGCCTGCAACCGGCGGGGATCGTGACGCTGCATTATATCGATTTCATGGTGATCACGCTGGTGAGTTCGGTGCTGTTCGCGCTGGCGGTCAACCGCTTTGCGCTAGGGCGGCGCGCGGAGTTCGTCGGCTGGAAACGGGCGGCGGCGTGACGCTGGCGACGGACCAGCCGCACCGACGGCGCAATCCGCTGAACGGGCGCTGGGTGCTGGTCTCGCCACACCGGCTAGCGCGACCCTGGCAGGGTCAGGAGGATGCGCCCGACCGGACCAATGGGCCATCCTATGATCCGGGCTGCTATCTCTGCCCCGGCAACGAACGTGCCGGCGGCCATCGCAACCCCGAATATGCCGGCACCTTTGCGTTCGATAACGACTTTGCCGCCGTGCTGCCCGACACGCCCGGGGCAGCCAGCGACGATCCTCTCTTTGCCGCCGAACAGGCGCGCGGCGTGGCGCGAGTGATCTGCTATTCGCCCGATCATGCGCTGACGATGCCGGAATTATCGCAGGCGGCGGTCCGGGGGATTGTCGATTGCTGGTGCGCGCAGAGTGCGGCGCTGGGCGCGACCTATCGATCGGTGCAAGTCTTCGAAAACAAGGGCGCGATGATGGGGTGTTCGAACCCGCATCCGCACGGGCAAATCTGGGCGACGGCGCATCTGCCTGATGAGGCAGCGACCGAGGACGCGACGCAGCGCGGCTATCGGGATCAGCACAACGCCCCGATGCTGCTCGATCTCGCGGCGCGCGAAGCGGGCGGCGAGCGGGAGGTTGCGGCCAACGCCGATTGGCTGGCGATCGTGCCCTATTGGGCGAGCTGGCCGTTCGAGACTCTGCTGCTGCCGCGTTTCGGCGTGCAGCGCATGCCCGATCTCGCGCCCAATCAGCGCGACAGCCTCGCCGACATCCTGCGCCGACTAACCGCGCGCTATGACAATCTGTTCGCCACGCGCTTTCCCTATTCGATGGGCTGGCACGGCGCGCCCTTTGGCGATGCGGACGTGGCGCATTGGCAGCTCCACGCGCATTTCTACCCGCCGCTGCTGCGCTCGGCGAGCGTGCGCAAGTTCATGGTCGGCTATGAACTGCTCGCCGAGCCGCAGCGCGACCTGACGCCCGAGGCCGCCGCCGCGATGCTGCGCGCCGTGCCGGAGGTGCTGGCATGAGCCCGATCGACCGCGCCACCGCCGCATATCGCGCGGCCTATGGCGAGGCCCCTGTCCGGCTGAGCTATGCGCCGGGCCGGGTCAATCTGATCGGCGAGCATACCGATTATAATGACGGCTTTGTCTTTCCCTGCGCGATCGATCGGGGGACGGCGGTCGCTTTTGGTTCGGCTTCCGGCGCGATGATCGACGTGGTGAGCGCCGATTATGGCGAGGTCGATCGGTTCGATCCCGCCGCGCCGTTCGAGGCAGCACCGGGCTGGCGCACCCATGTTCGCGCTGTGGCGGGCGTGTTCCGCGCGCGCGGCATTGCGATTGGCGGCATGCGGATCGCGATTGCGGGCGACGTGCCGCAGGGGGCGGGGCTCTCCTCCTCCGCCTCACTCGGCGTGGCGCTGGGCGCGGCGTTTGATATCGAGGGCGCGCTCAGCCCAACCGACCTCGCGCTGATCGCCCAGGCGGCGGAAAATGATTTCGTCGGCTGTGCCTGCGGGATCATGGACCAGCTAATCTCCGCGCGCGGCGAAGCGGGCGCGGCGCTGCTGATCGATTGCCGGTCGCTTGAGGCAAAATCGGTGCCGCTGCCCGGCGATATGGCGGTGCTGATCGTCCATTCAGGCATCACACGCGGGCTGGTCGACAGCGCCTATAATGAGCGGCGCGGCGCGTGCGAGGCGGTCGCCGCGCATTTCGGGATCGCCGCTTTGCGTGATCTGGACGCAGCGACATTAGCAGCAGGCGAAGCCGCGCTCGACCCGGTTGCCTTTCGCCGGGCGCGGCACGTCGTGACCGAGAATGCGCGGACGCTGGCGATGCCCGCCGTGCTGGCGGCAAGCGACTGGACCAGGATTGGCGCGCTGATGGCCGAATCGCACGCCTCAATGCGCGATGATTTCGAGATCACCTTGCCCGAAATCGACCAGCTCGCCGCGACGCTATCGGCAGCAACCGGCGGCGTCGGCGGTGCACGAATGACGGGCGGCGGCTTTGGCGGCTGCGTCGTTGCGCTCACTCGGCAAGACCGTTTACCCGCGCTGGAGCAGGCAGCGCTCTACCATTTCGCCGCTATCGGCCGCGCGCCCGGCCTGATCCACGCCTGCCGCCCCAGCGCCGGGCTGGCGCGCTCCCGCTACCAGAACTGAGTCCCGGGCGCCCCCTTGAACGGGCCCGCGACCGCGCTGGTAATCCAGCCGCCGTAGAAGCCGCCCGGTTGTGGTATCACTTGCTCACCATCGACGAAGCAGGCGTCCATCGGGCCTGCATAAAAGGCGATGTGATCGCGCAGCATTGCAAAGCTCGGGGTGGGCGCGGGATAGGCCCAGCCGACGCGGCTTGCCCGCTTCGTCGGCCCGACCACGTCGAAATAACGCGCCTGCCCCTTCCATTCGCAAATGCTCGCCGAGCCGCCGGCCAGAGCGAGCATCGCAGGATCGACATCGGCGGGCGGGAAATAATAGCTGGGCGGGTGGCTCGTCTCAAGCGTGCGGACGCCGTTTCGCGTCTCGGCCAGCACGCGCCCGTCGAACAGGATGCGCAAATGAGCGTCGGTCAGCTCCGCAATCGCCGGGCGCGGATAATCCCACACGCTTTCCTGGCCGGGGCGGATGGGATCGGGAGTTGGGTGGCGCATCGACATCTCCTTAAGGGCCGAGTCAACCCGGCGGCGGGACCAGCCCCCAGCTCTTCATCAGCACCGCCTGCGCGACCATCACGATCAGCCAGTGGACGACATCGGCAATCACCACGCGCGGTTCCAGCCCGCGATAGCTGAGCGTCACTGCCAGCACCGGCAGCACGAAGCCCGCCCAGATCACCACGGCACTGCCCACCGCCATGATCCACGGGCTGGCCTTGTCCGGCGCAAGGATCAGCGCGCCCGCCAGAATCGACGCCAGCCAGAACTGCGCGAGCGCCGCCAGCACGATCAACCCCAGCGACGGCGGCTTTGCGCCCCAGCCGACGAGCAGATGATGCGCCGCATCGATGCTCAGCCCCAGCGCGGCCGCGGCAAGAATGGGCATCAGGTTGAGGAGGATATAGACCATCGGGTGCCCCAAACGGCCCTGAACTGGCCGCCGCGTCAGGCTATCCCCCCGCCCCCGCCCTGGCAACGGGCCACGCAAAACTTGACGCGGGGCCAGTTATGGCGCATCGCCCGCTCGCTCGTCCGGTCCTTTTTTGCCGAGACCCGCCCAGCCGCCCTTTTGCGGCGCATCCCAATTGGACGTCCATGCCCTTCACCGCTCTCCCCCCGCTTCTGTCAGAAGCGCTCACCGCCCGTGGTTATACTGCCTTCACCCCCGTGCAGACGCAGGTGATCGAGGCCGAAGCGCTGGGCCGCGACCTGATCGTCTCGGCGCAAACGGGCTCGGGCAAGACCGTGGCGTTCGGCATGGCGATGTCGGGCGAGATTCTCGACGAGAATGGCGCGCTGCCCTTTATCCGCGAACCACTCGCGCTGGTGATTGCGCCGACGCGCGAACTGGCGCTGCAGGTAAGCCGCGAGCTGATGTGGCTTTATGGCAAGCTCGGCGCGCGCATCGCGACCTGTGTCGGCGGGATGGACGCCGCCAAGGAACGCCGCAGCCTGTCGCAGGGCGCGCACATCGTTGTCGGCACACCGGGCCGGCTGCGCGATCACCTCGAGCGCGGCTCGCTTGACCTGCGCTCGCTCAGGGTCGCGGTGCTCGATGAGGCCGACGAAATGCTCGACATGGGTTTCCGCGAAGACCTCGAGCAGATCCTCGACGCGACGCCAACCGAGCGCCGTACGCTGCTGTTCTCGGCGACGATGCCCAAGCCAATCATCGCGCTCGCCAAGCGTTACCAGCGTGACGCTTTGCGCATCTCGACCGTGGGCGAAGATCGCGGGCATGGCGATATCAGCTATCAGGCAGTGACCGTTGCACCCGCCGATATCGAGAATGTCGTCGTCAATTTGCTGCGTTTCCACGAGGCGGAGACGGCGATGCTGTTCTGCGCCACGCGCGATAATGTCCGGCATTTGCATGCGGGGCTGACCGAGCGCGGCTTTGGCGCGGTGGCGCTGTCGGGTGAGCATAGCCAGAATGAGCGCAATGCAGCACTGCAGGCGCTGCGCGACCAGCGCGCGCGCGTTTGTGTCGCGACCGATGTCGCCGCGCGCGGCATCGATCTGCCGACATTGTCACTCGTCATCCATGTCGAGCTGCCGCGCGATGCCGAGGCGCTTCAGCACCGTTCGGGCCGCACCGGGCGCGCGGGCAAGAAGGGCACCGCGATCCTGATCGTCCCCTATCCGCGCCGCCGCATGGTCGAGCGGATGCTGACCGGCGCCAAGATCAACGCCGACTGGATCAACCCGCCGTCGAGCGAGGACATCCGCAAGAATGACCGCGAGCGGCTGATCACGCAGCTGCTCGAACCCGTCGAAATCGACGAGGATGATCGCGAACTGGCGCAGCGCCTGCTAACCGAGCGCTCGCCGGAGGAGATCGCCGCAGCGCTCGTCCGCGCCTTCCGCGCGAAAATGCCCGCGCCCGAGGAGTTGATCGACCGCGACAAGCAGCCGATGGGCAGTGCGGACGGCCACCGGGCGGGCTTCGAGGATACCGTCTGGTTCAAGATGGGCATTGGCCGTCGGCAAAATGCCGATCCGCGCTGGATATTGCCGCTGATTTGCCGTCGCGGCCACATCACCAAGAACGAGATCGGCGCGATCCGCATCGGCGCGAACGAAACCTTCTTCCAGATTCCGCGCGCCGCCGCTGCCAAGTTCAAGGATTCATTGAAGCGTACCGCGGGCGGCAGCGATGATGACGGCGGCGTCGAGATCGAGGCATCGGCGACGGGCCCCGCCGCCGAGGGCGGCAATGATCGCCACAAGCGCGGTGGCCCGCCGGTCAAGCGCTATGCAGCCAAGCCTTCGGGAGGGCGTCCGGGTGGTCCTCCCGGTGCACGCCCCGGCGGCCCACCGCGCGGTGGTCCGGGTGGTCCGGGTGGGCGTCCGAAACCGGCGTTTCGGCCGAAGTAAGGCTGGGCGCGCGTTGCTGCCCGATCGCTATTCTTGTTTCTTCTTCCGTCACCCCGGACTTGATCCGGGGTCCCGCTGCTCAACAGCGGCGGCAAGAAGCGGGACCCCGGGTCAAGCCCGGGGTGACGAAGTAAGATGACCTTGCCTCTGTCTTCCACCCTCCGCATCCTGGTCGATGCCGATGCCTGCCCGGTGAAGGACGAAATCTACCGCGTCGCCGAACGCCACGCCGTGCCGGTGTCGATCGTCGCCAACAGCGCGTTTCGCGTGCCGGTGGGACCGATGGTCGAACGCGTCGTGGTGAACGACAGCTTCGACGCCGCCGATGACTGGATCGCCGAGCGGGCGGACGCGCGCAGCATCGTCATCACCGCCGATATATTGCTTGCTGATCGTTGCCTGAAGGCAGGCGCGACCGTCATTGCCCCGACCGGCAAGCCCTTCACGACCAGCTCGATCGGCAGCGCCATCGCCACCCGCGCGATCATGGCCGATCTGCGCGCTGGCGGCGACGTGATTGGGGGACCGGCACCGTTCGGGAAGACGGATCGCTCGCGGTTCCTGTCGGCGCTCGATGCGGCGCTAGTGAAGGTGAAGCGGGCGGGGTGAGGCTGGCTTTAACGGCCGGAATTGGGTGGAAAGGCGACAGACGGCTTTCATCCGGCCGATCTGAAAAGCGGACATGTGCTGGGTATTTTTCAAGCTATTCCACGAGCGGGATGCGGGGCTGTTTAAGCCAGTACGACTCCGTTGCGTCGGAACACCAAAATCCCTCGAACAGCCTGGCGATCTTTAAGTCTTGGAACGCCTCCTCTGTCCCAAGAATCAATGTGTAGAAGCTATCCCAATGGACCCAGGCTAAAAGAGAGCAATCGGGCGCGATCAAGCGCTTCACGCCATATCGTGGAAGTTCGGCCATGCCGTCCCACAATTCATCTCGCTCTAACAAGCTAATGTCTACTAGGCGCTCGTCATCGCCAAACTCATCTCCCACAGTCAAACTGTTATTACCGGCTCGTCTGAAGACGGTGGCGAGGCTGGATTGCATTAACGGCTCGAAACGTCCTTCGTTCGGCATAAATATGGCATGCTGAGAGCAGTAAGAGGCTAGCCGATCGGACTTGGCGGCGTCCGCAAGGTCACGTCTGAGGCCGCCGATACTTGTTCGAAGTGCCTGATCTAATTCGCAATGGTCTGTAAAGCCAACCAGCTGACAAATCGTTCGCCAGCCTATTTGGCGTCCATATCGCTTTGCTGCACCATCCACGCCTTCGGGGTTGATCTCCTTACCCATGCGTCGATTGGCCATCTCTTCGTCCGCCCACTCCAACAAGCCGATTGCGGAGGGGGCCGAAGAACCTGAGAGGACTAGCGTCCCGTGTTCGCAGGTCTTAGGGTCTAGCCCTTCTACAGTGAAAAACGGATGGAGAGCGACAAACCCGTGGGTGTACGCGCCACCATACCAAGGTAAGATTGGGGTGTCGTCCGGCGGGCCGGACCTATTTCGATCGCTCATCTCCATGCCCCGTTCTAATGGCAAACCCGTGCGATGTCAGCTTCCGGGCTAAACCGGCACAAGGACGAATGGCCACATTTGGGGCGATACCTGCTATCCTCCCCCACCGTCACCCCGGACTTGTTCCGGGGTCTCGCTTTTCTTCGACGGGCAAGGCAGCGGACCCCGGGTCAGGCCCGGGGTGACGGGTTTGTTATGGCGGCATAGCTGCCATCCACCCGCCCCCAGAAAAAAGGCCCGCCGCCCCAGGGGTGGGGGCAGCGGGCCGAGTCCCGGTCATGTCCGGGTCCTGCGCCCCCGAAAAGGGGGGAAACGAGGGCGCAGGTAGGGAGGAGAAGATTAGATTTTGCGCGCAGCGATGATCGCGCCGCCCTTGCCCTGCTGCACCAGCACGGCGGTCTTCAAGCCAGCAGGCGCTGCGGGAAGCGTGAAGCTCTGCGCCCGGCCCTGCCACTGGCCGATGCTGGTCAGCTGGCGGACGATGTTGCGATGCGGGATCGTGCGGCCGCCATTTTCGCCGGCCTGAATTGCTACTTCTACCGTGCGCGGGTCATAGTTGACCGCCCACACCGTTGCGCCACCATTGCCTGCGCCGACCGTCACCTGGTTGCCAACCACGTCGATTTCCGGGCCCGCCGAGTTGGCGTTGCGCGCAATCGCCTGGTTCAATTCGCCTTCGCGGCTGCCGAGGACCGCGTCACGCCCGTTGACGATCACCTGCGGCGTCGCGACCTGGCCACGACCGGCAGTGTGGGCATAATCCCATTGGCGCGCGGTGAAGGCGGGGCTGGCGAAGGTGTCTTTCCAGCCAAGATTATCCCAATAGGTGACCGAGAAGGTCAGCGGGATGACGTCAGCGCGGTCGGCATATTTGTTGACCACGTTGATCGCCGGTGGGCAGGAGGAACAGCCCTGGCTCTGGTAGAGCTCAATAACGGTTGGGTGGGCGGCGTCGCCGGTGGCGGCAATCGTGGTTGCGGGTGCACCGGCACCTTCGCCCTCACCACCAAGCGCCGAAGGGGTTGCCGTCGCGCCCGAGCAGGCAGCGAGGAAGAGAGCAGTCGAAGCAGCGAGAATGGTACGCATGATAGGCTCCTGAGTGTCCTGGGGAAGCAGGCCATCCGGCTGCCTCATGCTACCCTATTCGCGGGGGCCGCTAGGGTGGTTACAGGGCGCGCAAAAAATTGAGCGGCGCACGATGCATGGACGGTTGGTGGGCGGGGGTTTAGGCTGCACGCTCCACGATCCGTTTGGAAAAACCATCATGTCGATCAATCGCCGGAACATGATGATGGGCCCGGTGGCGTTTCCGCTCGCCGCCCGCGCCGCCGCCCTCGCCAAGGGTGGTGCGGCACGTGCCGATGATGAGGCCTATTGGGCCAGCATCGCCGCGCAATACGACGTCACCTCACAAGTCATTCAGCTGGAGAATGGCAATTGGGGCATCATGGCGCGCCCGGTACTTGCCGCCTATGAACGCGCGATCGAGCGGGTCAATCGCGAGAATAGCTTCTACGCCAGGCGGACGATGGAGCAGGATCTGCTCGCGGTTCGGGCGCGCGTCGCGTCGGCGTTGGGCGTGGCGACAGACGAGATCGCGCTGACCCGCAATGCAACCGAAGCGCTGCGCGCGCTGATCGAGGGCTATAGCAAGCTGCGCCCCGGCGACGCTGTGCTCTATGCCGATCTCGATTATGACAGCATGCAGGGCTATGTCGAAGGACTGCGCGCGCGGCGCGGTGTCGAGGTCACGCGCATCGCCTTACCGGAGCCCGCGACCTGGCAGGGGCTGATCGATGCCTATGCGCAGGCCCTGGAGGCCAATCCGCGGATCAGGTTGATTTTGCTCACCCATCTCAGCCACCGGACAGGGCTGGTCCTGCCGGTGCGCGAGATCACGGCACTGGCCCGGGCACGGGGCGTCGATGTCATTCTGGATGCCGCGCATAGTTGGGGCCAAATCGACTTTTCCTTCCCCAGCCTGGGCGTCGATTTTGCCGGGTTCAACCTCCACAAATGGATGGGCGCGCCATTGGGGGTTGGCATCGCCTATGTCCGCAAGGCGCGGGTGAGCGATATCGATGTCGATCCCGCCAACGGGGGAGGTGACGCAGACGATCTTCAGGCGCGCGTCCATACAGGTACCCCTGATTATGCCGCCCAGCTGACCGTGCCAGATGCGATCGCCTTCCAGGAGACAATCGGGGCCGGCCCGCGCGCGGCGCGGCTGAAGCTGTTGCGCAATCGCTGGGTGGAACCGCTGCGCCAGGTCGATGCGTTGCAGATTTTGACGCCCGCAGACCCCCGCCTGTCAGGCGGCATCACGTCGTTTCGCTTCAAGGGAAAAGGATCACGGGCCGACAATATCGCAATCGCCAAGCAGCTGCTTGACGAATTTGGCATTTTTTCGGTTCACCGCGTCGGCGTGGCGGCGGGGTGTTGCGTCCGGATTACGCCGGCGTTGTTTACAACGCTGGATCAGGTCGATGCGTTGGCGGTTGCGCTTAGAACAATCGCGGCGCGGATGGCGTAACCGGGCACCAAGGCGCGCCACTTATTACCAGCGCAGCAGCTTCGGCCCCACCAACGCGCCCGCGCCCGCTGCCAGCACCATGCCCAGCGTGTACCAGGTCAGCACGAAGGTCGCCGACACCTCGGGGCAGTGCAGCCCGTAAATCGTCGCGGCGCAGGCGCCCGAGACCAGCCCGGCCGCTGCCCCCGCTGCCGTCAGCCGTGTTGGGGCAAGCGCGCGGAAGGCCCAGAGCATGCCGCCGAACACCGGCAGCGACAGCATCGCGACCCGTGCAGAACATTCACGCCAGCTGCCGCCCAACCACATCGGCAGCCAGCCGCCGACGGGTGTTTCGGACAGTTCGACAATCGAAGCGACCGCGAGCAACGCGAAGGGGACCAGGAGCAACCAGGCATGGCGCATCCGCGGCGCATCCGGCCGGGCGACATGCAGCGTGGCGACCAGCGCGAGCAGCGCCAGCGAAATCGTATAGGCCCATTTCATCGCAAAGCCGACGGTCATCATCGCGCCGGGCAGATCAGGCCGAAAGCCCATCCACGGCACCATCACTGCAAGCGCAGCAAGCCCACCACCGATCAGCCCGATCGCCAGCCGCTGTTCGGCGGCATAAGGGGAAATGGCGCGGGTATCGGCGCTCAGGGACTGGATCAGATCTTCGCTACGCATTACTTGCCCTTCAGTCGTTCAGCGAGCGCCTTAAGCCCGCGGTGGACGGAAACCTTCACATCGGCCTCGCTGATGCCAGCGCTTTCGGCAGCCTCGGCAACGCTTAACCCATCAATCTTCGTCTGGCGGATCGCCTTGGCCTGCTTGGGTGAAATACCCTCCAGCAGCTTGTCGACATCCAGTTGTGCGGACGCCGCCTCCTGGAATCCTTCCGCCATCAATATCTCTTCAAGTCCTTCGAACGACACGTTGTTCTTCGTGCGCCGGAAATGATCGATCATCTTGTACCGCGCAACCGCATAGGCCCAGGCCGTGAACGGCCGGTCGCGATCGTAACTCGCGCGCCTGGTATGAATTGCAATCAATGTATCCTGCACCAGATCCTCAACATCATCACCGGCACCGCGCAAACGGCGACCGAAGAAAGAGCGCAACAAAGGCAGCATCGCGGTCAGCAAGGCGTTTTGGGCGGCGGCGTCTCCATCGAGCCCGCGCACCATCAACGCCTTGAGCTGTTCCTCGCTCATCCCTCGCCGTGTTCCTGATAACGCCATTCGGTTCATCCGCGCGGAAGGTTACAATTCGGTCGCCAGCCCAAGCCGATAGAATTTTTCTTACCCAGTTGTAACCATGTTTCGCTGCGCCGCGAAAAAGCAACCACGACCTGCCTTACGGGGCCTCCCAGGTCGTCGGGCGGCGCGATTTCCCCCAAGGGTCGCGCCGCCCGTTAAGAGATGCGCCGCCCATCGACAAGCACGGGCCGATGCGCCATTCGATCGCAACAACATTGTCTGCGAGAGAGATTGCCATGCGCGAAGCCGCCATTATCGCCACTGCCCGCACCCCGATCGGCAAGGCCTATCGCGGCGCCTATAATGCCACTGAGGCACCTGTGCTGGCCGGCCATGTGATGAATGCGGCGATCGAGCGCGCCGGCATCGATCCGGCGCGGATCGACGAGGCGTTCTGGGGTGTCGGCAATCAATGGGGCACGCAAGGCGGCAATGCCGGGCGGATGGCAATCTTTGCTGGGCAGCTGCCGCAATCAGTGCCCGCCTTCACGCTCGATCGCAAATGCGGATCAGGGCTGACTGCCGTTGCGCTCGCCGCGCGGACGATCATCTGTAACGAGGCCGATGTGGCGCTGGCCGGCGGGATGGAATCGGTGAGCATGACGGTGACCAAGGATGCGCCGCGCTATATCAACCAGTCGGTCATCGCCCATGAGCCGGCCGCCTATATCCCGATGATCGAAACCGCCGAGATCGTCGCCAATCGCTATGGCATCAGCCGCGCCGCCCAGGACGCCTATGGGGCCATGAGCCAGCAGCGCGCCGCACGCGGGCTGGAAACGGGCGCCTTTGTCGAGGAAATTGCCCCGATCACCGTTGAGCGCGCCTTGTTCGACAAGGAGGGCAACAAGACCGGCACTGAGACGATCACCGTCAGCCAAGACGAAGGCATTCGCCCCGGCACGACATTGGCTGCGCTGGAGGGCCTGAAGACGGTCTGGCCCGGCGGCCAGTTCACCGGCCCCGGCACCAACATTACCGCAGGCAATGCCAGCCAACTATCGGACGGCGCGAGCGCGCAGATCGTGATGGACCGCGCGACTGCCGTGGCAGAGGGCAAAGAAATTCTAGGCATCTACCGCGGATTCCAGGCGGCAGGTTGCGCGCCTGATGAAATGGGAATCGGCCCGGTTTTCGCCATCCCCAAATTGCTCGACCGCGCCGGGCTGTCGGTCGCTGATATCGGGTTGTGGGAATTGAACGAGGCTTTTGCCAGCCAGTGCCTCTATTGTCGCGATACGCTGGGCATCGATCCCGAAAAGTACAACGTCAATGGCGGGGCGATTGCGGTTGGGCATCCCTTTGGGATGACGGGCAGTCGGCTGGTCGGCCATGCCCTGATCGAGGGACGCAAACGCGGCGTGCGCTATGTCGTGGTGTCGATGTGCACTGCCGGCGGGATGGGCGCTGCGGGCTTGTTCGAAATCGTCTAACCCGCACCAACACAGGCCTTCTCCGCGCCGCAACTGGCCATTAGAGCAATTTGCGCGCCTTGGAGCGCCTGCCCCAAGGCGAGTCGCCGATGCGTTCCGCGTATGTTGAAGAAGCCAGGGATGATGATCGCGCGCGGCTCCGGCGGCGGGCGATCGGATTCCTGCTGGCGGTTGCGGTCGAGCTGTTGGTGGTCATCGTCCTGCTGACCCTGGGCCCGCCGAAATTTGGCGTGCCGGGTGGCGATGGCAAACCCAAGACCTTCACCATCACGCAAGTCGCCGAGAAAAACGAAACCAAGAAGACGCCGCAGAAAAAGCGCGCCGCCAAAGTGACCAAGGCGGTGCCACCACCGCCGCCAAGCCCGCCCGTGCCGCCGCCAACCCCGCTCGGTCCGATTCCCGGCCTGCTGACGCTAACCCGCGAGCAATATATCGCCGCCGATATCGGCAAGATCAAATCGACCCGCGCCGAAGTTGCCGATGCCGCGCCAGAGGGCGATTCGGCCGATGACAGTCAGGTTGCCGGCACAGGTCCCAATGGCGAACCGCTCTTCGATGCCGAATGGTATCGCGAGCCAACCGAGGCACAGATGGCCTTTTACTTGCCCAAAGGGTTGCGCGGCGGATCGGCGTTGATCGCCTGCAAGACCGCCCCCCGGTACAAGGTGGTTGATTGTGTGCTGCTTGGCGAAAGCCCGCCCGGCACCGGCCTTGCCCGCGGGGTGCGCGAAGCATCCTGGCAATTCCAGGTCCGCCCGCCGCGCAAAGGCGGCAAGCAGCTAATGGGTGCCTGGGTGCGGATCCGGTTCGATCTGATCGAGCGCAAGCGATAGCGCCCAGCGGTTAGACGAGCCGAGTCTTGATCACCGGGTGCGATTCGATCGTGCGGTGAACGGGGCATTTGTCAGCGATCACCAGCAACCGCGCGCGCTGCGCCTCGCTTAAATTGCCGCTCAGCGTTATCGCGCGCTCGATCACCTCGATCTTGGGGCGCCCCTCCCCGGTCGCCAGGCAGTCCTCCGAATGGCAGCGGCTATGGCTGAGCGATACCGACACCCCGTCGAGTGGGATTTTTTCCCGATCGGCGACGAGCTTGATGGTCATCGCGGTGCAGGTCCCCAGCCCCGACAGCAGCAGATCATAGGGCGTCGGCCCAAGATCTGCCCCACCGGCCTTGATCGGCTCATCGGCCAGGAAGCTGTGGCCTGATGAATCGACAATCGACGTGAATTTGGCCTCCGTGGACGTCACCCGAACATGCCCTTCATCCGGCGCATCACGGGCTAGCGGGGGCAACAAATAAGGTTCGACCCAGGCTGAAATCATTGCGGCGGCATAGGCGGCCGGCCCCGCCTGGGTAAGCAAGTGATCCGCGCCATCGAGCGAGATAAAGCTTTTGGGATGTTTGGCGGCGGTGAAAATCTCGCCGGCATTTTCGATCCCCACGGTCGCATCGGTCGGGGCGTGCATGACGAGCAATGCGCGCTTCAGCCGCGCCAGGCGCCCAGCCTGATCATGCCCCTCAACCGCATCCAGAAATGCGCTTGAAACCTCAAACGGGCGGCCGCCTATGGTGATTTCGGCTTGCCCTTCGGCCCGCACCCGCGCGACCTGATCGCCCAATTGGTGGAGGACATGCGCTGGATCAAACGGCGCACCGATTGTGACGACCGCCGTTGTTTCCGGGATTTGCTCGGCGGCAGCGATCACCGCTGCCCCCCCCAGCGAATGGCCAACCAGAATCGCGGGCGCGCCAACATTGTCCCGCAAATAGCCTGCTGCTGCGACCAGATCACCGACATTGGCCGCAAAATGGCTGTCAGCGAACTGACCCTCGCTTTTGCCTAGCCCGGTAAAATCAAACGCCAGCGTGGCGATGCCATGCGCCGCCAGTGCAATACTGATCCGACGCGCGCCGTGGCTGTTGGATGTGCAAGTGAAGCAATGCGCAAAAAGAGCGACAGCACGGACCCGGCCCGGCGGCATTTCCAACCGCCCGACAAGCCGATTGCCGGCGGCATTGCTGAATTCCACGTCGCGCCGCATCCGCCTTCTCCCTTATCGGTTATCCTGCCACTATAGTATTTTGGCACGGCAAGGGGAGCAGCAAGATGGCGGATATGGCACTGGTCACCGGCGCATCCGCCGGGCTGGGCGTGCATTTTGCGCTGGCGCTGGCGGCGCAAGGGCATGATGTGATCCTGACAGCACGGCGCAGCGACCGGCTCGATCAGCTTGCCCAGCAAATTCGCGACCGCTTTGGGACGCAGGCGCACGTCATCCCCGCCGATCTTGCCCGGCCGGGCGCGGTTGCCGGGCTGATGGCCGATATCGCCAACCAAGGCCTGGCAGTGAACCTGCTGGTCAACAATGCCGGCTTTGGCGCGCGCGGTGATTTCGCAGCGTTGGATGGCACGGCGCAGGCCGAAATGATCGATGTGAATTGCCGGGCGCTGATCGAGCTCTGCCACGCGGTGCTACCCGGCATGCTGCAGATGCGGCGCGGTGGGATACTGAACGTCGCCTCTACCGCCGCCTTTCAGCCTGGGCCGTGGATGGCGGTCTATTATGCGTCAAAGGCATTTGTGCTGAGCTTTTCCGAAGCGCTGCATGAAGAGGTCAAGCCCCATGGCGTGCATGTCACGGCTTTGTGTCCGGGGCCGACGCGGACAGAATTTTTCGAAGCGGCAGCGATGGAAGATGTCTTCTTCCGCCGCTTCGCGACGGCGCCCGAGCCGGTGGTGCGCGATGGCCTGGCCGCGTTGAAGGCCAATCGCCCGGTCGTAATTCCGGGGTTGATGAACAGGGTAATGGCGACCGCCACCCGTTTCACGCCGCGCTGGGTAACACGGAAAGCAGCCGGCGCTGTCCAGCGCGGACAGACCCGCGGCGAGGGTTAGGCGACGATCCGCACCCAGAGCGCCGAGGCATCATCCGAGATTTTGTAACGCGGAAAGCGGACGCATTCGGCATCGCCCGCTTCGATCGCGCGCAATTTGGTGGCAAGTGGGGCCAGCCCTTCTGCCGCCACCGCCGCCATCAATGCCGCCTCGTCCATCGCCCCATAGCCATCGACCAGCGCGGCAAAGCCGTCCGTCATCAGCAATAATTCGTCCCCCACGGCAACGGGTACGATGGCCAGGTTGACCATGTCCGCGCCTTCCGGTTCCACGCCAAGAACTTGCCGACCCGGGCGCTCGCGCGAGGTCCGCAGGCTGTCGATGATCGACGCTGGCCGGGGTTTTTGGGCAAGCTCATGCCCGGCATGGCGGGCGGCACGGGCCGATTCGTCACCCCGTTCGGCTGGCGGACCAATCCGCTCAACCAGCGTGCCGCGCCGGATCAGCACTGAGCAGTCACCCAGCCAGCCAAGCTCCAGCCCCTCGGCCGTCACCCGCGCGACCAGAAAGGCGGCACTCGGCAATTCCCAGCGCGCGGCTGGTGCCCGCGTGCACACCGCATCAAATCGACGCGACAGCCGCGCAAACACACCCTTGCACATGGCCATCAACGGCGCATCGCCGGCAGCTGCAAAGGCGGCATTGGCCTCCATTGCAATCCAGGCCGCACCGCCCCGGCTGCCCAGCAATCCGGGATCGCCAAGATCGGTCGCGCCATCGATCACCCAGGCGAGCGCATCGCCGGTGCCAACGCGATCGTCATTGGGGACACTGGAATCGCCCGCCAGACTGATCGACTGTAGAAGATCAAACCGCATGAGATGACCTTAGCCGCAGGATGTGACGAATTTCAGTCGGCGAACAACAACACTGGCGTTTCGAGATATTTCTTCAGCAATTGCACGAAGCTCGCCGCGTCCCAGCCATCGACGACGCGGTGGTCGCAGCTGATCGACAGGTTCATCAGCTTTGCGCGGACGATCTCATCGCCGACAAACACGGGGCGCTCGACGATCTTGTTGGGGCCGATGATCGCGACTTCGGGCCGGTTGATGACGGGTGTCGTCGCGATGCCGCCGAGCGGGCCGAGCGAGGTGATGGTGAGCGTCGATCCCGACAATTCCTCCACCTTCGCCTTGCCGGTGCGCGCAGCCTCAGCCAGGCGGCCAATCTCGCTGGCGAGCTGCCAGACATTGCGATCCTGCGCATCGCGGATCACCGGGACCATCAGTCCAGCGGGGGTCTGCGTCGCCATGCCGAGATGGACTGCGCCGTGGCGGGTAACCACCCCGCCCTCATCGTCATAGCGTGCATTGATCATCGGAAAATCGGGGATCGCCTTGCAGATCGCGGCGATCAGCAACGGCAGCATGGTGAGTTTGGGGCGCGCGCCGCGATTGTCGTTCAGGTCAGCGCGCATCGCTTCAAGCGCGGTGACGTCGATTTCATCGACATAGGTGAAGTGCGGGATGTGGCGCTTCGCCGCCTGCATATTCTCGGCGATCTTGCGGCGCATACCGATCACCTTGATCGGTTCGTCAGCGCGGGTCCGGCTGGCGTGCGGCGCGTGATAGCCCTCGCCCGATCCATAGCGTAGATAGGCGTCGAGATCGGCATGGCGGACGCGGTCGCTGTCGGTCTTCACATCGGCCAGATTGATGCCGAGATCGGTGGCTCGAGCTCGCACGGCGGGAGAGGCGAGGATTTTTAGGTCCTCCCCGGTACGGAGCATCGGGTCGGATCGTCCCCCGGACGATCTTTGACCATGCGGGGCATGGTCAACCCGATGCTGGGGACCATCCGAAGGATGGTGGAGGGGGGCCTGCAAAGGCGGTACCGTTGGTGGCACGCCCCCTCCACCAGCTTCGCTGGTCCCCCTCCCCGTGCCGGGGAGGATTTTGGTTTCATCTACCCCAGGATTCTCAGCACCATATTGCTCGGCGACCTCGGTCTGCTCGGCACTCGGCGGGGCCGCCTTCAGCTCGGTGGTGACGGGCGCGAGCGCCGGCGCCTCTTCCGCCGACAAATCCCCCTCGGTTTCGATCACCACCAGCGCCGCACCAATCGACACCTGATCCCCGACTTCACCCGCCAGCTCAACCACCACGCCTGACACTGGCGATTCCATCTCGACGGTCGCCTTGTCGGTCATCATGTCGGCGATTTGCTGATCTTCTTCGATCCGGTCGCCAACAGCGACGTGCCAGGCGACGATTTCGGCTTCCGAAATGCCTTCGCCGATATCGGGCAATTTGAAGGTGAAGCGAGCCATTATGCGTCCTTCATGATCTTTTTGAGTGCCTCGCCAATCCGGACGGGGCCGGGGAAATAGGCCCATTCCAGGCTGTGCGGATAAGGCGTGTCGAATCCGGTGACGCGCTCGATCGGCGCTTCCAGGTGATAGAAGCAACGCTCCTGCACCAGCGCCGAGAGTTCCGCGCCAAAACCGCTGGTCCGTGTCGCTTCATGCACGATCATGCAGCGGCCGGTTTTCTTGACCGATGTCTCGATCGTCTCAATGTCGAGCGGGACGAGTGTGCGCAGGTCAATCACTTCGGCGTCGACCCCCGCCTCAACCATTACCGCCAGCGCGACATGGACCATCGTGCCATAAGCAAGCACGGTCAGCGCCTCGCCGCTGCGTACAACCTTCGCCTTACCCAGCTCGATCTTGTAATAGCCGGTCGGCACCTCGCCTGCCGGATGTTGCGACCAGTTCTGCGTCGGCTTGTCCCAATGGCCGTCGAACGGGCCGTTATAGATGCGTTTGGGTTCGAAGAAGATCGTTGGATCATTGTCCTCGATTGCCGCGATCAGCAGCCCCTTGGCATCGTAAGGCGTTGACGGAATCACCGTCTTCACACCGGAGATATGGGTGAAGATCCCCTCAGGGCTCTGGCTGTGCGTCTGCCCACCGAAGATGCCGCCACCAAAAGGAGACCGGACCGTAATCGGCGCGGTGAACTCGCCCGCCGAGCGGTACCGCAGCCGCGCCGCCTCGCTCACCAATTGGTCGAGCGCTGGGTAGATATAATCGGCGAACTGGATTTCGGGGACCGGGCGCAAGCCATAAGCCCCCATGCCAACCGCGACACCAATGATGCCGCATTCGCTGATCGGCGTATCGAACACGCGGCGCGTGCCATATTTCGCCTGGAGCCCCGCAGTCGCGCGGAAGACGCCGCCGAAATAGCCGACATCCTCCCCCATCACGACGATATCGGGGTCGCGATCCATCATCACATCCATCGCGGAGTTGATCGCCTGGATCATGTTCATGCGCGTGGTGGATTCGGTCATGACGAGACACCCGCCGCGCCAGCGGCCCCAAAAACCTTTTTCTCCGCGGCTCCGTGCCTCCGCGCGAACAAAAAGAAGGTTGGTTCGCGCGGAGGCGCGGAGCCGCGGAGGAAGAAGTCAAAAAAGTGCTTTGCGGCTGCGCCGCCGAGAAAAGCGCTGCTCACTTCAGTGCCCAAGGTCGGCCACTTGCCGTTTCCTCGGCGATCATCTGCGCCTGTTGCTCGCGCAGATGCCAGGGCATTTCTTCGAACACGCCATCGAAAAGGCCTTCGAGCGGCTGGTGCAGGCCGTGGCCCAGAATGCCGTTCTTTTCGGCTTCCTTTTGGGCGGCTTTTACCGTTTCGGCGAGCTCAAGGTCCTGTGCGGCGTGGCGTTCCTCATCCCATTCGCCAATCGCGATCAAATGGTCCTTCAGCCGCTTGACCGGATCACCCAATGGCCAGGCGGTCGGCTCCCCTGCCGAGCGATACTGGCCGGGATCGTCGGACGTCGAATGCCCTTCGGCACGATAGGTGAAATGCTCGATCAGCGTTGGCCCCTGATTGGTGCGCGCCCGCTCTGCCGCCCATTGGGTTGCCGCGTAGACGGCGAGCGCGTCATTGCCATCGACGCGCAAGCCCGCAATGCCATAGCCCACCGCGCGCGCCGCAAAGGTCGTCGATTCCGCCCCGGCAAAGCCCGAAAAGCTGCTGATCGCCCATTGATTGTTGACGATGTTGAAGATCACTGGCGCACGGTAGACGCTGGCAAAGGTGCAAGCAGAGTGGAAATCGCCCTCCGCCGTCGATCCCTCGCCACACCAGGTTGCGGCGATTCGCGTATCGCCCTTTGCCGCACTCGCCATCGCCCAGCCGACAGCCTGCGGATATTGGGTGGTGAGGTTGCCCGAGATCGAGAAGAACCCGGCCTCCTTCACCGAATACATGATCGGCAGCTGCTTGCCCTGCAACCGATCACCCCGGTTCGAATAGATCTGGTTCATCATGTCAACCAGGCTCCAGCCCCGCGCAATCAACAACCCCTGCTGCCGATAGGAAGGGAAACACATATCCTCATAATCAAGCGCATGCGCGGCAGCGACAGCGATCGCCTCCTCGCCTGTGCATTTCATATAAAAGCTGGTCTTGCCCTGCCGCTGGGCGCGAAACATGCGTTCGTCGAACGCCCGGACCAGTGCCATGCTGCGCAGCATACGGCGCAGCATATCGGGTGACAATTTGGGATCCCAGGGGCCAACCGCCTGCCCGTCATCATCAAGCACGCGGATCAGCGTATAGGAAAGGTCCGTGAAGCTATCGGGCCGCGCCGCGGTATCGGGGCGCGCCGCGCTGCCCGCTGGCGGCACATCGACATGGACAAAATCCACCGCATCCCCCGGCCGGAACTTTGGTTCGGGCACGTGCAGCGAAAGCGGTTGCAAATTGGCGCGCGGCGGATCGCCAGACATGGTCTCTCCAATGCGAGTTCCCAGACAGTCCGGGACTCGCTTATTGGCACCTTGTTATAAAATTTCAACAGCTATGGCGAGGGGTCAGCGACCACCAAATGCCGCAATAGCTGCCCGCGCAATGGGTTCACCCCATTCCTGGACAAAATGACCCCCGTCCTCAATGATCATCGGTTCAGGACACCCCTTAATCTGCTTGCGCAGTGCCTCCATCTGGACGGGCCCCAACACCGGATCAGCCGCACCGACCGCCATGAAGCTTTGCCCGTTCCAGCGCTGAGACCAGAATTCGCTTGCCGCCCTGCCGATCGCCGCGCCTGGCATGTCGCGCTCAATCGGGACTAATGCCGGGAAAATCTGTGCCCCCGCTTTGTAGCTCGCATCGGGATAGGGCGCGTCATAAGCAGCGATCTCCGCTGCGGTCAGGTGCGGGGTGCCGCGTGCGATCAGCGCGCCGATCGGCAAATCAGGGGTCGACATCGCATAGGTTTTCCACATCATGAAGCCTGGACCCGGAGGCGCGCCGGTACCGATGCCGGTATTCATCACGATCAGCCGATCGATCCGTTCGGCCATGCCCGGCGCGACCGGCAAGGTCAGCCCGATCAGCCCGCCCCAATCCTGCACCACCAGCGTAACATGCTTTAGGTCGAGCCGTTCGATCAGCGCGATCAACCAATTGCGGTGGAAATCAAAGCTGTAATCTTCCTGGCGCACCGGCTTGTCGGAGCGGCCAAAGCCCAGAAAATCGGGGCAGATTACCCGCGCGCCGGTTTCCAGAAACACCGGGATCATCCGCCGGTAGAGGAAGCTCCAGCTTGGCTCGCCATGCTGACACAGGAATACGCGGTCTGCATCGGCGGGCCCGGCATCGACATAGGCGCTGCGCAGCCCCTCATATCCCGGCAGATCATCGACATAATGGACGGGAAAATCGAAATCCGGAATCGCTGCAAAGCGTTCATCTGGGGTGCGCTTGGCTTCGATCATCGCGACAATGTCCTCTATTGGCAGGTTATGTGTCAATTTATCACTGAATCTTTGATCGGCAACCGTCAAAATACACACGGCAATCGTCAGGGATCATTAACCCGGATCGTGCATTATGCTCAGCGAGACAGGAGCCGCACCATGCACATGCAGCCGATCTACCGCACCAAAGCCCGTACCGTTCGCGTTCCCGCCATTGATGCGGTCATCGGCATGGTCATCCTGGCCGGATCTGCGATGCTGCTGCTCCCGTCGCTGGCGCTTTATTCGGTCTATGTTGCAGCAGCGCTGGTCGCGCGCGCGTTTTGGAAAAACCCGCGCGCCGGTCGCTAAACGCCGATCAGATCGCCACGACAGACTGTTCGATCACGCCGAAAATGGGATGATGCCGATCGTCTTCGGCCCAAATCCGCACTGAATCGCCAGGTTGCAAGAACGGCGTGACCGCCGCACCGCCCAAAATTGTCTCAACGGTGCGCAATTCGGCCAGGCAGGCATAGCCCGCCCCGCCATCCGAAATCGGCTTGCCGGGCCCACCATCCACCCCACGATTCGACACGGTCCCCGATCCGATGATGGTGCCCGCACCAAGCGCCCGCGTCTTTGCCGCATGGGCAATCAACGTCCCAAAATCGAAGGTCATATCGACACCTGCATAAACCCTGCCGAGCGGCTTGCCGTTCAAATCGATCATCAGCTTGCGGTGGAGCTTGCCGTCCTGCCACCAGCTGCCCAGCGCATCGGGCGTGACGAACACGGGTGAGAAGGCGCTTGCCGGTTTCGATTGAAAGAAGCCGAAGCCCTTGGCCAGTTCACCGGGGATAAGGTTGCGCAGCGACACGTCGTTGGTCAGCCCGACCAACCGGATGGCGGCCAGCGCCTCATCCCGGCTTGCCCCCATTGGCACATCGCCGGTGACAACCACGACTTCGGCTTCGAGGTCGCAGCCCCAGGCCACATCCTTCAGCGGAATGGCGTCACGCGGGCCCAAAAAGCCGTCCGATCCGCCTTGATACATGAGCGGATCATGCCAGAAGCTGTCGGGCATCTCCGCCCCGCGTGCTTGCCGCACCAGCGCGACATGGTTCACATAAGCGGAGCCGTCAGCCCATTGATAGGCCCGTGGCAAGGGGGCCGCCGCGCCATGTTCGTGGAAGCGCCGCATCGGGATCGCTTCATGCTCCAGATCGGTCGACAGGTTCTTAAGATCGGGCAGCAGCCGATCCCAATTGTCGAGCGCCGCCTGCAGGGTGGGGGCGATATGCGTGGCATCGGCATACCAAGCGAGATCGGGGGACACGACGATCAATGCCCCGTCGCGACCCTTTTTAAGGCTGGCCAGTTTCATAGTCTCTCCTGCGCTTTCTTGTTTTGCTGACCTTACTCGCCTGAACCAGCGTGTCGAGGCCAGCGAATAGGCCCAACGGCGCTATTGACCGCGTCGCCGCGCCACCGCAGTTTGGGCAAAAGGTTTCAAGAGAGGACTGACATGCTCGACACGCTCCCCGGCCGCTTCGCCTATAACGAAGATCATGAGGCGTTCCGCCAGACAGTGCGCAGCTTTCTGCAAAAAGAAGGCGTGCCGAATGTCAATGAATGGGAAGCGAATCGGATCGTCCCCAAGAAATTCTGGCGCGATGCAGGTGAAATCGGGATGCTGTGCCCAACCGTGCCAGAGGCCTATGGCGGGCTTGGCCTGGATTTTGGGTATAATGCGATTGTTGACGAAGAAATGAGCTATCTGGGCGTGCCCGCTGGGTTCACGCTGCAATCCGATATCGTGTGCGATTACCTCGTCCAATATGGCTCGGAAGAACAGAAAAAGCAGTGGCTGCCCAAGCTTGTATCGGGCGAGACGATCACCGCGATTGCGATGACCGAGCCGGGCACCGGCTCTGACCTGCAGGCGATCCGCACCTCCGCCAAAAAGGACGGCAATCATTACGTCATCAATGGGTCCAAGACCTATATCACCAACGGCCAGAATGCAGATCTGATCCTGGTCGTCGCCAAGACCGATCCCGATGCGAAGCCCGCTTATAAGGGCATGTCGATCATCCTGGTTGAAAGTGATCGCGAGGGCTTCAAGCGCGGCCGCAAGCTCGACAAAATTGGCCAGGACGCCGCCGATACGAGCGAATTATTCTTTGAAGATGTCCGCGTGCCGATGACCAATTGCCTGGGCGAAGAGGGCAAGGGCTTTATTTATCTGATGAGCCAGTTGCCGCAGGAGCGCTTGTCGATTGCGATCGGGACCCAGGCATCGGCCCAGCGCGCGTTTGATGACACCGTGGCCTTCACCAAGGAGCGCAAGGCGTTTGCCGGGATGGTGTTCGATTTCCAGAACACCCGCTTCGTGCTGGCCGATCTCAAATCGAAATTGCAGGTCGGCTGGGCGCATCTCGATTGGGCGATCAAGCGCCACCTTGCCAAGGAACTGACGCCGACTGAGGGCGCTGCCGCCAAATTGTGGCACACCGAATTGCAATGGGAGGTGATGGACAAGTGCCTGCAGCTCCATGGCGGCGCTGGCTATATGAACGAATATCCGATTGCGCGGATGTGGCGCGCCGCGCGCGTCAGCCGGATTTATGGCGGCACCAATGAGATCATGAAGGAGCTGATCGGGCGCTCGCTTTAGGGCTGGGCTTAAGGCCGCCCCATTCTCGGTTCCGTCACCCGGGATTTGCTGCGGGGTCGATCATCCCGCAGCAGTCCAATCCCCAGGGCAAGCCGTTGACTTGGGACCGCGATCTCGAAATGGTGTGAACAGCCGCCGATAAGGCGCAAAAGGGGAAATCGATGCGTTACCGGAGTTTGCCAGCGCGACCACGCCTGTTGTTTTCGGCACTGTTGGGCGCATCCTTGCTCTCCGCCTGTGCGACCACCGGCGATGCCAAGCCAAAGAGTACGGCGAGTGCACCGGCCAAATCCGGCCCTGGCTTGGGCAAGGGCTATAGCCACGATCCCTTCCCTTCGACCTACAAAGCCTATCCCGGCGTGCCGACGCTCGTCACCAATGTGACGATTTTTGACGGTGAAGGCGGTATGATGACCAAGGCATCGGCGCTGTTCGCTGATGGCAAGATCGTCGAAATCGGCCAGACCATTGCTGCCCCCGCTGGCGCGATGGTGATCGACGGCACCGGCAAGGTGCTGACCCCCGGCATCATCGATATCCACAGCCATTTGGGCGACTACCCCTCCCCCGGCGTACAGGCCAATTCCGACGGCAACGAAGCCACGAGTCCGGTGACCGCCGATGTCTGGGCCGAACATAGCGTCTGGCCGCAGGACCCGGGTTTCAGCCGGGCGCTCGCCAATGGCGGCGTCACCACGCTGCAGATTCTGCCTGGATCAGCGAACCTGTTTGGTGGCCGATCGGTGGTGGTGAAGAATGTTTATGCCCGCACCGAACAGGGGATGAAATTCCCCGGCGCACCCTATGGCCTGAAAATGGCGTGCGGCGAAAACCCGAAGCGCGTTTATGGCGGCAAGGGTCGCCAGCCATCGACCCGGATGGGCAATATCGCGGTTGACCGCCAGACCTGGGCGCGCGCGGCTGAGTATAAGCGCCGCTGGGACAAATATGAAAAGGACGGCGGCGAACCCCCGACCCGCGATATCGCGATGGACACGTTGCGCGGCGTATTGGACGGCGAAATTCTGGTCCAGAATCATTGCTACCGCGCCGATGAAATGGCCATCGTCATGGATATGGCCAAGGAATTTGGCTATAAGGTCACCGCGTTCCATCATGCCGTCGAAGCATACAAGATCGGCGATCTGCTGAAGGCCAATAGCACTTGCGCGGCTGTTTGGGCCGATTGGTGGGGCTTTAAGATGGAAAGCTATGACGCGATCAGCGAAAATCTGGCGCTGCTGCAAAAGGCGGGGGCTTGCGGGATGATCCATTCCGATGATGCCAACGGTATCCAGCGGCTGAACCAGGAAGTCGCCAAGGCGCTTGCCGCCGGTCGCCGCGCGGGCATCGATATTTCCGACGCAACCGCCTGGACCTGGCTCACCATCAACCCCGCCAAGGCGCTGGGCATTGCCGACAAGACCGGCAGCCTGAAAGCCGGCAAGATGGCTGATCTGGTGCTGTGGAACGGCAACCCGTTCAGCGTCTATTCGCGGCCCGAAAAGGTCTGGATCGATGGCGCGTTGCTCTATGACGCCAACAATCCGAAATTGCGCCCCGTATCCGATTTTGAACTCGGCCAGCCAGGCTCGGGAGACACCAAGTGAAGCATCTGCTCCTGCTCACCGCCGCTTTTCTGGCCACCCCGGCCGCCGCTCAGTCGGTGGCGATCACTAACGCCCGGCTCGTCATCGGGGACGGTTCGGCCCCGATTGACGGCGGCACCGTCGTCGTCCGCAACGGCAAGGTCGTTGCGGCAGGCGTCGGGGTCGCCGTGCCAGCGGGGATCGAGACGATCGATGCCGGTGGGCGGTATGTGACACCCGGCATTGTCGCGGGCTTCACGCGGATGGGTATTGTTGAGGTCGACGGTGTCGATCAGACCAATGATGCCGGTGCCAGCGGCAGTCCATTCCATGCAGCGATCGATATTGCGCCGGCGGTCAATCCGCACACCAGCTCAATCCCGCTCAACCGCGCAGAGGGGGTTACCCGCGCAATCGTTGCCCCGGAAAATCGCGGATCGATCTTTGCCGGGCTCGGCGCGGTGATCGATCTGGGCGCCGACACCAATCCGATCAGCACGCCACACGCCTTCCAATTCATGGAATATGGCGAAGGCGGCGCGGGTGCGGCGGGTGGCAGCCGCCCGGCGGCGCTGGCAATGTTCAAAAATGCGCTGGTTCAGGCGCGTGCCTATGCCAGCAATCCCAAAGGCTATGCCGACCAAGGCAAGGACGCGTTGCTGACGCGCGCAGATGCCGAGGCTTTGGGCGCTGTCGTCACGGGTAAAATGCCGCTGTTGATCCATGTCGAGCGCGCGTCTGACATGCTGGCGCTGATCGACATCAAAAGGACGATGCCGCAGCTGCGGATGGTTTTTGTTGGCGTATCGGAAGGGTGGACGATTGCCACCGAGCTTGCCGCCGCCAAGATCCCGGTGATCGCCAGTGCGCTGAACGATCTGCCCGAATCCTTTGAATCGCTGGCGGCGACCCAGTCCAATGTCGGGCGCATGAAGGCAGCTGGCGTGACGGTGGCCATCGGCACGATCAACGACAATGAAGCGCGACAGGCCCGGCTCGAAAAACAATATGCCGGTAATCTTGTCGCGCTCGGCAAGGTGCCCGGCGCGACCGGGCTGGACTGGAATGCGGCCTTTGCCGCGATCACCTCAGTCCCCGCCGAATCGGTTGGCCTGGGGGGCGATATCGGCTCGCTCAAGCCCGGTCGGCAGGGCGATGTGGTGATCTGGTCGGGCGATCCGCTCGAACTCGATTCCGCCGCGCTGTCAGTATGGATCAGCGGCGTCAAACAACCCCTGCAAACGCGCCAGGCGCTGTTGCTGAAGCGCTATCTGCAGCCGCAGGAAGGCGCGCTGCCGAAGGCCTATGAGCGGTAACGATCAGGCGTGGAGCATGTGCTTGTCTTCGCGTCGATCGTTATCGGCGTCGCGGTCACGGAAATCCTGACGAGCCTGCACCGGCTGTTGCGTCACCGGGCCTTGGTGCGTTGGGATTGGCTCCCCCTCGCGGTAGCGCTGCTCGTGCTGCTGACCTTGGTGCAGACATGGTGGTCAATCGCGCAACCTAGCCAAGAAGCGACGACGATCGGCCAATTCGTGCCGATTTTGGTCGAACTGATCATGCTGTTTCTGCTCGCGGCGGCCTGCCTGCCCGACCTTGTCGATGAAAGCGGCCTTGACCTGACCGATTATTACAAGGCGAACCACAGCTATATCTGGACATTGTATGCGCTCAACCTGGGCTGGGCGCTGGCGACCGGGGCTGCCCAAGCGAGCAATTCATTCGCTGGTTTCGTCAGCGCCCTCGCCGATCGCAGCGCTGATTTCGTATTCGTCGGCGTGATGGCATCGCTTGCGCTGACGGAACGTCGATGGTGGCACATCGCTGCACTGGCATTGCTTTCGGTTGGCCCGATCCTATGGATGTCGCGCAGTCTGAGCTGACACGGTTCACCCGGCGCTCGGCATGCACCATATTTCAACAGAGGCACGCCGAAGCGGTCGGACTGGGCGGCGATATTGGCTCGCTCAAGCCCGGATGGCAGGGCGATGTGGTGATCTGGTCGGGCGATCCGCTCGAGCTCGATTCCGCCGCGCTGTCGGTGTGGATCAGCGGCGTCAAACAACCCCTGCAAACGCGCCAGGCGCTGTTGCTAAAGCGCTATCTTCAGCCGCAGGAAGGGGCGCTGCCCAAGGCCTATGAGCGATAGGCCTTTTTGGCCACCGGCAACATTGAGACTAGTCAGCCATTTGCAATTGGCAGCGATCGAAGCGATGCAGGGGCATCGATTGGGCAGGACAAGATAGAATGGCGAATTTGCGTATGGTGCGGCATCGGGCAACCGCGCTGGTCAGCGTGTTGGCGATGCTTTCCGCATGCAGTGGTGGCGGCAGCGGCGGCAATGCCGGCAGCACAAGCGCTGCCGCTGTCGCGCCTGTACCGGTCAGCACGCCAACCCCGACAACAACCGCCGGATGTTCGCTGCGTGAGCGCCAGGATTGGGCGGCCGCGCAATTGCGCGAATGGTATCTGTTTCCCGAAACGCTGCCGGCGTCGCTCGATCCCACGCCCTTTGCATCGGTATCGGCCTATGTCGATGCGCTGACGGCCACCGCCCGCGCGCAACGGCGCGACCGGTTTTTCACCTTTTTGACATCGATTGCCGAAGAGAACGCGTTCATCAACGCCGGATCCACCGCCGGCTTCGGTTTCCGCCTGATCGCGGATTCGACCGGGCAACGCATCTTCATTGCCGAATCTTTTGAGGGCACGGCGGCGCTCGGTGCAGGGATTGACCGGGGCGCTGAAATTCTAGCGATCGGTACCACGGCCAGCGACCTACGCACCGTTAGCGCCATCATCGCCGCCGAAGGGGTAAATGGCGTGACCAACGCGCTTGGCCCGAGCACCGCAGGCACCAGCCGCCTGCTCCGCATTCGGGACGCCGGCGGCACCCGCGAGGTGACGATCGCCAAGACCGATTTTGCGCTGACGCCGGTATCCAGCCGCTATGGCGCGCAAATCATCAACGATGGCGGGCGCCGGGTTGGCTATCTCAATTTACGGACCTTTATTTCGACCGCCGATCCGGCGCTGCGCCAGGCGTTTGCCACATTCCGGACGCAGGGCATCACCAACATCATCATCGATTTTCGCTATAATGGCGGCGGTTTGGTATCAATCGCTGAACTGATGGGCGACCTGCTGGGTGCCAATCGCGCGACATCGGAGGTGTTCAGCTTCACCAGCTTTCGCAGCGAGAAATCGGCAAACAACTCCACGCGGCTCTTCCGGCCCCAACCCGAATCGATAACGCCAACCCGGATTGCCTTTATCGGCACCGGATCGACTGCGTCGGCCAGTGAACTCGTCACCAACGCCTTCATTCCCTATCTGCGCGCCAATGTCGGCCTGATCGGGTCAAACACGTTCGGCAAGCCAGTGGGCCAGATCGGGCTGGATCGCGCGATCTGCGACGATCGCTTGCGCGTTGTCGCCTTCGCCACCCAGAATGCCGATCGGCGCGGCGATTATTTCGACGGGCTGGCCAGTGTGGTTCAGGCGAGTTGCCGGGCCAATGACGATATCAGTTTCCCATTAGGCGATCCCCGCGAGGCCTCTGTTCGCGCAGCACTCGACTATCTTGCCGGCAACAGTTGCACCGCCATTGCCGGCAGTGTGGGCGGCGGCCAGGGACCGCAATCGGCAAGCGCCACGACCGCCAAATCAGAGCTGCTGGCCCCCGCTGCCCCAAGTCCGGCGCAGCGTGACGTGCCAGGCATGTTCTGAACGCTGCCCGACAAACCAAGGCAGCTCGAAAACCATCCGGGATTGACATTTTGCAATGCAGCATGCATAGAAGCTTCTCAGCGAGGCATTATGCAGCGTGATCGGGCGTCCCTGACACTTTCAGGATCAATCCCGGCTCTGCCTCGGTTCTAACCCAAAGCTTCCCACATCACGCGGGGCGCGACATTTTTGTCCCCGCCCGCCTCCCCGTGCGCCCAGAAAAGGCCCGGGATGCTGGCATTTATCGAAAGAATACCATGTCCTTCCAAAATCTCGGACTCAACGAGTCCCTGCAGCGCGCGCTTGCCGACAAAGGCTATAACGAGGCGACCCCGATCCAGCGCCAGGCGATCCCGCCGTTGATCCAGGGCCGCGATCTGCTCGGCATTGCGCAAACCGGCACCGGCAAGACCGCCGCCTTCATGCTCCCCTCGATCCAACGCCTTGTCGCTGCGAACGAGCATGTCCGCCCCCGCGCCTGCCGCATGCTGGTGCTTGCCCCCACCCGCGAACTCGCCAGCCAGATCGCCCAGAGCGCGCGTGATTATGGCCGCTTTTCGAAGCTGTCGATCGCGACCGTGTTCGGCGGCACCTCGGTGAGCAAGGATCGCAATACGCTGGCAAATGGCGTCGACATCCTCGTCGCCACGCCGGGCCGCCTGATCGATCTGATCGAGCAGCGCTTCGTCACGCTCGGCGATATCGAAATCCTCGTCCTGGACGAAGCTGACCAGATGCTCGATCTGGGCTTCATCCACGCACTGAAGCGTATCGTGCAGCTGCTACCGAAGACGCGCCAGAGCCTGTTCTTCTCGGCAACGATGCCAAAGGCGATCCGTGATCTCGCCGACAAGTTCCTTGACGATCCGGTTACCGTCTCCGTGACGCCCGTCTCAAGCACTGCCGAGCGCGTGGAGCAATATGTCACCTTCGTCCAGCAGGCCGAAAAGCAGGCCCTGCTGACGATCATCATCAAGACAACCGAGATCGAGCGTGCGCTCGTCTTCACCCGCACCAAGCACGGCGCCGATCGCGTCGTGAAGCTGCTGGGCGCGAACGGCATTCCTGCCAACGCAATCCATGGCAACAAGAGCCAGCCGCAACGCGAACGCGCGCTCGCCGAGTTCAAATCGGGTCGGGTCAAGATCATGGTCGCGACCGACATCGCCGCCCGCGGCATCGACGTGTCGGGCGTTAGCCATGTCATCAACTTTGAGCTGCCGAACGTGGCCGAGCAATATGTCCACCGCATCGGCCGCACCGCGCGCGCTGGCGCATCGGGCGTGGCGATTGCGTTCTGCGCCGAGGACGAAAAGAGCTATCTGCGCGACATCGAAAAGCTGACCAAGCAGAAGATCGAGCATCGCCAGCTGCCAGCGGATTTTGTGGCTGAAGGCGCACGGCTGAAGGCGGCGCGCGCCGCAACCGGCGTGTCTGACACGCCAGAGCGCGTGCGTCGTGACATCGGCAATAACCGCCAGCCTGCCCATCCGCGGGCGACGCACCGTGCGCGTCCTGCTGGTGCTGCGCCGGCCGGCGCTGCCCCGCGCACGGTCGCCAATCCGGCGGCAGCGGCAGCTCGCCCTGCTGGTCAGGGTCAGGGCCGTCCGGCTGGTAACGGCCAGGGGCAAGGCCAGGGTCGCCCCGCCGGCAATGGCCAGGGTCGCCCCGGTGGCGGTCGTGGTCGCGGTGGACGCGGCCGTGGCGGCGGCGGTGGTGGCGGCGGGGGTGCCCGCGCGTCGGCATAAGCGCCCACCGTTCGATACCAATAGACGCGTCACCCCGGACTTGATCCGTGGTCCCGCTTCTTACCCTGGGCAGCCGCTGTCGATATCAAGCAAAGGCAGCGGGACCCCGGGTCAAGCCCGGGGTGACGGCAGCCTCAAGTGAGCGGGCTACCCCCTGACCGTCAACCACTCCCCCACCGGCGCGCGTTCGGCGCGTAGCCGGTTGGCGGGGATGCTTTCGTCTTCATACCCGATCGCCATGCCGCAAAAGAGCATCCGCTCCGGCGGCGTGCCGAGAAAAGCATCAACGGTATCGGGATAGATCGCCCAGCATTCCTGCGCGCATGTCGCCAGCCCGGCCTCGACCGCGAGCAGCATGAAGCTTTGCAGATACATGCCCAGGTCGCTCCACTGCGGCGGACCCATTCGTCGATCAACCGTGCAGAATAACGCGGCGGGCGCGCCGAAGAACTGGAAGTTGCGACGAAACTCGCGGTTGCGCGCCTCGCTGTCGCTGCGCTCGATGCCCATCGCGGCATAGAGCGCCATGCCAACCTGAAAGCGCCGATCTTTATAGGGCACGCTTAATTCGCGCGGATAAATGTCGTAGGCTGCGGCCTCCATCAGGCCCGCATCCTGTTTTTCGGCAATGACCCGTTTCAGGGCCGCGAGCGACTCGCCTGACAGAATATCGATATGCCAGGGCTGCAAATTGCCGCCAGACGGCGCCCTTGCCGCCGTCTGCGCGAGTCGTTCGACCAGCGCGGGATCGACTGGCTTGTCCAGAAATCCGCGAACGGATCGACGTGCCGCTACGGCATCCGTTACATTCATGCTGAGGCCCTTGTTACTGACATCCCTGTTACCAACTACCCTTGCCGGTCCGCTCGGTTTGCGCAACAACGCGCTCCAAATCGCAATAGCTGATGGAGAGAATGGCATGCCCGACGCCTATATCGTGGACGCAATCCGCACCGCCGGAGGCCGCCGCGGCGGCAAACTCGCTGGCACCCACCCTGTAGACATGGCCGCCGCCGTGCTCGATGCAATCATCGAGCGCACCGGCATTGATGGCGCGGCTGTCGACGACGTCATCATGGGCTGTGTGATGCAGGGCGGACAGCAAGCGGGCCAGATCGGCCGCAATGCCGTGCTCGCCGCCAAGAAGCTGCCAGACAGCGTCCCCGCCGTCTCGATCGACCGTCAATGCGGATCCTCGCAGCAATCGATGCAGTTTGCCGCTCAGGCGGTGATGTCGGGTACGCAGGATATCGTGATTGCCGCTGGCGTGGAAAGCATGACCCGCGTGCCGATGGGCTCGACGATGATGCTCCACATGAAAGAGGGCATGGGCAACTATAAGTCGCCACGGCTGGAGGAGAAATATCCCGGCATCATGTTCAGCCAGTTCATGGGCGCCGAGATGATCGTCAAGAAGCACGGCTTTAACCGCGAACAGCTCGATGCCTTCGCGCTCGAAAGCCACAAGCGCGCGATCGCCGCCACGCAAAGCGGCGCGTTCGATGATGAGATCATCGGCATCGAGGTAGAGACGCCCGAGGGCATGGAGATGCACCGCACCGATGAAGGCATCCGCTATGATGCGACGCTGGAATCGATTTCGTCGGTCAAGTTGCTGCAGGAAGGCGGGTCGATTTCTGCCGCCAATGCCAGCCAGATCTGCGATGGCGCGTCAGCGGTGATGATCGTCAGCGAAGCAGCACTCAAGGAGCACAACCTGACCCCCATCGCGCGCATCGTCAATTTGACGGTGACCGGCGGCGATCCTGTCATCATGCTGGAAGAACCGCTGTTCGCGACCGACCGCGCGCTGAAGCGGGCAGGCATGAAGATCGAGGATATCGATCTTTATGAGGTCAACGAAGCCTTCGCCCCCGTGCCGCTCGCCTGGCTGAAGCACACCGGTGGCGACCATGCCAAGCTGAACGTGAATGGCGGCGCGATCGCGCTCGGCCACCCGCTTGGCGCATCGGGCACCAAGCTGATGGCGACGCTCGTCCATGCGCTCAAAGCGCGCGGCGGCAAGTACGGCCTGCAGACGATGTGCGAAGGCGGCGGCATTGCCAACGTCACGATCATCGAGCGGCTTTGAATTAGGACCTATGCACCGTTCGCACTGAGTAGGGACTGAGCGAAGTCGAAGGACCGTATCGAAGTGTCGGCGCTTGGGGCACTGCCCTTCGATACGCGTCTTCGACTTCGCTCAGCCGCTACTCAGGGCGAACGGATATCTGGAGAGAACACATGAAACTCGATTCAACCACTGCCGCCGTTGTCACCGGTGGTGCTTCTGGCCTTGGTGCCGCCACTGCCCGCGCCCTTGCTGCCAAGGGCGTCAAGGTCGCTATCTTCGACATGCAGGCCGCCAAGGGCGAAGCGGTCGCTGCTGAAATCGGCGGCATTTTCTGCGAAGTGAACGTGACGAGCGAAGAATCGGTCGACGCCGGTTTCGCCAAGGCGCGCGAAGCCCACGGCCAGGAACGCGTGCTGGTCTGCTGCGCTGGCACGGGCAATGCGATGAAGACCGCCAGCCGATCCAAGGAGGATGGCAGCATCAAGCATTTCAGCCTGGAAGCGTTCAACTGGCTGATTCAGATCAACCTGGTCGGCACCTTCCGCTGCGTGGCGAAGTCCGCTGCGGGTATGCTCACGCTCGATCCGCAAGAAGACGGCGAACGTGGCGCGATGGTGATGACTGCCTCGGTCGCTGCTGAGGACGGCCAGATCGGCCAGGCCGCTTATTCCGCTTCCAAGGGCGGTGTCGTCGGCATGACGCTCCCCATCGCGCGCGACTTGATGGGCGAAGGCATCCGCATCAACACTATCCTGCCCGGCATCTTCGAAACCCCGCTGATGCAGGGCGCGCCGCAGAATGTGAAGGACGCGCTGGCAGCATCCGTACCGTTCCCAAAGCGGCTCGGCGCACCGCCGGAATATGCGCATCTGGCGCTGACGATGATCGAAAACAGCTATTTCAATGGCGAAGACGTGCGGCTCGACGGCGCGATCCGTATGGCACCACGCTGACGCGCAGGGCAGCAGCGCGCGTGCGCGCGCGCTGACTCGCCCAAGCGCGGACGGCGGGGCCAGCGGCCCCGTCCGACGACCCGGCATGCACTGCCGGGTCGCGTCACCAATCAAGGAGCCTCCCCCATGACCGTATCGCTTTTTTCCTTTGTCGATCTCTATCGCCGCCAGCTCGACGCAGCGGCGCACCTGCTCACCAAGGGCGCTGATTTCGCCACCACCAATGGCGTGTCAGAGCAAGACATGCTCGGCTGGCGGCTTGCTGATGACATGCACCCATTGAGCTTCCAGCTGATGGTCGTCATCAATTTTACCCGCTCCTGGACAGCGCGCGTCGCTGATCTGCCGGTGCCTGAACCAGTCACCGCCGATCTCGATCTTGCCGCCTATCGTGCCGCAATTGCCGATGCCAAGGCGTTCCTGGCCACGATTACCGCTGATCAGTTCGCCGGACGCGATGACGTGCCGCTGACGGTTCAGCTCGGCGAAACGATGGAGCCCACCCTGCCGGCTGCCCAGTGGCTGACGGTGTTCGGCACGACCAACATCTATTTCCACCTGTCGATGGTCTATGCGATCCTGCGGATGAAGGGCGTCAAGATCGGCAAGATGGACTTGTTCGCCGCCGGACTCTGACCGGAGGCGATCAATGGCCCGGCCCGATCCCTGGCGGCTTGACCCCGCCGCTTACCCGCATACCGAGCGCGTCCAGACCCGTTTTCAGGACCTGGACGTCCTTGGCCATATCAACAATGTTGGCATGGCGGCGATCTTTGAAACCGGGCGGATCAAGTTCAACCGCACCGTCGGGCTGGAAGGTTGGCGCACGCAACGCTGGCTGGTCGCGCAAGTGGTGATCAATTACCTCGCCGAAGGCCATTTCCCCGCCGATGTCGAGGTGATGAGCGGCATTGGGACGATCGGCACACGCAGCTGGACGATCCTGTCGACCGCGTTCCAGCATGGCGTGGCCATCGCAACCTGCGACACGGTGGTGGTCATGAGCAGCGAAGAAGGGGCGACTGCGCTGCCCGATGACTTCCGCGCGGCGCTAGAGCGGTGGCAGGTGCGGGACGCCTAATCGACGAAAACGGCTGCGCGCTTTTCCATATTGGCCATCACTTGTTCGACCTGGTTCGGGCGGCGGATGACGCCCAGTTGCACATCGCTTTCGGCCTGCAGGATGGCCGCGCTGCCCAGATCAGGTTGCAGATTGAACAGCTTCTTGGACCCCCGCACCGCCTCCGGATTACGCGCAGCGATTTGCTTGGCGAGCGCGTGTGCCTCGGCCCAGGGATCATCGGCCAGCCGGGTCACGAACCCAAGCGCCAGCGCTTCCGCGCCTTCGAATTCGCGCGCGGTGTAGGTCAGTTCGCGCAGCACATCATCGCGCGCAATGCCGCGCCACAGCGCGATACCGGCCATGTCGGGCACCAGCCCCCAATAGACTTCGCGAATCGCAAACCGGGTATGCGGGCTGGCGATGCGGATGTCGGCGCCTGACATGATCTGAAAGCCACCGCCAAACGCCACGCCGTGGACGGCAGCGATCACCGGCATCGGCAAGGTCCGCCAGCCCCAGGCGACGTGCTGCGGCAGATTCGCATCGCCATGCGTGCGATCCGCCAGCGAGGTGCCGGTGCCGCCTGCGGCCATGCTCGCCATGTCGAGACCCGCGCAAAACGCTCGCCCTTCGCCCGAAAGCACCACGCAGCGCACTTCGGCCATCCCGGCGAGCTGCTCAATCGCGTCGGCAATGCCCTGAAACATGGCAGGATCGAGCGCGTTCATCTTTTCGCTGCGAATCAATTTCACGTCGGCGACATGATCGGTAACGGTAATGCGAACGCGGTCTTCCATAGCTAACTCCTCAGATCGGCCCTTCGATACGCCATTTCGACTTCGCTCAATGGCTACTCAGGGCAAACGGAAGGTAAGAATACCGTTCGTGCTGAGTAGGGGCTGAGCTTGTCGAAGACCCGTATCGAAGCATCCCTGCCCTAAACAATCCGGCTCTCGCTATTGCCCCAATAGCGATCGCGCAACAGGCGCTTATAGAGTTTGCCGGTCGGCGCGCGCGGCAGCTCTGCTGCGAAATCGATCTGGCGCGGCGTCTTCACGCCCGACAGTTCGGCGCGGCACCAGGCCGTCAGCTCGGCGGCAAGGCCCTCCCCGGCTTCGGCCATGTCAACGGGCTGCACCACCGCGATCACGCGTTCGCCCATATCGGGGCACGGCCCGCCAATGACGGCGACATCGGCCACGCGCGGATGCGTGATCAACCGGTTTTCGATCTCCTGCGGATAGATGTTCACGCCGCCTGAAATGATCATGAAGCTCTTGCGATCGGTCAGGTAGAGATAGCCCTCTTCGTCCACCCGCCCAATGTCCCCCAGCGTGGTCCAACCATGCGCGTTCCTTGCCTCGGCGGTCTTGGCGGGATCATTATGATATTCGAACACCCCGCCGCCTTCGAAATAGACAAGGCCCTCGGTCCCCGGCGGCACCTCATTGCCCCCTTCGTCGCAGATGTGGAGCGCGCCATAGGCCGCCTTCCCGACCGATCCCTTGTGGGTGAGCCACTGGGTGGAATCGATCGTCGTCAGGCCATTGCCTTCCGATCCGGCATAATATTCGTAAAGCACCGGCCCCCACCAGGCGATCATCGCCTCTTTCACCGGAATCGGGCAGGGCGCGGCGGCGTGGATCGCGACCTTCAGGCTCGACAGATCATAGTGCGCCCGGGTCGCCTCATCGAGCTTCAACAGCCGCACGAAATGCGTCGGCACCCATTGGCTGGCATTGACCTGATAGCGCTCGATCGCGGCCAGCGCCGCTTCGGGATCGAAATGCTGCATCATCACCACGGTGCCACCCAGCCGCATGACCGTCATCGACCAGCGGAGCGGTGCCGCATGATAGAGCGGCGCGGGCGATAGATAGATGCTGTCGGGCCCGAGCCGGTAGAGCCCCTGGGCGAGCATGGTCAGCACGGTCGGCGCGGCGATTGCTGGTTCGGGCGGCAGCGCGACCCGCACGCCTTTTGGGCGGCCGGTGGTGCCCGAGGAATAGAGCATATCGATGCCGGCGCGTTCATCGGCAATCGGCGTATCGGGCAGGGCCGCGACCGCCTCTGTCCAGGGCTGCCAACCCGCCATCGCGTCGCCGATGATCAGCCGGGTACAATCCGCCAATGGATCTGTCAGCGTCGCGGCGACCGCGGCCGTGGCTGCCGAAGCAATCACCAACGTCGCGCCTGAATCGCGGACGATATACTCCACTTCGGGCGCGGTGAGTTTGCTGGGGATGCACACATAAAACAGCCCGGCCCGCTGCGCGCCCCAGGCGATGTCGTAAAATTCAGGGATATTGTCGAGGTAGAGCGCGATCGTGTCGCCGGTCTGCAACCCGTGCGCGCGGAACAAATGGGCGGCCCGGTTTGAGCGCGCGTCGAGTGCGCCGAAGCTGATCGTCTCGCCGGTTTCAGCAACAATCAGCGCTGCTTTATCAGGCGTTAGCGCTGCATGGACGCTGGGGTGCATCCGCCTCTCCTCTTTATGGTTATGCGCCACGCTATCGGGCGCGCCGCCCGGCGGCAACGGGCAAGATCGGATGTCCCCAATGCGACCGGGCTTTGCACCTTGGCCGGGGCATGTATAGACGCGCGATCATGACTGCCCCTGCCGCCCCATCCGTTTTCGAACCCGAGGCCTTTTTCGCCTTTGGCGGGCGCGGGCATGGCGGGCGGCTTGGCGTGCGCTATCGTTGCCACGGGCCCGATTGGGTCGAGCTTGAACTGCCCTATGCGCCCTTTCTGATCGGTGACACGGCCACCGGCGTGATCGCCTCTGGCCCGATTCTGACGATAATGGACCAGGCAACGAGCCTGGCGGTGTGGACCAGGCTCGGCCAGTTCCGCCCGCATGCCACGCTTGATCTGCGGATCGATTATCTTCGTCCGGCAACCCCAGGCAAGACGGTGATCGGGCGCGGCGAATGCTATCGCACCACGCGCAACATCTCGTTCGTGCGCGGCATGGCGCATGATGGCGATCCGGCGAATCCGCTCGCCCACGTCGCCGGCATGTTCATGATGACGGGCCTGCCAACCGGGCCTTCGACATGACCCTGCCGCCTTATGCCGATCTGCTCGGGCTGGTGATCGAACCCGCCGACAGCGGGCCGCCGCTGCTGATGATGCCCTTTGCCGTGGACGTGATGGGCCGCCCCGGCTTTTTGCACGGCGGGGCGATTGGCGGGCTGCTCGAAATGGCGGCAATCGCCTCGCTCCAGCATGCGCTGGCCGAAGAAAGCAACGGCGATGACGTTCAGATCAAGCCGATCAACGTGACGATCGATTTCATGCGTGGCGGCCGCGAGAAGGAAACCCGCGCCGGGGGCATTGTCACGCGGCTTGGCAACCGCGTCGCCAATGTTGAGGCGCATGCCTGGCAGGATGATCGCACCAAGCCCATTGCCAGCGCGCGGATGAACTATCTGATCGTGCGCGGATGAGGGAGATCGCGGTGCTGCTTGAAGCCGCGCGGGCAGCGCGCGCGGCGGGCGATTTGGGCACCGCAATCGCGCAGCAAAGCGTGGCGATTGAGATGCTGCGCCAAGGCACCAACCCGCTCGCGCTCGCCCATGCCCTGCGCCACCGCGCCGACATGCTGATCGGCGCGAGCCGCGCTGCTGAGGCCGAAAATGATTGCGCGCAGGCGCTGTGGTTTTACGCGCAAGTGCCCGACGCGCCACCGCTCGACATCGCCAATGCGGTGCGCTGCGCCGCTTGCCAGGCGGAGGCGGTCGGCGATGTGGCGGGCGCGATCGACCTGTGGCGCGATGCGCGCACGCGCTATGCCAAGCTCAGCGACGTGTTTGAGGCAATGACGGGCAGTGCCGCCAATCCGGGCGTTGCCGAGGCGACGATGCGGATCGAGGCGCTGGGCGGGGGGTAGCTGCCGGAAACCGGCCATATTGCGCAAGCATACACGGGGCGGACGCTTTCGACGTTGCGCGATGGAAGAAAACACGATCGCCCCAAGGAGGACCGGCCCTGCGCACCAAGCTCAGCACCTGCGCCAGAAAGAAGCGCTACCCCACCGCCGAGGCAGCGGTGACGGCAGCACAGTCGGCGGGCCTGGCGCTGTTTCCCTATCGCTGTGACCGATGTGGGGCGTTTCATTTGACGAGCAGGCGCAAGGGGAAGTGGGTGCCGGGAATGGGGCTCAGTTGGTGATGGCCGCTTCCGCCTCAGTTGCGGAATTTGCAGGTGGGCGACATAATCGTCCTTGAAGGATCGACGATGGATCACGCCACACCAAATTTGCCCTCTCGCGACTTTGAGGTGACTGCCGCGTTTCACGCACGGCTTGGTTTTGAAGCCGGTTGGAAAGATGACGGGTGGATGATCTTGGAGCGCGGCGACGTCGCGTTGGAGTTTTTCCCACACCCAGACCTAAACCCGTCGGAGAGTTGGTTTAGTTGCTGTGTGCGGCTGGATGATCTAGCCGCTTTCTATGATGTATGCCGAAACGTCGGGATTACTGAGGCTTGCTGGGGCCAGCCGCGCTTACAACCGCCACGGACAGAAGATAGCGGCCTGACAATTGGCGCTTTGATCGATCCAGATGGGAGCCTTTTGCGCCTGATACAAAATTGAAGCGATAGGTCACCGTGGCACCCAAATGCCGCGAATCACCCCTTCGGCGTCAGCCGGATCAGCCGCCCCTGCGACCCATCATCGCCGTCCTCCAGTACATAGATCGCGCCATCCGGCCCTTGTTCCACCTCGCGGATGCGCGCGCCCATGTCCCATTGATCGCCCTTTTTCGCGCTCGCGCCATTCAGGTCGACCCGCACCAGCGCCTGACTCGACAGCCCGCCGATAAAGGCATCGCCCTTCCACGCCGGAAATAATTTGCCCGAATAGATCATCAGCCCGCCTGGCGAGATCACCGGGTTCCAGAAAACCTTGGGGGGTTCATAGCCATCCCCCGCCGCATGATCGGGAATATCGCGGCCGTCATAATGGCTGCCATTGGATACACGCGGCCAGCCATAGTTTTTGCCGGGTTCAATCAGGTTGAGTTCGTCGCCACCCCTTGGCCCCATTTCCTGTTCCCACAACCGCCCGTCCGCATCAAAAGCGAGCCCCAGCAGGTTGCGATGGCCATAGGACCAGATGGCGGCCTTGACCGGGGTTTCAGGGTAGAAGGGATTGCCGGATGCTGGCTTCCCATCCAGCGTCAGCCGCAGCACCTTGCCGAGCGTGACCGTCATGTCCTGCGCGGGATCGAATTTCTGGCGCTCGCCATTGGTGTAGAACAGATATTGGCCATCGGGCGAAAAGGCGATGCGGCCTGAATAATGGCCGTTGCCGGGCGCATAGGGCGTCGCGCGATGGAGAACCTCTACCTTGTCGAGCCGCACGATCGGCGGGCACGGTGCCCGGATGCACTGGACCTGCTGAATAGCGAGCACGCCGCGCGCCAGCACCACACCCTTGCCGCCCTCCCCGTTTTCGGAAAAGCTGAAATAGACCTGGTGATTGGTGGCAAAGCCAGGCGCGAGCACCACGTCCATCAACCCGCCCTGCCCAGCGCTATCGACCGGCAGCGTGCCGCTCACCACCGATCGTTCCTTCCCATCGCCGGACACGAGCAACAGCCGCCCGTCCTTTTCGGTGACGAGCATCCGGCCATCGGGCAGGAAGGTCATTGCCCAGGGCGCGTCGAAATCGGCGATCACGGTTTCGGTAAAGGGCTTGTCCGTCGAGGTTGACGGGCTGTTGCGCTGGGCCACGCCTGCACAGGATATCAGCAGCAATGGCAGGACAAGAAAGGGGCGCATCAGGCTCTCCGAAACAGGATAAAAACCGCAAACGCACTGCTGCGCGCTTGGATGCTTGCCAGCATAGCGGCTTCCGCCTATATCGCCCATGCGCTTTCTCTACATCGGTAACGCTGCAGAGGCTGGACCCCACCGGGCCCGGCGGCGCGGTCGCTTATCTGGAGAATGTTTTTGGCGGATGTCGCCCAGCTTTTGTCGGACCTGATCGAGCCCGAGGCGCGTGCGCTGGGTTTTGATCTGGTGCGCGTCAAGATGTTTGGTGGGGCGGGCGATTTGACGCTGCAGGTGATGGCCGAGCGGCCCGACACCCGCCAGCTCAACATCGACGATTGCGCTGAGCTGTCGCGCCGTATTTCCGACGTGATGGACGCGCTTGAGGAAGCTGGTCGTGATCCGATCAAGGAAGCGTACCGGCTTGAAGTCAGCTCGCCCGGCATCGATCGCCCGCTGACGCGTCTTGCCGATTTCGATGTATGGAAAGGCCATGAGGCGCGCATCCACCTGGTCGAGCCGATCGATGGCCGCAAACAGCTGACCGGCGATCTCGTCGGCGTCGACGGCGACAAGATCACGATCGACGTAAAAAAGCACAAAGCGATGACAATCGGCTTTGATCAGGTCGCGGACGCCAAATTGCTGTTTACCGACCGGCTGCTGGCGGCGACTGCGCCGCTTTCCACCGCCGGCGCAGACGAATTCGAAGACGATAACAATGAACCTGCGGCCGACATGGCCGAACCCGACACGCAAGAACAGGACTGATATTCATGGCCACTGCCCTCGGCGGCTCTGCCGTTTCCGCCAACAAAGCCGAACTGATCGCGATTGCGGATGCCGTCGCCAAGGAAAAGCTGATCGATCGCGGCATCGTGATCGAAGCGATGGAAGACGCGATCCAGCGCGCCGCGCGCGCGCGCTATGGCGCCGAGAACGACATCCGCGCCAAGCTGGATCCACAAAGCGGCGACTTGCGGTTGTGGCGTGTGGTCGAAGTGGTCGAAGCGGTTGATGACTATTTCAAGCAGGTGAACCTGAAGGAAGCCCAGAAGCTTCAGGCCGGTGCCGTCGTCGGCGATTACATCGTCGATCCGCTGCCCCCGATCGAATTCGGCCGCATCGCCGCCCAGGCCGCCAAGCAAGTGATTTTCCAGAAGGTCCGCGATGCCGAGCGCGACCGCCAGTTCGAGGAATTCAAGGACCGTGTGGGGGAGATCATCACCGGCGTCGTCAAGCGTGTCGAGTTCGGCCATGTCGTGGTTGATCTTGGCCGGGCAGAGGGCGTTATCCGCCGCGATGCGCAGATCCCGCGCGAAGTGGTGCGCGTTAATGATCGCATCCGCTCGCTGATCTTGAACGTGCGCCGCGAAAACCGGGGCCCGCAGATCTTTCTCAGCCGCGCGCATCCCGATTTCATGAAGAAGCTGTTCGCGCAGGAAGTGCCCGAAATTTACGACGGCATCATCGAGATCAAGGCCGCTGCGCGTGACCCCGGTTCGCGCGCCAAAATCGGCGTGATCTCGCATGATTCGTCGATTGACCCGGTCGGCGCCTGCGTCGGCATGAAGGGCAGCCGCGTTCAGGCCGTCGTGCAGGAAATGCAGGGCGAGAAGATCGACATCATCCCCTGGTCGCCCGATACCGCGACCTTCGTCGTCAACGCGCTCCAGCCCGCATCGGTCAGCCGCGTTGTGATCGACGAGGAAGAGGACCGGATCGAGGTGGTGGTGCCTGACGATCAGCTGAGCCTTGCCATTGGCCGTCGCGGCCAGAATGTCCGCCTTGCCAGCCAGCTGACCGGCAAGGCGATCGACATCCTGACCGAGGCCGATGCGTCCGAGAAGCGCCAGAAGGAATTCGTTGAGCGTTCGGAAATGTTCCAGAACGAGCTCGACGTCGACGAGACGCTCGCCCAGCTGCTGGTTGCCGAGGGCTTTGGTGCGCTGGAAGAGGTCGCCTATGTCGAGGTCGATGAAATCGCCTCGATCGAGGGCTTTGACGAAGATCTTGCTGCCGAGCTGCAGAACCGCGCGACCGAAGCACTTGAGCGCCGCGAAGAAGCCAATCGCACGCTGCGCCGTGAGTTGGGCGTCGAGGATGCGCTCGCCGCCATGCCGCATCTGACCGAGGCGATGCTGGTCACGCTCGGCAAGGCCGGGATCAAGACGCTCGACGATCTCGCTGATCTGGCAACTGACGAACTGGTGCAGAAGAAGCGCCAGGAGCAGCGCCGCCGCGTCGAGACCGACAATAAGCGCCCCGAAGACAAGGGTGGCGTGCTCGCCGAGTACGGCCTGAGCGAAGATCAGGGCAATGAGATCATCATGGCCGCCCGCGCGCACTGGTTTGAGGATGAGGAAACCGGCCCGCAAGCGGACGCTGCTGCGGAGGGCGAAGACGCCTGATGCCATTTGTCAGCATCCGCATTTCGGGTTCAGCCACGCGCGATCAAAAAGCGGGGATCGTCGCCGACGTGACTCGCTCGCTGGTCGATCGGCTGGGCAAGAACCCGAATGCGGTGCAGATCGTGATCGAGGAAGTCTCAACCGAAAATTACGGCGCCGGTGGGCAATTAATTGCCGATCGGGATGCCCCTGTTGCTACACCCAGGGAGGACGCGCGTGCGGTTCCCCCCCGATGAGGCGCTAGGGCTTCAGACAGAACCGGGCGGCATGGCTTGTCCTTCCTTTGACCGGGGAGGCGGGCGATGACTGATCCTATCCGCCGCTGCATCCTCTCCGGCGACCGGGCGGCGCGTGCAAATCTCGTGCGGCTGGCGCTCGCGCCCGATGGCATGATCCATCCCGATGTGCGGGCCAAGGCGCCCGGGCGCGGGGCGTGGATTGGCGTGCCGCGTGTCAGCCTTGAAACCGCGATGGCCAAGGGCAAGCTGAAAGGCGCGCTGGCCCGCGCGTTCAAGACGAACGATTTCCGCGTGCCCGATGATCTGCCCGGTGCGATTGCGACCGCGCTTGAAAAGGCGGTGCTCGATCGGCTTGGCCTCGAATCGCGTGCGGGCAGTATCGTGATCGGCGGCGAACGGATCGAAAAGGCGGCGCGTAGCGGCAAATTGCACATGTTGCTGCATGCCAGCGATGCGGGCGCCGACGGCACCCGCAAACTCGATCAGGCATGGCGCATTGGCCGCGATGAAGAAGGCGGGGGCTTGCGTGGAATGGTAATCCCGCTGGCGCGCCCTATATTGTCCGTGGCGCTAGGCCGCGAAAACGTGGTACATGTCGGCCTTACCGACCCTGGCGCTGCCCGGCGACTGAGCGAAGCGCTTGATCGCTGGCTGCACTTTATCGGACCCGAACAGGAGTCTGCGCCTTGCGAAACGGCCTCGCAGGGCGCATCGGCGTTTGAAAATGGGGCCGATATTTCTGGCGACCTTTCCGGCGAACCGTCCGGACCGGCTGACGACGATGCGGCAATTGCCGACATGAATATTTGAGGACTTTGAGCGACCTGATGAGCGATACCGACAACGAAAAGCCGAAACTGGGCATGCGCGCGCCTTTGGGCCTTAAGCGCACGGTCGAAACCGGCAAGGTGAAGCAGAGCTTCAGCCATGGCCGTTCCAACACCGTGGTGGTGGAGGTGAAGTCGCGCCGCGTCCTGCGCCGGCCGGGTGAGCCCGAGCCTGTCGTTCAGGACGAACCCTTCATCGCGGCCCCTGCCCCCGCTCCAGCGCCCGTCACCCCTGCGCCACCGCCGCCAAGTGCAGCGCGCAAGGCGGGCGACAGCCTGCTGTCACGCCAGGAACTTCAGGCCAAGCTGCTGCGCGAGGCCGACGAAGCACGGATGAACGCGCTTGAGGAAGCGCGTCGTCGCGAAGAGCGCGAGCGCCAGGAAGCGCTTGAGGAAGAACGCCGCCGTGCTGAGGAAGCGCGCCACGCGCCGCCGGCGCCGGAACCGGTTATCGATGTCGCGGCCCCGGAGTCAGCCCCAGAATCAGCGCCGATCGAACCTGTCGTGGCCGCCGACCCCGCCCCGGATGCGCCAGCCGCCAATCCGATGGAATTGACGCTGGACAGCAGCATGCCTGCGCCGCGTCGCTTCACGCCGGTGCCGCGTCCGGAACGGCCGCAGCCCGTGCGCAAGCCCGATCCAGAGCCAGAGATCGCATCCTCCGCTGCGCCCGCACCCGCGCCCGCATCGGGCAATGCAGGCCCATCATCGGCACCGGGCTCCAAGCGCCCGTCCGAGCCGCCCGCGCGCCCCGCGCGGGACCGCAAGGGCGTCGATGATCGCCGCCAGTCGGGCAAGCTGACCGTCAACCGTGCGCTCAACGATGGTGACGGCGCGCGCGCTCGTTCGCTCGCCGCACTCAAGCGTGCACGCGAGAAGGAAAAGCGTCACTTCGGTGGCCCGCGCGAGGCGCAGGCCAAGCAGGTCCGCGATGTCGTGGTGCCAGAGGCGATCACCGTACAGGAGCTCGCCAACCGCATGGCCGAAAAGGGCGCGGATCTGGTCAAGACGCTGTTCAAGATGGGCATGCCCGTCACCATGACGCAGACGATCGATCAGGACACCGCCGAGCTGCTGGTGACCGAGTTCGGCCACAACATTCAGCGCGTCAGCGATTCGGATATCGATCTCGCGCTGGATACTGGCGAAGATACCGAAGACCAGATGCTGCCACGGCCCCCGGTCGTGACGATCATGGGCCATGTCGATCACGGCAAGACCAGCCTGCTTGATGCGCTGCGCGGGACCGACGTGGTGCGCGGCGAGGCCGGCGGCATCACCCAGCATATCGGCGCCTATCAGGTGACGATGAAGGACAAGTCGCAGATCACCTTCCTCGATACGCCGGGCCATGAGGCCTTTACCGAGATGCGCGCGCGCGGTGCCAATGTCACCGACATCGTCATCCTGGTAGTAGCCGCCGATGATGGCCTGAAGCCGCAGACCGTCGAGGCGATCAGCCACACCAAGGCGGCCGGCGTGCCGATGATCGTCGCGATCAACAAGATCGACAAGCCCGAGGCCAATGCCAAGAAGGTCCGCGAGGCGCTGCTGCAATATGACGTGATCGTCGAGGAACTCTCGGGCGATGTGCAGGACGTGGAAGTCTCGGCGCTCAAGAAGACCGGGCTGGATGAACTGATCGAGAAGATCCAGATCCAGGCCGAGCTGATGGAGCTGAAGGCCAATCCGGACCGGATGGCCGAGGGCAATGTGATCGAGGCCAAGCTCGACAAGGGCCGTGGCCCGGTCGCGACGATCCTGATCAGCCGCGGTACGTTGAAGGTCGGCGACGTGTTCGTGGTCGGCGCCGAAAGCGGCAAGGTCCGTGCGCTGATCGACGACAAGGGCCGCCAGATCAAGGAAGCTGGCCCCTCGATGCCGGTCGAAGTGTTGGGCCTTTCGGGCATCCCGATGGCGGGCGATCCGCTCCAGGTCGTCGAAAACGAAGCCCGCGCCCGCGAAGTGGCGGAATATCGCCAGGGCGTGCTGACCAGCAAGCGCACCACCTCTGCCCCGGCCAGCCTGGAGATGATGTTCTCTGCGCTCAAGGAAAAGCAGGCGATCGAATATCCTTTGGTGGTCAAGGCCGACACGCAAGGATCGGTCGAGGCGATCGTTGCCTCGATCAACAAGATCAGCACGGCGGACATTCGCGCCCGTGTGCTGCATTCGGGCGTCGGCGGCATCACCGAGAGCGACGTGACGCTGGCGGGCGCCAGCGGTGCGCCGATCATCGGCTTCAACGTGCGCGCCAATGCCAAGGCACGCGAGATCGCCGAGCGGCAGAAGGTGGCGCTGAAATATTACGACATCATCTATGACCTGATCGACGAGATCAGGGCCGGTATGGCGGGTGAGCTTGGCCCCGAGGCGTTCGAAACGGTCGTCGGCCGTGCCGAAATCCGCGAGGTCTTCCCCGCCGGCAAGCATGGCCGGGCAGCCGGTCTGTTGGTGGTCGATGGCTTTATCCGCAAGGCGCTGAAGGCACGCATCACGCGCAACGACGTGATCATCTATAACGGTGAAATCGCGTCGCTGCGGCGCTTCAAGGACGACGTGCCCGAAGTGCGCGCGGGCCTGGAATGCGGCGTGACCTTTGCGAGCCACACCGACATCAAGCCGGGCGACTTCCTGGAAACCTACGAAGTCGAACTGCGCGAGCGGACGCTTTGATTTCAGCCGCTCTGGCAGTTTTCAATGCCAGAGCGGCTGCGAGAGTGTTTGAATAATGAAACCCGCTGACACCGCCGAAACCCGCTCTGTCCGCTTGCTCCGCGTAGGGGAACAGGTGCGCCATGCGCTGTCTGATATCCTCGCGCGCGGAGATGTGCATGACGAGACGCTGGCGAAGCACATGGTGACCGTCACCGAAGTCCGCATGTCGCCCGACCTGCGCCACGCGACGGCGTTCGTGAAGCCGCTGCTCGGCAAGGATGAGGCGGTGGTGCTGAAGGCGCTGCGCACCAACACCGCCTATCTGCAGAGCGAAGTCGCGCGGCGGGTGAACACCAAATATGCTGCCAAGCTGAAATTCCTTGCCGATGACAGCTTCGATGAGGGCAGCCATATCGATGCGTTGCTGCGCGATCCAAAGGTGGCCCGCGATCTGGCGGCGGGCGAAGAAGCGGCGGGCGACGATTGACAAGTCGGTCGGTAAGACGCATCTTACCGAGATGAACGCGCAGACCAAAATTTCGTCAAAGGGGCAGGTCGTTATCCCCAAAGAAATTCGCGACTCGCTCCAGCTCAAAGCGGGTGAGACGCTCAATGTTTCGCGTCAAGGTCGCCGCATCGTTTTGGAAGCAGTAGAGCCCGAACGCGAGCGGATCAGTTACGAAGAGTTCCGCCGACTGGTACCGGCGCATGTCGGCCCGCCCGTATCGATCGAGGAGATGCGGCTCGCCGTTGATCGCATGTTCGAGGAACGCGGCAGGTCTTGAAGGCGATCGACACCAATGTCGTTCTGCGCATCATCGCCAACGACGATCCCGTGCAGTCGCCGATCGCCGTGGCGCTGGTAGAGCATCAGTGCGTGTTCGTGTCGCTGTCGGTCGCGATGGAAGTAGAATGGGTGCTGCGAAGCGCTTATCGCTGGCCATCCGCCGCTATTTCGAACGCCATGACAGCCTTTGCTGCGCTGGATAATGTCCGCATGGAAGAAGCTGAGAGACTTGGCTGGGCAATTGAACGGTTCCGCCAGGGTGCGGACCTTGCCGATATGGTTCATATCATCGCCGCTCGGGATATGGACGGGTTCATCTCCTTTGAGCGCAAGCTGGCGGAAGAGGCGGGGCCAGATTGCCCCGTCCCGGTGGAGCGGCTCGCCTGATGGCCAAGCTCTATTTCTACTATGCCAGCATGAATGCGGGGAAATCGACCAACCTGCTGCAGGCCGATTTCAATTATCGCGAGCGGGGGATGCGGACAATGCTGTTCACCGCCGCGATCGATACGCGGGCGGCAATGGGGGCGATTGCCTCGCGGATCGGGCTGGAGAAGCGGGCGATCGCTTTCGACGATGCGACCGATCTCGCCGCGATCGTGACGGCCGAGCATGCGACTACTTCGATTGCCTGCGTGCTGGTCGACGAGGCGCAGTTTTTGAGCGAGGCCCAAGTGGCGCAGCTGGCGCGGTTGGCCGATGTGGATGGGATTCCGGTCCTCGCTTATGGGCTGCGCACCGATTTCCGCGGGCGGCTGTTCCCCGGCAGCGCGGCATTGCTCGCGATTGCTGATAATCTGGTCGAGCTGAAATCGGTGTGCGAATGCGGGCGCAAGGCGACGATGAACCTGCGCGTCGATGGTGCCGGCAACGCGGTGGCCGAGGGTGCGCAGACCGAGATTGGCGGCGACGACCGCTATGTCGCGCTGTGCCGCAAGCATTTCACGGAACGGCTCGCCGCCGCTGAAGGCTGAGGCGCTTGCACGGCTGGATCATCCTCGACAAGCCATTGGGACTTGGATCGACGCAGGGCGTGTCGGCGGTGAAGCGCGCTTTAAGGGCGGCGGGGCTCGATGCGAGCAAGCGTGGCATCAAAGTCGGGCATGGCGGCACGCTCGATCCGCTGGCGACGGGCGTGCTGCCGATCGCGATTGGCGAGGCGACCAAGCTGGCGGGCCGCATGCTTGATAGCGACAAGGTGTATGAGTTCACCATCGGTTTCGGGGTGCAGACCGATACGCTTGACCTTGAGGGCAAGGTGGTCGCGGAGAGCGATGTGCGGCCGACACTGGCGCAGGTCGAGGCGGTATTGCCGCGCTTTACTGGGCCGATCGAGCAGGTGCCGCCCGCTTACTCCGCGCTGAAGGTGGATGGCGAGCGCGCCTATGATTTGGCGCGGGCGGGCGAAGAGGTGGTGCTGGCGAGCAGGGGGGTGACCATATACGCGCTTAATTCCTCCCCGGCACGGGGAGGGGGACCGTCGGCGAAGCCGATGGTGGAGGGGGTTCGCCGGGAGCGCAGCGCTGGTGGAGCGCCCCCTCCACCATTCGCTGAAGAAGCGAATGGTCCCCCTCCCCATTCTGGGGAGGAATTAGAATGCATCACCCTCACCGCGCACGTTTCCAAAGGCACCTATATCCGGAGCCTCGCGCGCGACATCGCGCTGGCACTCGGCACGGTTGGCCATGTCACGATGCTGCGCCGGACCAAGGCCGGACCGTTCGACCTCTCCCAAGCGATATCGCTGGACAAATTGGCGGAACTCGGTAATGCGCGCGGTCTTGAAGACAAACTCCTGCCACTGAGGGCGGGGCTGGACGACATCCCGGCTCTATCCCTCACCCCCGATCAGGCAGGGCTGCTCCGAAAGGGGCGGGTGTTGATCGGGATTGCCGTGAACGATGGCCCCTATTTTGCGATGCTGGAAGATATTCCCGTCGCGTTGGTGGAGGCAACCGACCGAGAGGTTCGGGTCGTGCGCGGTTTCAACCTGTGATGATGTCGAAGGAAAAACTATGACGATCACTGCAGAGCGCAAGGACGCGCTCGTCAAGGAACATGGCCGCGTCGAAGGCGATACCGGCTCCCCCGAAGTTCAGGTCGCGATCCTCACCGAGCGCATCCGCAACCTGACCGAGCATTTCAAGGATCACAAAAAGGACAATCATTCGCGCCGTGGGCTGCTGATGATGGTCAACAAGCGCCGGTCGCTGCTGGATTATCTCCGGCATTCGGATGGCCAGCGCTATACCGATCTGATCGCGAAGCTCGGCCTTCGCAAGTAATCACAGGGGCGGCCTTCGGGTCGCCCTTTTCGCATTTCCGCAAATGGCGGGATGACTGGACGCGAAGCAATTCGGCTGACCGTCCCCGGGGTTACGAAAGACCCCAGACCGCGCGGACCGGCTTAGTCCGCAGATAGGCCCCAATCGCATCTGGCGGTTGGCGTTGAAGGAAAAAATATGTTCGATACGAAAACTGCAAGCATCCAGTGGGGCGGCAAGACCCTCACGCTGGAAACGGGTCGCGTTGCCCGCCAGGCTGACGGCGCCGTGATGGCGACGCTCGGCGAAACCGTCGTCCTTTGCGCGGTGACTGCCGCCAAGTCAGTGAAGGAGGGCCAGGATTTCTTCCCGCTCACCGTTCACTATCAGGAAAAATATTCGGCTGCCGGCCGCATCCCCGGTGGCTTCTTCAAGCGGGAACGCGGCGCAACCGAAAAGGAAACGCTCACCAGCCGCCTGATCGATCGCCCGATCCGCCCGCTGTTCCCCGAAGGTTTCTACAACGAAATCAACGTGATCTGCCAGGTGCTCAGCTATGATGGCGAGAATGAGCCCGATATCCTCGCGATGGTCGCGGCGTCCGCTGCGCTCACCATTTCGGGCGTGCCGTTCATGGGCCCAATCGGTGCGGCGCGCGTCGGCTATGTCGACGGCGAGTATATCCTCAACCCGACGCTCGACCAGGTGAAGGCAGGCGATCTCGATCTCGTCGTCGCTGCCACCGGTGCGGCCGTGATGATGGTCGAATCCGAAGCCAAGGAACTGTCGGAAGACGTGATGCTCGGCGCGGTTCAGTTCGCGCACAAGGCGTGCCGTGAAGCTGCCAATGCGATCATCGATCTGGCCGAACAGGCCGCCAAGGAGCCATGGGAAATGGCCGAGCAGGCTGATCTCTCGGCTGCCAAGGACAAGCTGAAGAAGCTGATCGGCAAGGACATTGCCGCTGCCTATAAGGTAACCGACAAGTCGGCGCGTTCGGGCATGCTGAACGAAGCTCGCGCCAAGGCAAAGGCAGCGTTTGCCGATGCCAGCCCGCAGGACCAGATGGCCGCCAACAAGCTGATGAAGAAGCTTGAGGCTGAAATCGTCCGTGGCGCCATCCTGAAGGACGGCCAGCGCATCGACGGTCGCACCACCACCCAGATCCGCCCGATCGAGGCAATGGTGCACTTCCTGCCGCGCGCGCATGGTTCCGCCTTGTTCACGCGCGGTGAGACCCAGTCGATCTGCACGACCACCTTGGGCACCAAGGAAGCCGAGCAGATGATCGACGGGCTGACCGGCCTGTCCTACGAGCGCTTCCTGCTGCACTATAACTTCCCGCCCTATTCGGTCGGTGAAGTCGGTCGCTTCGGTGCGCCGGGTCGTCGTGAAGTCGGCCATGGCAAGCTCGCCTGGCGCGCGCTGCACCCGATCCTTCCGTCGATGGAGGAATTTCCTTACACGATCCGCGTTCTCTCCGACATCACCGAGTCGAACGGCTCGTCGTCGATGGCGACGGTGTGCGGCGGTTCGCTGTCGATGATGGATGCCGGTGTGCCGTTGAAGCGCCCGGTCTCCGGCATCGCGATGGGCCTGATCCTGGAAGGCAAGGACTTCGCGGTTCTTTCCGACATCCTTGGTGACGAAGATCATCTCGGCGATATGGACTTCAAGGTCGCGGGCACGTCCGAAGGCATCACCACGATGCAGATGGACATCAAGATCGCCGGCATCACCGAAGAGATCATGCGCGTCGCGCTGCATCAGGCGAAGGAAGGCCGCGCGCACATCCTGGGCGAAATGGCCAAGGCGCTCGACCACACCCGTGAGGAACTCTCGGCCCATGCCCCGCGCATCGAGACGATCACGATCGACAAGACCAAGATCCGTGACGTCATCGGCACCGGCGGCAAGGTGATCCGCGAGATCGTCGCCACCACCGGCGCCAAGGTCGACATTGATGACGAAGGCGTCATCAAGGTCTCCTCGTCCGACACCGCGCAGATCGAGGCAGCGATTGCCTGGATCAAGGGCATCGTTGAGGAAGCCGAAGTCGGCAAGATCTACAACGGCAAGGTCGTCAATCTGGTCGATTTCGGCGCGTTCGTGAACTTCATGGGCGGCAAGGACGGTCTCGTCCATGTCAGCGAAATCCGCAACGAGCGGACCGAGAAGGTCGCTGACGTGCTGAGCGAAGGCCAGGAAGTGAAGGTCAAGGTCCTAGAGATCGATCCGCGCGGCAAGGTTCGCCTGTCGATGCGCGTCGTCGATCAGGAAACCGGTGCCGAGCTGGAAGACACCCGCCCACCGCGTGAAGCGCGTGAGGGTGGTGATCGGCCACGTGGTGATCGGGGTCCGCGTCGCGATGGCGATGGTGGCCGTGGCCCCAGAGGCGAAGGTCGCGGTGATGGCGGCGGTCGCGGTGATCGCGGTCCGCGTCGTGACGGCGGTGGCGATCGTGGTCCGCGCGGCGAAGGCCGCGGCCCGCGCCCCGAGCGTTCGGGTGGCGGCGATGACGGCCCAGCGCCCGAATTCGCGCCTGCCTTCCTGACGGGCGATCGCGACTAAGCGTTTCGATTACAGGCTAACGGAAAAGGGCTCGGGCGACCGGGCCCTTTTTCTATTTGGGGCGATTTGCCCGGATTACGGATGATCGAGCTAAGACCGCGGCTATCGCAGCACGACCCGCGCATCGACAAGTTTCACGTCGTGCATCTGGTTGAGATAGGCCTCATAATAGCCCTTGTGCGATGCGCCGACGATCGCCAGCAGCCGCGCGCCAGGGCGGCGACCGAGTACATCGCGGATATTGGCAACCATCCGCAGATTGCGTGTTTCCCAATAACCAAGGTAATTTCGCCCGAACGCCTGTGGCGACGGTTCGACAAAGGCCGCGCCGAAATCGGATTGATAGGCCAGCATCGCGCCTGCCGGATCATTATAGGCACGGTACATCGCCAGCACGCCGTCGGGCTGCGCCAGCCCGGCACCCAATCGCTCATCCTCCGCGCGCCGCTGTTTGGTGGCGGGATTGTCCCAGGCATGGAGGATCGCGGCACCATAAGCCTTTTCGTCTGCAGGTGCCGGGCTGTCCGCCAAATGATCGTCAACGCTCCAGACGCGATCCAGCCCGAGCCGGGCTGCAACCGTCGCCGCAATAAGATTGCTCTCGTTGCGTCGGCCATTGGCCTTTTCGAGCGCGGCGACCAGATCGTCGTTCAGCCCATCGCCGGTATGTTGTTCGGCTGGTGGAAGCCGGAGCCATTGGACCAGCGCAGAGGCACGCTCCCCGGCGGCGAGGAAGATAGCGGCCAGATGGCGTCGCTCCGCGGGGGTGGGAGACGCCGGCCACGCGGCAAGCAGCCGCTCGGCCTCGGCATTGGCCGCGGGCACATCCAGCCCGGTGGCCTGACGGGCGAGCGCCGGATCGGGGCAATAATCCGCGACTGTATCGGCATAGCGCGATGGGAACCGGCGCAGGCTGTCGCATTGCAGCCCGGACACGTCCTCGGTGGCGATTTCGGTCGGCTGCCAATCGGCAAGGCGCTTGAGCAGCGGGGCAAGCATCTCCGGCTTGAAGCTGTCGGGCAGCCCCGACAGATGCGGCGAACCGAGCACAAGCACCTCGTTCGGCTTGCCGGCGGGTGGCCCTTTCAAGCGATCGGGGCGAAATGTCGGCCGATATTCTGCTGCTGAAACGGGCTGAAACGCCTGGACCAAGATGCCAGCCGCCCCCAGCACTGCGATCAGCGATACGCAAAACTTCTGAAGCATGCCCCTCTCCTTTTAGGCAGCATACTCAATCTGTATTACTTAAGCAATACACCAACATGGCCGCCGCTTGGCAAGGCTTAGGCCGACACCAATCCTTGCGCTCTAGAGCGTGCTGCCGTTAGGTCGCTTCAACCTCATACCCGTTCGGGCTGAGCGAAGTCGAAGCCCACGCGCTACACATGCCCTTCGACTTCGCTAAGGGCGAAACGGGCTATGGGTTGGTCCAATCCAAAGTCATCAGACTCTACAGGCGCCCTTGCGTTTCAAGTCGTTGGAAGGGCAGTACCAGGTCAATCGGACGGCCACGCGACGAAGCGATCCCGGCAGCACGCGGTCGTGCTCACCAACATCGCCCTCCGCCCGTTATTTCATCAGCTTCCGGATGAACCCGATCAACCCGGTCTGGCGCGATCGCTTGAGCCGTTCGGCGGCAAGAATCGTCTTCACATCGTCAAAGCAGCGATCGACATTGTCGTTGACCAGCACATAATCATAGCCATCCCAATGGCTGACTTCGGCGTTGGCCCGCTGCATGCGGGCGGCGATCACCTCGGGCGCGTCAGTGGCGCGGCGGATCAGGCGATCGTTCAATTCCTCCATCGATGGCGGCAGGATGAACACGCGGACGACATCACCGCCGGCGATCTGGAATAATTGCTGTGCGCCCTGCCAATCGATATCGAACAGCACGTCCTTGCTCGCCGCGAGCATGGCGTTCACCTGCGCCTTGGGCGTGCCATAGCGATGGCCAAAGACGTGCGCCCATTCGAGAAATTCGTTGGCGGCAACCATGTCGCGAAATTTTTCGAGCGAGACGAAGTGGTAATCCTTGCCATCGACCTCACCGGGGCGAATCGGGCGGGTGGTGGCGGAGACCGACATGGCAAGATCGGGCTCATTTTCGAGCAATTTGCGCGCGATCGTCGATTTGCCAGCGCCCGATGGCGACGACAAAACAAACAACACGCCGCGCCGTTTAAACCCATGCAAATCGTGATCGGCAGCTTCCATGCCCGCTAGTGGCGCGGGCAACGCCCCCACGTCAAGCCATCAGCGCCCATTCAATAAACCAGCGGGGTCAGTAACCAAGCCGGGCATCGTCGCGCAGGCGCTTTGTCAGCCCGGCCGCGCCCTGCAGCACCGCCCAGCCCACCGCATCGGTAACCGCAACCGGCAGAGCAACGCTCAGCACATTCGCCGTCACTGCGCCGATCATTGCCCCGGCAGCCGCGCCGCGATCACCGCTGACGCTGCCTATCGCCCCGCCAACCAATGCCCCTGTTGTCGTTGTCATCATGGCTGATCTCTCCCGTTTGATATGGTTGAGCGCACCGGCGGGGCGTTTTGTTCCAGCGGTGATCACACCATCGATTCGGGGCGGACCAGCCGATCAAATGTTGCGGCGTCGACCAGGCCAAGCGCGAGCGCCGCTTCCTTCAGCGTCAGATCATGCGCATGGGCGTGCTTGGCGATTTTCGCGGCATTGTCATAGCCAATTTCTGGCGCCAGCGCAGTGACGAGCATCAGCGATCGATCGACCAGCTCGGCGATTCGCGCGCGATTGGGCCCGATGCCGTCGACGCAGCGTTCGGCGAAGCTGGTCATGCCGGTGCTCAGCAGATCGATCGAGCGGAGGATGTTGGCGGCAATCATCGGTTTGAAAACGTTGAGCTCCAGATGCCCCTGCATGCCGCCGACCGTGATCGCCATATGGTTGCCGATCACTTGGGCCGCGACCATCGTCAACATCTCGCACTGGGTGGGATTGACCTTGCCGGGCATGATCGAGCTGCCGGGCTCATTTTCGGGCAGGTTGAGTTCGCCGAGCCCGGATCGTGGCCCCGAGCCGAGCAAGCGGATGTCGTTAGCGATCTTGGTGAGGGAGACGGCCAAGGTGTTGAGGGTGCCGGAGAGGTGGACCAGCGGGTCGTTGGAAGCGAGCGCTTCAAAGGCGTTTTCGGCAGGGTGAAACGGATGGCCGGTGATATCGGCAATCGCCTTGCACACCGCTTCGGCAAAGCCGGTTGGCGCATTAAGCCCCGTGCCAACAGCCGTGCCGCCCTGCGCGAGGCGATTCGTGCCGGCAACTAGTGCGGGTTCAATGCGCCGCCCGCACCGATAGACCTGATTGGCATAACCGGAGAATTCCTGGCCGAGCGTGACCGGGGTCGCATCCTGCATATGCGTCCGCCCGATTTTGACGATATCGCCCCAGGCCTGCGCCTTAGTCTCGAGTGCGACGCGCAACCGATCAAGCGAGGGCAGCAAATCACGCGTGGCCGCAAGCGAGGCCGCAATATGCATCGCGGTCGGGAAGCTGTCGTTCGAAGACTGGCTCATATTGACCTGATCATTGGGATGCACAGGCGATTTCCCACCGCGCGCGCCGGTCAGCACTTCATTGGCGCGGCCGGCGATCACTTCGTTGACGTTCATGTTGGTCTGGGTGCCGCTGCCCGTTTGCCAGATGACGAGCGGGAATTGATCGTCGAACTTGCCGCTCGCCACTTCCGCCGCTGCCGATTCGATCGCGTCGGCGATCTCGGCAGGCAAGCCGTGCTGGCGGTTCACCCGCGCCGCCGCCTGTTTCACGATGGCGAGCGCGTGGATGATACCAATCGGCATCCGCTCGCGTTCGCCGAACGGGAAATTAGCGATGCTGCGCTCGGTCTGCGCGCCCCAATAGGCGCTGGCGGGGACTTGAATGGGGCCGAAGGAATCGGTTTCGGTGCGCATCTCGCCCGCCGCCTTCGTCATCCGTTCAGCGTCAACAGGCCGAAAAAGCCATTAATCTGGCGAAAACGGCCCTGAGCATCAAGCCGGACGACGTCAAAACCGTCGATTAACTTTACGGCGTCAATCATAATTGCCCAGTGGTAGCGCGCACAATCATGGTGCAGGTCGATGTCCGATGTCCGCAGAGTCTCCGCGCCGGGGCGGGTCCGTTGAAAATCGGCCACCATGTCTAAAAATGCTTCAACCCCATGGATTTGATGGAGCGGATCGGAGAACTCTACGTCGGGCGCAACCGCCTGTTCGAACAGCGCCCGGCGCTTGGCCGCATCCCACTCATTCCATCCGGCCAGAAACAACTCAAAGGTAGGGGGAACAGGCACCATCGTCACTTCTTCCGTTTAAAGTCCACCGAGACGACGTTCGATCCGTCCTCGACTGGCGTCACGACCGCATCATTTTCCGCCTCTTCATGCGGTTCGGGGCCTTCGGGGCCGTCTTTGGACTGAAACAGCAGCTGGAAATCGACCGCCGGATCATGAAAGCCAGTGATCGCCGAATAGGGAATGACCAGCTTCGACGGCACCTGATTAAAGCTCAATCCCACCGAAAACCGCTCATCATCGACCAGCAGATCCCAATAGCGATTCTGCATCACGATCGTCATTTCATCGGGGAAACGCTCGATCAGCCGCTGCGGGATATCGACACCGGGGGCCTGGGTTTTGAAGGTGATGTAGAAATGATGTTCGCCGGGCAGACCGCCATTTTCAGCGACCGAGCCGAGCACGCGGCCGACCACAGCACGCAGCGCCTCCTGGACGATTTCGTCATAGGGAATCAAGCTATCGGGCAGGCCATCGGTCATGAGTCTTGGACTAGCGCCCTTTCCCCCCCGGTCAAGATTGCATGACCTCCGCGAAACGTTATGGGGGGGGCGATGCGCACCGCCACCATCAGCCGCAAGACGAGCGAAACCGCGATCGATGTGACCGTCAACCTCGACGGCACCGGCGCCTATGCCATTTCCACTGGCATCGGTTTTTTCGATCATATGCTGGAACAACTCAGCCGCCATTCGCTGATCGACCTGGACGTGAAGACGGTGGGCGACTTGCATATCGACCAGCATCACACGGTGGAGGATACCGGGCTGGCGATCGGCGAGGCGATTGCCAAGGCGCTTGGCGAGAAGCGCGGCATCCGGCGCTATGCCGATGCGCTATCGCCGATGGATGAGACGCTGACGCGGGTGGCGCTCGACATTTCCGGGCGGCCATTTCTCGTCTGGAAGACGGAATTTTCGCAGAAGCGGTTGGGCGAGATGGACACCGAGATGTTCGAGCATTTCTTTCACAGCTTTGCCCAGACCGCCGGGCTGACGCTGCATGTCGAGACGCTTTATGGCAGCAATAACCACCACATCGCCGAAGCCGCGTTCAAAGGGCTGGCGCGCGCGCTGCGTGAGGCGGTGGAGATTGATCCGCGCAAGGCCGGGAGCATCCCGAGCACCAAGGGCAGTCTGTAGATGAGCGGGCGGATCGCGCTGATCGATTATGGCGCGGGCAATCTCCATTCGGTGGCGAACGCGCTGAAGGCGGCGGGCGCAACGTCGATCGACATCACCTCGAACGCGGCGGTGGTCGCCTGTGCCGACCGGATCGTGCTGCCGGGTGTCGGCGCCTATGGCGCGTGCGCCAGCGCGTTGCGCGCCGTTCGCGGGATGACCGAGGCGCTGAATGTCCGCGTACTCGGCGGCGGCGTGCCGTTTCTGGGGATCTGCGTTGGCATGCAGCTGATGGCAGAGGCGGGCGAGGAATTCGGCACGCATGCCGGGCTTGGCTGGATTCGCGGGACGGTGCGACCGCTTACCCCTACCGATCCCAGCGCTAAAGTGCCGCATATGGGCTGGAACGATGTTGTGCCCGCCGTGCCGCACCCGCTGATCGAGCCGGGTGAAGCCTATTTCCTCCACAGCTTTGGTTTTGAAAGCGATCGGGAGGGCGAAGGCATCGTCGCCACGACCGAGCATGGCGGCCAAGTGACGGCGGCGATCGGCCGCGACAATATGCTGGGGGTACAATTCCACCCCGAAAAGAGCCAGCGCTACGGGCTGGCCTTGCTTGAGAGGTTTTTGGCATGGCGGCCGTAAACAGCTCCTCCGCGGCACGGGGAGGGGGACCGTTCGCGAAGCGAATGGTGGAGGGGGCGCGCCACCAGCGTCGCGGCTGTGGAAGCCCCCCTCCGTCAGCCTGCGGCTGCCACCTCCCCATTCTGGGGAGGATTTTATGACCCTCATCGTCTTTCCCGCCATCGACCTCAAGGCGGGTCAGGTCGTCCGCCTGGCGGAGGGCGATATGGACCGTGCCACGGTGTACGGCGACGATCCTGCCGCGCAGGCGATGATCTTTGCCAATCAGGGCGCGCACTATCTGCACGTCGTCGATCTCGACGGCGCTTTTGCCGGTGCCTCAGTCAATGGCGAAGCGGTGAAGGCGATCGTCGAGCGCTTTCCGGGGCATGTCCAATTGGGCGGCGGCATTCGCGACCGGGCGGGGATCGAGCGCTGGTTTGATCTGGGCGTCTCGCGCGTGGTGATCGGCACGGCGGCGCTGGAGAGCCCGGAGCTGGTGCGCGCGGCGGCGCGCGATTTTCCGGGCGGGATCGTGGTGGCGGTGGATGCCAAGGACGGCATGGTCGCGACCAAGGGCTGGGCCGATGTCTCGACAGTCGAGGTCGTCGATATGGCCCGGCGCTTCGAGGATGCCGGCGTCGCCGCGCTGTTGTTCACCGATGTCGGTCGCGACGGGATGCTGAAGGGCGCGAACATCGAGGCGACGGTCGATCTGGCGCGGGCGGTGCGGATTCCGGTGATCGCCAGCGGCGGGGTGAAGGGCATTGCCGATATCCATATCCTCGCTCTCCACGCCCGCGACGGGATCGAGGGGGTGATTACGGGCCGCGCGCTGTATGACGGGCGGCTTGATCTGGCGGCGGCACTGAGCGTGGCGGCGGCGGCGTGAGGGGGCTAAAGCCATTCCTCCCCGGCACGGGGAGGTGGCAGCCGCAGGCTGACGGAGGGGGGATGCCCCAAACGCTGCGCGTGGGGAGAGCCCCCTCCACCGGCTGCGCCGGTCCCCCTCCCCGTTCCGGGGAGGAATTATGACCGTCCGTGCCCGCGTCATCCCCTGTCTCGACGTCGCCAATGGCCGCGTCGTCAAGGGCGTCAACTTCGTCGACCTGCAGGATGCCGGTGATCCGGTCGAGCAGGCGCGCGCCTATGATGCGGCGGGCGCCGACGAGCTTTGCTTTCTCGATATCACCGCCAGTCATGAGGACCGGGGCACGATCCTCGATGTCGTACGGCGCACGGCCGAAGTGTGCTTCATGCCGCTGACCGTCGGGGGCGGGGTGCGGACGGCGGAGGATGCGCGCGCGCTGTTGTTAGCAGGGGCGGACAAGGTCGCCGTCAATTCCGCCGCCGTGTCCCGCCCCGAGGTGGTCGCGGACATTGCAGACCGCTTCGGGAGCCAGTGCTGCGTCGCCTCGGTCGACGCGCGGCAGGTCGAAGCTGGGCGCTGGGAGGTCTTCACCCATGGCGGCAGGCGCGCGACGGGGATCGACGCGGTCGAACACGCCCTGCGGCTGGCCGAGCTCGGCGCGGGCGAATTGCTGGTGACCTCGATGGACCGCGACGGGACACGGGCGGGCTATGACCTGGCGCTGATCCGCCTGATTGCCGATCAGGTCCGCGTGCCAGTGGTGGCTTCGGGCGGCGTTGGCGGTCTCGGCGATCTGGTCGCGGGCATCACCGAGGGGCATGCAAGTGCCGTGCTCGCCGCCTCGATCTTCCATTTCGGCGAGGCGAGCATTGCCGATGCGCACGCAGCACTTGCAGCGGCGGGGGTACCGGTGCGTACGCCGGTCAGCAACGCTTAACTCCTTTTGCGTTATGGCCATGTCCATGCGCTTTGCCCTGCTCCTGCTCGTGACGACCCCCGCCCTTGCAGTGCACGCCGGCCGGGCGACACCACGCACCGCGCCCGAGTTATCGGATGTCGCCCTGTTCGTGATGGCCGCCGCAGGTGTGTGGGTCGTTCGTCGCGCGATGCGGGCGCGCTTTGCCAAAACACGCGGCGGCCAAGCGAAGGATTGACGCAAAGGCGTTGCTGGGCCAGCCATTATTGCATGGCCGAAGACTTCATCACCACGCTCGAATCGGTGATCCGCAGCCGACAAGGCGCGGACCCAACGACAAGCTACACCGCCAAGCTGTTCGCCGCCGGGCGCGCCAAGATCGCGCAAAAGCTGGGCGAGGAAGCGGTCGAAACCGTGATCGCGTCGCTTGGCGATGACAAGGCAGCACTGATCGGCGAGGCGACCGATTTGATGTTCCACTTGCTCGTCCTGCTCGCCGATGCGGGGCTGAGCCTCGACGATATCCGCGCCGAAATGCGCCGCCGCGAAGGCGTGTCGGGCATCGACGAAAAGGCAGCCCGAAAGGACTAATCCCATGCCCATCGACGCCACCCAGCCTTATGACGACCAGAACATCTTCGCGAAGATTCTGCGCGGTGAGATTCCATCCAAGCGGGTTTATGAGGATGACTTCGCCATCGCATTCCATGACATCAACCCGCAAGCGCCAACGCATCTGCTGGTGATCCCGCGCGGGGCCTATGTCTCGTGGGATGATTTCAGCGCGCGCGCCAGCGATGCCGAGATTGCCGGTTTCGTCCGTGCAGTGGGGGAAGTCGCACGCGCGGCGGGGCTGGTCGCGCCGGGGTATCGGTTGCTCGCCAATACCGGGCTTGATGCGCATCAGGAGGTGCCGCATCTGCACGTCCACATCTTTGCCGGGCAGAAACTGGGACCAATGCTCGCGCGATAAGGGATTGCATGGCATCGATTTGCGTTTAGGCTTTAGGCCTTCACGAATTTCCGCCGCGAAAATGTGCGGCAAAGGGGACAGTAAACATGGCGTCACGTCCGAAACCGGGCTTTTTCGCGCGCATGGGGGGCCGAAAGACCCTGGCGCAAGTGCAACGCGAAACACAAACCAGCGAATTGAAGCGAACCTTGGGGTCCTGGAACCTCCTGTTGCTGGGGATCGGTTGCATCATTGGTGCCGGCATTTTCGTCCGTACGGGCAACGCTGCGGCGCTCCATGCCGGCCCGGCCGTGCTGCTGTCGTTTGTGGTTGCGGGTATCGTCTGCGCCTTTGCCGGGCTGTGCTACGCTGAATTGTCGTCGACGCTGCCGGTTTCGGGGTCGGCCTATACCTATAGCTATACCACTTTGGGCGAGTTCGCCGCGTGGATTATGGGCGCGCTGCTGCTGCTTGAATATGGCCTAGCGGCATCGGTCGTCGCGGTCGGCTGGTCGGGGTATGTCGTCAGCCTGCTCAAGGATTTCGGGCTGATCATCCCGCCACAGCTGACCGGCCCGGCCGGCTATCCGTTGCTGAAGGACGGCGTGCAGGTCGTGATCGACGGCGCGCCGGTCTTCACCAATTTCAACCTGCCCGCCTTTTTGATCTGCACCGTGTTGTCGATCCTGCTGGTGGTCGGCGTTTCGGAAAGCGCCAAGGTCAACAATGCAATCGTCGCGATCAAGGTATCGGTCATCGTCGCGTTCATTGTGATCTGCGGCACGACCGTGCTGATGGACCTGCCCGCCCGCATTGCTGCCAACTGGACACCTTTCATTCCGCCCGCCGAAGCGGGTGAGGGCCATTTCGGCATCGACGGTATTTTGCGCGCCGCCTCGATCGTGTTCTTCGCCTATATCGGCTTTGAGGCCGTTTCGACGGCGGGCCAAGAAGCCAAGGACCCCAAAAAGGACATGCCGTTCGGCATCATCGGCTCGCTGGTCGTTTGCACCGTGCTCTACATGCTTGTCGCCGCCGTGTTGACGCTGATGGTCAACTACAAGTCGCTCAACGTGCCCGATCCGGTGGCCGTCGCGGTTGATTCGATGGGCCCGCAATGGGCGTGGTTTGCTGGTATCATCAAGGCGGGCGCGATCATCGGCCTTACCTCCGTCGTGCTGGTGCTGATGTACGGCCAGACCCGCATTTTCTACACCATGGCGCGCGACGGCCTGTTGCCGCGTATATTCTCCAGCGTTCACCCCAGGTTCCAGACGCCTTGGGTCAACACGCTGACCGTCGGCCTGATCGTTGCAATCGCGGCAGGGTTCTTCGACATCAACATCCTGGGTGACCTCACCTCGGTCGGCACGCTCGCGGCCTTTGCCATCGTGTGCTTGACGGTGATCTGGCTGCGGATCACCGCCCCTGATCTGCCGCGCGGTTTTCGCGTGCCGTTCGGTCCGGTGCTGCCATTGCTGGGGATCGGTTCGTGCATTTACCTGATCACAGCGATCGAATCGAAAGTGCTGTGGTTCTTCGCCTATTACACCGTCGGCGCGATCGTGGTGTATTTTGCCTATGGCATCCACTTCAGCCGCTTGCAGCAGGACCAGGACGAGATGCCAGGGCCAGATATGGGCGAATTCCCGGGGCCGGTTGTCGGCTGAACTTTGCGCTCAGGACTGCCAACAAAAAAAGGCCGGGGATCGCTCCCCGGCCTTTTTTCTATGGCGTGACAGGCGACAGGATCAGCCCAGCTTTTCTGCCACCAGTGCCTTCAGATCGACCATCGGCCGCGCGCCGACATGGCTGATGATCTCCGCCGCGCAAACCGCGCCAAGCTTCAGGCTCTGTTCTGCCGAGAGCCCACGGATCTGCCCGACGAGATAGCCCGCGGCGAACAGATCACCTGCGCCCGTGGTGTCGACCACCTTGTCGATCGGTTCGGCGGGCACATCGACACGCGCGCCGTGGTTGAACGCGCTCGCCCCATCGGCGCCGTGCGTCACGACCAACGTCGGCACCCGCGCCGCCAGCGCGATCGAGGCGGCTTCCGGATCCTCCATTTCGAGCAGGCAGGCAGCTTCTTCACCGTTGCAGAACAGGATGTCGATCAGGCCGTCGTCCATCAGCTTCAGGAAATCGGCGCGATATCGCATGATGAAAAAGGTCACCGACAGCGTCAGCGCGATCTTGCGCCCGGCAGCCCGCGCCGCCTTGATCGCGAGCAGGATCGCCTGGCGCGGCTCGGGCGGGTCCCACATATAGCCTTCGAGATACAGATAGCTGGCATCGGCAATCAGATCAGGCTTGGCGGCTTCGCGCGGCAGGTAATGCGCGGCACCCAGCGAGGTGTTCATCGTGCGGTGGCCATCGGGCGAGACCAGGATCAGGCAGCGGCCCGTCGGCGGCTCCTCGCTGCGCGCAGGCACATCAAAATCAATGCCCATCGCGCGAATGTCATGCGCGAACACCGCGCCCAGCTGGTCATCGCGAATCTGGCCGATGAACGCGCAGCGATGGCCAAGTGCGGCAATCCCGGCGAGCGTATTGGCAGCCGACCCGCCCGACACTTCCATGCCGGGGCCCATCGCGCTGTACAGGCGTTCCGCAATGCTGGGCTCCATCAGCTGCATTGCGCCTTTTTCCAGGCCATGCTCGGCAAGGAAGGCATCCTCGGCATGGGCAAGCACGTCGACAATCGCGTTGCCGATCGCAACAACATCATAGCGGGGTTGGGTCACTCTGGTCTCCGGACGGTCTAGACTAGCGCGCTGGGTAGAAGGCGGCGCGGCGATACGCAACTGTCCCGCGCCCAGCCGAGCCGACAGGGCTTGCCGCCTGGCCTGCTTCGTGGTTCGGCTGGCGGCCGGACAATCGGGAAAGGGCCATGATGCGGCGGCTGGCGAGCGGAACGATGATGGCAACGATGCTGCCCTTGGCGCTGGCCGGCTGCGCCACCAGCGGCAGCGGTATTTCGTCGCGGCCCGACACCACGCCGGTGCCAACCACCATCCGGATCGTCGCCGGGCTTGATCGCGTGGTCGGTCGTGATGCAGCGGCGTTGATCTCGCTTTTTGGCCAGCCCGATGCCGATGTGCGCGAAGGCAATGGCCGCAAATTGCAGTTCACTGGGGCCGCCTGTGTGCTCGATGCCTATCTTTATCCCAAAGGCGCCGGGATGCCGGTGGTCACCTATATCGATTCGCGACAGCCCGATGGCAGCCCGATCGATCGCGCGTCATGCGTTGCCGCGCTCACCCGCCGCGATGGGGGCAAATAACCATTCCTGCCTGACGCTGGGATCGCTTTCGGTGGCCAGACGCGCGGCAAGTTCGCGCGCCCAGCGGGCTTCATCGAGCCGCAACAACGCCCAGATTGCCGCCCCCCGGACGATCGGTGCCGGGTCGTCGAGCAAGCCAATCACCGCCGGCAGCAATGCCGGCGCGCCGCTATTTCCCGCCGCGATCAGGCAATTGCGCATCATCCGGTCACGCCCGATCCGCTTGATTGGCGAACCGGCAAAGACGGTGCGGAAACCGGCATCGTCAAGGGCAAGCAGATCAGCAAGCGCCGGGGCAGCAAGTTCCGCGCGCGGGGCAAAGGCGAGATTGGCGGCCGCGCTAGCCGCAAATTTGTTCCAGGGGCACACGGCCAAGCAATCGTCGCAGCCATAAATGCGATTGCCGATCGGTCCACGAAATTCATGCGGAATCGGGCCGGCATGCTCGATCGTCAGATAGGAAATGCAGCGCCGGGCATCGAGCCGGTAAGGGGCCGGAAAGGCATCTGTCGGGCACGCGCGCTGGCAGGCGTCACAACTGCCACACCGGTCATCGCCCGGCACATCGCGCGTCAAATCCAGCGTGGTGTAAATCGCGCCCAGGAACAGCCAGCTCCCCGAATCGCGGCTGACAAGATTGGTGTGCTTGCCCTGCCAGCCCAGCCCGGCGGCTTCAGCAAGCGGCTTTTCCATGACCGGGGCGGTATCGACAAAGACCTTCAAATCGCCGCCGGCGGTTTCGATGATCCAGCGCGCCAGCGCCTTGAGCGCGCGCTTCACCACATCATGATAATCGCCGCCCTGCGCATAGACCGAGATCCGGCCGCGATCCCCCGCCCCCGCCAGCGCCAACGGATCGCTGGCCGGTGCATAACTCATCCCCAGCGCGATCACGCTGTTGACCGCAGGCCACAAAGCGCGCGGTTGGGCGCGTTGATCGGCACGCGATTCCATCCAGATCATCTCGCCATGCGCGCCATCCGCAATCCAGGCGCGCAGGCGTTCCGTGGTATGGGGCGCAAGCGATGCCGGCGCGATTCCGCACGCCACAAAACCAAGATCGGCGGCCTTTGTCTTTACCCTTGCTGCGAAAGACGTGTTTTCGTTCATCCTTCCCCGCTACCCATCGGCGGAAAGGGTCGATAAACACACCCGATCATGCCGCGTCTACTCGTTAGGGGATTTTCTTGAAAAGCGAACTGGCGATCAGCGCCACCGGGCTCGTCAAGCGGTTTGGCGACCGACGCGTGGTGGACGGAGTTGATATCGCGGTGCCCAAGGGCGCCATCTATGGCGTGCTTGGGCCCAATGGCGCGGGCAAGACAACAACGCTGCGGATGCTGCTGGGCATCATCGAACCCGATGAAGGCAAGCGCAGCCTGCTTGGCTATGCCCGTCCCCGCGAGGCGAGCGACCATATCGGCTATCTCCCCGAAGAGCGCGGCCTCTATCCGGCGATGAAGGCGCGTGAGGCGATTGCTTTCATGGGTGCGCTGCGCGGGCTCGATTGGCGCGAAGGCCGCAAGCGCGCCGCAACGATGATGGAAGAGGCCGGCCTTGGCCATGCCGTCGATGAAAGGATTCGCAAACTCTCCAAGGGCATGGCCCAGTTGGTCCAGCTGCTCGGGTCGGTGGTCCATCAGCCCGATCTGCTGGTGCTTGACGAACCTTTTTCCGGGCTCGATCCCGTCAATCAGGAGCGGCTTGAAGCGCTGATCATCGCCGAGCGGACGCGCGGTGCGACGATCCTGTTTTCCACCCATATCATGAGCCATGCCGAGCGGCTGTGCGACGGGCTGGCCATCATCGCGGGCGGCAAGCGCCGCTTTGAAGGCACCGTCGCCGAAGCACGCGGGATGCTGCCCCAGCAAGTCCATTATGTTGCCCAGCATGACGGCCCCGGGTTGCCCGCATTGCTGCCTGCCGATGCCATGCGCGAGGGCACCGGCTGGAAGTTCATCATGCCCGACAGCGGCATTGAAGCCCTGCTCGTCAAACTGATCGAGGCCGGTCACGGCATTGCCGGGCTGTCGATCGAGCGGCCCGGCTTGCACGATGCCTTTGTCAAAATTGTCGGGCCAGCCGCCCTGGAGAGCGCAATATGACCAATCGGGGCCGCCTCATCCGCCAGACGCTGACGATCGCGCGGCGCGATTTCACCGCAACCGTGTTCACGCCATTGTTCCTGGTATTCCTGCTGTCACCGCTTTTCCTGATCGGCTTTGCCACGGTCGGCGCGCTTGGCGGGTCAACACTCGCGCGCGGCCCAGCCGATCGGACGCGGATCATCGCCTTTGTCGCCCCGGCTGACGGAAAGCTGCTATTGGCCGCTGACGGCAAGCTGCGCGGATTGTTCCGCGATCGCGATGCCCCGCCAGCATTGACCGCTGAGCCTGCGGGTGACGATCCTGCCAAGCGCGCGAAAGCGGCGTTTGAAGCCAAGGACTTTGATGCGATTGCAGTGCTTTATGGCCCGCTTGATCGGCCGCAGATTCTGCACATCGAGCGCGGCACCCGATCAGCCGATTATCTCACCCAGCTCGCCGAAATCGTGGTCCGGCAGCGCGCGTCCGGCGGGGAAGGACCGCTCAGCGTCGCGACCAGGACCGTGATCAAACCCAGAATCGTCTCGCGATCGAGCAACAATGCCGCTGCGCTGATCGGCGTGACGGGGATTTTCTTCCTCACCCTGTTCCTGTCCGGCCAGGCCGTGGGCACAATGGCCGAGGAACGCAGCAACAAGGTCATTGAGATTCTCGCCGCCGCCGTCCCGCTCGAATCGGTGTTCCTTGGCAAACTGCTTGGTATGTTTGGCGTGGCGGTGCTGTTTGTGACCTTTTGGGGGACGCTGATCAGCCAGATCGGCACTTTCCTGCCGGGTGGCGGCGCTGCGCTCAGCGGGCTGGCCCCGGCGGTGGGCATGCCGGTGTTCATCCTGCTGTTCTGCGCCTATTTCACCATGGCCTATATGTTGCTGGGTGCGGTTTTCCTGGGGGTAGGCGCCCAGGCATCGACGATGCGCGAAATCCAGATGCTGTCGCTGCCGATCACGATCATCCAAATGGCGATGTTTGGCTTGGCATCGAGTGCCGCCGCCGATCCGGGCACATCAATTGCGCTGCTGGCTGAAATTTTTCCGCTCAGCTCGCCCTATGCGATGGCCGCCCATGCCGGCAACAAGCCGGAAATCTGGCCGCATCTCGCCGCGCTTGCCTGGCAATTGCTCTGGGTGTCGATCACGATCTGGGTGGGCGCCGGTGCGTTTCGGCGCGGCGTGCTCAAATCGGGTAGCGGCCGCAAGCCCTTTGCGCTGTTCTCTCGGCGCGCATCGCGCAAGGATGGCGGGTACGCTATTGACACGAATGTAAGTTAGTAGTGAGGTGCGCCAATAGGAGAGACACCATGGCAACCTTGGCACCAGCACCAACGCTTTCAGACGCGATCGATCCACTCGATGTGAGCCGCGCCGAGCTTTACCGCGACGATGTCTGGCAGGCGCCGTTTCGCCAGCTGCGGGCGGAATCGCCCGTCCATTATGTCCCGCACAGCGATTTCGGGCCGTATTGGTCGATCTCGACCTACAAGCCGATCGTCGAGATCGAATCGCTGCCTGATCTCTATTCCTCCGAAGTCGGCGGCATCACGCTGGCCGATTTCGATGAAACCATGCCGGGCGCGGTCAAGATGCCGATGTTCATCGCGATGGACCGGCCCAAGCATACCGGCCAACGCCGCACCGTCGCCCCCGCCTTCACGCCCAGCGAAATGGTGCGGATGACTGACAATATCCGGCTGCGGACCGCCGAAATCCTCGATTCGCTACCCTGGGGGGAGGATTTTGAATGGGTCGATACCGTATCGATCGAGCTGACCACCCAAATGCTCGCTTTATTGTTTGATTTCCCCTGGGAAGACCGACGCAAGCTGACGCTTTGGTCGGATTGGGCGGGCGATATCGAGCTGTTCAAGGATGAAGCGCAGCGGATGGTCCGCCTGCAGCATCTGCACGAATGCGCCACTTATTTTACCGGCCTGTGGAATCAGAAGGTGGGCAAGGAAAAGACGCCCGACCTGATTTCGATGATGATCCATTCGGACGCGATGGCCGAAATGGATCAGATGGAATTTCTCGGCAATCTGATTCTGTTGATCGTCGGCGGTAACGACACCACCCGCAATTCGATGAGTGCGGCGGCCTATGGTCTCAACCTCTTCCCCGATCAGCGCGCCAAGCTGGAGGCTGATCCGTCGCTGATTCAGAACACCGTGCAGGAAATCATCCGCTGGCAAACCCCGCTCGCGCATATGCGCCGCACCGCGACACAGGACACGGTGCTGGAGGGCCAACAGATCAAGGCAGGCGACAAGCTGGCGCTATGGTATCTCTCCGCCAATCGCGACGAAAGCATCTTTGGCGATGACGCCGACAAGATCATTGTCGATCGCCCCAATGCCCGACGCCATCTTGCCTTTGGCCACGGCATCCACCGCTGCGTGGGCGCCCGGCTCGCCGAGTTGCAGATCAGCGTGCTGCTGGAGGAAATGGCCAAGCGCCGCATGCGCGTGAACGTGACGGGCGAGCCGGAGCGGGTCGCGGCCTGCTTCGTCCATGGCTATCGCAAATTGCCGGTGACGATCAGCAAATATTGATCGGTCGGCGTTTTTGCGGCGGCATCGTAACCGGCGGCGGCATTCATCCGTATCCAAGGTATCGCACCTGTAAGGAGCCCCGAAGATGACTGATCGCCGCCAGTTCCTGTCTCTTGCTGCTGTTGGCAGCGCCGCCGCCGCGCTGTTTGGCTGGCGCACTGCGCCCGCAGCGGCAAAGGCTGGATTCGAATATCAGCTCACCGATCCGCAGTGGAAGGCGAAGCTTTCGCCGGCCGCCTATCGCACGCTGCGGCACGAAGCCACGGAATATCCCGGCACCAGCCCGCTCAATCATGAAAAGCGCGCCGGGACCTTTGCGTGCGCTGGCTGTGCGCTGCCGCTTTTTTCATCGACGACCAAGTTTGACAGCGGCACTGGCTGGCCAAGCTTTTGGCAGCCGCTGCCCCATGCTGTAGCCACACGGGTCGATGGCAGCCTGATCTTTGAACGCATTGAAGTGCATTGCCGCCGCTGCGGTGGGCATCTTGGCCATGTGTCTGATAACGGCCCGGCGCCGACTGGTAAGCGTTATTGCATGAACGGCGTGGCGATGACCTTCCATCCCCGACACAAGGCGGCTTGATCCGCAGGCCATAGATCGCACCGCCCTGGCATTCACCGGGGCGGTGTATCAGCTAAACCGAACGATCAAAAAGCTGGCGTGCCGAGCAGACCGAGGATCACCGGGGTTGTTAAGGCGTTGGCGGCAATGGTGACCGTAGCGTTTGGGGCACCACCATCAAGCGGCGTGGCCTGCAGTGCTGGCGCGGCATAGATAAAGCCCTTGGCGGGATAGGCCGACTTGCCCAGATCGCGCAGCGGGCCATACCAGACGCGCACTTCGCTCCAGTCACCCGCCACCGAAACGTCGATCGCACGCACATCGCGTTCAATCCCGCCAGGGCGCGACCAATTGGCATGGGTCAACAAAATCTCGCGGTCGCTGACGATCTGGCTGACCATCGCAACATGGCCCAGCCGCATTTTACCGGTCGCTTCAAAGGCAAGCACCGCGCCAATTTTTGGCGTGGTCCCGCGGGCATAGCGGCCTTCCGCCTGCGACCACCAGGTCTTGGCATTACCGTAGATATCGATGCCGGACATCTCACGCGCAAAGGGTACGCACTGGAGCCGCCCGGCCATGGCCGGGGTCGCCGTCATCAAGACACACGATAACACCAGCGCGAATCGCGCTGCCAAAGTCTTGAATGTCACGAAGCCCCCGAAGTGTTTCTACGCTCGTTAAGCCTGCCAAAGCAGACCCGCGCGCCGATGAAAACCCATGCGACGAGTTGAAGGGAACCTTTTCGGACGAACCGTGTGCAGGGGGCGATGACCGGTCGGCGGGCCCAACGGAAAGGGCTGCGCCGGGCCCGGCCTACCCCTTTTCGCAGGCCAAAGCAGGTTTCTTCCGGTTGTCGGCGCGCAGCGCTTCCCGATCGGCGGAGAAATCGAAAGGCCTGCCCTCAACCAGCCGACGTTGCGCCCATACGCGCCAGCCGGGCCTGATGCTCGGCCCGCCCGAACGGGAAACGCGAATAGATGAACGCCGCTGATCCGTAGAAAATCACGAGCAGGACGATGAAGATCAGCGTGAGCCGGTCGATCGTTGCGATCGGGACCTGGCCCGGCTTGGCCGATTCCGGAAACTGCGCAATCGACAGGATCGCCCCGGCCATGAAAATGCCAAGGCCACCGACCATTTTCTGGACGAAAAAGCTGCCCGAAAAGAACACGCCCTCAGACCGCCTGCCGGTGCGCTGTTCGGATTCCTCAACAACATCGGAAAGCATTGATGCGCCAATGATGAACGCGCTGACCTCGCAGGCGGTGTTGACGGTAAAGATCGACAGCAACAAGGGCAGCGTCACGGGTGCTTGCGGTGACGGAAACAGCCCGATCAGACGCAGGATATAGGGCGAGACGAGCAGCACCACGCTCATGATCGACAGGATCGTCCCCATCCGGGCTTTGTCGCCCCCCCGGGTCAGGCGCGGTGCCAGAATGAACGCCGCAATCGCTCCAATCAGCAGCGCCAGCGACAACCACTGATAATCCCCCCCGCTGAATTCCCAGACATATTGATACATATAGTTTGATAGCGCGAACGATATGCCCTGGCCGGTATAGGCGCACACCCCGGCCAGCATCAGGATGCCGAATGCCTTGTTCGAGATCGTTTGCCGAAACGCCCGAAAATGATCGGCCAATGTTTCGGTGCTTTCCGCCAGCTTAGGCAGATATTTGATCTCGCCGTGCAACCCCACCGACGACACCAGAATGGCAACCGCCATCACGATCGCCGCCATCGTCGCCATGCTCGAATAGCCCGGGCCGTTCTGAAGGCCGACAGCATGGCTGGCATCGGGCACCAGAAAGACGCCGTACGCCAGTGACAGCATGCCGAGCCCGCCGACCCAGCCGAACAAATACCGATAGGAAAACAGCTTGGTCCGCTCGTCATAATCCGAGCTGAGTTCGGGCGCGAGCGCGGAAGCCGGAATCTCGAACGCCGACAGCGCGATCCGCACCAATAAGGCGCTGCCGAACAGATAGAAGAGCAGCGCCGTCTCGCTCCAGCCGACCGGTGGGTTCCACAGCAGCAGCCAGCCAATCGCCACCGGGATTGCCGAGGCGTACATCCAGGGGTGCCGCCGCCCCCATTTGCTGCGGGTATGGTCGGACAGGAAGCCAACGGCGGGATCGACGAATGCCTCGACCATCATCGCCATCATGATCGCGATGCCAACACTCGCCGCCGACAGGCCGACCACCTGATTGTAAAACAGCAGCAGAAATGTCGCGAAGCCGTTATCCTTCACCCCATACGCAATCGACCCAAGCCCAAAGGCCAGCCGACTGCGCATCGGCAGCACGCGGGCGGGCGGCACAGCCACCGCGGTGGTCATTTAAAGGCCTCCAGCATCGCAAACAGCGACGGCGTCTGCGGGTCCCAGCTATGGCGCGGGCCGATCGTCATGCCGCCATCCACCGTGATGTGCGTGCCTGTCACGAACCCGGCATCATCACTCGCCAGATACGCGACGGCGGCGGCGATGTCTTCGGGTCGGCCAGGGCGTTGCAGCGGCTGCGCGCCGCCGGCAATCGCGCCGATTGCGGCATTGGCGCGGTCGCGATTTTCACCCTCAATCTCCAGCGCACTGGTGAAGATGTTGGTGGTGATGAACCCTGGGCAAACCGCGTTGACGCGGATTTTGTGCTGAGCCAGATCCGCCGCCGCCATCTTGGTCAGGTGCAGGACACCGGCTTTGGCGACCGAATATGCGGTCGGCGCTGCCCCGGTCTGCAGTGCCGCGATCGACGCGGTGTTGACGATCGCCCCGCCCCCCCGCGCGGCCATTAAGGGGGCCGCATACCGGATGCCGAGCGCAACCGAGCGCAGCAGCAGATTTTGGGTATCATCCCATTCATCGGGGGTGATCGCATCGATCTTGGCGCGCGCGCCACCCGCCCCGGCATTGTTGAACAGAATATCGATCCCGCCCGCTGCCTCTGCGGCCAGGATCAGCGCTTCGATATCGGCGGCTTTCGTAACATCGGTACGCTGAAAATGGATTCGGCCATTGGAGGTTTGCGCCAGCTCCAGCCCGCCGACTTCGTCGATATCACCCGCCCAGACTTCCGCCCCTTCATCGACCAACCGAAGCACTGTTGCCCGTCCAATGCCCGATGCAGCGCCGGTAACGACGGCACGCTTGCCCGAAAAGCGCATGAACAACGATCCTCTCTCTGCTATTTTGATGGCCACGATAGCGATCCTCCAAGGGCGCGTCACTTGCTTTTGGAATTTCGGGTTTGGGCGACTTGCGGCGAGGCAGCGGCTGCGATAGCGGATGGTCAAAATATCAAGAGGATGAGGGCCGTGGCGCTTGATGCAGAAACTTTTGATGCGCTGATCGATACAGTGCGCCGCTTCGTCAGCGAAAAGCTGCGCCCGATTGAGGCGGAGGTTGAGGCCGACGATGCGATCCCCGCTGACATCCTGCACGAAATGCGCGCGCTCGGCCTGTTTGGCCTGTCGATTGGCGAGGACTATGGCGGACTTGGCCTGACGATGAGCGAGGAGGTGCGCGTCGCGATTGAGCTTGGCCGCACCACCCCCGCCTTCCGATCCGCGGTTGGCACCAATGTCGGCATCGGCAGCCAGGGGCTGGTGATGGCCGGCACGCCCGAACAAAAGGCCACCTGGCTGCCGCGCATCGCCAGTGGCGACATCGTTACCAGCTTTGCGCTCACTGAACCCGATGTCGGCAGCGATTCCGGCGCGGTGAAAACGCGGGCCGTGAAGGACGGCAACGTGTACCGCCTGTCGGGCACCAAGCGCTACATCACCAATGCCGACAAGGCCGATCTGTTCACGGTGATGGCCCGCACCGGCGAGGAAGGCGGCGGGCGCGGCGTTTCCGCTTTTCTTGTGCCCCGCACCCTGCCCGGCCTCAGCATCGGCGAACCGGAAAAGAAAATGGGGCAAAAGGGCGCCAAGGTCGCCGATGTCATCATGGACGATGTTGCGGTGCCAGCGGCCAATATGCTGGGCGCCGAGGGCGAAGGCTTCAAGATCGCGATGCGCGTGCTCGATCGCGGGCGGCTGCATATTTCGGCGGTGTGCATCGGGGTCGCTGAACGGCTGATCGCTGACTGTGTCGCTTATGCGACCGAGCGCAAGCAATTCGGCAAGCCAATCGCCGAGCATCAGCTGATCCAGGCGATGATCGCCGATTCTAAGACCGAAGCGCTCGCCGCACGCGCGCTGGTGCTGGAGACCGCCGCCGCGAAGGACGCAGGCAAGGACGTCGTGATGGAATCGGCGGCGTCGAAATATTATGCCAGCGAGATGGTCGGCCGCGTGGCAGACCGCGCGGTGCAGATTTTCGGCGGGGCGGGCTATATTGCCGATTACGGGATCGAACGGCTCTACCGCGACGTGCGGCTTTTCCGCATTTATGAGGGCACCAGCCAGATCCAGCAGCTGATCATTGCCAGAGAGACAATCAAGCGCGGGGGCTGATGCCAGCGCCGCGCGTCACCTAAAAACAGGAGAACATCACATGGACACCACCAACCTCTTCCGGCTCGATGGCCGGATCGCGCTCGTAACCGGCGGCTCACGCGGCATTGGCAAGATGATCGCGGCGGGCTTTATCGCCCAAGGCGCGACGGTCTATATCTCGTCGCGCAAGGCCGAAGCGTGCTTTGAGACTGCCAAGGAACTCGGCGACAAATGCATCGCGTTGCCGCAGGACGTTTCCACCGTCGCGGGCTGCAAGGCACTTGCTGCACAGCTGGCCGAGCACACCGACAAGCTCGACATTCTCGTCAACAATGCGGGTGCTGCCTGGGGCGAAAGCTTCGAGACCTTCCCCGAAAAGGGCTGGGACAAGGTGATGGACCTGAACGTCAAATCCCCCTTTTTCCTGACCCAGGCGCTGCACGAGGCACTGAAGGCCGGGGCTAGTGCCGGCCGGCCCGCCAAGGTGATCAACATCACCTCAATCGACGGCCTGCGGCTCAATCCGTGGGAGACGTACAGCTATCACGCCTCCAAATCGGCGCTGATCTATCTCACCAAGCGGATGTCGGCACGGCTGATCACCGATCACATCAATGTCACCTCAATCGCACCCGGCGCGTTCGCCAGCGAAATGAACAAGGCCGCGCGCGACCATGGCGACGCGATCGCCAAGGGCATCCCCGCCAAGCGGATCGGCGTGGACGAGGACATGGCCGGCACTGCGATCTACCTCGCCAGCCGGGCGGGCGATTATGTGGTGGGCGAAACGATCGCGGTCGATGGCGGGCTGGTCTACGGCGCGCTGGGGACCAGCATCGACGCATAAAGCTAACCGAGCAACTGGACGTCGAGGCCGAGGCCTAAACCGGCCTCGGCCATGCGCCGATCGAGCGTAAACAACTTGGCACCTGCATCGGCGGCAATCGCCAGATGCAGGGCATCGCCCGCGCGCAAACCTTTGTCGGACCGTTCGAGCAAGTCGGTCGCGCGATTGAAGTGGGTGGCATCGATCGCGACCATCGTCGCCGCTGCGGCTAGCATGTCGCGTACCATGCGAAGCACTGGCAGCCGCGCCTCAGGCGGCAGGGCGCCCGTGCGGACCTTCATTGCAAGGGCCGACGCAACCTCTGTTTCGCACCATTTGCTCGCCAACAGCGCATCCTGTGGGAGCGTCGCCAACCAGGCGCGCGATCCGACGCTGGTCAGCTCATCGGTGAATGCAGAGACGATCAGCGAGGCATCGGCATAGACTTTCAAAGCAGGTCTTCGCGCCGCAAGCGTTCGACGAAACTCAATCCGTCGGGATCGACATAGGGCTTGGACAGCGCGGCGGCTCGCCGCATCGCCTCCACATCGATCGGCTTTTTGGGCTGATCCTCTGCCACCAGCCGCGCAACGGGCTTGCCGCGCCGGGTGATCGACACGGTTTCCCCCGCTTCAGCGCGGTCGATCAGCTCGCTCAACCGCGCCTTGGCATCGGCAATGCTGTAAGTCTCCATCGCCCGCTCCTGACTATCTAGATGGTCATGTAGCGGAACGAGCGTAAAATTTCCAGTGAGCGCCGATCAGGCCGCCGCAATGATCTTTTCGACGTCGGCGGTCGGATGCCCGGTCAAATCCTTGGCGATCTCACCGACCAGGATCGCTTCGAGCGCCTTATGGTAATGTTTGCGCAATTCGCCGAGCGTGCGCGGCGCGGCGACGATGATCAGGTCATCGACCTTGTGATCGAGCACGCGTTTGTTGAGCACCGCAGCGACCCCGGCGGCGAAACTGTCTTCCTCCTGCTGGCTGTCGGCGGGGTTCGTCGAGCTGCTGTTATGACGCCCACCCGAGCCCTTGTTTTCCATCGACACGGCGACATCGGGCACCGCGGTGAGTGAGGGCGCGGCTTCATCGCCCGCGTTGCGGAACAGGTTCAAAATCTCGCCATCGACAATGGCGACAAGCGCACCTTGGGGGATCTTCATGGGCATATCCTTGTGTGGGGAATGCGCGTCAACGCGCGGATGGGCACATCGGTCCTCGACCGCTTCGTCGGTGGTGCTGCCATTGCCGTCGCGCGCATCATTGGCAACGATGGACAGGGCAGCGCCATGTGGAGGACAATCGAATGGCTGAACAACCGACAAAGGGACCGGCATCCTATTTCCCGTCGATTGAAAAGACCTATGGCCGCCCGATCGCCTAATGGAAGGCGCTGATCCGCCAAGCCCTGCCCGTCAAGCACATGGCACTAGTCGCGATGCTGAAGACCGATCACGGCATGGGCGATGGCCATGCCGATGCGGTGGTGGCGCATGTCCTAGCTGAGGAGAAGGTTTGCAATTAGCCGCCGCGCCGGGTTATGATGTTTATTGGCACGGTTGCGCCTTGCCTTGCGCGGAAACCGACGCCCGCTATCCTCGTCAGGCGCCCCGAACATTAAAGGATGTGACGAAGCCATGAGCGACGCACCACCAACCTTACGACGTGCCGACCTGCCCGCCGCGGCAGACGATATCGCTTCGCCCGTGGGGTTGGCCGATCCGGCGCTCGCCTATGATTATTCAAGAACACGATTTCGGTGAGCGTCGCCACCCTGGGCGGCATTCTGACCCTTGGCGAAACCGTGTTTGGTGCACGGATCGAACCCTGGCAAATGGTATTGGCCGCGTTGCCGGTGGCCATCTCCGGCGTGCTCGCGCTGCAGGGCAGGACAGATATGATGCAACTGTGCCAGGGTATCAAACCGCCGATGAACAGTTCGCGCGTGGCGCTTCGATTGGTGCCGGCTTTGTGCGGGTTTGGGATCGGCGCGTTCCTGGTGTTTTTGGCGATGACTTACGTGACGCCCTGACGTTGCGCCTTGCCTTGCGAGCGAGAAGCCGGACCCTGAGTCGATCCTAGGAACGTTATCATTAATCTGGCTCAACCCCCACTTGCAGAGGTTACTATGCAAATCCTATAAATAATAGGCGTACAGTAGATACCCAAAGTTTATAAATTTCTCACGAACAGGAGAAACAATGGACAGAAAATCATTCGTGCGCGCGCTCGCAGCGCTATTGATTACTTGTTGGATTGTTTCACTTTTGCTGCCAGCGCTGCCAGCATCGGACGCGCCGGGCTTGGCGCCTGGATGGGTTGTGATCATATTCGGGTGGCTGGCTGCGTTCAGCTATCAGTTTGGTTGGTTTGCGAATTTTTTTATTGTTGGATGCACGGCGTGGATGCTCATTGTGGGCGAGGGCATTCCAAGTCGGCGTTTGATGCACCTCCTGCTCACCCCATTTGCATTGCTCATGGCAAATGCGGCGATTGGGTATCCATTTGAGCATCTCTTTTGGGTGGGATCTGATGTTGGACCCGGTTTTTTCGCTTGGTTTGTAAGTGGCTTCGGGACTCTGATCGCCATGGTCGTTTCCTCAGCCCATCTACAGGCTCGGAGCGACGACTAACCAACAGCCAAGCCCCCCTACCCCGCAATCCCCCCCGCCGCGAGCACCGCCAGCGTTACCAGTTCGCTTGCGGTGCTCGTCATCGGGGCGATCTGGACGCTTTTTTCCATACCGACCAGCATCGGGCCGATCACTGCATCACCCCAAGTGGACGCCGAGGATCAAGGCGGCGTTGTCGTTACAATGGTGGTCGGTACCGACCGCGATTATTTATCGTCCTTCAGACCGATACACTGCTTCCAGATGCCACCGATCGTGCCGAACTGCTTACGATATTCGATGCGACTGCCGGTGCCATCCGGAAAAATCGAAAAAGCTAGCGAAACACCGCCATAGCCATTCTTGATCAATACAACGCGCGATCCATCGTCTCGTTCAAGCGCCGGTGTGTGATTCTTGTCCGACAGGCAGAACGTTACTTCCTTGACGCTTTTCTCAGACCGGAAGACTTCGGTTGGCGGCTTATCGAGCACTTTCTGCGTTGATGCACAACCGGCCAAAAGCCCGATCAACACAAGCGCCGAAAACTGTACCTTTTGCATCGCACCTTCCCCCCTAAACCCATCGCTATTGTGCGGACTATGTCCGTCACAGTGCAAAGGCTAGCGGGGGAGTACCCGTATTGCGAGTCAACAGATGTCCGATTTCAGCCCGTTTTAGAGCGAATTCACCCCGCAATCCCCCCCGCCGCCAGCACCGCCAGCGTCACCAGCTCGCTCGCGGTGCTCGTCATCGGCGCGATCTGGACCGACTTCTCCATGCCGACCAGCATCGGCCCGATCACCGCATCCCCGCCTAGTTCGCGGAGCAGTTTGGCGGAGATGTTGGCGCTTTGCAGGCCGGGCATGATCAGCACATTGGCGGGGCCGGAGAGCCGCGCGAACGGGTAATTCGCCAACTGGCGCGGGTTCAGCGCGACGTCGGGCGCCATTTCGCCTTCATATTCGAAGCTGACGTGGCGATCGTTCAGGACGCACACCGCGTTGCGGATATTTTCCAGCCAGCGCCCTTCGGGATTGCCAAAGTTTGAATAGCTGAGGAACGCAACGCGCGGTTCATGGCCCATGCGCTTGGCGACGAGCGCGGTTTGTTCGGCAATGTCGGCGAGTTCTTCCGCCGTCGGGCGTTCGTTGATCGTGGTATCGGCCATGAACACAGTGTGCTTGGCACCCACCATCACATGCACGCCGAACGCGGTGCGGCCCTTGATCGGATCGATTACGCGCCGCACCTCGCGCATCGTTTGCGCATAGGGCCGCGTGATGCCGGTGATCATCACATCGGCCTCGCCCAGTTGCAACATCACCGCGCCGAAGATGTTGCGATCCTGGTTGATCATGCGTTCGCAGTCACGCAGCAGATAGCCGCGCCGCTTGAGCCGATCGTACAAAAACTCAACCATCTTGGGCACCAGCGGCGATTTGCGGCTGTTGTGCAGTTCATATGTCTCGGGATCGGTGACGCCGAGCGCGCGGAGGCGATCATAAACATCGTCGCGCCCCACCAGCACCGGCGTGCCATAGCCGCCCGCCTTGAACTCGATCGCGGCGCGCAGCACGACTTCCTCTTCGCCCTCGGCAAACAACACGCGTTTGGGGTTGGCGCGCGCGCTTTCATAAGCAAGCGTCAGCACCGACGTGGTCGGGTTGAGCCGCGCGCGGAGCGACTGGCGATAGGCCTCCATGTCGAGAATCGGCTTGGTGGCAACGCCCGAATCCATAGCCGCCTGCGCGACCGCGACGGGGACGATTTCCATCAGCCGCGGATCAAACGGGGCCGGAATGATGTAATCGACGCCGAAGCTGTGGCGCACGCCGTAAGCGACGGCCACTTCCTCGGGCACTTGCTGGCGCGCGAGTTCGGCCAGCGCATTGGCGGCGGCGACCTTCATCTCATTATTAATCGCGGTCGCGCGCACATCGAGCGCACCGCGGAAGATGAACGGGAAGCCAAGCACATTATTGACCTGGTTCGGATAGTCGGACCGCCCAGTGGCGATAATCACATCGGGGCGGACGCGCTTGGCATCGGGCGGGGTGATTTCGGGATCGGGATTGGCCATCGCGAACACGATCGGCTTTGCCGCCATCTTCATCAGATATTCGGGTGCCAATGCGCCCTTTGCCGACAGGCCCATGAACACATCAGCGCCGTCTAGCGCCTCTTCGAGCGTGCGGCGATCGGTCTTGGCGGCATGCGCCGATTTCCACTGGTTCATGTCGCCATGCTCGCGGCCCTGATAGATCACGCCGGATTTGTCGCACATGATCAGCTGATCATGCGGCAGCCCCATCGCCTTGATCAGCTCGGCACACGCAATCGCGGCGGCGCCGGCGCCGTTCATGACGACGCGGATATCCTTGATGTTGCGCCCGGTGAGGAACAGCGCGTTGATCAGCCCGGCAGCAGCGATGATCGCGGTGCCATGCTGGTCATCATGCATGACCGGAATTTTCATGCGCTCCTTCAGCGCCTGTTCGATGATGAAGCATTCGGGCGCCTTGATGTCTTCAAGGTTTATGCCGCCAAAGCTGGGTTCCATCAGCGCAACCGCGTTGATGATCGCATCGGGATCTTCGGTCGCCAGTTCGATATCGATCGCATCAACATCGGCGAAGCGCTTGAACAGCACCGCCTTGCCTTCCATCACTGGCTTTGACGCCAGCGCGCCCAGATTGCCCATGCCCAGAATCGCGGTACCGTTGGAGATGACAGCGACCAGATTGCCCTTGGCGGTATATTCATAGGCCGCCGCCGGATTTTCATGAATGGCGCGCACCGGCACCGCAACCCCGGGCGAATAGGCCAGCGCCAGATCGCGCTGCGTCGCCATCGGCTTTGACGCAATGATCTCGATCTTGCCGGGCCGTCCTTCCGAATGGAACAGCAGTGCTTCGCGTTCGGAGAATTGGATGTTGGATTCGTCGGTCATTGACTGGCCCTTCAGCTGATTTGCAGTCCTTACGAGGGCGTTGCCGTTTCTTCCACCCCTCGCGCGCACCGCCTTGAACATGGGGGACTTCGCTGTATCACCGCAGCGATGACCGGCTCCGCCCCCACCCCAATGATGGCGCAATATCTGGCGCTGAAGGCGGAGGCAGAGGATTGCCTGCTCTTCTACCGGATGGGCGATTTCTTCGAAATGTTCTTCGAGGACGCGAAGATCGCCGCCGCCTGCCTCGACATCGCGCTGACCGCACGCGGCGAGCATGACGGCGTGCCGATCCCGATGTGCGGGGTGCCGGTCCATGCGGCAGAGGGCTATCTCGCGCGGCTGATCAAGGCCGGGCACCGCGTTGCCATTGCCGAACAGACCGAAAGCCCGGCAGAGGCCAAGAAGCGCAGCGGCAAGACGCTGGTCGGGCGCGCCATTGTTCGCGTGGTGACGGCGGGGACGCTGACCGAAGAAGCGCTGCTTGACGCGCGCACCGCCAATTGGTGCGTGGCGATCGGCGAGGCAGCGGGCGGGGTGGCGATTGCCGCTGCCGATATCTCGACCGGGCGGTTCGAGATTATCGAGACCGATGCTGCGTCCGTCGCCGCCGACATCGCAAGGCTGACGCCTGCGGAGACGATCGCGTCGGATGCAACGGCGTACGACGACTTAGCGACCGGGCGCAGGCCACGCGCGGAGTTCGACAGCGCGGGCGGGGAAGAACGGATCAAGGCGCTGTTCGGGGTCGCGACGCTCGATGGCTTTGGCAAATTTTCGCGCGCGGCATTGGCGGCGGCGGGGGGGCTGGTTCGCTATCTCGACCATAATGGCAAAGGATCGCTCCCCTTCCTCCGCCCGCCGCGCCTTGCCCGGACGAGCGAGGCGATGGCAATCGATGCCGCGACGCGCGAGAGCCTGGAGCTGACCGCCACTACCGGCGGCGCGCGCAAAGGCAGCTTACTGGACGCGGTCGACCGCACCGTGACGGGCGCGGGCGCGCGCCTGCTCGCTGCCGATATCGGCGCGCCGCTGATGGATCGCGGGCGGATCGAGGCACGGCTCGATTTGGTTCAGTTGTTTCATGACGACGCCGGGCTGCGCGAGCAGCTCCGCGGCACCTTGCGCGCCCTGCCCGATATTGGCCGCGCATTGGGCCGGATCGCGGCGGGGCGCGGCAGTCCGCGCGATCTGGGACAGTTGCGCGATGGGCTTGATGCGGCGTGGCGGCTGGGCGAGCGGCTGGGGCGGATCGAGCGGGCACCCGCGTTGCTGGCGCAACTCGCGCCGCAACTGCGAGGACACGGCGCGCTGATCGACTTGTTCGCGCGCGCGCTAGTGGCATCGCCGCCGATCGATGCAGCAGCGGGTGGCTATATTGCGCCGGGCTTCGACGCCGCGCTCGACGATTTGCGCGATGCCGGCGCTGGTGGCAGGCGCGCCATTGCCGCGCTTGAAGCCGACTATCGCCAGCGGACCGGCATCGCCGCGCTCAAGATCCGGCATAATGGCGTGCTCGGCTATCATATTGAAGTGCCCGCGCGCGCCGCCGATCCGCTGATGCGGCCCGATAGCGGCTTCACGCACCGCCAGACGATGGCGGGCGCGGTGCGCTTCAACGCACCCGATCTCCACGATGTTGCACTGAAGGTGACGCAGGCGGGCGCGCATGCCCTCGCCGCCGAAGCCGCGCATCTGGAAGAACTGACCGACTCAGCGCTTGCCAACCGAGAGGCAATCGCCGCGACCGCTGATGCACTCGCCCGGCTCGATGTCGCGGCGGGCCTCGCCGAGCGCGCGAGCGAAGGCGGCTGGGCACGCCCTGCCCTGGTCGATCACGCCTGTTTCGATGTTCAGGGCGGGCGGCACCCGGTCGTCGAAGCGGCGGTCGCCAAGGCGGGCGGGCGCTTTGTCGCCAATGATTGCCGCTTGTCGGCGGATAACCGGCTCTGGCTGGTGACGGGCCCCAACATGGGCGGCAAATCGACCTTTCTGCGCCAGAATGCGCTGATCGCGGTGCTCGCGCAGGCGGGCAGCTATGTGCCCGCGACGTCAGCCAAACTCGGGCTGGTCGACCGGTTGTTCAGCCGCGTCGGCGCGTCGGACAATCTCGCGCGCGGGCGCTCCACCTTCATGGTCGAGATGGTCGAGACCGCTGCGATCCTCGCCCAAGCGACACCGCAGAGCTTCGTCATCCTCGATGAGGTCGGGCGCGGGACCAGCACCTATGACGGGCTCGCGATCGCCTGGGCCGTGGTCGAGGCGATCCATGAGGACAACCGCTGCCGCTGCCTGTTCGCGACGCATTATCATGAACTGACCCGGCTTGCCGAACGCTGCGACGCGCTCACCCTCCACCATGTCCGCGCGCGCGAATGGAAGGGCGATCTGGTGCTGCTCCATGAAGTGAGCGAGGGGCCAGCCGATCGCAGTTACGGCCTAGCCGTCGCGCGTCTGGCAGGGCTGCCGCCAGTGACAATTGCGCGCGCGAAGTCGGTCCTGGCCAAGCTGGAAGCGGGCCGCGCCAAGACCGGCGGTCTGGCGGCGGGGTTGGATGACCTGCCGCTATTCGCCGCCGCCGCCGAAATCGTTGAGGAAGCCCGCGACCCCCTGCGCACCGCGATTGAGGCGATTGACGTGGATGCCCTGACCCCGCGTGAGGCGCTCGATCTAGTGTATAAATTGAAAGCGGTGGCGCGCGGGGGTTAGCGCTCGAGCGCTAACGACAATAGCATCACCGCCCGCGTAACCGCTCCCCAAAGGCAGCGCTGGCCGAGCCGAGCTGGTCGGATTGGGTGCCGATGTCGGTGGCCACCCGTTCGATGAGATGGGCAAGGCCGACCGCCGCCTGGGCGTGATCGGCGAGTGCTTGCAGATCGGCCTGGACGGTCTGGGCACCGTCGCGCGCGCCGTCGACACCGCCGAGGATGCCGTCCGTTGCCCGGCGTTGCGCTTCGATCGCGCGGGCGATGTCGGTCGCGCCGATCGCGATCCGGCCGACATCATTGGCCATCGCATCCACGGAGGCGGCGACATCCCCCGCATTGGAATCCATATCGGCGATATGTTCACCGATTTCGAGCGCGGCGGCGCGGGTCTGCGCGGCCAGCGCCTTCACCTCGCCAGCGACGACGGCAAAGGCCGCCCCCGCTTCGCCCGATTGCGTCGCTTCGATCAACGCGTTGAGCGCCAGCGTATTGGTGCGCTGAGCGATGCGTTCGATCTTGGCGGTGATACCGCGCACCATCGCGGTGCTATCGACGAGTTCCCGGGCCTGGGCACGCGCCAAGGCAGATACGGTTTCGGCGCTGGCTGTCGCGTTGACCTGCGCAGTGACCTCTTGTGCAATCGCGCCGATTGCCGCGCGCAAATCGCCCGCAGCACGCTGCACATCAGCCATGGATTGCGTCACCGTCAGCGCGCGGGTCCGCACCGCAGAGACATGCGTGCCGCTGGCCTCGCCCAATTTGGTGAGTTTTGCGGTCGATCCGCCCAGTTCCCGTGCCGCGTCACTCAAAATGGCAATCACCGCGACCACCGAGGTGTCGAACCGCTGGGCATGTTCGGCCATCGCCATTTGCTGGGCATCAGCGGCGCGCTGTTGTTCGGCGATGCGGCGTTGTTCATGCGCGCGTTCAAGCGCGCGTTGATCATCGGCGGCACGGCGTTCTGCGTCGATCCGGCGCCGTTCAAGCGCGGCGAGATCAATGCCCGCCCGCGTGCGATCAGCAAACAGGCGCGCCTGGCCGATCGCCAGCGTCTGCAGCGCGCCGACAAAGGCGATGATCGCGGCGACATAGAAAGCCGGCACCGGAACAATCGCGGTCAAATCCATCGTCAGCCGGATGGCGACCACCCCCATGAAAATCAGCGCCGCTTCGGGCAGCAGCGTAAAGATCGTGCCGCCCAGGCAGATCACCGCGACATTGACGCAGAAAAGGCCCACCCGGTCTTCGCTCAGCGGCGCCATATTGAGCGCGCCGATCAGCACGAACCACGCCAACCCAATCGCCAATGCAAAGGCGTTGACAAAGCGCACCCCTTGATCCGGTGCGGCCAGCCTTCGTTGCAATTTATCCCGCCAGGTCAGCATGATCAGCCCGACCACGGCAGCAATAATCGGCAGCGTTGCGATCAGGATCAGCGGCTGTTGGACGCGGAACGCGTAAAGCGCCGCCATGCCGATCGCAGTCACCAGATTGAGCGGCGCAAAGCGCAGCGCCATGCGCATCGTCGCGGCGACGCGATCCGCGCGGCTCAACCCATCGATTGCAAATAGCGCCCGCACAGCGCGCAACTGGCCGATCATCGGCATTTTCTGCAATTGGCGAATAAGTGCTGGCATTCCATAAACCTAGCGGGGCGATGGTTAATTATGCGGTAACGCGCTGCCCGCGTGGCCGTATTGGAACCGAAAGCGGTCGTTCTGGAGGTGACCGGGCAGCCGAATGGCTGTAGCTTGCGCCGATGGCCAGCCGTTTTGACTCCCTGCCGCAACGCCGAACGATTATCGATCGGCGCGCAATTGCTGATACGCTTGCCGCTCTTGACGCCAGTGACGTGACCAGCATGCGCCAGACCGCCACGCGATTGCTCGCCTCTGCGCTCGCCGATGGCCGCGCCGAAATCGCCCGGCGGCTGAACGAGCACCCGTCGCGCGGACTGGAAGCAGCGGCAGCGCAGGCATTTCTGATCGATCAGATCATCCGCCTGCTCTATGATTTCATCACCGAGCGGCTCTACCCCAAGCCCAATGCGACAACGAGCGAGCGGATCACTTTGATTGCCGTTGGCGGCTATGGGCGCGGCGAGATGGCGCCATTTTCCGATGTCGATATCGGTTTCCTCACGCCCTGGAAGCAGACGGCCTGGTCCGAACAAGTGATCGAATCGATGCTCTATGCGCTATGGGATCTGGGGCTGAAAATCGGCCATTCATCGCGCTCGCTTGACGAGATGGTACGCCAGGCCAAAGCGGACATGACGATCCGCACTGCCTTGCTTGAAGCGCGCTATGTGTGGGGCGACACGGATTTGTATGACGAAGCCGCGCGCCGCTTCAAGGCAGAGGTCCAGGCCGGCACCGCGCGTCAGTTCATTGCCGACAAGCTCGCCGAGCGCAACGAACGCCACCGCAAGATGGGCGACAGTCGCTATGTCGTCGAACCCAATATCAAGGAGGGCAAGGGCGGCCTGCGCGATCTTCACACGCTGTTCTGGATGGGCAAATATGCCTATAATGTCCGCAGCGTCGCCGAATTGGTCGAAGCCGGGCTGCTGACGCGGATCGAATATCGCCAGTTCCACCGCGCCGAAAATTTCCTATGGGCGGTGCGCTGCCACCTGCATTTGATCGCAGGGCGCGCGGAAGACCGGCTGACCTTCGACGTGCAGCGCGAAATCGCCGAGCGCATGCGCTATGCTGATCGCGCGGGGCAGTCGCGGGTCGAACGTTTCATGCGGCATTATTTCCTGCAGGCGAAAACGGTTGGTGATCTGACCGGTGTTTTCCTGGCGCATCTTGATGAAAAATTCGCGCGCAGCGGCCGCCGCTTCGGGCTGCCCTTGCTCAGGAGATCGCCGCGTAAGCTTAATGGACTCATCCTCGATCGCGGGCGATTGGCGCTGCCCGGCGATGATTTCTTCGCGCGCGATCCCGTTAGGCTGATTGAGATTTTCTGGCTGGCCGACAAACATGGCCTTGAAGTCCACCCGATGGCGATGCGCGTGGCCGCGCGCGATTCAAAACTGGCCGACGATATCCGGACCGATCCGCGCGCGAATGCCTTCTTCCTCGACATACTCACCTCCCCGCGTGACCCGGAATCGGTGTTGCGCGGGATGAATGAGGCGGGCGTGTTCGGTCGCTTCGTGCCTGATTTTGGCCGCGTCGTCGCGCAAATGCAGTTCGACATGTATCATCATTATACCGTCGATGAACATTCGATCCGCGCGATCGGGCTGCTCGCGCGGATCGAACGCGGCGAACTGGCTGAAGATCATCCGTTGGCAGCGGGCATCCTGAAGCGGATCGTCTCGCGTCGGGTGCTCTATGTGGCGGTGCTGCTGCACGATATCGCCAAGGGCCGTGGTGGTGATCATTCGGTGCTGGGTGCGGAGGTGGCGCAGCGGCTGTGCCCCCGGCTTGGCATGTCTGCAGCGGAAACCGAGACCGTCGCCTGGCTGGTCCGCTGCCATTTGCTGATGTCGGCGACCGCCTTTAAGCGCGACCTTTCCGATTTCAAGACGATCCTCGACTTTGCCGAAATCGTTCAGAGCCCGGAGCGGCTGCGCCTGCTGCTGGCGCTGACCGTCGTCGATATCCGCGCCGTTGGCCCCGGTGTCTGGAACAGCTGGAAGCGTCAGTTACTGACGGATTTGTACGAATCCGCTGAAGAAGTGCTGCGCCTTGGCCACAAGCAAAAGGGCCGCAGCGAAAGGGTCGAGGCAAAGCAGGCGACCCTCGCCGCTACACTTGGCTGGGACGAAGCGCGCTTCAAGGCGCTCGTCGCGCGGCTGCCCGAACCTTATTGGGTGGCAGAGCCCGATGATGCGCTGGCCAGCAACGCCCGGTTGATCGCAAGGGCAGGCGACGCCCAGCTTTCGATCGAAGCGCAAGTCTATCCCGGGCGCGGCGCAACGCTGGTGACGCTCTATGCCGCTGATCATCCCGGGCTGTTTTACCGCGCGGCCGGGGCAATCCATGTCGCTGGTGGCAACATCATCGACGCGCGAATCCACACCACGCGCGACGGCATGGCGCTGGATAACTTCCTGGTCCAGGACCCGTTCGGCCGCCCCTTCGACCAGCCCGAACAATTGGCCCGATTAAAGACCGCGATCGAGGATTCGCTCGCCAATCGCGGCAAACTGGCCGATCGGCTCAAGGCCAAGCCACTGTCCCGCGTCCGCGCAGAGGCTTTTGAAATCGCGCCGGTCGTCTTGATCGACAATCAGGCGTCGAACCGGTTTACCGTCGTCGAGGTCAACGCGCGCGATGGGCCGGCCTTGCTCAATCGGCTGGCGCTGGCGCTGTTCCAATCCAAGGTCACGATCCATTCGGCGCATGTCGCGACCTATGGCGAGCGCGCGGTCGATACCTTCTATCTGACCGACCTGTTGGGCGATAAGATCAGCAGCACACAGCGGTTGCGATCCATCGAACGCCGCCTGCTGGGGGCAGCCGCCAATGAACAGGGCTGGGCAGAGGCCGCCTAGGGCCAGCGAAAAACAGGGGGAAGATGACATGGCAGTATTGGGAATCGGCGGGCTATTCTTTCGCGCGCAAGACCCGGATGCGCTAAACGCCTGGTATCGCGAGCATCTGGGCATTGGCGCAGGCTGCGCGGCCGAGGACACCGGCCCGGTCGATGAATGGACCTGGAAGACGCAAGGTGGGCCAGTGGTGTTCGCGCCGTTTAAGCACGACACGGATTATTTTGCTGCCGACAAACAGTTCATGCTCAATCTGCGCGTCGCGAACCTTGATGCGATGCTTGAACAGCTCTCCACCGCCGGAATCGCAATCGAAACGCGCGCGGAGTGGAATGACCCGTCGGTTGGCAAGTTCGCGCGCATCCATGACCCCGAAGGCAATGCCATCGAACTGTGGGAGCCGCCCGCCGCATGACTAATCTGAAGCCCAAGACTTGTCAGCCTGAGGACCGGTTAGCGAGCGTAGAATAATGTCCGAAGTGCGCGTCCGGCGCGCCAGCGAGGCAGATAGTGCAGCAATCGGCGCGCTGCATGTCGCTGCCTGGCGGGAGACCTATGTCGGCTTGCTCTCGCAGGCTGAGATTGAGGCGATGAGCGTCGCTGCGCGCACCGCGCAGTGGCGTGCGCAGATCAGCGCCGGCACGGCGCGCGGCGTCTATGTCGCCGAAGAACAGGATGGCATCATTGGGTTTGGGGCGTGCACCAGCGAGCGCGACCTCTCCCTGATGGCAGCGGGCTATTCGGGCGAGGTACCCGCGCTCTATATTCTGCGCCGCGGCCAGGGACGTGGCGCTGGGCGATTGCTGATGCGTGCGATGGCCCGGCGACTGATCGCCGAGGGCGACCGCACTATGGCGTTATGGGTGCTGTCCACCAACGCCCCGGCGCGCGGCTTTTACGAACGACTGGGGGGGAAGGTCGTGGCCGAGCGCGGCAGCGGCCATGACGCCGAGACCGCCTATGGCTGGCGCGACCTGTCCGCGCTGACCATAAGCGAGGACCGCGATTGAGCAGCGCCCCAGATTACCCCTATCCGTGACGGGAAAGTCCCGGCACCTTCTGTTCGGGAAATCGGTTTGGGGGAAATGTGATATGAACGTGCTACGCCGCGATATCTTGCCAATGTGGCGGCAGGCCGCATTGATCGCCTTGCCCGCGATAACCTTCCTGCTGGTCGCTGCCGCCGATGACAAGAAGGGCAAATCCGGTGTGGCCATCTGGATTGCGCTCGCCGCTGTGTTCATTGCGCTTGGGGCGTCGATGGCTGGTCGGCTCAACAGGGCGCCCAAAAGCGGTAAAGGCACCGGCGATGGCGGCGATGCGCCGTTTATCGGCAGTGATGCTGGTCACGGCAAACACCACGCCGATGCTGGCCATGGCGGGGACGGTGGAGACGGCGGCGGAGATGGCGGCGGGGGCGACTAATCGCCGCCCGCCGAACCGGCGTTATTTCGGCGCGAGCACCATCAGCATCTGACGGCCTTCCATACGTGGATAAGCCTCTACCTTGGCAGTTTCGACGACATCGGCCTGCACGCGCTGCAGCAGCGCCATGCCAAGCTGGCCATGGCTCAATTCACGACCGCGGAAACGCAGCGTGATCTTCACCTTGTCGCCCTCGTCGATGAATTCGAGCACCTTCTTCATCTTCGTATCATAGTCATGATCGTCGATGTTGGGACGCATCTTGATCTCCTTGATCTCCTGCGTCTTCTGGCTCTTGCGGGCGAGGTTGGCCTTTTTCTGGGCCTCATATTTGAACTTGCCGACGTCAAGGAACTTGGCGACGGGCGGATCAGCGTTGGGCGACACTTCGACCAGGTCGAGGCCAACGGCTTGCGCCTGTTCCATCGCTTCGCGGGTGTACATCACCCCCAGATTTTCGCCTTCCTGATCGATCACGCGCACTTTGGGCGAGACGATGAATTCATTAAAGCGCGGACCGTTGATCGGCGGTGGCGCGAGTGGGCGCCGGGTCATGGGAGGACGTATGGGTAAAGCTCCTGTGGTTGTAAGGGGTCTATATAGGGTTTTTTGCGCGAATGCGAAAGGGTGATGCGGCCCGATCAGCGAAGATCGGGCGGCGTGGCATCCTTGACCAGCATTGCCACCAGATCATCGAGCGTCATCATCTGCTGCCGGTCGCTGCCGAGTTGACGTAGCGCGACGGTGCCTTCTTCAGCCTCGCGCTTGCCGACGACGAGCAGATTGGGGACTTTTGCCAGCGAATGTTCGCGCACCTTGTAGTTGATCTTCTCGTTGCGCAGATCGGTTTCGACGCGGATGCCGGCCTTGGCGAGCTTGTCCGCCACCTGGTGCGCGTAATCGTCGGCGTCGGACACAATGGTGGCAATGACGGCCTGCACTGGTGACAGCCAGAGCGGGAAGCGACCGGCATAATGTTCAATCAAAATGCCGATGAAGCGCTCGAACGTACCGAGGATGGCGCGGTGGAGCATGATCGGCCGGTGGCGCTCGCCATCCGCGCCGACATAGCTCGCATCGAGCCGCTCGGGCAGCACCGTATCGGTCTGCATCGTGCCGACCTGCCATGTCCGCCCGATCGCATCGGTCAGGTGGAATTCCAGCTTGGGCGCGTAGAAGGCGCCCTCCCCTGGCAATTCTTCCCAGCCATAGTCAGCCGTATCGCGCCCAGTGGCCTTCACGGCGTCGCGCAGTGATTGTTCGGACCAATCCCACATCTCTTCACTGCCGAAGCGCTTTTCGGGGCGTAGCGCCAGCTTGATCGCATATTTGTCGAAGCCGAGATCGCGATAGACTGAATCGAGCAGATCGCAGAACGCCTTCACTTCCTCGATCAATTGGTCCTCACGCACGAAGATATGCGCGTCGTCCTGCGTGAACTGGCGCACGCGCATGATGCCGTGGAGCGCGCCATGCGCCTCGTTGCGGTGGCAGCAGCCGAACTCCGCCATGCGGATCGGCAGGTCGCGATAGGATTTGATTCCCTGCTTGAACACCAGGATATGCGCCGGGCAATTCATCGGCTTCAGCGCCATCATGTCACCCTTGCCATGCAGCACGGGGCCTTCGCCTTCGGCATTGGGCACTTCATCGGGCACGGCGAACATATTCTCGCTATATTTGCCCCAGTGGCCCGAGCGCTCCCATTGGCGCACGTCCATCAGCTGCGGCGTCTTGATCTCGGCATAGCCCGCCGCATCGAGCCGGCGGCGCATATAGGCCTCGAGCTGGCGCCACAGGATGAAGCCTTTGGGGTGCCAAAACACCGATCCTTGCGCCTCACTCTGCAGGTGGAACAGGTCCATGTCCTGGCCGATGCGGCGATGGTCGCGCTTGGCCGCTTCCTCCAGCCTCACCAGATGCTCGGCGAGCTGCTTCTTGTTGAGCCAGCCGGTGCCATAGATACGGCTCAGCTGCGGGTTGTTCTGGTCACCGCGCCAATAAGCGCCCGAGACGCGCGTGAGCTTGAAGGCATCGGGGTCGAGCTTGCCCGTCGAGGCAAGGTGCGGCCCGCGGCACATGTCGAGCCAGTCTTCGCCCGACCAATAGACCGTCAGCGGCTCGTCGCCCGGCAATTCGGCAGCCCATTCAGCCTTGAAGGTCTCGCCCTGCTGCTTCCAGCGGCTGATCAGCGTTGCGCGGTCCCACACTTCGCGGCGCAGCGGCTTGTCCGCCCGGATGATGCCGCGCATCGCTTCTTCAATCGCGGGCAGATCTTCATCGGTGAAGGGCCCGCGCTCAGCCGTCGGCGCGAAGTCATAATAGAAGCCGTCGTCCGTCGATGGGCCAAAGGTGATTTGCGTGCCCGGAAACAATTGCTGCACGGCTTCCGCCAGCACATGCGCGAAATCATGCCGCGCCATTTCGAGCGCATCGGCCTCATCACGATTGGTAACGAGCGCGAGTTTGGCATTTCCCTCAAACGGCCGCCCGATGTCGCGCAACTCACCGTCGACGCGCGCGGCAATGGCGGCCTTGGCAAGGCCAGGGCCGATGGCAGCGGCAATGTCGGCTGGCGTGGAGCCGGGGGCTACTTCCCGAACCGAACCGTCGGGCAGCGTAATCGCGTAAAGGTCTGTCATGATCGTTCCTGTCGCATGGGCGCGCTTATGCACAAAGGGGCGTCAGGGGAAAGGGGAGAACGAGAAAGCGACGCCAGCCTCCCCCGTTCCCGGGTGGAGCCTGAAGCGCGGACGTCAGCCGGTGACGCGCAACCCCATGCCCCCCGGGAACCCCCGGGTGGTGGTAGTCGTGGTCAAGGCGCGACGCTTTGTCATCGCGCGCAACTTATGCCGAGCGAGTTAACAAAACAAGTCACCTGAAACGGCGTGACAGCACCCCGCTAATCATTGTGTTGCCTGCTGCATCAAGCCTAACCTGTCCCTTACAACCTCAACGGGAGTCGCCGCATGTTAGACCTCACGCGTCCTGAAGGATCGGAGCCGCAGGATTTCCACCTAACCCGGCGCACTGCCGTTAGTATGTTTTTCGCAGGCTATGCGGTGGCCGCCGTGGCGGTGAATGCGAAACCCGTAACGACGCCCGCCGATGGGCTGGTGATCGAAGAAGTGTTGATCCCCAACGGGGCGGCCACGCCGCTCCCTGCCTATGTCGCGCGGCCCAAGGGTTCGGGCAAACATGCAACGATCATCGTCTGCAACGAGATTTTCGGGATCCACGAATACATCAAGGATGTCTGCAAGCGGCTGGCGACGCTTGGCTATGTTGCCGTCGCACCCGACTTTTTCTACCGCGCCGGGGTGAGCCTGCCGGCGCTGAAGGATTTCGCGCAAATCCGGCCAATCGTCGCCCAGGCAACGCCCGATCAAGTCGATGGCGATGTCAAGGCAGCGACGGCATGGATCAAGGCGGCCAAATTTGCGCGGGCAGGCAAAATCGGCATCACTGGCTTTTGCTGGGGCGGCGCGGTCGTTTGGCGATCGGCGATGGTCAACCCCGATATCAAGGCAGGGGTGGCGTGGTATGGCCAATTAAAGCCACTAATTCCCCGTGCCGCCGAACTCAAAGCACCAGTTCTTGGTCTATATGGTGCGCTCGACAACGGCATCCCGCAAACCGATGTCACCGCCATGCTCGATGCGCTTAAAGCAGCCGGCAAAAACGACAGCAGCATCCAGGTCTACGCCGACGCGCAGCACGGCTTTCACGCCGATTACCGGCCAAGTTATAACGAGGCGGATGCAAAGGACGGCTGGGCGCGACTGCTGGCGCATTTCAAGGCACATGGGGTAGCTTGAGCCGTTACTGGCAGGCGGTTCGCCCGACAGAGGTGCGGATTGGGCCCCGAACCAAGTCGGTCGATCGATGCGGGCCTATTCGGCGCTGACGATATCGCCCGACTGGATCGGGCGCGGGCCGTCGGCTTGCGGAAGGTCGATGTTCGAAAAACTCAGGGGAATGCCGGCACAGGACAGGCCAGTGGGACGATCGCATAATTGAAAATGCAAATGCGGCTCGGTCGAATTGCCAGAATTTCCCAGCGCCGCAATCCGCTGTCCCGCCACGACTTTGTCACCAATTTTCACCTGTCCGCTGCCTGGCCTCAAATGCGCATAGACAGCATATATGCCGCCGCCTTGGTCTATGATGACGGATTCACCCAGGATCGCTGCTTCACCCTTGGTTAGCTTGATCGCCTGCGCTTCCCCGACCCGGTTCAGATAGCCACTGAGCGTTTCCCCGGGCCGGCGCAGCAACGGCGGATCCTCTTGATCAGCGCGGGTCACCGCCACGACACTACCAGCCGCGGCCGACACGACCGGCGCGCCATAGGCATAAAAATCGCTGAGCTTGTTGCCACTTGCCCGATGCGTTCGCCCGTCTGCATCCACCTTCACGATATCGAGCGCAAATTGTTCCGGCACCGCCCAGCGATGGCTCGAGTGGAAGCTGGCACCAGCCGCGACCGTCCAGGCGCCGGCCGCCAAGGGCCATCGCATTGGCGGGGCCAGGCTGTCGTCGATTGGGACCGTTGCGGTCCACGTCCCCACACTCACCCGCACCGCATCGCGTTTGCCGCGCCAGGCAAAGCTTTGATGCATCAACAGCAGCGCCTCACCCGGCGCAATCGTTCCACTGCTCGCCAGCTTCGCATTGCCAAGCAACGCACCATCGCAGAACTGGAAGCCAATGGCGGCCATAAGCCCGGACGACGCAAGTGCCTGTCCCCCCTTCGCCGCGGTTGCGATATCGCTTGCATCGACAATCCGGGTGTCAATGGGGCGGTCGCCCCGCAGCAACTCGATCTTGACGCTGTCGATCGTGATCGGCTGACTGCCCGAATTAACCATCGCGACATTTTGCAGGACCAGGCTTGTGGCATTATGGACAGTGTCCAACGGATAGGATCGTGCCTTGGCGGCCGGGCAAAATCGGAGATCAAGTTTTGCATCATCCAGGGTTGTGGGCGCAGCCATGGCGCTCAACGATGCAGCCAAAATCACGATGACCATCAAATCCGCCCCCTAAGTGTAGCGTAGATATAATACACCTAGATTGGGCAGGGGCAAGTTTTAGATTGACCATGAAGCGGGGCAGGCTCGCGGACACGCAATTGTGTCGCAGCCAAGCGCACCGAAATTGCCCGCCTGCCCGCCCCGGCACCAACGCCTTTTCTATTCGCTGCTAAGCCATCGTCGGCTGGGCACGCGCCACCCCCCCAAAATCCGCCGAATTTTCGATTATTCCTTCATGGCGCGCCCGTGCCGATTGATCTGCCACACGGCTTTTGCATTGACGGACCTTGGCTGATCGTCAACCGGGGGCTACGATACCGATCAGCAGCGCAATTCAGCATAGGCACTGAGCAAATTACGATTCCCGATTTGCATAATCGCCCCTGCGCGCCCGCAGATAAATTTCGCCCAAGCGATTGGGTTGTTCCTGTGTTAATCAATGGTCAATAGCTAATGATGTTGCTGTTTACGCTATGAAAATTTCAGATCTCCGCGTTGCACTGTTAAGCGGAAACTATAATTACACGCGCGACGGTGCCAATATGGCGCTGAATCGCCTTGTCGGCTATCTGCTCTCGCAAGGGGCAGCCGTGCGGATCTATTCCCCGGTGGTCGACAAACCGGCCTTTCCCGCGACAGGCGATTTGATCGGCGTGCCGGCGATTCCCATTCCGCTCCGGTCTGATTACCGGATCGCCTTTGGGATGGGTCGACGAATCAAAAACGACCTGCGCGATTTCGCACCCAACATCATGCATATCTCAGCACCGGAAACACTGGGGCATTGGGGCGTATCCTATGCCCGCCAGCATGACCTGCCGTTGATGGCATCAGTGCACACCCGGTTTGACACCTATCTTCGCTATTATCGCCTCGGGCTGCTGGAGCCGTCGCTAACCGCCTTGCTCCGGCGCTTCTATCGGCGCTGCGACGCCATTGTTGTGCCGTCGCAGTCGATGGCCGATCTGTTGCGCGACCAGCAAATGAATGACGATATCGGCATCTGGCCCAGCGGCGTTGATCACCATATTTTCACGCCCGAAACGCGTTCGCTCGAATGGCGGCGCTCGGTTGGCATTGCCGATGACGAGGTGGTTGTCGGTTTCTTCGGCAGGCTGGTGCTGGAAAAGGGTATCGCCGTTTTCTGCGATACGATCGACGAACTGAAGCGGCGCGATGTCAAGATTCGCGTGCTTGTTGTCGGTGACGGCCCTGCCCGCGCTGTATTCGCCAACCGCCTGCCGGACGCGATATTTGCAGGCTTTCAAAGCGGCGACGCGCTCCCCCGCGCGCTTGCCTCGATGGACATCTTGCTTAACCCAAGCGTCACTGAAACCTTTGGCATTGTGACGCTGGAGGCCAATGCCTGTGGGTTGGCTGTCGTCGGGGCCGATGCCACTGGCACATCAAGCCTGATTGTCGATGGCGTGAATGGACGGCTAATCTCGGCTGGCGATGTGAAGGGCTTTGCCGACGCGGTTGAGCGCTATGTCGCGCACCCCGCTGATCGCGCCGCCGCTGGTGCCGCTGGCATCAAATCCGCCGCTGCCTATAGCTGGGATGCCGTCAACCACGCCTTGGCCGATACCTATATGCGCGTGATTGAAGGCCATCAGCAATTGCAGAACAGCCGCCCCGCCTAGGCGACGCGCTATTTGCCCGGCTTGCCGCCTGGCTTCCAGCTTGGCCGAAACGCGCTATTGGCCAGCCAGCGCGCTGGCCCGACCAGTGACTGGATGGCGGCGGTCATGAAATCAATGTCGAGCTTTTCGACCGTGTCGTTCGGCGTATGATAGGTCGGCACCACCGCCCAGCCGGATATTGTGTGCGCCACCACGCCCTGCAGCGCGAGTGAGTAGTTGTCCGATCGCTGGAAGAAGTTCTGCTCGGGATACGGGTCCGCCGTCACCAGCGCGCCATGCGCCCTCATTGCCTCGCCAAAGGTCGATCGGTCGTACCCGGTCATCATCATCACGCCTTTGGGCAACTTCGGGTCCTGCGCGCCGATCATCTCGATTTCGAGATTGGCGATAATGCTGGTGAGCGGCACCGGCGGATGCGCGGCGAAATAGGTCGAACCAAAGCCGCCAATTTCCTCGCTGCCATAAGCGACGAACAGGATACCGCGCTTCATTGGCTTGCCCGATGCCAGCACGCGGGCAAGCTCCAGCACGGCGGTGGTGCCCGAGGCATCGTCATTGGCGCCCGGCATCACCACGCCATCGGCGCGTCGCCCAAGATGATCGAGATGCGCGGAAAACAGGATGACGCCCGCCTTGGGGTCAGTGCCCGGCAGATAGCCAATCGCGTTGGTAGTCGGCCCGGTCGTCGTCAAGATCTCTGGGAAGCGCAGCGCGATATCGCTGCCCGGCATCGCCGCCAGCGCCTTGAGCGATGCGTCGGAGAGCGTGGCGAGCGCAGTGCCGCTGGCGGTCGCCATCGATGCACCGGCATTTGCCGCGCCTTCCGGGCGGATCGGAAATTGCGGCTCGCCACCCGTTTGGGCCACGCGGCTGCGGGTTGCCGCGCTTTCCGGCACGATGACGAGCTTCACCTTCTTGGCCTGCGCGGCACGGAGCAGCGCAAAGGGCGACGCCTTGGCTGAGGTGATCACCACGACATCGCCCATGGGCAATTCCTTGGGATCATCGCCCGTGAAGACGGCCAGCGTGCCGATCACCCCGCCGCTCGCGATCAGCACCGATGCGCCGTCAACTGGCTTGTCATTGGCCGTGAGGACAGCCGCACCAACCGCGCGCTGGCGGACGAGATTGATCGACTGGAGATAGCCATCCATCCCCGGCGCGGGCTTCAGCCCATAAGCCAGAAACTGCGCGGCGACATAGGCCGCAGCAATCGCCTCGTCCCGCGTGCCGCTGGCGCGCCCCTGCAGTGCATCCCCTGCCAGGAAGCGCTCATGCGCCAGCACCCATTCGCGCTTGACGGTCGCCGCCGAGGTCGAGCGGGCCTCTGCCAGCGGCGCAGCAAGCATCGCCCCCATCCCCAGCAACAGGGCAAGCGCGGCATGCGGGCGAGAGGAGGGCATCAGGAAGGACCTTTCGGGGTTCAAGCGATCATGCCGAACGGCACAACCTTATTGTCGGCATCATGGCCGATATCCGCCGCGCCAAGAAAGGGCACGCCGAGATCGCGGCACCAGCGTGTGATCATCGTCTCCAACGGCTCGGTCCAGGGCGGATCATTGGGCTGGATATCGCTGATCCGGCCGAGCCTGATTCCGGCAACCCCTTTGAGCTGAGTGGCGTTGGCGATCTGGAACAGCATCCGATCGATCCGGTAAAGCGGTTCGGACACATCCTCGATCAGCAGGACGTGATCGGTCAGGTCGGGCATCCACTGCGTGCCTGCCAGTCCAGCGAGAATCGCGATGTTGAACGCTGCACTTGGCCGCCCGGCCAGTCCGCCTTCCAGCCCCGCCCGGTCCTTCGCCACCAGCCAGCCCAGCGCGCGCGCCACGGCGGCGCTGCCATTGCTGCGGGCCAAGTCCATCACCAGCGGGCCATGGACGGGCCGCCCGATCCGCCGGGCATAAAGCGCGCCAAGCAGGAAGCCCATGTCGGAATAACCCAAATAGGTCTTGCGCGCCGCCGCCGGCCCCAGGGCAGGCATCACTGCCTCCACTATCCGGTTCGATCCATAGCCGCCGCGCGCAAACCATATCGCGTCGATCGTCGGATCATTGGCGACCTCAAGAAACGCGGCAGCGCGCGCTGAATCCGGCCCGGCAAAATGGCCATCGACCAGATAGCATTGCGGGTGAATCACCAGCTCGACGCCCGGAAAAGCAAGCGCGGCCAGCGCCTGCACCTCGGCAGCAACCGCCCGGTCAAGCGTCTTGGCCGGTGCCACAATCCCGATCCGCATCTTGCTGTCCCGCCCCGGCTTGCCCCAAGTCTCAAATATCGCGATAGCGCGGGCGCATGAGCACAGGCAAATCCTTCTTCTTCGTCGGCATTGGCGGCAGTGGCATGATGCCGCTTGCGATGATCCTCGCCGGGCAGGGCGCGACCGTCGCTGGGTCGGATCGCAGCCTTGATCAGGATCGGCTGCCAGCCAAGTTTGATCAGCTCCGCGCCATGGGAATCGCGCTTTTCCCCCAGGACGGCAGCGGCATCACTAGCGCCGACCAGATCGTCATCGCCTCCGCCGCCATCGAGGCCACCGTTCCCGACATGATCGCTGCCGACCGCGTCGGCGCGACCCGGATGAGCCGTGCCCAATTGCTCAGCGATTTGTTCAACGCAGCCCCCCAGGCCATTGGTGTCGCTGGCACCAGCGGCAAATCGACCGTGACGGGGATGATCGGCTGGATGCTGCAGGCACTTGGCCGCAACCCGACGGTCATGAACGGCGCCGTGATGAAAAACTTCGCGCATGCCGATGCGCCCTTTGCCAGCGCGCTGGTCGGCGCGGGCGACCTGTTCGTCAGCGAAGTCGATGAGAGCGACGGCTCGATCGCGCTTTACCAGCCCGCTGTCGCGGTGCTCAACAATGTCAGCCTCGATCACAAATCGCTCGATGAACTGCGCGCGCTGTTCGCTGATTTCATCGGTCGCGCCGGCCACGCCATCGTCAATATCGACAACTCCGATGCCGACGCGCTCGCCGCCGCGCTGCCGCTCGACCGCGCCACCCGCTTCTCGATTGAGCGCGCGGCTGATCTTCAGGCGATCTTCATTGAGGAAAAGCCGTTCGGCGTCGATTTCATGGTCACCGAAGCTGATCTGATCGTTGAAGTCACGTTGCAGGTACCCGGCCGCCATAATGTCGCCAATGCACTCGCGGCGATCGGCGCGGTGCGTGCGGTTGGCGTCTCGCTGCATGACGCGGCATCGGCGCTGGCCGGTTTTGCCGGGCTGAAGCGCCGCTTCGATCTGGTCGGGCAAGTCAACGACATCGCGGTGATCGACGATTTCGGGCACAACCCCGACAAGATCGCCGCCACGCTGGAGACGCTCCACGCCTTTGCCGGGCGGCTGCTGATCCTGTTCCAGCCGCATGGCTATGGCCCGCTCAAGGTGATGCGCCACGAACTGGTCGCCAGCCTGGTCGCCCATATGGCCCCCGATGATCTGCTGGTGCTGCCCGACCCGGTCTATCATGGCGGCACCGTGACGCGTGAGGTAACCAGCGCCGACATCATCGCCGACATCGCCGCCACCGGCCGCCACGCCCGCCACATCCCGCAGCGCGACGACGCAGCGGCCTGGCTGGTCGATCAGGCCCGGCCGGGTGACCGCATCATCGTGATGGGCGCGCGCGACGATACGCTCAGCCAGCTTGCAGCGGATATGGTGACGGCGCTGGCATCGCGCGGCTAGCGTGATAGGGTAGCGCATCGGCAACCAAGACGAGATCGCCCATGTTCCGCCGCCTGTTCCTCGATCACCCTGAATCGGTCGGCGAAAGCTATGCCGAGCATTTCCGCGTCGCGAGCGGCTTTGGCGTAACGATGATCGTCGGCGGGCTCGGCGCTGTGCTCCACGCCTTCCTACCCTTTGTCTGCAAGACGCGTGGCAGCGACACGATCAACGCCCTCCACGCCCGCATGGTCGCCAAGCGCGACGCGAAACGCGCGGCGACCACGCAGATGAAGACGGTCGACTATATCATCTGACAACCGCGCGCCTTGGCGCGCCTTTTTTCCCTGATCGGCAGCTCATTTGCGTTGCTCGGCACCCATTGATGGCGGCCGTGGGCGCTGCATTTTGGAAAGCGTCCGCTCCACAATGACAAGCGTCATTGACAATCCGCGACTCGCGATGTAAAGTGTCCTTCACTAATTCGAAAGGAAGCTTGTCATGGCTAAATCTCTGGCGCTGCGTCGCCATGATCGAGCGATCATCGGGCTCAGTCTGGCCTATGCGGCGGCGTTGATCGGGGCCAATCTGATTTTCAAAGGCGCTGTGCCGAACGGCCTGCTGGCCTATGCGGTTGCCGTTTTGCCCGCCCTGCCGATCATCGGCATGTTCGCGGCGATCGGCCGTTATCTGAACGAGGAGCCGGACGAATATGTCCGCATGCTCGCGGTGCGCAAAACGCTGATCGCCAGCGCCTTTGCGCTCAGCATCGCGACGGCCTGGGGCTTTTTGGAAAGCTTCAACGTCGCTGGCCATGTCGACAGCTATTACATCGCCGTGCTGTGGTTCGGCGGGTTGGGCGTCGGGGCGTGCTTCAACCAGATCGCGCCCGCAGGCGTTGCAGCATGAAGGCCGTCCGCACCGACCCGGCCTTCCGGGCCTATCTCCGCCGCTTTTTCCCGACCATGGCGCTGTACGTCATCCTCGTCTGGGCGTCGCCCTTCGCGATCGAGTCCACCGGTGCCACTGGCCCGTTGCTCTGGGCGATCGCAATCCTGCCCGCGCTGCCACTGATGGCGGTGTTCTGGATCATCGGGCGGCTGCTGATCGAGCTGCGCGACGAATATATCCGCATGCTGCAGATTCGCCAGGCGCTGGTCGCCACTGGCTTTGCGATGTCAGCGGCGAGCGCCTGGGGGTTTCTGGAAGTCTATGCCCATGCCCCGCATCTGCCGTTATTCACGGTGCCAATCCTGTGGTTCGGGGGTCTGCTCATCGGGTCAATCGTCAATGTCGTGCTTGAACGACAGGCGAGTGACGCATGAAGAACCGGCTCCGCGTGCTCCGCGCCGAACGCGCATGGAGCCAGGGCGATCTGGCCGATCGGCTGGAGGTGTCGCGCCAGAGCGTGAACGCCATTGAGACCGGGCGCTACGACCCATCCCTGCCGCTCGCCTTTCGCATCGCCGAACTGTTCGAGCTTTCGATTGAAGACATTTTCATCAGCCCCTCAAAGGAGTCCTGAATCATGAACCACCTTCTGCTCCGTCTGTCGGTTGCCGTGCTGGCCCCGATCGCGATTCTTCACCCGCAAACAGCGCAATGCCAGACTGCCCCGGTCGCCGCCGCACCCAAGCTTGATCCTGTCGTCACCCAGTTGCCGCATATTTCAATCGCGACGATCGGCAAGGGACCGGCGCTGTTCCTGATCCCCGGCCTCGCTTCCCCACGCGCCGTATGGGACGGCGTCGTTGCCGATCTGGCGAAAACGCACCGTGTTTATCTGGTCCAGGTCAATGGTTTTGGCGGCGATGATGCACGTGAAAACACCAAGCCCGGTCTGCTTGACGGGATCACCGCCGATCTCAACGGCTATATCGTCGCCAACAAGATCAAGGATGCAGCGATTGCTGGGCATTCGATGGGCGGGCTGCTCGCGATGATGATGGGCGCGCGCTATCCGCAATCGACCGGGCGGGTGCTGGTGGTCGATTCACTGCCCTTTTTCAGCCTTTTGTTTGGCCCGACGGCAACCGTCGAGAGCGCCCGCCCCTTTGCCGAACAAGCGCGCGCCCGCACGATCGCGACACCGCAAGCGACCGCACCCGTGACGAGCGATCCAGGGGGCATCTGGTCAATCACAGCAGAAGGCCGGATCAAGGTCGCCAATTGGGGGGCCAAGGCCGATCCACGCGTGTCGGGTCAGGCCGTTTATGAAGTGATGACCACCGATCTGCGTCCTGAACTCGGCAAAATCACCGCCAAGCCCTTCACCGTGCTTTACGCGACCGGTGCCGGCCCTCAGGCCAAGACCATCTGGGAAGGCGGCTATGCCGGATCACCGGCGACATTGGTACCGGTCGCCGATAGCTGGCATTTCATCATGCTCGATCAACCAGCGGCATTCTTGCAGGCACTAAAGTCCTTTGTTGGTCCGCAATGAGGCGTTTGATCGCTTAGCCCGCATCGAATCATTTGACCCCGGCGTCGCGCTCGGCTCCACCTAGGCGACGACCGGGGGGCAACGAATGACAACCGACCAGCAACAAGAAGCGTTTGAGTTTACCAGTGATTGGAGGCAATTTGCGCCAATCGCCTTCACCAATTTGCTGCTCTGCATTGTCACGCTTGGCATTTATACTTTCTGGGCCCGGACGCGTGAACGCCGCTATTTGTGGAGCAATACGCGCTTTATCGATGATCGGCTGGAATGGACCGGCACCGGGCTTGAACTGTTGATCGGCTATGTGTTGGCGATCATCCTGTTCGGGGTACCGGTCGCGGTGCTGCAATTCGGGCTGCAATCGCTGGCGATCCGCGGCTATGGCGCCGCCGCCGCCGGGATAGGCATCGCCCTCTATTTCGCGCTGCTCTATATGATCGGCATCGCGATTTTCCGGGCGCTGCGCTACCGGCTGAGCCGCAGCTATTGGCGCGGCATTCGCGGCGGCAGCGACAGCCAGGGCTTTGGCTTTGGCTTCAGCTATCTGTGGCGCACCATCGTCGGGGCATTCGCATTTGGCCTGCTTGTCCCTTGGTCAATGGTCAGCTTGTGGAACCAGCGCTGGAACGCGATGAGCTTTGGCCCGATGCCGTTTGAATCGAATGCGCGGGTAGGACCGGTATTCGCACGCTATTTGCTGTTTTATCTCGCCCCCATCATCATGCTCGTGCTGTTCGGCGTGCTGGCCTTTTTGGGATTTGCCGGGGCGATAGGCCAAGTGGCGCCGACGCCGCAGCAACTACAGCAGAACGTCATCTTCATCGCGGTGGGGACATATCTGCTGTTTTTCGTGGTGTTTGGGCTGATCGCCTTGGTGTTTTATTCGGCTTATTTCCGCGAAGTGATCAGCCAGCTGACGCTGGGCGACCTCTCCTTTGAATTCACCGCCACAAGCTGGGACTGGTTCAAACTGGTGTTCGGCAGCCTGTTGCTGGTGGTGTTCACGCTGGGCATTGGCCAGATTTTCGTCGGCTATCGCAACTGGACCTTTTTTATCCGCCATATGCGGGCCTATGGCGAGGTCCGAATCGATACGCTCACCCAATCCGCCACCCGCGAACCCGGCCAGGGCGAAGGACTGCTTGATGCCTTTGACGTTGGTGCGTTCTGAGATGATCGAACCGATCCGTGTCTGGCATTATGACGGACAAATAGCGGTCCGCCGCGAGCCGCAGTTGATCGACGACGGCGCGATGTTCCGCCTGGTGGAGGGCGATTGGACGAGCGATCCGGTCGCCTATGGTGATCTGGTCCCACGCGATCCGATCGGTGGCCAGCCAAGCTATGGGCTGAAAAAGCTGCCAGGCTGGAAAATCGGCTTTTTCAGCCCGCCGCCGGCCGGCTTGCTGGATCGGCTGCCCACACCGCGTACCTATGGCGGGCTGATTGACCGCTTCGGTCTGTGGCCAGCCGCCGCCGTATGTGGCGTGCTAGCGGCAATCGCGCTGTTCGTGGTGGCGCAGACGCCATCGCTGGTCGCCAAGCTGGTGCCACCCGCGGTGGAGCGCCAATTGGGCGACGCGATGGTCGGCGATTTCGGCAATCGGGCCTGCACGAACGAGCCTGGCCGTGCCGCGCTCGCCATGCTCACTGATCGGCTTGGCGTGCGCGATCAGCAAGGCCTGCGCGACCGGCCGGGCAGTGGTGCCAACGACATCATCGTCGTCAACATCCCCATCAACAATGCCGTCACCCTGCCTGGCGGGCGCATCATCCTGTTCAATGGCCTGGTGCAGGATGCCAAATCGCCTGACGAGATTGCTGGCGTTCTTGGCCATGAACTTGGCCATGTTGCGCACCGCGACGTGCTCGAATCGCTGTTGCGGCAATTGGGGCTGAGCGTCGTGCTCGGCGGGCTCGATGGCAATATCGGCGGCTATACCAATATGCTGCTATCGACCGCCTATTCGCGCAGTGCCGAATCACGCGCGGATGAATTTGCAATTGAAACGCTTAACCAGCACCGGATTTCTCCGGCCCCGACTGCGGGCTTTTTCCGTCGGTTGGGAGGCGAAAAGCCGGGCCCCAAAGGCAGCGCCGCCACGCTGCTCGCTTATGTCTCCTCCCACCCGGTCTCGTCGCAACGCGCGGAGCGCTTCGCGCAGGCAGCCAAGCAACAAAAGGATTACCGTCCGGCGCTCGATCCGGGTCAATGGGCGGCGCTGCGATCAATCTGCAATGGAAGCAAGGCAGATCCCCGGTCGATGTTCGGCTTCTGACGCGCCCTCGCCACCGGGGGACATGCTTTCCAAGCCAGCCCCTTTTGCCTAGACGCTGGCGACCATGACCGATGCCGTCTCCCCACCAACCGACCCCGTTGACCCAGCGGCGGCGCGCCCGGCGCTTGCCTATCACCAGACCGAGGGGCGCGGGCCTACCATCTTGTTTCTGCCCGGCTATGCCTCTGACATGAGCGGCAGCAAGGCGCTGGCGCTCGAAGCCTGGGCGCGAGCGAAGGGCCGCGCCTTTATCCGTTTCGATTATGGCGGCTGCGGCCAAAGCCAGGGCGCGTTTGAGGATCAGACGCTGGCGGGTTGGCGCGATGACGTACTGGCGATGATTGATCTGGTCGATACCGGGTCGGTCGTGCTGGTCGGCTCGTCGATGGGCGGCTGGCTGATGCTGCTCGCCGCGCTTGCCCGGCCGGATCGCATCGCCGCGTTGGTCGGCATCGCTGCTGCCCCTGATTTCACCGATTGGGGCTTTAGCGTCGACGAAAAACTGGCCTTGCTCAGCGACGGACGGCTTGAGCGGCCCTCCCCCTATGCGCCAACACCGACCGTCTATACCCGCCACTTCTGGAGCTCGGGCGAGGCCAATCGCATCATGCACGGCGTGATCGCGATCGACGTGCCCGTCCGGCTGCTCCATGGGATGCGCGATAGCGATGTGCCGGTGATGCGCTCGGTTCGGCTTGCCGAGCTCATTCGTTCAGCCGATGTGCAGCTGGTCATCGTCAAGGATGGCGATCACCGCCTATCACGCGATAGCGATATCGCGCTGCTGATCCGCGCGGTGGAGGAAGTGATCGACCACCCATGATTTTCCTGCTGCTGCTTGCCCAAAGCGCCGCCCAAACGCCGGCCGCCACACCGCCATCCATCGTCGAGGGCAGAGCAGCGCGGTATGACCAGTGCGTTGATCTGGCGACCGGCGATCCGCCCCGCGGCGCAGCGGCGGCATCGCAGTGGCGCACGAACGACGGCGGCTTTCTCGCCCGGCAATGCCTGGGCATCGCCTATGCCAATCAGCAACAATGGATCCCAGCGGCCGAGGAATTTACCGCCGCCGCGCAGGAAGCAGAAGTGGCGCGCGACCCGCATGCTGCGCAATATTGGGCGCAAGCCGGCAATGCCTGGATCGCGACTGGCCAGCCAGCCAAGGCGCGCGCCGCGCTTGATGCAGCGCTGGCCGCCGGGACACTGACCGGGCTTGACCGTGGCGAGGCGCAGTTTGATCGCGCCCGGGCCTTTGTCGGCATCGGCGATCTCGAGTCGGCACGCGCCGATATCGATAAGGCAATCGAGCTGGCACCAGCAGACCCCCTGATCTGGCTCGCCTCCGCCGCGCTGGCGCGTCGGATGGAAGATCTGCCGCGCGCGCGCAAAGATGTGGCGGAGGCATTCCGCCTGTCCAGCGATGACCCGTCGGTTTATCTTGAAATCGGCAATATCTCGGCAGTAGCCGGCGATGAAGCGGGCGCCCGATCAGCCTGGAATGACGCGATCCGCATCGCACCGTCGAGCCCGGCCGCCGAAAGCGCACGCACCGCGATGCAGCAGTTTACGACCGACCCACCCAAGCCTTGACCGGATGGCATTTTCCACCGCGTCGCCCTATCTCCTAGTCGGGACGTCAACCCGGAGCCATGCCAGACCCAAAACGGAGCGCAGCTTTGAAATATCTCCACACCATGATCCGCGTCAGCGATCCGGTAGCGACCGTCGCCTTCTTCAACCTGCTCGGGCTTGAAGAACAAAAACGCTTCGATAGCGAACAAGGGCGCTTCACGCTGATCTTCCTCGCCGCGCCGGGTGACGAGCAGGCGCAGGTTGAACTGACCCATAATTGGGACCCGGAGGCCTATGGCGAGGGCCGCAATTTCGGCCATCTCGCTTACCGGGTGGATAATATCTACGAAACCTGCCAGCGGCTGATGGATGCCGGCGTCACGATCAACCGCCCCCCGCGCGACGGTCATATGGCGTTCGTTCGAACCCCCGATAACATCTCGATCGAATTGCTCCAGGACGGGCATTTGCCGCCCGCTGAACCCTGGGCATCGATGCCGAACACGGGGCATTGGTAATGGCCGGTCTTGAGGTCGTTCGCATCCCCGTCCTCAGCGACAATTATGTCTGGCTGATGCACGATGCGGCATCGGGCGAAACCGTCGTCATTGATCCCGCCGTCGCCGGTCCGGTACTCGCCGCCGCCGACGCCCGCGGCTGGACGATCACCGCGATCTGGAACACGCATTGGCACCCCGATCACACCGGCGGCAATGCCGAGATCAAGGCGGCAACCGGGGCGATCATTACTGGCCCGCGCGCCGAAGCCGGGCGCATCCCGACGCTCGACAAACAAGTGGCGGAGGGCGACACAGTCAGGATCGGGGCGCATGCCGCAACCGTCCTTGAAACCCCGGCGCACACCGCAGGGCACGTGACTTATTATCTCGCCAACGACGCTATCGCCTTTACCGGCGATACGCTGTTCGCAATGGGCTGTGGCCGGTTGTTTGAAGGGACCGCCGAACAGATGTTTGCCAATATGCAGCGCCTCGCCGCGCTGCCGGACGAGACAATGGTCTATTGCGCGCATGAATATACCCAGTCCAACGGCCGCTATGCACTTGCCGCCGAACCCGATAACAGCGCGATTGTCTGGCGCATGGCCGATGTCGACGCGGCCCGCGCGCGTGGTGAGCCGACCGTGCCAACAACAATTGCGCTCGAACGCGCCACCAATCCCTTCATGCGCGCAAGCTCAGCGGCGATGCTCGCTGAGCGGCGTGCAGCAAAGGATGTATTTACCGGCTGAATCTGCTATAGAATGGTGCACGGGGCGACGGCCAAGGGCCAGTATTGGAGACCAAGATGCGCATCATCACCTTGACGACCCTGCTCTTACTCGCCGGCTGCACGGCAAATGCCCGCAGTTCTTCCAATCAGACGACAGACGAGAGCAATGCGGCCGAACTCGCCAAGGCGCTTGACGGCCTGACGCCGGGCAAGCCGCGGTCCTGCCTCAATCCGTTGGCGCGTCGCTATGAAACCAAGACGATCGGCGACACGATCCTGTACCGTGTAAACAAGAATCTCGTCTATCGCACCGAAGCGCCGGGCTGCTCGCGCGCCGCTTCAGGCGACGCGTTGGTGTCAGTCAATTATGGCAGCCAGCTGTGCAGCGGGCAGATCCTCCAGACCGTCGATTTCTTCGCGCGGATCTATACCGGTGGCTGTACGCTGGGCGAATTCACGCCCTATACCCGGGCGAAATAGGCGCCGCACCTTAGCCGCCAGCCTTACAGGACGAAGCGGCTGAGATCGGTGTTGCGGGCAATTTCTTTGAGCTGGCTGTCGACATAGGCAGCGTCGATCACGAGCGTCTCGCCGACCCGATCTTCGGCCTCGAAACTCACCGCCTCAAGCAGCTTTTCCATCACCGTCTGCAACCGGCGCGCACCGATATTTTCAATTTCGGCATTCACCTCTGCAGCGATCCGCGCGACCGCGCGAATGCCGTCTTCGGTAAAGTCGATCGTCACGCCTTCAGTTGCGATCAGCGCCTTATACTGGGCGGGCAGCGATGCCTTGGTGTCGGAAAGGATCGCGACGAAATCGGCCTCGGTCAGCGCTTTCAGCTCGACGCGGATCGGCAAGCGACCCTGCAGTTCGGGCAACAGGTCGCTCGGCTTGGCCACATGGAATGCGCCGCTGGCGATAAACAGGATATGGTCGGTCTTCATCGGCCCATATTTGGTCGCGACCGTCGTTCCCTCAATCAGCGGCAACAAATCGCGCTGCACGCCTTCGCGGCTGACCGATCCGCCGCGGACATCACTGACCGCGATCTTGTCGATTTCGTCGAGAAAGACGATCCCGTTGGCCTCTGCATCCGCCAGAGCAACCTGACTAACCTCGTCCTGATCGAGCCGCTTGTCCGCCTCTTCCTCGACCAGCTTGTTCCAGGCAGCGGGCACGGTGAGCTTGCGGCGCTTGAGCTGCTGGCCACCCATCGCCTTGCTCATCATCTCACTCAGGTTGATCATGCCCATCTGCCCGGGCACCTCGAACGCTGGCTTGGCGGCGTCCTCCACTTCGATCTCGATCTCGGTTGCATTAAGGTGGCCATCACGGAAACGCTGGCGGAACGCTTCGCGCGTCGCCTCGCTCGCGCCCTTGCCGGTCAGCGCATCGAGCAAGCGGTTCATCGCCGCTTCCTCGGCCTTGTCCTTCACGGCGATCCGGCGGCGCTCCTTTTCCAACCGCACCGCTTCCTCGACCAGATCACGCGCGATCTGCTCGACATCGCGGCCGACATAGCCAACTTCAGTGAACTTGGTCGCCTCCACCTTGATGAAGGGCGCGTCGGCAAGCTTGGCGAGCCGGCGGCTGATCTCAGTCTTGCCGCACCCGGTGGGGCCAATCATCAGGATATTTTTGGGCGTCACCTCGTCACGCAAGTCCGCACCCAGCCGCTGCCGCCGCCAGCGATTGCGCATCGCAACCGCGACGGCCTTCTTGGCATCGGTCTGGCCGATGATGTGCGCGTCGAGCGCGGCAACGATGGTCTTAGGGGTCAGGGCGTCGTTCATTTCATCTTCTCGACTCCCCTCCGGCTTGCGGGAGGGGCTGGGGGTGGGAATGGCCACGGGCGAGGCGGTGGTGGCTAGGCCCACCCCCGACCCCTCCCGCAAGCGGGAGGGGAGTTATGTCGCCGAGTCGAGCGTCTCCACGGTCAGCCGGTCATTGGTGTACACGCAGATGTCCGCCGCGACCGCCATCGCCTTGCGCGCGAGTACCTCGGCATCGGCCTCATAATCAGTCAGCGCGCGCGCCGCTGCCAGCGCGAAGTTGCCGCCCGAACCGATCGCTGCGATCCCCTTTTCGGGCTCCAGCACATCGCCATTGCCGGTTAGGATCAGCGTGACGTCCTTGTCGGCGACGATCATCATCGCCTCCAGGTTGCGGAGATATTTGTCGGTGCGCCAGTCCTTGGCGAGCTCGACTGCCGCACGCAGCAATTGCCCATGATGCTGCTCCAGCTTGCGCTCAAGCCGCTCGAACAGCGTGAAAGCATCCGCCGTCGCGCCCGCAAAGCCACCAATGACGCTGCCGTCACCGAGCTTGCGGACCTTCTTGGCATTGGGTTTCATCACCGTTTGGCCCATCGAGACCTGACCGTCACCGGCGATCACGACCTTGCCACCACGCCGCACGGAAAGGATTGTGGTGCCGTGCCACACCATCGATTGTTCGCTCATGAGTGGCGATATGGGAGCGCGGGTGCGGGTGCGCAATCCGTGGCGAGTGTCCCTCGGACTTATTGAATCTCGCCTCCCCCGTTCACCCTGAGCGAAGTCGAAGGGCATGCTCTGCGCTTGGGCTTCGACTTCGCTCAGCCCGAACGGTGGGATGATTTCAGCCCAAGCAACGCAATACTACCGACTGTTCGCCTTCAAAAACGCAACGCTGTCCGCCAGCGTCGTCGCATTGCCGCGAAACGGCACCGACAGGCCCATCACCAGATCATTGTGGCTCTTGCCCGGATAAAGCTTCAGCACGAACGGCGCCCCGACGGCCTTCAACCGCCTTGCCAGGCGCGGCGCGTTGCGCGGCTTCACGACATCGTCGGCGGTGCCTTGCGCGATGAACAGCGGCGGCGCATCCGCGCGAGCGAAGGTGACCGGCTGCGTCTCGGCGGGCTTTGGCCAGGCACCGAACGCGGCGCGCGATCGCGGCCCGTCGAACGGATAGAAATCGAGCGGGGCCGCGAATAACGCCGCGGCACGAACGGTGCGCGGATCAACGCCGATGTCCTTAAGATAGTGCCCGTCGAGCGCAAGGATCGCGGCGTTGTAGGCGCCTGCCGAATGGCCCGACAGCGTGATCCGGTCAGGATCACCACCATAGGCCGCGATGTTGTCGCGGACCCATTTCACCGCCAGCGCAGAATCCTGGACAAAGGTAGGGAACACCACGCCCGGCACCAGCCGGTAATCGGGGACGACCGCGATAAAACCGTTGGCTGCAAAGGCCCGGCCTGCAAACGCATATTCCTGCCGCGACCCTTTTATCCAGGCGCCCCCATAATAGAAGATCACGACCGGCAGCTTTTCCTTGCCGCGCTTGGCCGGCGCCCAGATATCAAGCTGCTGGCGCGGTGCCGTGCCGAAATCCAGCCCCTCGGCAATCTGCTCGACCGGCGCATCGGGCGCCATCATCTTGTCGATCAGATTGAGCATCATCGGCGGCGACGCGAAAAAATAGCCATAACCGACGGCCAGCAGGATCGCGCCCAGCAGGCCAAACAACACATTGCGGATCATTGCAGAAATTTCCCCAGGCCACCGGATTCGGTGCTCGAGCAAGCCTGCGTCATGACGAAACCGGGCGCAAGTCCTGACAGGCCGATTGCCACTACCCCGCATCGCGCCTATCCTGTCCACAACCAAAATAGGAGAGCGATATGCGGAAATGGGCGATCAGTGCGTTGGCGCTGGCGAGCGTCATCAGTGGCACGGCAATGGCCAAGGGGCCAACCTACAACGCCAGCATTGTCCGCACCAGCTATGGCATTCCGCATATCACCGCGGCCAATTGGGGCGGGGTCGGCTATGGCGTCGGCTATGCCTATGCGCAGGATAATCTGTGCATGCTGGCCGAGGAATTCGCGACCGTCGCGGGCGAGCGATCCAAATATTTCGGGCCGAAGGCCACAGCCGTGCTTGGCTTTGGCCCGATCGACAATCTGTCATCGGACGTCTTCTTCCGCGCCGCGATTGATCTGCCCAAGCTGCGCAAGAACCTGCTGAAACAGGGTCCAGATGCGACGCCGATCCTGGCTGGCTATGTCGCTGGCTATAACCGGCTGCTGCGCGAACTCGGCGCCGAAGGCGTGCCTGTCGCCTGTCGCGGCAAGGCCTGGGTCCACCCGATCACCATCGACGATATGCTGCGGCTCACCGAAAAGCAGATGCTGCTGGCGAGTTCGCTTGCCCTCGCTCCTGCCGTTATCGGTGCCGTCCCACCAAGCGAGGCAAAGGCCGCGCGCAACGACATTTCGCTGCCCGATCCCGACAAGATCGGTATTGGCAGCAATGGCTGGGCCTTCGGGGCCGATGTCACCACCAACGGGCGTGGCGTGCTGGTCGGCAATCCGCATTTTCCCTGGAATGGCCCGTCGCGCTTTTGGCAAATGCATGTGACGATTCCCGGCGTGTACGATGCAATGGGCGTTGGTCTGGCGGGAACGCCGCTGGTGACATTGGGCTTCAACAAGGACATTGCCTGGACCCACACCGTTACGGCCGCGCGCCATTTCACGCTCTTCGAACTGACGATCGATCCCGCCGACCCGACCAGCTATATCGTTGACGGCAAATCGGAAAAAATGATCGCTCGCACGATCAGCGTGCCGATGCCCGACGGCGCCGCCCCAGTCGAGCGCACGCTCTATTCGACCCGGTTCGGCCCGATGGTCGCTGCCCCCGCGCAGTTGCTCGTGTGGAGCAAGACCAAGGCGTTTGCGATGCGCGACGCCAATGCCGGGAACCAGCGCGGGCTGGGCACCTGGGAGGCGATTGGCAAAGCGAAGAACGTCGCTGACATCAAGGCGGCGGTATCGACAACGCTCGGCATCCCCTGGGTCAACACCATTGCTGCCGATCGCTATGGCGACGTCCTCCACGCCGATGTCACTGCCGTGCCCAATGTCTCGACCGAAAAGGCCAAGGCCTGCGCGACCAGCCTGTCGGCGCTCGTTGCTGCCCGTGCCACCCTGCTCGATGACAGCAAATCGGCGTGCGACTGGGACAATACGCCCGGCACCGCTGCGCCCTATCTGCTGCCGGCCAGCGAACAGGCGATCTATGAACGCCGTGACTATGTCGCCAACAGCAATGACAATTACTGGCTGAGTAACGCCAACGCCCCTTACCGTGAACTCTCGCCGATCCTGGGGCCTTGGGGCACGACGCGCACGCTGCGGACCCGATCGGGCCTGGTCGAGATTGACCGCCGACTGACCGGAACCGATGGCCTGCCCGGCAACAAGGTCGATCAAGGGATCGCCGAAACAATGGTCTTCGCCAATAAGAGCCTGGCGGGCGAACTGGTCGTCGACAAATTGCTGGCGCTGTGCGCTGACAAGGCCGATGTCGCCGCTGCCTGTGCGGCGCTGAAAGGTTGGGATCGCCGCGTCAACGTCGACAGCCAGGGGGCGTATCTGTTCCACCAATTCTGGATCAAGGCGCAGAATATCCCCGGCATCTGGGCAACCAAGTTCGACCCCGCTGACCCGATCCACACGCCGCGTGACCTGGTGACCGATGGCGCAACCGGCGACAAGCTGATCGCGACGCTGAAGGCCGCCGCCGACCAGCTCGCCAAGGAAAACATTGCGCTCGACGCGCGCTGGGGCGATGTCCAGTTCGCGCAACGCGGCGATCAGCGCATCGCGATCCATGGCGGCGATGGCCAGCTCGGCATCCTGAACGTCCAGATTGCCACGCCCGTCCCGACGGGCGTCACGCCGGTTCACGGGTCAAGCTATATCCAGGTTGTGACCTTTGGCGACATCGGGCCGCAGGCGGACGCGGTGCTGAGCTATTCGCAATCGACCAACCCCGCCTCGCCGCATTTCGGCGACCAAACCTTGCTCTATTCGGCCAAGCGCTGGGTCCGCTTGCCCTTCACGCCAGCGGAGATAGCGGCAGATGCGCAAGGGCCGACGCTAAAGATCAGCGAATAAAGGCGGCACGGCGTTAAGCGGCCAGCAGCGACGTCGCCCCGCCCAGATCAACCGATACCAGCCGGCTCACCCCCTGTTCGATCATCGTCACGCCGAACAGGCGGTGCATCCGGCTCATCGTCACGGCATTATGGGTGACGATCAAATAGCGGGTGCGCGTTTCCTGGGTCATGCGGTCGAGCAGGTCGCAGAAACGCTCGATATTCGCGTCATCAAGCGGGGCATCGACTTCGTCGAGCACGCAGATCGGGGCGGGGTTGGTAAGAAACAGGCCGAAGATCAGCGCGACCGCCGTCAGCGCCTGTTCGCCGCCTGAGAGCAGAGTGAGCGATTGCAGTTTCTTGCCGGGCGGCTGGGCCATGATCTCCAGCCCGGCTTCGAGCGGATCGTCTGAATCGACCATTTGAAGATGCGCCTGGCCGCCATTGAACAGCGTCGTGAACAGCCGCCGGAAATGCCCGTCAACCGCTTCAAAGGCTGCAAGCAACCGCTGGCGTCCCTCGCGATTGAGTGTGCCGATCGAACCGCGCAGTCGGTTGACGGCCTGTCCCAGCTCGTCACGCTCGGCGGCATTGCTGGCGCTCGCCGCTTCAAGTTCGGCCAGTTCGGTATCGGCAACAAGATTGACCGGACCGATCCGCTCGCGCTCGATCGACAACCGCTCATGCCGCGCCGATTCATCGGCGGGGGTGCGGATCTCGTCGGCCCTAAAGCCAACCCGCTCGGGCAGCACTGGCGGAGGGCATTCGAAGCGTTCTCCCGACAACCGACCCATTTCAACGCGGCGCAATTCCTGATTTTCCGCGCGCGCAGCGGCCCCGGCGCGCGTCTCGCGAGCCTGCGACAGTGCCTCAGCGGCCTGGCGCGCCACCGCTTCAGTTTCGCGCAGCAATGCCTCGCCCTCATGCTCGGCGGCAAGCGCCGCCTCGGCATCAGCACGAGCAGCGTCATGCGTGGCCGCGCCGTCGTCAATCTGGCGGTCAAGAATCGCCGGGCGCACAGCAAGGATCGCCGCTTCCTCGCTCAGTTGCTCCTCGCGCTTGGCCATGTCGGCAATCCGCCGCGCCGCTTCGCCAGCGCGCGCGCGCCAGCTTTTGGCATCGGCCTGGCCAACCGCGATACGCTCGCGGTCCGCCGCCAGATCACGGTCGAGCGCGGCGCGATCGCTGCGAGCCTGCGCCACTGCCGTGCGCCGCGCTTCCGCCTCACGCTGGAGCAGCGCAACCCGATCGCGCGTGGCGCTGCCATCGGGCAAACCGGCAATCTGTGCCTCGGCGCGCGACACCTCCCCTGCGGCTTCTTCCTGTTCGGCAGCAATGCGGCGCCCGCGCCCATCCAGATCGGCGCGCTGCGCATCAATCCGTTCAATCGCGGATGCGGCGCGGTCTTCAGTCCGCAGCGCCTCGCGCCCGCTCGCCTCAGCCGCCTCTAACGAGCGTCGTGCCTCGCTCGCCGCGCGCCGCGCCTCGCCGACAGCGGCGTCGATCCGCGCCAGCTCGGCATCTTTTGCCTCAACCGCGCGAACAGCCGGGGCCCGCGCTGCCTCCAGCGCCCGCAGCCGATTCATGCGTTCAAGCCGCTCCGCTGCGGCCGCGCCGCCTGATTTGGCGATATAGCCATCCCAACGCCGGAGCACGCCCGCCAATGTCACCAGCCTTTGGCCCACGGCGAGCCGCTGCCCATCATCATGATCAGCCACCAGGATCTGCGCCAGCCGCCGCGCGAGCGCCGGTGGCGCCGCGACATGCCGGGCAAGCGGCACCACCCCGGCTGGGGCGGCGGGGTCAGCGTCATGCGGTTCTGCGCCGCCCCAATAATGCACCGCCGCCGGATCGAGACCCGCTTCCAGATCATCCCCCAGCGCCGCCGCCAGCGCGCGTTCATACCCCGGATCGGGGCGGAGCTGATCGAGAACGCGATCCTTGCCGGTCCGCTGCGTCGCCTTGGCAAGGGCGGCGCTTTCGCTGTCAATCGCGGCAAGTTCGGCATGCGCGGTCGCGCGCGCGGATTGGGCACCATCGCGCGACTCGATCGCCGCACGTTCGGCAGCGTCGGCACCCGCCAGCATCGCCCGGGCCGCTTCGGCCTGGCGTAGCGCCTGATCGCGGGCGTCAGCTGCGGCCTGGCGTTGCGCTTGCAACGGTGTGGAATCGCTGAGCGCATTGGTCTCCGCCGTCACGCGTGCCGCGTCGCGATTGGCGCGATCGAGCCGGGTGCGCGCTGCCACCAATGCCGCCTGCGCCACGCGCGATTCCGCTGCTTCGCTCGCCTGCGCGGCCAGAGCCTGGGCAAGCGCGACCTCTGCATCGCGGGCCAGGCCCTCAGCCTCGGCAAGCAGTTTTTCGAGCGCGGGCTGGCGCGTGGCCGCCGCCGCAATCCGCGCCTCCAGCGCCTTGCCCTCCTCGGCCAACCGCGCCAGCGCTTCGGCGGCGTCATGCGCCAGCGCGCCTTCGCGGTCGCGATCCGCCACAATCCGCGCCTGGGCGTCGGCCAGCTCGGTAATCCGGCGATCGACGCTCGCTCGCTCGGTGCGCAACGTGGCAAGGCTATGGCCCGCCTCGCTTGCCCGATCACGCGCGGCCAGCGATGTCGCGCGCGCCAGTGCCAGCCGATCGGTTGCTGCGGTTTGATGCGCCGCCGCCGCGCGCTGCGCCTCGGCTGCCTCGGCCACCCGCGCCTCCGCCTCGCTTGCCTCCGCCCGCGCGATATCAGCCGCAGCCGCAGCGTCGCGCCAGCGCGCGAAGATCATCCGCGCTTCTGCGACGCGAATCTGGTCTGACAGGGCCCGGTATCGCTCGGCCTGCTTGGCCTGACGGCGGAGTGCTGCAGCGCGCGCATCCTGATCGGCGATCACTTCATCCAGCCGGGTAAGATTAGCCTCAGTCGCGCGGAGCTTCTGCTCGGCATCGCGGCGACGGACGTGCAGCCCGGCAATCCCCGCTGCTTCCTCCAGCATCGCCCGGCGCTCGGCGGGCTTGGCGGCGATCACCGCGCTGATCCGGCCCTGGCTGACAAGCGCTGGCGAATGCGCGCCGGTAGCCGCGTCGGCAAACAGCAGCGACACATCCTTGGCACGGACATCGCGCCCGTTGATTCGATAGGCAGACCCAGCACCGCGTTCGATCCGCCGGACGATTTCGGTTTCGTCGGCACCCTGGTCGCCGTCAGCATCGCCATCGATCAGGATGGAAACCTCGGCAAAATCGCGCTGCGGCCGGGTCGCGGTGCCCGCGAAGATCACGTCTTCCATCCCGGCACCGCGCATCGATTTCGCGCTGTTTTCGCCCATCGTCCAGCGCAAGGCTTCGAGCAGGTTGGATTTGCCGCAGCCATTGGGCCCGACAATGCCGGTCAGCCCGGGTTCAATGCGCAGATCTGCTGGATCGACGAAGCTCTTGAACCCGGTTAGCCGAAGCCGTTTAATCTGCACGAAGCTGCGGCCCCGTCGTCAGGCGCCGGCAGCCCTAAGCACGCCTTCGAGGCCCTTCCAATCAAGCACGCCATCAGCAATCTTGCCATTGACGATGAAGGTTGGCGTACCGCTGACCTTATATTCGGTATCGGCTTGCTGGAGATTGGCGGCCAGCCGCGCGATGGCGGCTTGATCGGCGAGGCAGGCCAGGGCCTTGCTCTCCGGCACGCCGCGCTGTTTGACGAAATCGATATAGCCCAGATTTTCCGCAAAGAAGCGAGCGACCTCCATTGGCGGCTTGCCCTGCAGCGCCTGGCCGGCCTGCGCCACCTGTTGTTCCTTGGCGAGCAGCGTCTGCTGGTTGCGCATCATATCCTCGAGCATCGGGAAAAACGCCGCTGGCTCTACGCATTGGCCAAGCAGGATCGGGCCGATATCAAGCGGGCCATGGACCGGAAAATCGCGGAACTCATAGGAAACCTTGCCGCTCGCAATCATGCCCGATTTTAGCGCAGGCAAACCCTCCGCATCGAAGCGGGCGCAGGTTGGGCAGGTGCGGGCGCCATATTCGATCAGCTTGATCGGCGCGTCGGGATTGCCCATCCGCATGCCGCCTTGCGGTGTCGGCGCGACAACATCGGCCCAGGCAGTGCCAGCCGGCGCTGGCGCGGCGGCGATGCTCTTGACCGGCGCAGAGACAGTGGCCGTGTCATCCTTGTTGCAGGCGGCAAGCGCCAGCGCGGGCAGAACAGCAAGCATCAGGGGCAGCTTCATTGGACGAGACTCCTTGGTGATGTGGCCATGGGGCAAATGGAACTGCACCCGGCCAGGATCGGTTGATCTTAGCGGGCTCCCCCGGCGCGGAGCAACGGCTCGACGCCCGCCCAGGTAAATTCTTTGACCATCGTTCCATTGATGACGATCGCTGGCGTGCCCTTGATCACCTTCCGCGCGGCTTCGCCATTGGCCAGGATGCTTGCCAGCAGTTTCTCGTTTGCAAAACAGGCGTCGATCCGGTCCTGTGACAGGCCGCGCGCCAGCATCAAATCGATCAGCCCATTTGCCTGCGCGCCCGCGCGAATCTGACCGAGCGGGGTATCGAGCACGAAACGCTTCGCATCCCGCTCCATGAATCCCATCGCGAGCGACAGCCATTCGGGCTGACGGGCAAAAATCTCGTCGGCGGCGTTGGCAAAGCCTAGCCCGCCAGCACAGCGCGCCAGGATTGTTGCCCCAAGATCGGGGAAATCACGCCCGATCGGGCGATATTCGATCGATAACGACCCTGATCGAATGAACTGCTCCTTCAGCACTGGCCCGGATTCCACCGAAAAAGCGGCGCAGTGTGAACAGGTGAAGCTCAGATACTCGATTACCTTTACGCGGGCGCGCGGATTGCCGAGGACGACATTGCCCGCCGGTGTATCGGTCGCCACCTTGGTCCAGTCGCGCAGCGCACCGGGAGCCTTTACGGCTGGCGTTGCGGCAGCCCTTACCGCTGGTTTGGCTGGCGATTTGGTCGGCGGCAATGCATGGGCCGCACCTGCAAAAATGATCGCAGCGATCATAGCCGCGCTGATCGGACGGTTCATTCGGCTCGCTCCGGCGTCTCGATAATCGGCGGGCCGCGTGTGGCGGCGACACCAGCGGCAAGCGCCTCCAAAACCGCCTTGAACTCAGGATCGGCAATCGCCCGCAGGCTGTCACCCAATTCAATCGGCACCGGTCTGATCGACGGCGGTGGTTTGCGGCTTGGGGTCGAGGGGACATCGCCCTGCCGGATGGCGACTTTGGCAATGGCCTCATAGCCAAAAAAACGATTCACCCGCTCAATAATCTCGGGCGTAATATGCTGCATCATCGGCCCATGCGCGCCGCGCACAACCAGGGCCAATGTGCCTTCGGCGCGCTTGCCGTGGGGAAACTTAATCGATTCGGGTGCGGATACCGCCGCAAATTTCGGCCCGACAATTTCCGCCCAGCGACTGACAACCGCGCTTTGCACAAAGCCGAATCGCCGGAACGCCGCGCCACCAACATCTGGCAGCAGATCAGCGACCGCGCGCGCGGGCCCGCCGCGCTTGGCTTCTGCCGTCGGCGTCGCATTCTTGGGGCGGGGGGCGCGAACGCCGCTTTTGCTCATGGTGCCTCCCATGCCATAGCGATACCGTGAACGCCAAGGCCCACGATCAGGAATCCATGCTGCCCGCCGAACCCGGCGACGCGCGGTACAGCCAGTCGCTGCTCAGCTGGTATGATGCCCATGCCCGCGATCTACCGTGGCGGCACAAGCCGGACGAGCCCGCTGATCCTTATCGCGTCTGGCTTTCTGAAATCATGCTGCAGCAAACGACGGTGGCGACAGTACGCCCGCGCTTTACGGAATTTATCGCGCGTTGGCCAACGGTCGCTGCCCTTGCTGCCACCGATGATGCTGATCTGATGGGCGCCTGGGCGGGACTGGGCTATTACGCGCGCGCCCGCAATTTACTGGCCTGCGCGCGCCAAGTGGTGACGGCGCATGGCGGCGTTTTCCCGCCCGAAGAAGCGGCTTTGCGCGCGCTGCCGGGGATTGGCGACTATACCGCCGCCGCCATTGCCGCGATCGCCTTTGGCAAGCGCGCGGTGGTGATCGACGGCAATGTCGAACGCGTCGTTGCGCGATTATTTGCCATCGACACGCCGCTGCCCGCTGCCAAACCGATCATTCGCTCGCTCGCCGACCAGATCACGCCAAGGACGCGCGCAGGCGATTTTGCGCAGGCGATGATGGATCTGGGATCAGGCCTGTGCGGTCCACGGGTAACCCAATGCTTGCTTTGCCCGCTGCGCACGGTTTGCAAGGCAGCCGCGACAGGCACACCTACTGCCTTTCCCGTCAAACCGCGCAAATTGGCCAAACCGCAGCGCTACGGCACGGTTTTCTGGCTCGAGCAAGCGGGAAAAGTCCTGTTGGTTCGCCGACCAGACAAGGGGTTGCTCGGTGGCATGCGGGCGCTGCCGACGGGCCCGTGGACCGACACCGCGCCTGGGCTTGAAGGCGCACCCGATGCGGCGATTGATTGGCAAATCGCGCCCGATCGTGTCAGTCATGTCTTTACGCACTTTACCCTTGAACTCGCCCTTGCGGTTGGCCGCGCCGAGGGGCATTCACCACCAGCAACAGGCGAATGGTGGGCGATTACGTCGCTCGATTCGGCAGGCCTGCCAACCGTGTTCGCCAAGGCGGCCCGGTTGGGACCCCGTTTGGGACATTGAGAGGATAAAGACGCACATGGCCACCAAGATTCAGACGCTAGCCCTGAGCAGTGCGTTGCTCGCCCTGTCAGCCGGGGGCGCCTTTGCCGGCCAGGCACAGCGCCAGCCAGTGCCGATGGCGCATGAAAAGGCGCCCCTGACCCAAGCCGCTGCGTTGATCGACAGCTACCCGGCCACGGACAAAACGCCGGGAATCGTCGCAGTTGTTGGACAAGGCGATGATGCGCCAACCGTGCTTGCGGCTGGCAAGATCGCTGCCGAAGAGGGCACTGCCAAGGCCGATGCCGATTCGCTTTGGCGCGTCTATTCGATGACCAAGCCGATCACCGCCATGGCGGCCATGATCCTGATCGAAGAAGGCAAGATGAAGCTCGACCAACCCGTGTCGGATTTCATCCCGGCCTTTAAGAACATGACCGTGCTGGTCGATCCAGCCAAGGATCTGACCGCGCGCCCGGCCACGCGCCCAATCACGGTCCGCCATCTGCTGACCCACACGGCAGGGCTTGGGTACACCATCATCACCACAGGCCCGTTGCTGAAGGAATATGAACGCCAGGGCATCACCCCCTTCACGGCCAACGCCCAGGTTGAAGCCCAGATGCGGCTAGCCCGGCCCAAGACGCTGCAGGAATTCGCCAATCGCGTGGCCGGATTGCCGCTGATTGCCGATCCCGGCACTAAATGGAGCTATTCGATCGGCCTCGACGTGATGGGGGCGGTGATCGAGAAGGCGAGCGGCATGCCGTTCGACACCTTCCTGCAAAAGCGCATTTTCGCGCCGCTGAAAATGAACTCAACCTTCTTCACCGTGCCCACGGCAGACGCCAAGCGGCTCGTGACGGGCTATACCTGGGTCGGCGCGAACCGGGTGCCGCTCGATCCCGGTGCGACATCGGTCTTCCTCCAGCCGCCAAGCTTCCCCTATGGCGGTGCCGGGCTAGTGATGTCGGCGCATGATTATGATCGCTTCCTGCATATGCTGCAAAATGGCGGCACGCTGGACGGCGCACGGGTCCTGAAGCCAGCAACTGTTGCGCTCGCGATGTCGAATCTCTTGCCTGAGGGCGTCACCTATGGCGGTGCTGTGGCCAATACCGGCGGCGCGACTGGCCAGTCGCAGGGCTTTGGCGCGGGTGGTTCGGTCTATCTGGTCGACATTCCCGGCGGCCCGTCGAAAGGCACCTATGGCTGGGGTGGGGCTGCTGGCACGATCGCCTGGGTCGATCCGGTGCGCCACCTTCGCGCCACTGCGATGGTCAATTATCTACCCGGCGAGAAATGGCCTCTGCGGCGTGATTTCACTAAGGCACTTTACGCCGATCTCGCGCAATAATGTCGCCGGGATTTACGGGCGGCCGGCTCGATCGCGCTGACCGCCTGCGTCATGATGAAACGGCGCTGGCGGCGGCAACCAGCGATTGGCGCGCCCGCGTCCTGAAGCTCGACAATTTCGAGCCCGAATTGACGGCAGAGGGCTTGCTCGGCTGGGGAAGTCTCGCCGATCTCGCGGATGATGCTGAGCTGATTTTGCTTGGTCTTGACGGTGATCGCCCGCATTTCGCCGCCTATCTGCCGGGCATGCGCGCGCCTGCGGGTCGATCAATGCGGCTTTTCGCGATGCTCGACCGGTTCGCGCCGGGCGAAGCCGCAACCTATGCGGCGGCCCGCAGCGTGCTTGACTGGCATAGCCGTCATCAATTCTGCGCCAATTGCGGCACCCAGACCACGATGTTCCGGGCGGGCTGGGCGCGTAAATGCGGCCATTGCCAGGCGGAACATTTTCCGCGCGTTGACCCCGTCGTGATCATGATCGCCGAATATCAGGGCCGGGCCTTGCTGGGGCGCGGACCTGGCTGGCCGGCCGGACGCTATTCGGCGCTGGCAGGGTTTCTGGAGCCCGGCGAATCGATGGAAGAAGCCGTCGCGCGCGAGATTTTCGAGGAGGCGGGCGTGCGTGTGTCGAACGTGCGCTACATCGCCAGCCAACCCTGGCCCTTCCCCTCATCGCTAATGATGGCCTGCGTTGCCGAAGCGCAGGATGATGCGCTCACGATCGACACCAATGAGCTTGAAGACGCTATTTGGGTGGAGCGCGACGTGGTGCGGGCGGTGCTGGCCGGCGAGCCCGGCCCGTTTCTGCCCCCACCGCCCTATGCGATTGCGCACACATTGCTGACGGCCTGGGCGGACGCCTAGCTGGCCGGATCATCCCCGCGCCCGCGCCTGACGATACGTGCCCAGCAGGCGCAGCCATTTCGAATGGAAGCCTAGTTCTTCGAGCGCGCGATCGACGGCGGGATCGCCGGGCTTGCCGACAATATCGGCGTAAAACTCAGTCGCTGAAAAGCTGCCGCCGCGCTGATAACTCTCCAACTTCGTGATGTTCACGCCGTTGGTCGCGAAGCCGCCCAGCGCTTTGTACAGCGCAGCGGGCACATTCTTCACTTCAAAGATTAATGTGGTCATGAACGGGCCATCGCCATCAACTGGGCGGCCACCGCGCGCAAGGACGACGAATCGCGTGGTGTTGTGGTCGGCATCGGCGATATCCTCGGCGAGCAGGTTGAGCCCATAAATCGCCGCTGCGCCGGGTGGCGCAAGTGCTGCCAATGCGGGGTTGCCACGTTCGGCCACCACCGCCGCCGCGCCCGCCGTATCGGGATAGGCAACCGGCGCAATGCCATGGTCGCGCAACCAGTGACGACATTGGCCGAGCGCCTGGGGGTGGCTCATCGCTTCACGCACCTGATCGCGCGTACCGACGCCCATCAGCGCATGGCGAATCGGCAGAAAATGCTCGCCGGTGATCACCAGCCCCGATTCGGGTAGCAGGAAATGCATGTCCGCCACGCGGCCGTGGAGCGAATTTTCAATCGGAATGATGGCGCAGTCAGCGCGTCCCTCCTGCACCGCTTCAATCGCATCGGCGAAATCGAAACAGGGCAGTGGCAGACCATTTGGAAAGGCCTGCACGGCGGCAACATGCGAATTTGCGCCTGGCGCGCCCTGAAAAGCAACCGCGCTTTCGGGATGCGCGGCAGCGCTGGCAATCATCTCTGCCACAATCGGGCGGGCGGGGGCGGCGAAATTTTCCATCGGGGTCGCGCCTATCGGTCCGCACGCGCCTCGGCAAGCGCGCTTGCGGTGCTGCACTTGCGAACCTAAAGGGAGGCCAACTTCAAAAATCCCTACCTTCAAGATCGAGGCGCGACTCCAAGATGGATATTCGGACCAATACAATTCTCGGCTGGATTCTGGCGGCGCTGTTTGTCGCGCTTGGGCTGGGCAACCTCAGCCACCTGTATTTCAAGTCCGAGAAGCTTGAAAAGCCGGGCTTCCCGATTGAAGGCGCTGTCGAAGCCAGCGAAGCTGGCCCCGCGGCGCCTGAAGTGCCGATCGAGGTAATGATGGCATCGGCCGATGTCACCCAAGGCGCTGAAGTCTTCAAGAAGTGCGCGTCATGCCACACCGTTACGCAGGGCGGCGCCAATGGCATTGGCCCCAATTTGTGGGCGACGGTTGGTGCAGCGATCGCTGCCGGCAAGGGCGGCTATGCCTTTTCCGATGCGCTGAAGGCCAAGGGCGGCAATTGGGATTTCGCGACGCTGAATGAATGGATCACCAACCCGCGCAAATTCGCATCGGGCACCAAGATGAGCTTTGCCGGCTTGGCTGATCCGGCGGCGCGCGCCAATGTGATCGCCTATCTGAACGCGCAAGGGTCCAACATCCCGTTGCCGCCGGTGCCTGCAGCAGCCGCTGCAAACACGCTGACGACGCCGGAAGATCCCCCGCTGGATGGCAACGCTGCTGCCCCTGCCGATGCAGCGGCCCCAGCCGAGACAGAGTGAAGCGCTATTCTGTGTGATCGCCCGGCATCCGATGCGTGATCCTACGCGTCGGAATCCGGGTGCTCGCGGTAGAAGCGCTTGACCACCTCCCACGCTTCTTCTGCGGTTTCGACAAAGGTGAAGATGCCAAGGTCACGAGCGGAAACGACTCCTTCTTCGACCAGCGCCTCAAAATTGACAACGCGATTCCAGAATTCGCGGCCAAACAGCAGCACGGGGATCGGCTTGATCTTGCCCGTCTGGATCAAGGTCAGCAGCTCAAACAACTCGTCGAACGTGCCAAAGCCGCCCGGAAACGCCGCGAGTGCACGCGCATGAAGCAGGAAGTGCATCTTGCGCAGCGCAAAATAATGGAACTGCAGGCTTAAGCTCGGCGTGACATAGGGATTTGGGGCCTGTTCGTGCGGCAGCACAATATTGAGGCCGATCGATTCAGCCCCCACATCCGCTGCACCGCGATTGGCCGCTTCCATGATCGATGGGCCACCGCCCGAGCAAACCACAAACTGGCGCATGTCGTTTTCATCATGCGGGCATAAGCTAACCAGCCGAGCGAGTTCGCGCGCGACATCATAATATTTGGACTTGGCGACCAGGCTTTCGGCGATCCGCCGCGCCTGATCATCCTTGGCCTGGGCAAGCAAGGCCTGGGCTTTGCTGGGCTCAGGGATTCGCGCCGACCCATAAAACACAAAGGTCGAGCCAATATTGGCTTCCTGAAAAACCAGTTCGGGCTTGAGCAGCTCAAGCTGAAAGCGCACCGGGCGCAAATCTTCACGCAGCAGGAAATCCATATCCTGAAAGGCGAGCTTATAGGATGGATCGCGGGTTTGGGGGGTGGAGACCTGCCCCTTGGCGGTTTCGGCATCCTGGGCGGCGCGCGCGAAGACGCGCGCGGGTAGTTTTGGTTCTGTCATTAGCCCGCCCTAACCCAAACAGCCGTAAGCGGCAAAGCCCTGCACGATCATTACTTCCATGTCGGCAACTGGCCGCACGCAAAAGGGCGGACAGGAACAGAAATACCGGCGATCCGTTCATGTGTCGGAGCGCAACGGTACCCACAGACTAGATCTATACGCTGCACTGCACACGGAATTGATTGACAGGCGCAAGCGCGACGCTAGGGCGGTAAGTGGGCCACGCGGTCCCAACGCCGCGCGTGCTCTCTGTGAGGAGAGACTGACATGACTGATACGACTGCGCTTGACGCCACCACTGCGTCTGCACCTGCAAAACCCACCACAAAAGCTGCTCGCCCGTTTTTCTCGTCGGGCCCGTGCGCCAAGCCGCCAGGCTGGGATGCGGCTAAACTCGCGACCGAGTCGCTTGGCCGCTCACATCGCTCGAAGATCGGCAAGGCGCGGCTGCAGCTCGCTATTGACCTGATCCGCAAGATTCTGGCCGTGCCCGACACGCATCGCATCGGCATCGTTCCTGCGTCCGACACGGGTGCCTATGAAATGGCGATGTGGACGATGCTGGGTGCGCGGCCCGTCACCACGCTTGCCTGGGAAAGCTTCGGCGAAGGCTGGGTGACCGATGCCGCCAAGCAGCTGAAGCTTAATCCAACGGTGATCAGCGCCGATTATGGCCAATTGCCCGATCTCGATTCGGTCGATTGGTCAAACGACGTGCTGTTCACCTGGAATGGCACCACCAGCGGCGTCCGCGTGCCGAACGGTGACTGGATCGCCGACAACCGCGAGGGGCTGAGCTTTAACGACGCGACCTCTGCGGTGTTCGCCTACGACATGCCGTGGGACAAGCTCGATGTAACCACCTTCTCCTGGCAGAAAGTGCTGGGCGGCGAAGGTGCACACGGCGTGATCATCCTTGGACCCCGCGCAGTCGAGCGGCTGGAGAACTATACCCCCACCTGGCCACTGCCGAAGATTTTTCGCCTGGTTTCGAAAGGCAAGCTTGCCGAGGGCGTGTTCAAGGGCGAGACGATCAACACCCCGTCGATGCTCGCGGTTGAGGACGTCATTTTCGCGCTCGAATGGGCCGAAACACTGGGTGGCCTGACCGGGCTGATGGCACGGTCCGACGCCAACGCCGCCGCGCTCAACAAGATCGTCGAAGAACGCGCCTGGCTCGGCCATCTTGCCGCTGATCCGGCGTCGCGGTCAAAAACCAGCGTCTGCCTCACGGTCGAGGGGTCGGACGAAGCCTTTATCAAGAAAATGGCCGGGGCGCTCGAAAAGGAAGGCGCGGCCTATGACGTGGCGGGCTACCGCGACGCGCCGCCGGGCCTGCGCATCTGGTGCGGCGCGACCGTCGACACCGCCGATATCGTGGCGCTCGGGCCGTGGCTCGACTGGGCCTATGCGACGGCGAAAGCCGCTTAACTCTACCTGTGCTCCGGCGGAGGCCGGAGCCTTGGCCGCAAGCGTCTCGCGGTCGATCCAGCGCTCCGGCCTTCGCCGGAGCACAGCATTCTTCGATAGGATAATCCCATGCCTAAAGTCCTTATCTCCGACAAAATGGACCCCAATGCCGCCGCCATCTTCCGCGCACGCGGTGTCGAGGTCGACGAAATCACTGGCCAGACTCCCGAAGAGCTGATGGCGATCATCGGCCAATATGACGGCCTTGCCATCCGCAGCTCGACCAAGGTGACCAAGGCGATTCTGGAACACGCCACCAATTTGAAGGTCATTGGCCGCGCCGGGATCGGCGTCGATAACGTCGATATCCCCGCTGCTTCGGCAAAGGGCGTGGTCGTCATGAACACCCCGTTCGGCAACAGCATCACCACCGCCGAACATGCCATCGCGCTGATGTTCGCGCTCGCCCGGCAGCTTCCGGAAGCGGACGCCAGCACCCAGGCCGGCAAGTGGGAGAAGAACCGCTTCATGGGCGTCGAGCTGACCAGCAAGACGCTGGGCCTGATCGGCGCGGGCAATATCGGCTCGATCGTGGCGGACCGTGCGCTTGGCCTGAAGATGAAGGTCATCGCTCATGATCCCTTCCTCACCCCTGAACGCGCGCTCGAAATGGGCGTTGAAAAGGTGACACTCGACGATCTGCTCGCGCGCGCCGATTTCATCACGCTGCACACGCCGCTGACCGACCAGACGCGCAACATCCTGTCCGAGGCAAATCTCGCCAAGACCAAGAAGGGCGTCCGCATCATCAATTGCGCGCGCGGCGGGCTGATCGACGAGGCGGCGCTGAAGGCGGGGCTCGATTCGGGGCATATCGGCGGCGCCGCGCTTGACGTGTTCCAGACCGAACCCGCCAAGGACTCGCCGCTGTTCGGCACGCTAGGCTTTATCTCGACCCCGCATCTGGGGGCGTCCACCACCGAAGCGCAGGTCAATGTCGCGCTGCAGGTCGCCGAACAGATGGCTGATTTTCTGGTGACCGGCGGCATCACCAACGCGCTCAACGTCCCGTCGCTGTCGGCGGAGGAAGCGCCCAAGCTGAAGCCGTACATGGCGCTTGCCGAAAAGCTTGGGAGCCTGATCGGCCAGCTCGCCCACGGCGCCCTGTCGGGCATCTCGGTCGAGGTAGAAGGGGCGGCGGCACAGCTCAACCAGAAGCCGATCACGAGCGCCGTGCTCGCGGGCATGATGCGCGTGCATTCGGACATCGTGAACATGGTCAACGCGCCATTCCTCGCCAAGGAACGCGGCATTGACGTCCGCGAAATCCGGCATGACCGCGAGGGCGATTACCACACGATGGTCCGCGTGACGGTGAAAACCGATGCCGGCGACAAATCGGTCGCTGGCACGCTGTTCGGCGACGCTGCGCCGCGCCTGGTCGAACTGTTCGGCATCAAAGTCGAGGCCGATCTGGCGGGGCACATGCTCTATGTCGTCAACGAGGACGCACCGGGCTTCATCGGTCGGCTTGGCACGACGCTGGGCGAATCGGGCGTCAATATCGGCACCTTCCACCTTGGTCGCCGATCGGCGGGGGGCGAGGCGATCGTGCTGCTGTCGGTCGATGAGGCGGTGACCAATGACCTCATCGCCAATGTCCGCGCGCTGCCGGGGGTGAAAACGGTGATGGGATTGAGCTTCTGACAGGGCTAAGGGGCAGGCATGACTCTCTCCCTCCTCCCCGAAGGCTTTCACGATCGCCTGCCACCGTTTGCCGATGTTGCGGCGCGGCTGGAAGCGCGCGTGATGGAAGCCGCGTTCGCGCATGGTTATGAGCGGATTGATCCGCCGCTGGTCGAGTTCTTCGAAGGACTCGCCCAGCGGCTAAAGGCTTCACGCACGATCGATGCCGTGCGCTATGTCGATCCGGTTTCACAGCGCACGCTGGCGATCCGCCCCGATATGACCGCCCAGGTCGGGCGGATCGCCGCCACACGGATGGCGCACCATCCGCGCCCGGTGCGGTTGAGCTATGCTGGCCCAGTCGTGAAACTGCGCGCGTCGGAACTCGCGCCCGAACGCGAACAGCGCCAAATCGGCTGCGAGCTTATCGGGCTCGATAGTGTCGCGGCGGCAAAGGAAATCGTCGGTGTCGCGGTCGAGGCACTGGAGGCTGCGGGAGTCGCGGACATCTCGATCGATTTCACCTTGCCCGATCTCGTCGATGTGCTGGCGGCGGGCCCCTTCCCGGTCGCTGCCGATCAGATCGAAATGCTGAAGGACCGGTTGGACGCCAAGGACGCCGGGGCCGTCGCCACGCTCGCGCCCGCTTATCTGCCGCTGATCGAGGCCGCGGGGCCGTTCGACGCAGCGCATGATCGGCTCTGCGCCTTCGCAACCGGGGGGGCGTTGACCTCGCGGCTCGACGGGCTTTGGGCGATTGCGCAGAGCCTGAAGGGCAAGGTTGCGCTCACGTTAGACCCGACCGAGCGCCACGGTTTCGAATATCAGAGCTGGATCGGCTTTTCGATCTTCGCCGGGGGGGTACGCGGCGAAATCGGCCGTGGCGGCAGCTATACCGTGATGCACGAGGATGGCAGCGAGGAACCCGCAATCGGCTTCTCACTCTATGCCGATGCGATCGTCGATGGCGGGCTGGCTCCGATTGAGCGACGGCGGTTGTTTGTGCCCGTCGGGGCCGACCCGACGCTGGCGGCGCAGATGCGCGGCGAAGGCTGGGTGACGGTGGCGGCGCTCGACGATGGCGATACCCCGCAGGCGCAATTGTGCACGCATGCGTTGGCGGGCAATAAGATCGTGTCCGTTCGTCCTGCGTAGCCATTGAGCGAAGTCGAAATGGCGTATCGAAGGACAGCTGCTTCGATACGGGTCTGCGACAAGCTCAGCCCCTACTCAGCACGAACGGTGTAAACTGAAGGATTTAGGTGTTGGCGAACGTAGCAGTGATCGGTGCCCAATGGGGCGATGAGGGCAAGGGCAAGATTGTCGATTGGCTCGCCGAGCGCGCCGATGTCGTGGTGCGCTTTCAGGGTGGGCATAATGCCGGGCATACGCTCGTCGTTGGCAACATGGTCTACAAGCTGTCGCTGCTACCGTCGGGCATCGTTCGCGGCACCCCCAGCGTCATCGGCAATGGCGTGGTTCTCGATCCCTGGGCGCTGAAGGCCGAGGTGGAAAAGCTGCGCGGCCAGGGCGTCACCATCACCCCCGACACGCTGATGGTCGCGGATAATTGCGCGCTGATCCTGCCTTTTCACCGCGATCTCGATGCGCTGCGCGAGGATGCGAGTGGCGATGGCAAGATCGGCACGACGCGGCGCGGCATCGGCCCGGCGTATGAAGACAAGGTCGGCAGGCGCGCGATCCGGGTGTGCGATCTGGCGCATCTCGACGATCTGGGGCCGCAGATGGATCGGCTGACCGCGCATCACGACGCGCTGCGCGCCGGGTTCGGCGAGCCGCCGATCGACCGCGCTGCGCTGGTTGAGCAATTGCGCGAGATTGCGAGCTTCGTTCTGCCCTATGCCCAGCCGGTCTGGCGGATGCTGGGGGAGGCACGGTCGGCGGGCAAGCGCATCCTGTTCGAAGGCGCGCAAGGCGTGCTGCTTGATGTCGATCATGGCACCTATCCCTTTGTCACCTCGTCGAACACGATTGCAGGGACAGCGGCCGGTGGGTCGGGGCTGGGGCCAAGTGCGGTCGGTTTCGTGCTCGGCATTGCCAAGGCTTATACGACGCGCGTGGGCAGCGGCCCCTTCCCCACCGAACTGGCCGATGCAACCGGCGAGCGGCTGGGGGAGCGCGGGCATGAATTCGGCACCGTCACCGGCCGCAAGCGGCGCTGTGGGTGGTTCGATGCAGTGCTGGTGCGGCAATCAGCGGCGGTGGGCGGGATCACCGGGATCGCGCTCACCAAGATCGATGTGCTTGACGGGTTTGACGAGGTGAAGATCTGCATCGGCTATCGGCTGAACGGCATTGAGCTCGATTATTTCCCGGCGCACTATGCGGATCAATCGGGTGTCGAACCGATTTATGAGACACTGCCGGGGTGGCAGGAATCGACCGCGGGTGCACGCAGCTGGGCCGATCTGCCGGCAGCGGCGATCAAGTACATCAAGCGGATCGAGGAACTGATCCGCTGCCCGGTCGCGCTGGTGTCGACCAGCCCTGAACGCGACGACACGATATTGGTGCGCGATCCGTTCGCGGATTGATCAGCCCACCTGCCCCTGGTGGCGCAGTTTGTGATCGGCCAGCACCAGCGCGACCATCGCCTCAACCACCGGCGCGCCGCGAATGCCGACACAGGGGTCGTGACGGCCCTTGGTCATGATCTCGGTCGCGTGGCCATCGCGGTCGATCGTCTCGACAGGGGTCAGGATTGAGCTGGTTGGCTTGAAGGCAACGCGCACTAGCACCGGCTGACCGGTCGAAATGCCACCCGCAATGCCGCCCGCGTGGTTGGCGAGAAACGCTGGTCCATCGACACCGGGCCGCATCGCATCGGCGTTGTCCTCGCCCCGCAACAGTGCCGCGCCGAAGCCATCGCCGATTTCGACACCTTTGACCGCGTTGATGCTCATGCACGCACTCGCCAGATCGGCGTCGAGCTTGGCATAAAGCGGTGCGCCCCAACCTGCGGGCACGCCGGTAGCCTCGCAAGCGATTACCGCGCCGAGCGATGACCCGGCCTTGCGGGCGTCATCCACCAGCTTTTCCCAGCGCGCGGCAGCGGCGGCATCAGGGCAGAAGAAGGGGTTGCGATCGATCTCATCACGATCGAAATTGGCGGGGTCAACGCAATCGCCACCGATTGCCTCAACCCAGGCGGTGATCCGCACCTCGGGGATCACCAGCCGCGCGACCGCGCCCGCCGCAACCCTTGACGCCGTCTCCCGAGCCGAAGACCGCCCGCCGCCGCGATAGTCGCGAAAACCGTATTTGGCGTCATAGGCATAATCGGCATGGCCGGGGCGATAGGCCTTGGCGACCTCCGAATAGTCCTTTGATCGCTGGTCGACATTGTCGATCATGAGGCTGATTGGCGTGCCCGTCGTCTTCCCCTCGAACACGCCGGAGAGAATGCGAACCACATCCGGCTCCTGCCGCTGCGTCGTAAAGCGCGACGTGCCCGGCCGGCGCTTGTCGAGGAAAGGCTGGAGATCGGCTTCGCTCAGCATCAACCCCGGCGGGCAGCCATCCACCACCGCGCCGATGGCAGGGCCGTGCGACTCCCCCCAGGTGGTGAAGCGAAAGAGATGGCCGAAGCTATTGTGGCTCACGCGGCGGCAATACGCCGGTCATTATGTGCACCGAGGCCAGCCAGCATACCGGCCACCGAGAGATCTTCGTCCAGTGCATCCCAATGCAGCCCTGACGGCGACAATTCCACGGCATTCAGCAATTCTGGCGATGCCCCCAGCAGGCGTGGATACCATGCCAGCGGCATGCCGAGCGTGCGCCCGTCTGACAGCTCGACCCACATCGTCGATTCATCGAACCTGACCGATTTCGGATTAACCAAAGTGTGCATACCAAGCGTCCCGAATTTCCTTGCGTCGCGCCCTGATGATCAAGCTGACCAACGCAAGGTCGCGGCTGTTAAGGCCATCATTGTACGCCAGCACGATTTCCTCTCCAACCCAGAACTTGGCGTCAGCATCATTGCCTTTGACATGGATATGAACGGGTTCGCGCGGACTGCCTTCAAACGAATAGAAGAAGAAACGAAATCCCCGCTCGCGAAAGACAACCGGCATCGGTTTACCCCAGCGTAATATCCGGCGCGTCCTCCGCCTTCATGCCGACGACGTGATAGCCCGCATCGACATGGTGCGTTTCGCCGGTCACGCCGCTCGAGAGGTCGCTGAGCAGATAGAGCGCCGATCCGCCGACATCCTCGATCGTCACATTGCGCTTCAAGGGCGAGTTATACTCGTTCCACTTCAGGATCAGCCGGAAATCGCCGATCCCGCTCGCCGCCAGCGTCTTGATCGGCCCGGCCGAGATCGCGTTCACGCGGATATTGTCGCGGCCGAGATCGACCGCGAGATATTGCACGCTCGTCTCGAGCGCTGCCTTGGCAACGCCCATGACGTTGTAATGCGGAATAACCTTTTCGGCGCCATAATAGCTGAGCGTCAACAGCGCGCCGCCATTCGGCATCATCGCCGCCGCGCGCTTGGCGACCGCGACGAAGGAATAGACGCTGATGTTCATCGTCATCAGGAAATTGTTGAGACTGGTGTCGACATAGCCACCGCGCAGCTCATTCTTGTCCGAAAAACCGATCGCGTGGACGACGAAGTCGATCGTCTCCCAGCGCGTCTTGAGCGCTTCGAACAACGCGTCGAGCGAGGCCATGTCGCTGACGTCGCAATCGAACAGATTTTGCGCGCCCAGGCTCTGCGCCAGCGGGCGCACGCGCTTTTCCATCGCCTCGCCCTGATAGCTGAAGGCGAGTTCGGCACCCGCTTCGCTCAGCTTCTTCGCAATCCCCCAAGCCAGCGAACGATCATTGGCGAGCCCCATGATCAGCCCGCGTTTTCCCTGCATCAATCCGGTCACACGCCTATCGCCTCTATTGCTTCGTCGGAACCCTCTACGCCTTCCGGATCGCTTTCCGCCAGTGCCGCGTTTAATTCGGCGCCAACCACCAGCCCAAGGCCGACCAGAAAGAAGAAAATCAAGGCGATCATCACCCCGGCCAGGCTGCCATAGGTGAGATCATAATTGGTTAGATTGGCCAGAATGCCTGGCAACAACGCCGTCACCAGCAGCCACCAGCCTGCCGTAAAGGCAGCGCCCGGCCATTTCGGATAGGCCCCATCGCGATATTGGCGCGGCGTGAGCGAATAAGAAACGACATAGAGCGCCGCAAACAGCGCCAGTGCCGGGGCGATTCGCGAGAGCGATACCGTTGTTGCCGCCCCGGGGGCCAGCGGCATGACCTGCAGAATAAACTGTTCAATCGCCACCAGCGCGACCTGAAAGCTGAACGCGATCAGCACCAGAATCAACGATGCCAGCGTCAATCCCATCGACCAAAGCCGATTATGCCAAAAGGGCCGCCCCGATTTAACGCCATAGGCGCGGCGCAGGATATCGCGGATCGTTTCGATAAAGCTGGCCGTCGTCCAAAGCCCGACGATCGCGCCAAACCACAGCAATGATCCTGATCGCGCCGCCAGCACATCGCTGATCGGGGTCGCCAGCACCCGCGCGACCCCGGGTGGCACGGTGCGCAGGAAAGCGTCAATCGTATGCGCCCCGGCATCCGTGCGCCCAATCAAGCGGGCGATTGCTGCCGCCACAATGCAGAAGGGAAACAGCGTCAGGAGTGACAAATAGGCAAGATTGCCCGCATGGATGAAGCCATCGCTGATTACGCCAACAAATACGCGCCTGAGCAGTTCGCGAAGATAGCTGCCCGGCCGCATAAAGGCGAAGCGCCGATCGAGCCGCGGCGCCCGGCCCGGACGGCGCCGCCGCTCCTCCGGCGATTCAGGCGATACGTCTTGCACGCGCTGTCAAACGTCCAGCTTGCCGCGCGGCTTCCATTTATCCTTGGTAGACCAGTTGGTGGCAAATTCGATCAGCGCATCGTCGTCCACCGGCAGATCAACCATCAGGGTGACCAATTGGTCGCCGCGCTCGCCGGTCTTTTTATGAAAGCCGCGCCCTTTCAGCCGGAGCACCTTGCCCGAACTCGATCCTTTGGGCACCGACAGCATCACCGCGCCCTCCACGGTTGGCACCTTCACCGATGCCCCCAACACCGCTTCCGACAGGCTCACTGGCAGATCGAGCCGAACGTCATCGCCAACGCGTTCAAAAAAACGATGCGGCTGTACGTCAATCGTCACGATCGCGTCGCCCGCACCGCCGGGGCCGGGCTGGCCCTTGCCGGCAAGCCGCATCTGCGTGCCGGTTTCAACGCCCGCAGGCAGTTTGAGATCGATCGTCTTGCCATCGCCAAGCGTAATCCGCTGGGCGCTCAGTGTCGCTGCATCCACGAAGGGCACGGCCAGCTTATAGGCGATATTCGCGCCCTTGGGGTTTGGCCGTCGGCCAAAGCCGCTGGAAAAGCCGCCCCCGCCGGCACCGCCCCGCTTGCCACCAAACAGGCCTTCGAAAATATCGCCAAAATCGCCCGAATCGCCGCCGCCAAAATCAAAATTGGCCCCACCGCCCGAACCGGGGCCTGGACGGAACCCGCCACTGCCGGCTTGGCCGGGGTTGAAGCCAAAGGGGGAGGCGGGATTGCCATCACCATCAATCTCACCGCGATCAAATCGCGCGCGCTTGTCCTTGTCGTTCAGCAGATCATAGGCGTTGGTGACCTGCGAGAATTTCTCCGACGCCTTTGGGTTGTCCTTATTGCGATCAGGATGCAGTTCCTTGGCAAGCTTGCGATATGCCTTTTTGATATCGGCTTCGCTTGCCCCGCGCGGCACACCCAGCAATTGGTAAGGATCGGCCATTGGGTTCCCGATGAGTTGGTCTGATCGTGCCTATTTGGGGGATCGAGACTGGAAGCGCAAACCCGATGCCGCAGCAATCCCGCTACCCCACCGGGGCAACATCAACGCTGACCTCTAATTTCTGTGCGCCCGAACCCAGGACGATGCCGTCAATTGGGGCGATTTCGGCATAATCACGGCCAATCGCCATGATGATATGGTCGCCCGCCATCCAGATGCCGTTGGTCGGGTCAACCCCCACCCAACCGATCCGCTCGCCGCACCACAGCATCACCCAGGCATGCGTCGCATCAGCGCCAACCAGCCGTTCCATCCCCGGCGGCGGAATGGTGCGGATATAGCCAGACGCATAGGCAGCCGGCAGGCCGGCGGCGCGCAGACCAGTGATCATGATCTGGGCGAAATCCTGGCACACCCCGCCGCGCTTCATAAACGCCTCGCGCGGGGGCGTGTCGACCAACGTCGCGGTCGGATCGAAATCGAAATCGCGCTGGATGCGCTGTGCCAGCGCAATCACGGCGTCCAGCGCCGGTCGATCAGGGGCCAGATCCGCAGCACAATAGGCCGCGATGTCAGGATCAAGCGGGATCAGCGGCGACGGAAAGACATAGGCGCTTGGCCCAGCGGCTGATCCGTCGCGGCTGCGCCGGGCGGCATGGGCAATTTCTGCCAGCGTCGGATCATCACTGCTCGGCACCGGCACCAGCCGATCAACCGTCACCCGCGAGACGCTTTCGATCGTCAGATAGCGCACCGGCTCTTCCACCGTCAGCCGCACGACATTGGCCAGCCCGGCTTCGGCCCGCGCTGGGGCGATCCGTCCGGTTGGGCTGATCGTCAGCTGGTAATCATCAAGCGTCTGGCCGGACCATAAAATCGGCTTCAGCCGCAAATTACAGCGCGCAAAACGCACCTGCGCACCATAATCGAAACGAGTGACATGTCGGATGGCGTAGATCATCGGGCAATCAGCATCATGCCAGCGTCAGGCCACCCGCCCGCAGCGGTTCACCCCCTTGCAGGAAATAGCGCCGGGCAATCGCCTCTGACAAACGGCACAGCCGCCGTTCGATTTCGCGTAAGGTGGCTTCATCAAGCGTCGCGGCGGTAGCTGTGGCCACCAGCGCAGCGAGCGCGGTTGCCTCCACCTGATGCGCTTCGGCCATGCCGTCATCAGCCAGAACCGGCAGCGCGCGCAGATGCTCGCTGATCGTGGCGACCTGATAGGCGATCGCGCGCGGATTGCCTGGATCGAGCGCAACCAGATCGACCACCGGGCCGTGTGCCAGGCCGCTTAGATAGCGCTGCCGATAACTGATCTGGCTATCCGCGACATCAAGCAAGGTCGACAGGTCATCGGCGGTGGCGGCCGCGCACCCGAACACCCGCACCGCGCGGGCAACCGCAGTCGCCCGCTCGATCCGTCGGCCAAGATCGTGGAAGCGCCAGGCATCGGTGCGACCCATATGTTCGGTCGAAAGCCCGGCCAGCGCCGCGAACCGCCGCTGGAGCGACCCGGCGCGATCGAGCAACGCGCCGCCTGACGGTGCTGGCGCATCGAGCAGCCGAGTCATGTCCGCTGACAGCCGATCGCGCGATCCCGCCCCGATCGCCCGCGCCGTCCGGTTGATTGATCGCACGCTGTTCCAGCCGCCATCGCCGGCTTCCATGGCCGTGCGGGCCAGCGTGATCAGATCGGTGCGGCGCAGGCTGGGCGGGCGCGGCGCGGCGCCATCCTCGACGATGATCCCAACCAGCCGCGCAATCGTTTCCGGCGCCAGCGCGGCACCGGCATCAGCCGTGATCGAATTGCCCAGCATGACCCGAATCACGCCGAGCAATGCCTCACCGCGTTCCAGATAGCGGCCCAGCCAGTAAAAATTATCCGCGACCCGGCTAGGCAAGGTACCGGGATTGCGCCGGATATTGACGGTACTGGCATCGGGCAGCAACGACACCGGCGCAACGGGCGTATCGCCATAAATGGCGACATCAGCCGACCAGCTTCCCTCCCCCATCATCGAGGCGCGTGGATCGGGATGTTCGCCAATGCGGGCAAAGCCGCCCGGCATTACCGTCCAGCCGCCATCGGCGCCGCGTGCCGCAAACACCCTGAGCGTGAACGGGCGCGCCACCAGGTGATCATCGCTCACCACCGGCATGGTCGACAGACGGACATTTTCCTGCCCGACATAATCCTGCGGGCGACGCGCCATATCCGCCAGCAACGCCGCACGGTCCTCAGGCGAGAGATCGCCCGGCATCACTGGCTTGCCGCCGGGCAGGCCAAGCGGCGCCGCAACAAAGGCCGGCCCGATCAGCATCGAATCGAAATGCGAATCAACATGCGCCTGCGCCGCATCCTGCCCGCACCACCAGGTCGCGATATTGGGAATTTTGAGCGGCGCACCGAGCAGTTCGCGCGCCAGCCGGGGCATAAATGCCTCAAAAGCCGGACTTTCAAGCACTGCCGAGCCAGGGGCATTGCTGACCACGACATTGCCCGCCGCCATCGCGTCGATCAGCCCCGCCACACCAATTTTGGAATGCGAATCGAACGCCAGCGGATCGATCAGGCGTGGATCGATCCGCCGCCACAACGCATCGACGCGCTTCAACCCGGCAATCGTGCGAATATAAAGCTTGTCCTCCAGCACCGCGAGATCGGCGCCTTCGACCAGCAACAGGCCGAGATAGCGCGCCAGATGCGCTTGCTCTGTATAGCTTGGATTATAGCGCCCCGGCGTCAGCAGGCCGATACGCGGCTCGCTGCGCTTGCACGCCGCCGCCAGCCCGGCACGAAAACTGGCAAAGAACGGGGCATGGCGCTGGATGTTCAGCCGGGTCTGGAGACCCCCCAGCGTGCGCGATACCGCCAGCCGATTTTCAAGCGCATATCCCGCGCCCGCCGGCGCGCGAAGATGATCGGCGAGGACCCGCCACTCACCGCCCGGACCGCGCCCCAAATCCACCGCGACGAAATGCAGATGGTGCCCGCCCGGCGGCTCAAGCCCCACCAGTGGCCGCAGGAAAAACGGGCTGCCATTGACCAACGCCGCGGGAATCGATCCCCCCGCGGTAAGATTGCCGGGGCCATAAATGTCCGCGAGAATCATCTCCATCAGCACGGCGCGCTGTTCGACGCCCTCGGCGATCGCGGCCCATTCGTCGTGATTGATCAGCAGCGGCACCGGCGAGACCGGCCAGGGTCGCTCTTCGCTCTCCCCGATAATCCGAAAACCCGTGCCGATATCCTCGGCCTGGCGCTGGACCCGGTCACGCGCATGGCCGAGATCGTCGCCCACCGCACCGGCCAATTCCTCCAGCATTGCTGTCCAGGCGTCACCACCATTGCACATCACATCGCCAAGCTGGTGCTCGCGACAATAATCGGCGATCCAGCGCGCTGCCTGCTGAGCAGGGTCGATGATGGCAGTGGGAACCGTGGCCATCAGCTCGTCTGGCTCCTGCGCCCTTGCGGCAATGATCGTTCAACTGCCGCCAATGATTCCCCCTGCCGGTTGTGCGCGCGCATGGTCACCACAATCGATGCTGCCGTGCAACAACCAAGCGCGTCGCCATGGGTATCACCCCCCTGGTTCAAAGGTGACGGAACCAGGCAGAGCCTATAAGGACGGCGCATGACCACCAATCCATTTGATCTTTTCGACAGCTGGTATGCCGAAGCGCGCACCAGCGAAATCAACGATTCAAACGCCATGGCCCTGGCGACCAGCAATGCCGAAGGCCGGTTGGGGCTGCGGATGGTCCTGCTGAAGGGCCATGGCCCGGACGGGTTTGTCTTTTACACCAATCAGGAAGGCCGAAAGGCAACGGACCTTGCCGCCAATCCGCAGGCGGCATTGCTGTTTCACTGGAAATCGCTGCGCCGGCAGGTTCGGATCGAAGGATCGGTGTCCACGGTTAGCGCGGCAGAGGCCGACGCCTATTTCGCCAGCCGCAGCCGTGATTCGCAGCTGGGCGCCTGGGCGTCCGATCAGTCGCGCCCGCTAGATAGTCGCGCGACGTTCGAAACACGCTTTGCGGCGATGAAGGCCAGGTTTGACGGTGGCGACGTCCCGCGGCCGCCACACTGGTCTGGCTATCGCGTGACCCCGCAGACGATCGAATTCTGGCAGGACCGTGAACATCGGCTGCACGAACGCTGGGTGTTTACCCAGAGCGGCGATAGCTGGACCGAAGGGATGTTGTATCCGTGACCGTCGGGCACAACCATCATCACGCCCGCGCCGCGCATCATCAAGCCAGCAGCGCCCTGACCACGCGCGCCGCCGTCGCCAGCGTGACGGCTGCGGCAGTGTTGATGGCGATCAAGGGCTATGCGGCCTGGCATACCGGATCGGTTGCAATGCTTGGGTCGCTTGCCGATACCGGGCTTGATCTGGTCGCCTCGTTGATGACGTTGTTTGGCGTGCGGCTTGCCGCGCAGCCGGCCGATCATGACCATCGGTTCGGCCATGGCAAGGCAGAGGCGCTGGTTGCGTTGTTCCAGGTCGCCATGATCGCGGTATCCGCCTTTGCCATCTTTGGTCGCGCGGTCGATCGACTGGTGGCGCGCCAAGCAACGGCAGATGCCGAACTCGGCATTGGCGCATCAGCGATTGCCATCGTCATCACCATCGGCCTGCTTGCCTATCAGCGCCACGTCATCGCCCACACCGGCTCTGTCGCGATCGGTGCGGATCATGTCCATTATCAGTCGGACGTGCTGTTGAACGTTGCCGTCATTGCTGCCTTGGTGCTCGATCAATATCTGGGCGTCACGGGCGCCGATCCGATCTTCGGCATCGCAATTGCGGCCTGGCTGCTCTGGGGCGCCTGGCGCGCCTCCAGCGCCGCGATCGATCAATTGATGGACAAGGAATGGCCACCCGAAAAGCGCCGTCGCTTTGTTGAGGTTGCGGGCCGCCACCCCGAATTAAAGGGCCTCCACGATTTGCGCACCCGCACCAGCGGCGCGACCGATTTCGTCCAGTTTCACATCTGGATGGATCCGGCCATGACCATCGCTGAGGCGCATGATGTCACTGACCGGATCGAAAACAGCCTGGCGCAGGAATTTCCGGGCACCGAAGTGCTGATCCATATCGACCCGGACGGCCAGGTCGATCACCCTGGCAATGACCTGGTCGAGGCTGATGAAATGGCCAAGCTGAAGGACGTCCAATCGTGACTGCGCCCGCCCGAATCCGCCTGCCGATCACCCAGATCGACGCCTTTGCCGATGCGCCGTTCACTGGCAATCCGGCGGCTGTCATGCCGCTTGATGCCTGGCTGAGCGATGACGTGTTGCTGGCGATCGCGGGGGAAAACAACCTGAGCGAAACGGCATTTCTCGTGCCCGACACGAGCGGTGCGGCCGATTATGAGCTCCGCTGGTTCACGCCCGCCGCTGAAGTGGCGCTGTGCGGCCATGCCACGATTGCCAGCGGCCATTATCTGCTGGCGCGCGATTCCGCTCTGGTGCGGGTCACGTTCCGGACTCGTCAGGCGGGCATCCTCTGGGTCGAGCGCGATGGCGACGGCTATCGCATGGCCCTGCCCGCCTGGGGCCCCACACCGACTCCCCTGCCCGATATCGTTGCGGCGATCGGTGCCGGCCCGGCAATCGAGACATTGTGGTTTGAAACGGGCTATGCGCTGATCGTGCTGGACAGCGCCGACAAGGTCAGCGCGCTAAAGCCCGATCAGCGCGCACTGGCGGCGCTTGGCAAGCTGGTCGCCGTCGTCACCGCGCCGGGCGATTCCACCGATGTGATCAGCCGGGTGTTCACGCCTTATTATGACATTCCCGAAGACCCAGTGACGGGGTCAGCGCATGCCGTGATGACGCCCTATTGGGCCAAACGGCTCGGGCGCGACAGCTTTACCGCCTATCAGGCAAGCGCGCGCGGCGGCGATGTCGCATGCCGGCTTGATGGCGACCACGTCATCCTCGGCGGCCGCTGCGTAACGGTGATGGAAGGCGTGTTTCTGCTCTAACGGCTGCCCGCGCCAGCCAGCGACTGCAGGGCTGGGCGGATCACTAGAAACCGCCGGTATAGCCATTCCAGTGCGCCAAGCACGGTTCGGTTTCGCGCCGCCAGACCGATCGGGCGGAGCAGCGGGATCGCGCGCCACATCGCGGCAAAGGCTGCCGCGCCCGACAGCATCACGCCATTTTCGCGCGCATGAAAACGGGCCAGCAGGGCATCTCGATCAACCGGGCACGCTGAATCGCCATCGCCAACATCGACAAATGCAATCACCCCGCGCCGGTCGAGCCGCCGCATCAGGCCGATTTCGCGCCTGCACAGCGGGCAACCGCCGTCGAACCAAACCGTAAGCTTTTCCATCGCGCTGCTATGCACTCAGGCGGCAGCGCCGTCATGCTGACCTAAATCCCGTGTTCGGCAATCAGGATTTGGTCAGGCTCGCGGCGATGTCGCCCAGTTGGTTGATCACTGGGCGGCGATTGCCGTCCTGCGTCTTGCCAAGCCGGACCAGTACATAGCGGTGTGGCGTGCCGTCAGCCCCCTTGCCATCAAACGCCATGACATATTGGCCGAGATGCCCGTTCATCGACACCAAGGAAGGCACGCCTTTTTCCGGGAATAGCGACGGGCTGCCATCGGGCGCGCCGGGGCGGTTGAGCCATAATTGCCCGCCATATTCGGGGTCGGTCGGCGATGATTGCTTCATGAAGGCAAGCCATTCGGGGGCGATCACTTGCGTGCCGTCCAGCGCCTTGCCTTCGTGCAGCAGCCCGCCCAGCCGACCGAAATCCTCCAGCGACATATGGATCAGCGAGCCGCCAATCTGCGTGCCCGCCCCGTCAAATTCGGGAAAGGCGGTGGTGACACCAGCGGGGGTAAACAGCCTGGCATATTCGAAATCGCGATAGGTTTGCGCGCGCACCCGCGGATCACGGCTGTCGGTGAGCGTCCGGGTAATGATTTCCGACAGGATGATCGTGGTGAGCGAGCTATATTCGAACTTCTCGCCGGGCTTTGCCTCCAGCGGCTGAGCGATCGCGCGCGCCGCCATGTTGGCCGTGCCGTTGACGAACAGCACCTGATTGGTATCCGATTTCTCGACCGGCTGACCTTCTTCGGTATGCTCAAGCCCCGATGCCATGTTGAGCAATTGCCGCAGGGTGATCTTGCCACGCGGATCGCCGGGCTTTTGCCATTCGACAATCGGTGCCGGGGCATCGAGCTGCAATTTGCCGTCCGCGACTAGTTCGCCAACCAGCAGCGCGGTGATCGTTTTCGCCATCGACCAGCTGATGAAGCGATTCGCATCCGAATAGCCGGGCGCATAATGTTTCGCGATCACTCGCCCGTCCTCAATCAGGATCGCGGCGCGCGCCTCTGCCTGATCGGCAGCGAAGAGGGGTTTGAGCGGGCCGGCATCAGCGGACAGCGCCAGGCTGGCACCTGCACCCAACACACCCGCGACCCCGGCGAGAACAAGGCTTTTTATTTTCATGGGCACAGCCTAGGCTGGCCGACGATGAACGCAAGACGCCTTATGCTGCCGATCGGCCTTGTGCTGATCATCGCCGCCCTGCTCGCCGCCTGGCTTTATATCAGGTCGTTGCAGCCACAGCTCGAACTCGGGGTTGGCTATGGCGCCCGCGTTGCCTGTGCCTGCCGTTATATCGGCAATCGCCCGCTGGGCAGTTGTTACAAGGATTTCGAGCCCGGCATGGAGCGCATCCAACTGAGCGACGATCCGGCGACCAAGACGGTGACGGCATCGGTACCCTGGATCGCCAGCCGATCGGTGCGGTTCGATCCGTTGCTGGGATGCCAACCGGAACCGCTCAAGCGCCGGTAAATTGCCGAGCGCTGATGGTTCAATTATGTAAATGACGTATAACTTCAATCAAAACGAACCCGATTGTCGGGCACATTGCTGCGCCAGTAATTGATCAACGGAAAAGAATAGATATTGCTGCATCCGGTCGTATCGGATGCAGAGATTGATGATGGCATGTTCTTGTTCAATTGTTCCGATCGCAGTATTGAAAAGATACGCGAAAGACCACCATTTTCCGGTAGAAACACGGGAAGATTGGCTCAGTTCCGTGCATGCGGACGAAGCCTTTCGCAAGATGCGATCAAACATCCCGCGTTATTCATTATCTGACGGTAGCGCTGGGTTAACCCCTTCTGCACCAACAAATGAAGGCACGGCACGATCACTGGTGTTCGATTGCGCGCAAAGCACGGCCTTGCCTGGCAACGAAATCACTTCGCCGGAAACCTCATCTGATGCCACCGTGGCCCGAACCGCGACCGTTACGATGGAAGTGATCCGCTTTTATTCTTCACTGTTCCACCATGATTCGATCGACGGACGCGGTGGCGATGTTATTTCGTCGGTCCATTATGGCAGGGGCTATAATAATGCCTTTTGGCGGATCAACCAGATGGCCTATGGCGACGGCGACGGGCGACTGTTCGACGATTTTACGCTTTCGCCCGATGTGATTTGCCACGAACTGACCCATGGCATCACGCAGTTCACCGCCGAACTCAACTATAGCGCGCAAGCGGGTGGCTTGAACGAAAGCATGTCTGACATTTTTGGCAGCATGTTTCAGCAATGGCGGCAACAGCAGGATGTGAAGCAGGCCGACTGGCTGATCGGTGCCGAAATCATCGGCCCGATCCCCCGAAATCAGGGCATTACCTGCCTCCGCGACTTGACCAATCCGGCCGCGCAACATTGCCTGGCCCCCCAGATCAGCCACATGAAGGATTTCAAACCCCGCATGGACCCGCATGAGAGTAGCGGAATCGCCAACACGGCATTTTACACCGCAGCGATGGCACTGCGCGGATATTCGTGGGAAGTTTTGGGCAAGATATGGTATGGTGCACTGACCGATTATCCGCCAGCACCCCGCTTGACGTTCCGCCAGTTTGCCGAGCGAACCCGGCGCCAGGCATCTAAGCAGTTTCCTGGGAACGTTGGCGCCTTAAACGCCATCAACAAGGGATGGGAACGAGTCGGTCTTTGAGAGGTTGGGTAGGAATGTCTGAGCACTTGAAGATAGAACGGCTTGGTGGATTAGCTGGCATGGGGTCGGCCCGCAGCAAATTGCGGAGCATTGGCGAAGCGGATCTCGACGCATTATCGACCGAAGACCGAAATCAGGTCGAACAATTGTTTGCCCAGGGCGGAGTGAAGCCGTCGCGCTTATCGCCGCACATGTTCCGCTATCGATTGACGCGAATCACGGCAAATGGTCGGCAAACGATCGAAGCACCCGAGGACGATGTGCCGCCAGCGGTCGTTGCCCAGGTTCATGATGGGATGCGGACCCCCGTCTAAGCATACCCTGCGGCCAGCGCCCGTTCGGTCTCGGCGATCCAGCCGCCGCCCAGCACCCGCTCACCGGCATAGAGCACCGCCGCCTGGCCCGGCGCGACGCCATATTCGGGCATGTCGAACACGACGCGATCATCAATCAGCACCGCCGGGACCAGCTTGGCGAGCGAGCGGACCTTGGCAGTGACTGGCCCTGCATGATCGCCGCCAATCCAGTTGATGCCGGTCAGCCGCGCAGCGCCCACCGCCAATGCCCGCTTGGGCCCGACAACCACCCGCTTCGTCGCCGGTTCAAGCCGAATCACATAGAGTGGCTCTGGCGTGCCGCCGATTTCGAGCCCGCGTCGCTGGCCGACAGTGAAGTGGATCATCCCCTTATGCCGGCCAAGGACCTGCCCCCCTTCATCGACAATCTCGCCGCTGCTATCGGCATCGGGGCGGAGTTTTTTGACCAGACTGGCGTAATCGCCATCGGGGACGAAGCAGATATCCTGGCTGTCGGGCTTGGTGGCGACGCCCAGGCCGATCTCCGCTGCAATTTCGCGCACGCGCGCCTTGGGCATGCCGCCCAGTGGAAAACGCAGATAATCGAGCTGAGCCGCGGTTGTCGCGAATAGAAAATAGCTCTGGTCGCGCGCCGGATCGACCGCACGGTGAAGCTCAGCACCGAGCGCCCCTGCCACCCGGCGCACATAATGACCCGTCGCCAGACAATCCGCGCCCAGATCGCGTGCCAGCTTGAACAGATCGGTAAATTTCGGACCCATATTGCATTTGATGCAGGGAATGGGGGTGCGCCCTGCGAGATATTCGTCCGCGAAATCATCGATCACCTGATCACGAAAGCTGCTTTCATGATCGAAGACATAATGGGCGATGCCCAGCCGATCGCACACGGCGCGTGCATCGCGAATGTCGCGGCCCGCGCAACAACTCCCCGCCCGGCCAACCGCTTCGCCGTGATCGTAAAGCTGGAGTGTCACGCCGATCACCTCGGCACCGGTCCGCACAGCCAGCGCCGCCACGACTGAACTATCGACGCCACCTGACATGGCGACGACGATTCGCTGCCCTGCGGCCCCGGGGTTCAACTGAAAATCACCGTCGATCATCGCCGCGCAGATAGGCGCTTGACCGTGCCGATGCAAAGCGACGCTGCGGGGATAAAAAAATTTCACTTCAGCCCCGAGCTTTACCGGACCTTCAGACCCGCACGCTAACCCTGCGCAAATCGATTGAGTCGTTTTGTGAAAGTGTTTGTGTGGATTTGAGTTTTTCGCGGTTCGAGCCTGACGGCACGGCCATTGCCATGCCTGGGGATTTAGCGGTGCTGCTGGTGGGCATTGCCGCACGTCAGGCCAACAGCCCGACGGCATTGATCGGCGCCTATTCCGGCATCCAGGCAAAGCCCGAAGATTTGCTGCGGCCAGTGCACGGTGCGTTCAACCGAGCAATGGCAGCGCTGATCTGCCGCTGGAGACAGGAATGAACGCCCCGTTTACCGCGCCATTTCAGTCTGTGTTCAAGTCCGGCTGCTAATGGTCGTTAGTGAGTTTCAGGGGGCCCCCGCCCCGATCGAGGTAAGCATGATCGAGAACCAGAAAATTCGGCCAGCAAAAGTAATCGGGCCTCTCGGCGAGCCGCTGACGCTCGATTCGTTGCCGCCGCCCGAAACCACCCGTTGGGTGGTGCGCCGCAAGGCGGAAGTCGTTGCCGCCGTCAATGGCGGGCTGCTCACGGTGGACGAAGTGTGCCAGCGTTATAATCTGACGATGGAAGAATTTGCCGGCTGGCAGCGCGCGATCGATCGATCGGGGATGCCGGGGCTGCGCGTCACCCGGATTCAGCATTATAAATCGCTGTACGAACGCCAACAGAAATATTGATCGTCACACGCGCATCCAGGCGCCGGAACAAAGCTCGACACTGACGAGTCTTTCCTCTGCATGCCCGATGATCGGGCGCAGAGGAGGATTACATGATTGGTCTTATCATTTGGCTCGTGGTTGGTGGGGTCGTTGGCTGGCTTGCCAGCTTGATGATGCGAACCGATGGCCAGCAAGGCATTTTGCTCAACATTGTCGTCGGCGTCATCGGCTCGGTCATCGCCTCATTCCTGTTCGGTGGCGGCATCAATCAGGCCATCACCGTGACCACCTTCGTCTATTCGCTGATCGGCGCGGTCATCCTGCTCGCGCTCGTCAACCTCGCCCGCCGGGGAACGGTACGCTAGGCTTCGCTAGACATCACTAAGGCAATCGAGCCGCCCGAATCCAACGGGCGGCTCTTTTCATGCGTGTTGCGCCGCGCCTGCCCCGCTATTTCAGCAGAAAGCGGACCGATAGCCTTGCCGTTACCGCCGATTCGCCCGGCATAATCGCCGTATCCGCTGCTTCCTTGGCGCGAGCATAAAGCACTGGCCCCGGGCTGATGGCTTGGTCGCCGCTTTCGCTGATCGACAGGATTCGGACGATCGACAGCCCGGCGGCGCGCGCATACAAAGCCGCGCGAGCGCGGGCACGCTTCACCGCATCGGTCCGGGCGTCGTCGAGCGCGGCATCGGGATCAGCAAGCGACAGGATAGGCCCCTCAATCTGATTGGCACCTTGGGCCACCAGCGCGTCGAGGATCGGGCCACTGGTGCTGATCGCGCGGAACCGAACCGACACGGTATTGGTCGCTTGATAACCAGTGATTACGGGCGGCTGGTTATCCGCATAGCGATATTGTGGGCTGAGCGTTGCCGCCGTGGTGGTCACATCACGGGCAGCGACCCCGGCTCGGCTCAATGCCGCGAGCACGCGCGCCATGCGGGCCGCATTATCGGCAAGCGCCGCCGATGCCGTCGCCGACTGCGTGACCACCCCGGTGCGAATGGTCGCCAGATCGGGAACTCGGCTTGTCGTGCCTTCCGCAACCACATCCAATATCGTCCCGTCCATCATCGCGGCGGGTTGGGGGGATTGCGCAACGGCCGGCGCCAGCGGCTGGGCAATAGCCAGCCCGGCCAGAATCAAACCTCGCATCGCATTTCTCCTATCAGCACCCGAATCGGTTGCTCAGGACAATGCTATGCCGATCCAATCGGAATGCTGGCTGAACAGCCGCGCGTCAGCGTGTGCGGCGCGTGACGACGACCCGGTAAAGGATCAGCAGCACGATCGATCCACCGGTCGCCGCTGCATAGCTTTGCCAGCCATTGGCGATTTGCCAACCCATTGACTGAGCAACGAAACCGGCTAACAATGCGCCTGCAATGCCGATCAGGATGGTAACGATGAAACCGCCGGGATCCTTGCCGGGAAGGATGATTTTCCCCAGAACGCCTGCGACTAGGCCGATCAGAATCCATCCAAGAAAGCTATTCTGCAACAGCATCATCCTTCTCCCCGGCAGCGACTGTTCGCGCCAGCCAGTTAACTCGCCCGCCCACGCGATCGATGCAACCGATTCTTGGCGGATACTGGCCTTGGGCGGTCTTGCGGCAGCGCGGAAAAATGGGCAATGGCCCCGCATGAAGACGGCCTCTTGAGGTCGGTGCATTATTTATATAATACAGCACTTGGGAACGGCGCGGCATCTGCCTCGCCCGCGAGAGATTGAGTCACATGAACTACGAATCGGGCGCGGTGAACAATAACGGTCGGCTGTCCTTTTCGGGCGAAGCTACCCCACGCCCTCGGCGTTGGTGGATATTGGTGCTGGTGGCAGTCCTCGCTGTAGTGGCGGCAGTGTATTTCTTTTCGTCCGGCTCGTCCGAACCGAAGACCCCGCCTGCTGGCGCCGGCGCTGGGTCGCAGGCACCGACGGTTACGGTTTCCGTGCCAGGCCTCCAGCAGGTCGGTCGGACCATTTCGGCAACCGGCACGCTCGCGGCCAAGATCGATATGCCGGTGGGCATCGTCGGCGAAGGTGGGCTCGTGACTCAGGTACTGGTGCAACCCGGTCAATGGGTCCGCGCCGGACAGGTTTTGGCAACGATCGACCGCTCGGTTCAAGTGCAGACGGCGGCATCGCTCGCCGCCCAGATCACTGTTGCGCGCTCGGATGCCCGGCTAGCGCAGGCCGAACTCGATCGGGCAGCAGCCCTGGTTGAACGCGGCTTCATCTCCAAGGCCGATCTCGATCGCCGTGCCGCAACGCGCGATGCCGCTAATGCGCGCGTCAATGTTGCCCAGGCGCAGCTGGGAGAAGCCAATGCCCGCACTGGTCGGCTCAATATCAGGGCCCCCGCTGCTGGCCTGGTGCTGACCCGCAATATCGAACCTGGCCAGGTGGTCGGCGGGGGGTCGGGCACCTTGTTCCGGCTCGCCAAGGGCGGTGAGCTCGAATTGCGCGCCACGCTCAGCGATGCTGATATGACCGCAATCAAGGTTGGCTTTTCGGCCAATGTCACACCGGTCGGCAGCGATCGCAGCTTTTCCGGGCGTATCTGGCAGGTTTCGCCCGTGATCGATCCGCAGACCCGCCAAGGCATTGTCCGGATTGCGCTTGGCTATGATGCCGCGCTTCGGCCCGGTGGCTTTGCCGCCACCATCATTGCCGCAGGGACCAGCGACGTGCCGTTGCTGCCGCAATCGGCCGTGCAGAGCGATCCCAAGGGCAATTATGTCTATATCATCAATGCCAGAAACGAAGTGGTGCGCCAATCGATCAAGGTCGGTCAGGTCTCCGACGCTGGCGTCGCCATCGCCGAAGGGTTGACGGGCACCGAACGCGTCGTCGTTTCCGCAGGCGCGTTCCTTAACCCAGGGCAAAAGGTGGCGCCGGTCACCCAGAAAAAGCAGGGCTAATCAACATGGGTTTCCGCAATATCTCTGCCTGGGCGATCCGTAACCCCGTTCCGCCGATCGTGATGTTCATCGCGCTGCTCCTGCTTGGCATCGGCAGCTTTATGACGATGGACGTCAATAACGAACCGGACATCGATTTCCCAGCCGCGCAGATCCAGGTGTCGCAGCCGGGCGCCGCGCCGACCGAGATCGAAACCCAGATCACGCAGCGCGTGGAATCGGCGATCCGCAGCATCAACGGGGTCGATGAAATCAATTCCAACGTCAGCGAAGGGTCAAGTTCCACCTTCGTCACCTTCGCGATCGGCACGCCCATCGATCGCGCAGTTAATGATGTTCGCAATGCGCTTGATCAGATCCGCAGCGATCTTCCCGATGGCATTTTGGAGCCGCAGGTGTCGCGCGTCGATATTAGCGGCGATGCGATTGCCTATCTGTCCGCATCGACCACCGCCATGACGCTTGAAGAGCTGAGCTGGTACGTCGACGATACCGTATCGAAAAAGCTGCTCGGGGTGCCCGGGCTGGCGGCTGTGAGCCGCAATGGCGGCGTCAATCGCGAAATTCGCGTCATTCTTGATCCCGTCAAGCTTCAGTCGCGCGGCTTGACGGCGGTGCAAGTCAACCAGCAACTGCGGCAGACTAACCTGAACGCGGCAGGCGGTCGCGCCCAGATCGCGGGTTCCGAACAATCGGTGCGCGTGCTCGGCAATGCACGGTCCGCGCTTACCTTGGGCGACACCCAAATTGCCCTTGGCGGGGGCCAGACCGTTAAGCTTTCCGATATTGCGACCATCAAGGACCTCTACGCCGAACAGCGGTCACTGGCGATCCAGGATGGCCACCAGGTGCTCGCCTTCAGCATCGAAAAGGCCAAGGGCTCCTCCGACGTCACCGTTTATGATGCGGCGACCAAGGTGATCAAGCAGCTTGAAAAGGACAATCCCAAGGTCAAGTTCACTGAGCTGTTCAACAGCGTGGATTACACCAAGACGCAATATCATTCGGCGATTGAGGCGATGGTTGAGGGCGCGGTTCTCGCGGTCATCGTCGTCTTCATCTTCCTGCGCGATTGGCGGGCAACGGTGATTTCGGCCATTGCTATCCCGCTTTCCGCAATTCCGGCCTTCTGGTTCATGGATTTGATGGGCTTCACGCTGAACGGGCTGAGCTTGTTGGCGCTGAGCCTGGTGGCCGGCGTGCTGGTCGACGATGCGATCGTGGAGATCGAGAATATCGTCCGCCATATGCGGATGGGTAAATCCGCCTATCAGGCATCGATCGACGCGGCTGACGAGATTGGCCTTGCCGTGCTGGCAACGACGATGGCAATCGTCGCGGTGTTCCTGCCGGTTGGTCTGATGCCCGGAATCTCGGGGCAGTATTTCAAGAATTTCGGCCTGACGATTGTCGTCGCGGTACTGATCAGCCTGGCGGTCGCGCGGCTGATAACGCCAATGGTCGCTGCCTATTTCCTCAAGGCCAAGGGGAGCGCCAGCCACGGCGAAGGCTGGTGGATGGATCGTTATATGGAGGCGCTGCACTGGTCGGTGACCCATCGCTGGAAAACGCTGGGCGTTGGCGGTCTGGCGCTCGTCGCAACCTTCATTGGCTTTGCCGGATTCCCGGGCGTTCTGAATCCCATCCCGCTGACCTTCCAGCCGGCCCAGAATACCGACTACAGCCGGATCCGCATTCAGCTTGCACCGGGATCGACGCTCAAGCAGGCGCAGGACGTCGCAATGCGGGTCGGCGCAATCATCAAGGACGCGCCCGAAGTGCAGAACGCCTTCACCAATGTCGATGTGGGCAGGGCCAGCATCTTCATTACCCTGAAGGCGAAGCGTGACCGGACGAGCGTTGAATTTGAGCGCGCCTATGCCCCGCAGCTTTCGCAAATTGCCGACGCACGCGTCAATTTCCAGTCGCAGGGCGGCGGCGGCGGATCGGGCCGCGACATCACAATCACCCTGGGCGGGTCCGATCCCGTGCAACTTGCAAGGGTCGCCGACGAGCTCGTTGACCAGATGAGCGCATTGCCCGAATTGCGGGCGCCCCGCGTCAACGGCGATCTGCAGCGTCCGGAAATCACAATCCGGCCACGCATGGATCTGGCCGCGAACATGGGTGTCACCACGGCCGCGCTAAGCCAGTCGATCCGCATCGCCACCTTGGGCGATATCGACCAGAATGTCGCGAAGTTCTCCCTTTCGGATCGTCAGATCCCGATCCGCGTTGCGCTGTCCGAAGATTCTCGCCGTAATTTGTCGACGATCGAAAACCTGCCGGTGCCGACGTCGCTGGGCGGATCGGTGCCGTTAAAGGTCGTCGCCGATATCGGTTTTGGCGCAGGGCCAACGCAGATCCAGCGCGCGAACCAGATCCGGCGGATCACCGTCGGTGCAGACCTGGCACCCGGCAAGGTCACCGGTGACGCCAATCCGAAGATTCAGGAACTGCCAGCGATTAAGAATTTGCCAGTGGGTGTAACCCAGCTCAAGCTGGGCGATGCGAAATGGATTCCCGAGCTGCTCTTCAACTTCGTCGTTGCGGTGATCTCCGGTATCTTGCTCGTGTTCGCGGTGCTTGTGCTGCTGTACAAACGGGTGATGCCGCCGCTCGTGAATATGGGCTCGTTGATCCTCGCCCCGCTGGGCAGCGCCATCGCGCTTCGCCTTACTGGCGATGCATTATCAATGCCGGTGTTCATCGGGCTGTTGATGCTGCTTGGCATCGTCGCCAAAAATTCGATCCTGCTCGTGGATTTCGCGCTGGAAGAAATGGCCAAGGGCGTCGACAAGACGACCGCGATCATGGACGCCGGGCATAAGCGCGCGCAACCGATTGTGATGACGACGATCGCGATGGTCGCTGGGATGGTGCCAATCGCACTGTCGCTGACCGGCGATGCCAGCTTCCGCGCGCCGATGGGCGTAACGGTGATCGGCGGCCTCATCCTTTCGACCTTGCTCACGCTGGTGATTGTGCCCGCCGGGTTCAGCATCGCTGTCGGGATTGAGGAATGGATTGGCCCACGGATCGGTCGTCGCTTGCTGACCTACAAGGCGGGCGATGACGGCGTACCGGTTATTGACCTCAAGCCAAATGGCCCCCGGCCAATCGGCTATGCCCCCGGGGATGGCGAACCGCAGCCGGCGGAGTGAGCGATCGGACGAATATGCTTGTGAACAATCCCGTGGTTGAGGGATTGTTTCGACGATGAACCTGTTCGCTCGCCCAGACAGCCGTGATCAAGCCCCACCGACGGCGTTGATCCGCATGCGCGCCATCGCCACCGGGCTGCTGGTTGCGATGGCTGCGCTCTATCTGATCGCGCGAAGCCTGGTCGATGTGCACCCGCTATTCGGTTTCATCCGCGCCTTTGCGGAGGCCGCGATGGTCGGCGGCTTGGCCGACTGGTTCGCGGTCACTGCCTTGTTCCGCCACCCCGGCGGCCTGCCGATTCCCCACACGGCGATTATACCGCGCAACAAAGACCGGATTGGCGACAATCTCGCCGCCTTTCTTCGCGATAACTTCCTGGTGCCAGGCGTGGTGGCGCGGCGGATGCGGCGGCTTGATCTGGCCTCGTCGGCGGGCCGCTGGCTCGCCAGCCCGTCTGGCGGTGACGGTCGACTGCGGCGTGGCGCCTCCCGCCTCGCGGCCGATCTGCTTGAAGCGTTCGATCAAAAGCGGCTGGGCGGCATGGTCAAGGCGACGATCGGCCAGCGGCTGCGTGCGCTTGATGTCGCCCCGCTGCTTGGTCAGGCGCTGGAGGCAGCGATCGCCAAGGATCGTCATTTGCCGCTGCTTAACGGCATCATCCGCTGGGCCGGGCGAACGCTGTCGGCCAACGAGCACCTTATCCGCGCCATGGTGCATGAACGCGCCGGATCGATCATGCGCTGGACCGGCCTTGATGAAACGCTCGCCAACAAGATTATCGACGGGCTTGATCAGATGCTCGTCGACATGGCCGAGGACCCCGGTCACCCGTTACGCGCCAAAGCCGAGGAGGGTCTGGCCAAGCTCGCCTTTGATCTGCAATTTGATGCCCCGATGCGCCTGCGCGCTGAGGCAATGAAGCTGGAGATTATTGAAAATCCAGCGATGCAAAATTGGCTGGACGGGCTGTGGGAATCGGCCCGGCATGCGATGCTGCGAATTGCGCGCGATCCTGACGCCGGGCGCGAAGGCAAGCTTGGCGAAGCGCTGCATCAATTGGGCACGACGTTGCAGGAAGATGCTCGGCTGCGCGCCACTATCAATCGTTTCGCTCGTCGCGCGGCTGTCGGCACGGCAGCCGATTATGGCGATTCGATCGTTCGGCTCGTCTCTGAGACGATTCGCGGCTGGGACGCCAATACGATCACCCGGCGCATCGAAAATGCGGTTGGCCGTGATCTGCAGTTTATCCGAATCAATGGCACGATCGTCGGCGGGCTGGTCGGGCTAGTGATCCACAGCATCGATCTGCTGCTATGACGGGACGTTAATCGGTCCAGTCAAGCACGGGCCAACCCTCCGCAGCGGCAAGCTGCCTGAGCGCGGGATGTGGATTGACCGCATAGGGCCGATCAACCCAGGCCAGCGTGGGGCCATCAGAAACATGGTCGGAATAAAAGGCGATCGTCGCGTCCGCCCGCGCTACGCCCTGGTCGGCCATCCAGGCGCTGATCCGATCAAGCTTGGCCATGCCATAACAATTATCGCCATCGATCAGTGCCGTTACGCCGCCATCCAAAGCAAGGGTCAATTCGGTCGCGATCACCGCGTCAAAGCCAAGATCTGCGGCGATTGGGTCGACATAACAGCGAAAGGAGGCCGTCGCGAGCACGAGGCGACGTCCAGCGGCCCGATCGCTGGCGATCTGCGCCCGCGCCGCCGACCAAACCCCGCGGACAGCAATTTTGTCGGCGAACCCTGCGGCGAGCATCGCCATCGCCGGGGCCGGCACGACCCGACCGAGCATCAGCCGAAACGCAATTTGTTTAAGCTGTCCACGATTAACCAGCCCGATTGCATAGCCCAGCCCCGCCCCGCCCAGCAGCGGCAACAGTGCGAGCCGCCATGGCGCCCGTCGGCGAGCGGCATAGAGCAGGAACGGCGTCCAGGTTGCCGCCCGGGTGATTGTCTTGTCCATATCGTAAATGGCGATGTCCTGCATGTCTCAACCATAGACAGCTATGTTCTTGCCGATCCAGCGCGATTGCAGCAAAGAATGATCCGATGGGCGCGATGGCTGAATTTTCACATGAAAATGTCGGCGGTGCCGACACGCTGCGCTTTAGCGGCAGCTTGTCATTGCCCAAGCTGGGCGATTTCCCCAATCGACTGCGCAATTTTGATGGCCGTGTCGATCGCCTTGATCTCAGCCGTGTGGAGCGGATCGATACGGTTGGGGCCTGGCTGATCTACCGCTTTGCCGAAGAACATGGCGCGCGGATTGAGGGGTTGAGCCGCGACGCAGCGCATCTGCTCGATCAAGTATCCGCCGCCGATCAACAAGTTGCCATGCGCCCCGAATCAGCCGGCCCGTTGGTTCGCGTGGTTGGTGAGATCGGCGAAGCAACGATCATGACCTTCAAGACGATGTACGGGCTGCTCGATTTTTTCGGCGCAACCTGCATCGCCTTTTTCAACGTCATCACCCACCCAAAGCGCTTCCGCTTCAACGCGACGGTGCACCGCTTCGAAGTCGTTGGGGTGTCTGCACTCGGCATTATCGGGCTGATGAGCTTCCTGATCGGGCTGGTGATCGCCCAGCAGGGGGCCGTGCAGCTCCGCCAGTTCGGGGCCGAGGTGTTCACCATCAATCTTGTCGGCCGCATTACTTTGCGCGAGCTTGGCGTGCTGATGACGGCAATCATGGTTGCCGGCCGATCGGGTTCCGCCTTTGCCGCACAGATCGGCACGATGAAGCTCACCGAAGAAATCGATGCAATGCGCACCATCGGCGTTTCGCCGATGGAAGCGCTGGTGCTGCCCCGCGTCCTTGCTGCTGTGCTGATGATGCCGTTGCTCGGCTTTTATGCCTCGGTCTTCGCCATTCTCGGCGGCGGGCTGTTCTGCTGGATATCGCTTGGCATCCCGCCGGTCACTTTCATTCAGCGCCTGCGCGAAGTGGTGCCGATCACTGATCTGTTTATCGGCCTGGTCAAGGCCCCCGTCTTTGGCGCAATCATCGCCATTGCCGGTTGTTTTCAGGGCATGCTGGTTGAATCCGATGCCGAACAGGTCGGCAAGCGGACGACATCTGCTGTGGTGCAGGCGATTTTCCTGGTGATCGTCCTCGACGCCTTTTTCGCGGTGTTTTTCACCTGGCTTGGCTGGGTCTGATGGCGGGCGACGTGGTCATCTCGGTCAAGGGGCTTACGACAAGCTTTGGCGAACAAGTCGTCCATGAAGGGCTTGATCTGCAGGTTCGGCGCGGCGAGATTTTCGGCGTTGTCGGTGGATCGGGCACGGGCAAATCAGTGCTGATGCGCACCATCATTGGGCTGCAATTGCCCGACGATGGTGAGGTCAAGGTATTCGGCGAATCGACGGTCAACCGCAGCGAAAGTGAGACCATCGACATCCGACGTCGCTGGGGCGTTTTGTTTCAAGGCGGCGCGCTGTTTTCGACACTGACGGTCGCTGAGAATGTCCAGGTGCCGCTGCGCGAGTTTTACGGTCGGCTGGATCAAGGGCTGCTCGACGAAATCGCTGCGTATAAAGTCGTGATGACCGGCCTGCCCGCAGAAGCTGGCCCGAAATATCCGGCCGAACTTTCCGGCGGTATGCGCAAGCGCGCCGGTCTCGCCCGGGCACTAGCGCTCGATCCCGAACTGCTGTTCCTTGATGAACCGACTGCCGGGCTCGATCCGATCGGCGCCGCAGCGTTCGATGAGCTGACAGCGTCGCTTCAGAAAACATTGGGGCTGACGGTGTTCCTGATCACCCATGATCTCGATACGCTCTACGCGATTTGCGACCGGGTTGCGGTGCTGGCGGACAAAAAAGTGATTGCGGTTGGCACCATCGACGAGCTGCTCGCGCTGGACCATCCATGGATCCAGGAATATTTTAACGGGCCACGCGGCCGTGCTGCAACCGCGACCAAGGAAAGCGCCGATCGGCGTGCCATGATCGACGCAAAGCCAGGGAATATCGACTGATGGAAACCCGCTCCAACCATGTCCTTGTCGGTTCAGTGGTGCTGATTTTGCTGATCATGCTCGCGCTGTTTCTGGTCTGGCTGGCGCGCCTGAACGGCGGCAGCGAGCGCGAATTCGACATCTTCTTCAAACAATCGGTCGACGGGCTGGCAAAGGGATCGTCTGTTGCGTTTTCCGGGGTGCCGTCTGGTCAGGTCAAAGACATTTCGGTGTGGAAGCGCGACCCGAAATTTGTGCGGGTGCGGATCAGCGTGACCGATGAAACGCCGGTCGTCACCGGCACCACCGCCTCCATTTCCAGCAGCTTCACCGGCACCAGCACCGTCCAGCTCGATGGCGCGATCAAGGATGCGCCGCCAATCATCTGCCCGGTTGAAAATCCGCAAAGCGCCTGCCCCTTCGGCGTTCCCGTCATTCCCACCCGCGCGGGCGGTCTGGGCGCGCTGCTGAGCTCAGCGCCGCAATTGCTCGAAAAACTCTCTCACCTGGCCGATCGGTTGACCGAGGTGCTGTCCGACAAGAATGTCGCTTCGATCACGGGAATCCTGGAAAATACCAATCGTGTCACCAAAGCATTGGCCGATCATTCGGGCGATCTCGGCGAAACGATCGCCGAAACCCGCAAGACGATCAAGCAAAGCGGGGAGGCTGCGGCCGCCATCACGAGGTTGGCCAATTCAGCGGACGGGCTGCTGAAAAGCGATATCAAGCCCGTCGCCGCCAATCTCAACAAGGCAATCGCCTCAGCCCAGCATAGCCTGGAGCAACTCGATGGCCTGGTCAGCGATGCCCGGCCCGGCGTGCAGACCTTTTCCAAACAGACCGTTCCTGAGGTTGGCCAGCTGGTGCGTGATTTGCGCGTGATGGCCGCAGCCCTGACATCGGTTGCCGAAAAAATTGATCAGGGCGGCGCAGGGTCGATCCTGGGCGCCCCCAAATTGCCCGTCTACACCCCCGGCAAAACGCCCAAAGCACCGAAAAAATGAGGCCCGCCATGATTGTCCGATCGATCAAGCTCTTGCCCGCTGGACTGGCGATGGCGACCCTCGCTGGCTGTATCAGTTTTGGGGCGCCGGCGCCGCCGACCTTGCTCACGCTGACGGCGGCAACCCCGTTGACGCCGGGCCAAACGAGCAATTCGGCCAATACCAGCACCATCACCATCCAGCTGCCCAGCGTTCCCGCCGCCATCGCCACGGCGCACGTACCGGTACAGACCTCGCCAACCTCAATTGCCTATGTGAAGGACGCGCAATGGGCTGAGCCCCCCGCCCGGCTCTTTGCCCGCCTGCTCGCCGACACAATCGGCGCCAAGACTGGCCGCGTGGTGCTGACCCCGGCCCAGTCGCTCTATGATCCTGGTGCCCGTCTGGGTGGCGAACTGCGCAATTTCGGCATCGACGCCGAAACCAGCGAAGCGGTCGTTACCTATGATGCAACGCTCAGCCGCACTGATGCCAAGACGATTGAAAAACGCCGTTTCGAAGCACGCACGCCAATTGGCAGTGTGACGCCGGAAAACTGCAGCGAAGCAATCAACGCCGCCGCCAACCGGGTCGCCGCCGAGGTCGCCGACTGGGTCGGCAAATAAGGGGTTTACCGCTTGGCGGCCTAACGCTTCACGGCACGCACCGGCACCGGCAGATTGCACAAATCCACGGCATGCGCTGGCACGGTAAAAAAGGGCGGCTGACGATTGGCCCGGCCTTCCAGATAACGCGCAAAGTCGGGCGAGGTCGGCTTCATAAATTCAAAATGCGGGCGATTCTCGGCCGGCAAATCGCTGACGATCGTGACCCGGACGATCGGCACGCGCTGCGCAGGATTTTCATACAGCCCCAGCCCACCGCCCGTGCCGCGCGGCAGCGCTGATAGCGCCGCCATCCCCTCAATCACCCGACCCACCACCGCAATATTCCGATCGAGATGGCGTGGGGCATGGCCGATCACCGCATAAAGATCCCCACCAGTGCCGGTATCGGGGGCCAGATTGCGCGCCACGCCGACCATGCCATAGCAATGCGGCAGCCATTGCTGCTTGCCATCGCCAGCCAGCGGCCAGCCATCGGCTGAAAAGCCAGTGACGCTGGCATAAGCGTCACGATATGGGTTGGCCGTCAGCATGGTGCCGGCGGCCGGCCATTCATATTCGGCGGGCGGTGCCAAAACGATCCCGGTAGCCGCCGGCTTCGATTCGGTCGGGTCGCCCCATTGCGTGACATAATTATCCTGCACGCGGTAAACGCTGGCATCATTCCACCAGCCCGCCCGCGCGATCTTCCGCATATTGGCGACATGCACCGGCGCAAAGCTGCTCGCCATCCAGATGGTCACGCGCTTGCCATCGGCGAAATCGATCAGCATCAGATCGTCATCGGGAATTCCAGCCCAGCCAGACGGCACCGCCGGTTCTGCAGATTGAACGATTGGGGCGGGCGCGATCGGTGCTGCGGAGAGTACAGCGCTTGGCGCGGAAGCTGCCGACATCGGGATGGCGAACAGCGCGGTGGTGAGGAGCTTGATCATGGCAATCATCATGGCACGCCAACAAAGCTTGCGGAAGGCGTCCCGCCCAGCTACGGCTCGCCCCCTTCCAGTGCATGCGGAGCGGTGGCCGAGTGGTCGAAGGCGCTCGCCTGGAAAGTGAGTATACGTCAAAAGCGTATCGAGGGTTCGAATCCCTCCCGCTCCGCCATATGGTCTTAACATACTCAAATAGCTGGGAAATTACCCCGAGAATGGCGCAAATTCGCGCACTTTCGGTTCCTTTCGGTAGTGCAGAGAGTCAGCTGCAAACCGGAAATGTGTATTTTTCAGAGAAATTCTCTTCGCCTCATGCGCCCAGTACCTTTTGCCCTTCAGGGAAGGTGGCCGCTGATCGACTGCCGAAATAACGGGAAATAAGGGGAATCCGTCCAGATTCCTCGCACCGGAAGGGCTGTTTTTCGGCAGATTTTGACCTGATCGGGGGGCTTTTCCCGGTAACGAAAACGGGAATTTTCGCCGTGCTTACGGGAACGGCCGGCCCTTTGAACCATGCAAAAAGCGCTTGACCGAAAGGCAATGTGAGCGTTGAGATAGATCAGCAATCAGGGCTCGCGGCATTGGTCGCGAGCGGGGTACGCCATCGCTGCCCCCTTGAAAGCAAACGCCAAAGCGTTTGAGACAAGGGGGAAATAGTGCGCTTTTCAGATCGAACACGATTGATTTTTTGGTCGAGCCAGTTCCCGGCAATTGGGACGTTTTGTCATGCCTGGTAAGGACCAGGTGCCTCCCGGCATCGTCGATACATCGGTGTTGGCGGACCTGCTGGGTGAGGGCCGCTCAACAGACTCCAGCTCCCCTGATAGCGCTACGTATGAGGTTGGGTATGGCAAACCGCCGGTGCACAGCCGCTTCGTGGCAGGTCAACGGGGCGGACCAGGACGCCCCCGTGGTGCGAAGAATCGCGCAACCCTGTTTCGTGAGGCGTTCGATACGCCACGCCCGGTGACGATCGCTGGAAAACGACAGCGTTTGACCAATCAGGACATCGCCTATCGCCAACTGGCGACTGAAGCGACGAAGGGCAATTTGCGCGCGATCGCGCTCGCCGAGCAGATCCGGTCGGCGGTGTGCGGAAGCGATCAGGTCGTTGAGACTGTGGTGCCGCCCTTGACTGACGCGGAGCTAGCGATCCTGAGGAGGCGCGGGGAATGACTGATCCTAACGTCGTACGCGCCGAACTGCGCCAGAAGGCTTTCGAGCATGCGCGTCGTTATCTGTTCGATTTCACGCAGATGGTTTTCCCCGAAGTTGAGCCTGCCGGTTCATTTATTGAGGCCCGGCATAGGCACTGTCAGACGAATGGGGCAGCTGGTAACGGGCGCGGATGAGTCGCAAATCCAGAGCTAAACCTCCCTCCCCTTTCCGCTGTTTCAACTCGTCGCCCGAGGTGATCCGGCTGGTGGTGCTGATGTATGTGCGCTTCCCTCTGTCGCTGCGGAACGTCGAGGACCTGCTATTCGAGCGCGGCATCGACCTATGCCACGAAACCGTGCGGATGTGGTGGAACCGATTCGGCCCGATGTTCGCGGGCGATATTCGCCGGCAGCGTGTCAGCCGGATGCGAGGGTTCCGCCATTGGCGATGGCACCTGGATGAGATGTACGTGAAGCTCAATGGAGAGATGGTGTACCTGTGGCGCGCCGTCGATCACGAAGGCGAGATCCTCGAGAGCTACGTCACGAAAAAGCGGGACAAATCAGCCGCTCTTGCATTCATGAAGAAGGCGCTGAAGCGCCACGGCCAGGCCGATGCTATCGTCACTGACGGGCTCAAATCCTACCCCGCCGCCATGCGAGTACTGGGAAATCTGGAGCGTCGCGAGATGGGCCGATGGGGCAACAACCGGGCTGAAAACAGTCATCTTCCCTTTCGACGAAGGGAGCGCGCAATGCTCCGGTTCAGGCGAATGAAGACGCTGCAAAAATTCGCCTCGGTCCATGCCAACGTCCAAAATCACTTCAATCTTGAACGCCACATCGTTGATCGCCAAACCTTCAAAAAACGTCGGTCAGCTGCAATGGCTGAGTGGCAGTCGCTCGCCAGCTGAACGTCGCGCTCAAAGCTCGATCTGCATCGTCGAGAGACG